>Ga0206686_1000078_pt1 | contig 30780 bp, 22 predicted proteins | sample M250012015metaG_FD_155447 | JGI IMG/M metagenome (GOLD analysis project Ga0206686, IMG submission 155447) | Ammonia-oxidizing marine archaeal communities from Monterey Bay, California, United States - M2 500m 12015 | ecosystem: Environmental > Aquatic > Marine > Intertidal zone | place: USA... | reverse complement strand
GTGGCCTCCAGGATCGCACCAACGGCGTAAACGCCGGCGATCTGGCTGGACCAGTTGTGGATCGGCAACTTGATCGCATCAGACGAATCCGCAGCAGCCGCAGCGTCGCCGCTGTCGCCGCTGTCGCCGCTGTCGGCAGGTGCAGCAGTCGTAGCGACGACTTCATCGGCACCCGATGCGTCGTCGCTGTCCGACCCGCAGGCCGATGCCACCATTGCCATTGTGGCAAGGATGACCATGAGTCGCTTCAACATGAAGATATTCCCCTCTATTGCTTTGGTGTGTGCGGTTGTTCCACCCTGAGTTGGCCTGTCGCGCATCCGGGCCCGGAGCCCTACGGCGGCCAGCCACCAGAGTAGTGACGTGCGCCACACGATTACAAGAAAAATCTCTACTCCTATGAAAACTACTTCCATGCAGGGAAAGGGCCGACGATGGTCGGAGACCTTCCGGCCCTACCGGCAACCGTTCGTGGGGTCGGACGAGGGTCGGTCCGCTGGCTGTCGGCGGCGGGTCGGAGCTGGTCGATCGGATGCTGACCGGTGCTACGTTGCGCGCGGCCCGCAACGGTGACCGTGGAAGCGCAGGGTCGGCAACAGTGACGGCGGATGCGAAGGGTCGACTACCCGGAGGCCACATCATGAAGATCACCGCCATCGACGTGTTCCAGCACGACCTGCCGGTGAAGGACGCCCCCTACCGGATGGGCCTGCAGGACGTCTGGCACCTGGACTCCACCATCGTCCGCCTCGGGTGCGACGACGGAACGGTGGCCTACGGCGAGACCTGCCCGTTGGGCTCCACCTACCAGTCGCAGCACGCAGCGGGGGCCCGGGCTGCCCTGGCCGAGATGGCGCCACACCTCCTGGGCATGGACCCCATGGCGATCGGGCGCGTCAACGCCACCATGGATTCCGTGCTCATGGGACACCTGTACGCCAAGGCTGCCATCGACGTGGCGTGTTGGGACGCAACCGGCAAGTCGTACGGGGTGAGGATCTGCGACCTGCTGGGCGGGGCGGTTCGCGAGCGGGTCCCGTCCTACCACGGGGTGCTCATCGCATCCCCGGAGGACTCGGCGGCCGATGCCGCCAGGCGCCAGGACGAGGGCTTCCCGAGGATCCAACTGAAGGTGGGCGGCAGGTCGGTCGAGGAGGACATAGCGGCGATTCGAGCAGTGGCAGCCGTCCTGCGGCCCGGCGTGCGCATGGCGGCCGATGCCAACAGGGCCTGGACCACCAGTGCCGCCATCCAGATATCCCAGGCCTGCTGGGACATCCCGATGGTGCTGGAGCAGCCCTGTGCCTCCTACCGGGAGAACGCCTCGCTGGTGGGGAAGGTCGCCCACCCGATCTACCTGGACGAGTCTGCTGTGGACCTGGCGACGGTGGTCGCAGCGATCGGCGAGGGTGTGGCCGACGGCTTCGGGATGAAGGTCAGCCGGGTGGGCGGCATCAGCGCCATGCGGGCCGTCCGGGACGTGTGCGCAGCGGCCCGCCGTCCCCACACGGTGGACGACACGTGGGGCGGCGACCTGGTGGCTGCGGCCAGCCTGCACGTCGGGGCGACCGTGGACCCGTCCAATTTCGAGGGAACCTGGATCGCCGAGCCGTACGTGGACGGCCACTACGACGCCGAGCACGGCATCCGCCTGGATGGAGGATGGATGGACCTGCCTCCCGGTCCCGGGCTGGGCATCACACCCGACGAGTCCCTCTGGGGCGACCCGGTCATGACCTGGTCCTGAGGGCCGGTCAGCCCTCCAGGAGGGCCGTCGCCTCAGCCTTCAGGCTCTTCTTGTCGATCTTTCCGACGGCCAGCATCGGCAGGACATCGCGTAGGTGGACCACCTTGGGCACCTTGTAGTTGGCCAGTCGCTCCCTGCAGTGGTCGCGCAGGACGTCGGCATCGGTTCCCGGTTCGGCAACGACGAAGGCGTGGCCCACTTCGTCGAAGACCGGGTCCGGGATACCCACCACTGCGGCGATGCGGACCGCCGGATGCTCCTCAAGGCAGATCTCGATCTCCCTGGGGTAGGCGTTGTAGCCACCGGTCTTGAACATCTCGGACATCCGGCCGACGATCGAGAGGCAGCCGTCGGGTCGCATGACCACGAGGTCGCCCGTGTGGAGCCACCCCTCGGCATCGATGGCCTCGGCGGTCGCCTCGGGACGGTTCCAGTAGCCGGCCATGATCCAGTCGCCGCGAACCTGCACCTCGCCCGATTCGCCCACCTCGGCGAGCCGGTCCCCGGCTGCCATGATCCGGAACTCGTGGCCGGGTATGGGTACGCCCACCGTGTTCAGCGTCACCTCCAGGTCGGCGCCCGGCGGTGTGCAGAAGACCCCGCCCGTTGTCTCGCTCATCCCGTAGCCGGTGGTGCACCGCTCGACGTCGGTGGCCTCCAGCAGGCGCTCCAGTACGGGTGCGGGCATGGCGGCGCCTCCCCAGGCCAGCTGTCGGACGCTGGAGAGGTCGGCGTCGGCGAAGTCGGAGTGCGCGGTGCAGAGTTGGAACATGGTGGGCACGCCGCCCCAGACCCCGATCTGCTCTTCGGCGATGGTGGCAAGCACCAGTGCCGGGTCGAACCGCTCCTGGAAGACGATGGCGCCGCCGGCGACCATCTTGCGGCAGCAGATGTCGCTGACGGATCCCACGTGGTTGACGGGCAGGTTGCAGATGATCTTCTCGTCTCCGGCGCCGCGTGCCGTCGACCCGGTCACCCCGCACCAGCAGACGCCTCGGTGGGTGAGCAGCGCCCCCTTGGGCTGGCCGGTGCTGCCCGAGGTGTAGACGATGAAACCGGGGTCCATGGGCTGCACCTGGGCCCGTCGGTCGGCCAGGGCTTCCGCGTCGATCCCCGCACCGGCTTCCAGGAATTCGTGCCAGCCGGTCGTGTCGACGTGTATGCAGCGCTCGACTCCCTCGATCTCGGCCACCAGGCGGTCGCCGAGGCCGTCGGATCCCCCGGGTACCCCGTCGAACACGATGCGCGGTCCGGCGTCAGCGACGACGTAGGACACCTCGCTCCACGTGTACTTGGGGTTCAGGCCCTGCCAGATGAGGCCGATGCTGGTGGCGGCCAGGAAGTGGACGAAGAAGTCGAGGCGAGGGTCAGACCGGTAGGCCACGCGGTCCCCGCGCTCCATGCCTGCAGCCATCAGGGCTGTGGCCACCGAGTCCACCACCACGCGGGTCTGGGTCCAGGTGAGTCGCCGGCCGGTGATCGCGGGACCACCGTCGATGAGGAACTCGGCGTCGGGGCGGATCGCCGCCCAGTGGTCCAGATAGGTGTCGATCCGGTCCAGGACCGGGGCGACGGGATCCGCCGGAAGCGGGAGGTTCATCGCCGGGCGACGAAGTAGGCCAGCATCTCGGCCACCACGGCCGTCCTGATGCTGCCGTCCGGTAGCTCGGCCTCGATCGTCGCCGACATGCAGATGAGGGTGTCGAGGCCGTCGTCGCCCTTCGGCGTCGCGTCGGTGACCGTGAACATGCCCCTGATTCGGCTACCCGTGGGGACCTGTTGTACGAACCGGATGCGGTTGAAGCCGTAGTGGAACCGGTTCAGGATTCCCTCGGTTGGCCATTCCAGGTCGCGGGCCATCCGGGCCAGGTTGGCCAGCATCAGCGACCCCTGGAGGAGGGTGCCGCCGTAGGGGCCGGCGGCCGAGCGCTCCACGTCGTTGTGGATCCAGCCGCCGTCTCCGACCGTCTCCGCGTGGGCGTCCACGTCGGCCTGGCTGGTCTCGAACCAGCAGCTGGTGCCACGGTCCGCGCCGACGAGGTCGGTGAGGGCTTCTGTCATCTGGGCCCCTCCATCATGGTGTCTCCGGGAGCTGGCCGGCCGGAGGCGGGTCAGCAGCGTCACCGCCAGTCAACTTGACGGAGAGGTCGCGTAGTGCAGTGAGGAGGCGATTCCGGGAATCGCCGTCCAGGTCGCCCAGGTCCCGGTCCAGGCGGACCACCAGGTCGGCGGCCACGGAGCTGGCGGTCCTGGTGCCGGCCGTCGTGGGCTGGACGAGGGTGCGCCTTCCGTCGTGGGGATCGGCGATCCGACGGACGAGGCCCCGGTCGACCAGGCGTTGGAGTGTCTTGGCGGTGCCCCCGGAGGTCTGGACCACCCATTGGGCCAGGTCTCCTGCGGTCATGGACCGGTCGCCGGCGAAGGCCACGCCGGCCAGCGCCCCGTAGTCCGACGTGGACAGGCCGGTGTCAGCCAGGGCGTCGGACATCCAGACGTCCAGTTGGCGACCCGCCACGTAGGCCCAGACGAGGATGCCCGCGGTCACAGGCTCGGCATCACCTGAGCGGTCGGCCAGCCGGCCCGCAGCGGCGTCCACCTCGCCGGGGTGGTCGATCGGATGGGCCATCCGGCGAGCGTACATTGCATGTCCCTTCCGAGGAAGGTATCTTCCGAGGAAGGCAAATGTTCCGCAAGCAGGTCCGGAGGACGACCATGGCCACGATCGACGAGATCGACCTCACGGACCTCGACGTCTTCGCCGAGCGGATGCCGCACGACTGGTTCGACCTGCTGCGTCGGGAGGCGCCGGTATGGCGGCATCCGGCCAACGAGGAGGAGCCCGACGGTTTCTGGGTGGTGTCCTCCTACGAGCACATCTCCAAGGCCCACAGGGCCGGCACCCTGTTCTCCCACCAGACGGGCCCCGGGCGCGACGGGGCCGGTGGTGTGGCGCTGAACGACATCGCACCCGGTCGTGGTCCGGGACTGCAGATGGTGATGACCGACCCGCCCCAGCACACCCGCTACCGCAAGCTGGTCAACACGGGCTTCACGCCACGCATGATCAGGCGGATGGATGAGGTGATGCAGTTGCGGACGAGCATCATCCTGGACCGGATCTGTGAGAGCGGATCGGCCGACTTCGTGATCGACGTGGCGGCCGAACTACCGCTGATGGCCATTGCCGACATCATCGGGGTACCCGACGAGGACCGGCACATGCTCCTGGACTGGAGCAACCGCACGATCGGTGGAAGCGACCCCGAGTACCAGGACGAGGGGACAGGGGACGACCACGGCGCCACCTACGAGACGGCCATGATCGAAATGGCCATGTACGCCCACGAGCTCACGGATCGCAAGCGTGCCGAACCCGCCGATGACCTCTGGACCGTCCTCACCACCGCCACGGTGACCCTCGACGACGGCACGGTGACCGAGCTGACGGACCTCGAGCGTGACCTCTTCTTCACCCTCCTGCTGGTGGCGGGCAACGAGACCACCCGCAATGCGGTGAGCCTGGGGATCATGGGGTTCATGGACCATCCAGACCAGTGGAGTCGGATCACCGGCGGTGCCGAGATGGACGAGGCGGCCGTCGACGAGGTGCTTCGCTACACGAGTCCGGTGAACTACTTCCGTCGAACGGCCACCGAGGACACGGAGCTGGGTGGCGAGCTCATCCGGGCCGGCGACAAGGTCACCCTCTGGTACGCCTCGGGCAACAGGGACGAGGCCGTCTACGAGGACCCCCACCGACTGGACCTCTCGCGCAGCCCGAACCACCACCTGGCATTCGGTGGCGGGGGTGCGCACTTCTGCCTGGGAGCCAGCCTGGCCAGGTTGGAACTGAAGGTCATCTTCGAGGCCCTGGCCGCCCGGATGCCCGACCTCACGGCGACCGGTCCGGCCGATCGACTCCGGATGAGCCTCGTGAACGGGATCAAGCACCTGCCGGTCGAGTTCTCCCCGTCGGAGCCGGTGCTCACTGCCTGACGGTGGAGCCGGTTCCGGCCACCTGACCTGGGCCGGCAGGGTCTGCGGTCGGCCTAGCGGGTCGTGCCGGGCCGGTTGCGGAACCGGACGCCGTCGGGTCGATCTTCGCCACAGCGTTCGAGGGCGGCGGCCCATGCGGGCGAGGCGCCGAGGGCTGTCCGGAGTCCCCGTATCAGCAGGCGACCCCGTGTGATCGCCCCGCGTCGCGGTCGAAGGCCGATTGTGGCGAGGATCGGCATGGGGACCGTGGCCACGGCGGCATCGTGGATGATCCGGTAGGCGACCCTTACCGGTGCCGAGAGTGGAGGGCCGGCCAGGAAGTCGACCGCCTCCCCACCGGCCGGCGACCCACCCAGCGACGGGTGTCCAGCCAGCCAACCGGCCAGGTCGTCGGCGGTCTCGGGTAGGGGGGCGGCACCCATCCGCCGGCCGAGCCGCACCTGCTCGGCCACGTAGGCGTCTGCCGCCCGGTCGGACATGGCCGCAGGACCGTAGGTGCGGTGCGCCACCAGGAACGAGTCCACCAGGGCGTTGTGCACCCATGCGGCCATTTCCGGGTCGGCCGCCGAATAGGCCAGCCCCCGGTGCGACGTGCCGGTAACCGGACCGTGCATACGACGCACGAAGGCGATGGACGCGTCCACCTCCGGGGTCGACCCGTACGACGTGGCCGTCACGTAGGAAGCGGTGCGCGACAGCCGGCCGAGGGGGTCGTCCCGGTAGGAGGAGTGGTCGCCGACCCCGGCTGCCACCTCCGGGTGGGCGGCCTGGACCAACAGGGACCGGACCCCACCGATGAACGTGGAGCAGTCGCTCATCACCTGCCAGGTGACCGAATCCGGGCCGAAGAGGCCGGGGTCGCCGGGATGGGAGAACGTGTCAACCAGCGGATCGGGAGCATGGCTGAACAGGCCGACGGCCGCCTCGGTGACCCGGCGGCGCCATGCAGACTGGCTCGACGTCCCGCTGCTCATCGAAGCCGGGTGGAGGGCACCGACTCCAGCCCGTCACCGGCCAGCTCGGCCACCGCCGGTACCGGATCCGGGTCGGCGAACATCTCGGGGTCATCGGGCCGGAACCCGAGGTCATCGGAATCCGATGTCCACCAGGACGCCTCCAGGGCGATGCCGTTGACGTCGTGGAAGTAGATAGACCGGAGGATCTGGTGGTCGACGACGGGCGTGACCTCACAGCCCGCCTCGGCCAGACGTCGTTGCAGGGCGGTGAGTGCCGCTTCGTCATCGACGCCGAAGGCGACGTGGTCGAACTGGATGGGCCGCGACGACGGTGCCCCTGCCGGTTTCGAGAACGTGGTGGCGCCCGGGACCTCGAAGAAGGCGATTGTGTTCCCCGGTCCCAGAGCGAAGAAGTAGTGGCGCATCGGGCCGGCCCGGAGGGTGGCCACCAGCGGCATGCCGAGCACGCCAACGTAGAAGCGAACCGTGGCGTCCATGTCCGGCGTGACCATGGCCAGGTGGTGGACGCCACGCCAGTCGGGTGGCCCCGGCAGTTCGTGGATGCCCATGGGAGGGATTGTCGCAGGCTGGGATGCAATGCCGCCACCCCGGTGGCCCGCCACCGTTTCATGGAATTACCCGCAGGTAGAATGACGAACGGTACTGGCACCCATGTGGCCGTCCATGAGGGAGCGGGTCAGTCTCCGGAGCCCGCTCCGGTGGCATCGACCTCCGCTGGAGCGTCTTCGTCCACCTCGGCGGGGGCAGGTAGGCCCACCTCGCCCTCCCGCAGGAGCAGGAACTCGATCCGCCGGTTGGCCGCCTTGCCGGTCTTGGTGATGTTGTCGGCGATGGGGTCGGTGTGTCCCAGCCCCAGGGTCACCAGCCGGTCGGGCTCCACGCCGCGCGCCAGCAACTGGGTACGTACCGCCTCGGCTCGGATCGCCGAGAGGCGGAGGTTGTCGCCGGGGACCTTCTCGTCGCTGTCGGTGTGGCCGATGATCTGTACCCGGATCCCCGGTTCGAAGGCAAGGAATGCCGCCAGGCGATCCAGGGTGGGCACCGAGTCGAGGGTTATCCGGTCGCCGCCACTCTCGAACTGGATCGGAGGATGGGCCGCCACTGCGCTCAGGCGGGACTGGAGGACGAGGTCTGCCAGGGCCGCGGGTAGGTCGGGGAGCGTGGTGGTGGCGACGGAATCGACGATCGGTGGTGGTACGTAGAGGCGGTTCTGGACGCTGATGACATCCGCCTGCGCGAAGGCCACGCGCTCGGCGGCCTCCTTCAATTCGGCGGTCGCCACCCGGCCCTCCAGGATCACCGTCCAGTCGACCACTCGCACCTTCACGGTGGGCAGCCCGGCCTGGACCATGGACCCCTGGACCGTCGCAAGGAGGTCCTGTTCGGTGGTTCCTTCCTCCGTGGACCCGTTGCTGCCCATAACGATGATGAGGAAGAAGACGACGACCAGCGCGGCGGCGATCCAGGTGGACCGTCCGCCGATCAGGTCGATACGACGGGAGTGGCGTGCCGGGCGGTGGCGTCGACCGATCCCGAAGGCCGGCCCGAAATCCCGACTTCGCCGGTCCCGCGGGTCCCGAAGGCTCCCGGTCACCATCGGAGCCCGATCGTCGCGTGCACGTGTTCAGGGTAGGTCGGTGATCCGGCTCCGGGTGCAGGCCCGTTGCGGGGACTGTCGGGCGGGCGGGCTCGGCTACATGTCGGCCAGAGGTGCGACGACCGTCTCGCCGAACTCAGCCAGGGCATCGGCGGTGTTGCGAAGGAACATGAACGACGGCACCACCACGCGGCTGACACCCTTTTCTGCGAGCTCCTCGGCTGCGGCGAGGGGGTCGTCGCCGGCTGTCAGGTCGCCGGCCCATGTCACCTCGATGGCGTCCGGGTCGCGGTCGTGTGCATCGGCCTCTCGCCGCATCACGCCCAGAAGGTGGTCGAGGTCGCCCTTGGCCGGCCAGAAGCCGTCGCCCAGTCGACCCGCCCGTCGGGCTGCTGCGTCGCTGTGGCCGCCGATCACGATGGGCACGGATCCGTTCACCGGCTTCGGGTTGGACGAGACGCCGGAGAATGACACGAACTCCCCGTCGTGGGAAGCGCTGTCATCGGTCCAGAGGGCACGCATGGCCGCCACGTAGTCGTCGGTCCGTGCGCCACGCCGCTCCCACGGGATTCCCACGGCGTCGAACTCCTCGCGTAGCCAGCCCACGCCTATGCCCAGGTCCACCCGTCCGCCTGTGAGGGCATCCATCGTGCCCAACTGCTTTGCCAGGACGACAGGGTTGCGCTCCGGGAGGATGAGGATGCCCGTGGCCAGTCGGATGGTCGACGTGTGCGCTCCGACCCAGGTCAGCCAGGTCAACGGATCGGTGAGGTCGGTGTCGGGTGCCATCATCATGCGGCCCGAGTCGTCGTACGGGTAGGTGGACCCGTACTCGTCCGGATAGACGACGTGCTCGACCGTCCAGAGCGAGTCGATGCCAGCCGCCTCGGCCGCCGTGGCCAGGCCGACGCCGCCCTCGGCGGTGCCGAACGGGCCGATGTTCGCAAAGACGATTCCTGTCTTCATGCGCTGCCGACCTTCATGTGGGGTCTCCCGGATCGATCTTCCTGAGTGGTCCGGGAGAGTCTGCCCGCTGCATCAGCGGCCCTGCCATTCGGGCGGTCGACGGTCGGCACGAGCCTGGATGCCCTCTGTGGCGTCGTCCGTGGAGGCGGCCACCAGCCGCATGGTCTCTCCGAAGCGGACGGCTTCGGTCCAGGGCATGGACCGGGTCCGGACCGCCACCTCCTTGGTGGCCCTGGCCGCCAACGGGGCGGCACCGCAGAGGCGGTCCGCCAGGGATCGGGCATCGTCCATGAGTTGGTCGTGGCTGCTGATCCGCCAGACGAGGCCCATTGCTGCGGCCCGCTCGGCGTCGACCGACTCGCCGGTGAGGAGGAACTCCATGGCGTCGGCCCAGGCGATCCGCCGGGGGAGCCGGATGGCTCCGACGATGGTCGGAATGCCCAGGGTGACCTCCGGCCAGGCGAAGGTGGCCCTTTCGGAGGCCAGGACGAAGTCACAGGCCACGACGGCTGTCAGGCCGTAGCCGATGCAGTGGCCGTTCACCGCTGCGATGGTCGGCTTGAACACCTCCAGGCCCGACTCGAAGGAGTTGACGGTGGGCTTCTCCCAGAACGTGCCCGGGAAGTCCCCGGCCGAGCCGCCGCCATCGGTCAGGTCGGCACCTGCGCAGAATGCCCTGTCCCCGGCACCGGTGAGGATGGCCACCCACGCCTCCTCGTCGGCCATGAACATCTCCCATGCTGCGTTGAGATCGCGTCGCAGGTCCCTGTTCACCGCGTTGAGGGCCTCGGGGCGGTTGTAGGTGATCGTGGCGACGTGCCCGTCGCGCTCGTAGGTGGCCGCCTCGCCGAAGGGGCCGACCCGATCGGTCTCGGCGTCGGTGTCGGAGTTGGAGTCGCGTGGTTCCTGGTCTTGGTCTGCCATGGGAGGACGGTAGTTCGGAGTCCCCCGGTGGCTGAAGTGAGCGGCTGCCGTCTAGAATCTGACGGACCGTCAGAAGCTGCTGGAGACCGCACACGGCCATGGACCAGGACACGATCACCACCGATCCCACCATCACCGACGACACGGCACCCCCCCGTACCGAGATCCCGCCGATCATCAGCGTCGACGACCACATCGTGGAGCCGCCCCACCTCTGGAAGACGTGGCTGCCGGCCAGGTACCGGGACCGGGGTCCACGCGTCGAGCGCCGCCGCCTGGGTGACATGACCTGGGTGGGCGGGGCGAAGATGTACGAGTACGAGCTGGATGCCGAGGACGCCCCGTGGTGCGACATCTGGTTCTACGAGGACCTCGTGCACCCCAACAAGAGGCACGTGGCGGCCGTCGGCTTCGACCGCGACGAGATGACCATGGCGCCCATCACCTACGAGGAGATGCGCCCGGGCTGCTACGAGCCGAAGGCCCGCGTGGCCGACATGACGGCCAACCACGTTGAGGCCTCGCTGTCGTTCCCCACGCTTCCCCGGTTCTGTGGCCAGACCTTCTACGAGGCATCGGACCGGGACCTCGGGCTGGCCTGCGTGAAGGCCTACAACGACTTCATGATCGAGGAGTGGTGCGGCGACTCCAATGGCGCCCTCATCCCGCTCATCATCGTCCCCCTGTGGGACGCCGACCTGGCCGCCGCCGAGGTCCGCCGCAATGCGGAACGGGGCTGCCATGCCGTCTGCTTCTCCGAGATCGCGCCCAACCTTGGGCTGCCGTCGATCCACACCGGCTACTGGGACCCGTTCTTCGCCGCCTGCCAGGACACGCAGACGACGGTCAACATGCACATCGGGTCGTCATCCAAGATGCCGGCCGCCTCGCCGGACGCCCCGCCCGCCGTGGCCGCCACGCTGAGCTTCAACAACGCCATCGCCTCGATGAGCGACTTCCTGTTCTCCGGCGTGCTGGTGCGCTTCCCCGAACTGAAGCTGGCGTACAGCGAAGGCCAGATCGGATGGATCCCGTACATCCTGGAGAGGGCCGACGACGTCTGGAAGGAGCATCGGGCCTGGGGTGGCGTGGCCGACATCGTTCCCGAGCCGCCATCCACCTACTACTACCGGCAGATCTTCGGCTGCTTCTTCCGGGACAACCACGGGCTGCGGTCCCTCGACGAGGTGGGGGTGGACAACATCACCTTCGAGACCGACTACCCGCACACGGACACGACCTGGCCGCACACGAAGCAGGTGGCCGAGGACATGATGGGACACCTTCCGGCCGACGTGGTCTGGAAGATCGTCCGGGGCAACGCCGCCCGGATGCTGAGCCTGGACATCGAGGCCTGTCCGGGCACCTGACACGGCGAACGAACCGGGTCACCGCGGGCGGGCACCGGGCCCGCGGCCGACAGCGGGCGCGTCCGTAGACTTTCGTACATGACGGATTCCTCGGTGCCGGGCGCCGCTCCGACGGCCGGGCCGGCCGAGACAGTGGATGCGGCGGCAGGAGCACGCCTGACCAGCCTGCTACTGGAGCCCGACTGTGCACCGGGCCTCTGGGCATCGGTGGACTCCGGCGAGATGGACCACCTGGTTCCCGAGTTCCCCCTGTTGCGCATGGAGCAGGATCCGATCCACAGGCACAAGGACGTCCTCAGCCACACCATCGCCGTCGTGGCCAAGACCGGGCCCGACCTGATCGTGCGCCTCGCTGCCCTGTTCCACGACATCGCCAAGCCCAGGACCCGGTCGTTCGAGCACGGCGACGTGACGTTCCGACACCACGAGGTGGTCGGAGCGAGGATGGCCCGGAGTCGTCTGAGCAACATGGGCTTCGAGGAGTCGGTGGTCACCGACGTGGCGGAGCTGGTCCGGCTCTCCGGTCGCTTCAAGGGCTACTCGGACGGCTGGTCGGATGCGGCGGTGCGCCGCTACGCCCGCGATGCCGGGCCGCTGCTGGGGCGCCTCAACCACCTGATCCGGTGCGACTGCACGACACGCAACCAGGTGAAGGCAGCCGGCATCCAGACAGCCATGGACGAGCTGGAGTTGCGGATCTCCGAACTGGCCGAGGAGGCCCGTCGTGCCGCCGAGCGGCCCGGCATGGACGGCGCTGCGGTGATGGCCCACCTCGGCACCGGGCCGGGCCGCCACGTGGGCGAGGCCCTGGCCCACCTGCTGGTGTTGAAGCGGGATGAGGGTGACCTGGAGAGGTCGGAACTCGAGGCTCGCCTCGACGACTGGTGGGCCGCCCGCGGCTGAGAGCCGTCCGGTGGTTCAGCCGGATTCCCGTACGGATGGCGCCGACTCCACGAAGACGTCGTCCAGCAGCCAGTCGGCCACCTCGGCCATCCCGCCGAGCGAGAGGTGGACGCCGTCGTCGCGCGTGTGGCGTTCCCGGGCCGTTCCGTTGGCCCCGATGAAGTCCCGATACGGAACCGTCGTGACGTGGTCCAGGTCCATCGTGGCCGCTCGGACCAGCTCGTTCAGCCCGTCGATCCGGTCCGGATGGTTCTGGGGACGGACCTCGCGTCGGATGTGGGCCCCCTCCAACCAGTAGACGTGGGCGCCGGTCGAGCCCAGTACCTGGCTGGCCAGGCGGTACTCGGACGAGATGTAGGAGTCGTAGGCGGGCACCCCCACCCATACCCACTCGTCACCCAGTGACGGGACCAGGCGGTCGGTGACGTCCCACGCGGTCACGTGGCCGAGCACCACGTCGGGTCGGAATGCCTCGACGGCCGAGGGCCATGAGACGACCTCGGACCGGAGCATGACGTGGGTCGGGACGGGCTCGTTCCATGCAGAACAGATCTCGCCGACAGGCCCCTCGTCGCCCTCTGGAATCCGCTTCAGGCCGTGGCGACCGACGACGCAGCCAAGGTGGGACTCGTTCAGGACCACCATCCGGCCGGGGTTGTCAACTGCCCAGCCGCAGAGGGCCTCGCCGATCTGGAGGGCCACCGAATCACCGACCACCAGCACCCTGAGGCGCTCGTCGGACGGCGGCGGGAGGAGGCCCTGTTCGGTACACGGGCTGGCCGAAGCGGTAAGGGGCCCGCTCTGGGCGGGCCGGGTGTTGACCCACAGCAGCCCGACCAGGATCAGCACGACCGCCGTGGCACCGGCAGCGGTACCGCTCAGGGCCGTCATCTTCCAGCCGGCCACCGGGAAGCGTCTCCGCATCACCGGCTGTTCCACGAAGTAGAAGCTGGCGGCGGCCACGACGAACGTCGTCGCCAGGTGCATCCAGATCAGGTTGTTGCCCTCGACCAGATCGACTCCCGGTACGAGTCGCCCGGCCCGCGATGGCGTGACGAGCAGGTAGATCGGCCAGTGGTACAGGTAGAGCCCGTAGCTGATCTTGCCGACCCATCGGATGATCGTGGATTCCAGGAACCAGTGGAGGGGGCCCACCTCGGAACGGGCCGTCCCGTACCAGAACCAGACGGCCCCCACGCCGAGGAGGTATGGCCAGTGGTCGAACGGGGCGTTGCCGCGGACGACGCTGACCACCGCCCATCCACCGGTGAAGACCCCGGCGTAGAGAGCGCCGCAGGCCAGGCGACCCACTCGGGGGGCGTCCGCTGCCGACAGGAACGCCGGCAGGCGGGCGTGCCACGCACGTTCCCCGGGCTGGGCGACGCCGTAGATCATCAGGCAGGAGATGGCGGCCACCATCAGGAAGCCGCCGTGCTCGAACATCCAGGCGTCCTGCTCCGAGATCTCGAAGATGGCCCAGGAGAAGAAGATGGTTGCGGCGTAGGCCCCGGCCACCCAGGCCAACTGGCCGGTGCGGGTCCGGACGGGGCCGTACATCCGGACGGCCACCGCCAGGATGATGCCGGCGAATAGGGAATGGGCCCGGGTGTCGGTGCCGTAGTACACGCGGGACGGGTCGCCCTGCCCGGGATACAGGTACCCCATCCACCAGGTGGAGAGTGCCGTGCCGACGATCATGGTCACCAGCAGCGCCATGTTGGCCCGCTTCCTGAACAGCGCCAGCACTGCTATCAGGTACAACGGGGCGAAAATGTAGAACTGCTCCTCGATGGAGAACGACCACACGTGGCGGAGCGGTGAGTACTGGAAGTCCTCGAAGTACGAGACGCCGGAGAAGATCTCGTACCAGTTGGCGCTGTAGGTGAGCGTCGAGAAGATCGCTCCGGTCCACCTGGCGAATTCGTCCGGGGGCACCACCAGGACCAGGTAGGTGGTCAGGATGCCGAGGCACACGAAGAGGGCTGGCAGCAGTCGCCGGGCCCGCCGGCCCGCATATGCCTTCAGGTCGATTCGTCCCGTCGCATCGAACTCGTTCAGGGCGATCGAGATGATCAGGAAGCTGGACAGGGTGAAGAAGAGGTCGATGCCCAGGATGCCGCCCGAGACCGTGTCGGTCGCAGCGTGGTACAGCAGGGGGCCCACGACCACCCAGATGCCGCGGATGCCGTCGAGGCCGGGTATGTAGTTCAGGCGGGGGCGTACCGGTTCGGCCATGGTCCCGTGACGCTACCGGGGGTCGCAAGAGCGTCGGGGCGCCCCTCCACCTGTCACTGCGGTGCGCCGGTCACCGCGGTACCCCGACCGCTGGTGGACCGTCACCGGCAGGGCGTCAGCACGCGCCACGTGGCGGTGCCGGCCACGTCGCAGAATCGGGCGGCCACGACGGCAGAGGCATCCGGATCGCCCGCAAGTACCGAGGCGTTGGGTTCGGACCAGCCGTCGAAGCGGGCGGTGAGCACCAGCACGTCGGTGGTGGCCAGCTCCACCGGCAGGTTCCCGCCGAACCGGTTGGCCAGGCCGGGGTTCATCTCAAGGTGCCGGCTGGCCGGGACCAGGTCGGGGAGCAGGAAGTAGAAGAAGGTGTCGCCGTAGTTGGTGCGGGTCAGGTCGACGGGTCCCACGAACACGCTGTCGCCCGGCCGGGTGAGGAGGTCCACCACGGACACCACGTAGTCGATTTCGTCGGCTACGGCGGTCGCACCAGCTCCCCGGCCGATGGGAAGGGTCCGACCGTCGTGCACCACGGTGGCCGACGAGGTGTCGAACGGTCGGTCGGTGAAGGCCTCGAAGGTGAAGCGGCCGATGTGGTGCGGCGCTACGACGGCGAGGCCGCCCAGGACCAGGGCCAGGGCGATCGGAGCGGCCAGCGAACGTACCCGGCGGCTGAGCGGAACAGCGATGGCGACCACGGCGACCGCAACGGTGAAGGTCCCCACGAACTTCAGGTGGTTGGGGCTGGGACGCTGGAGCGCCATCGGCACCAGGGCCACGGCGATGGCCGCCATCGTGGTGAACCTGGTCCGGCCGGGTCCATTCCAACGCCGGGCGACCACCACGAGGGCGACGGTGGCGAGGATCAGCAACCAGAAGAGGGCGGCGATCTGGGCCGGTCGGTCCAGTCCGGGCAGACGGTCCGGGCCCCTCAGCAGGTCGTCCAGGCGGGCGAAGAAGTCGCCGCTGTCGGAGGGATCGGGAGGCAGGGGAAGGCTCCGGCCGGCACGCAACCTGAATATCGGGTCGATGACCATGCCATCCAACATCGATCGTGGCCCCACCAGCACGAGGTGCAGGAGGAACGGGGAGAGGCCGGCCACCAGCCCCGTCACGAGCCGTGCCCGCCGACGTACGTCGGCAGACAGGAGTGCCGGCAGGACCACCACGAGAGCCGCCGGGCCGAGAACCAACTGGTGGAAGACGGCCAGGCCGCAGAGGGCGGAACCGACGGAGGCACGCCGCCCGTCATCGCCGTCGAGCACCAGGGCGGCACCTGCCACGAGCAGCCCCAGTCCGGCGATCCACGGGTAGGCCACCAGGCCGAACGGGGCAATGACGACCCACGAGGCGATGGCGGCGCAGGCGGCTGTGCCCGATCCCCAGCGGCGAGCCAGCCGGTGAATACCCCAGAGGAGCGCCAGTCGGTAGGCCAACCCGATGAGCCGCTCGATGGAGACCGAGGTTCCCAGCGTCCAGAAGGCTCCTGCGACCGCCCACGCCGTGCCGGGGGCGTAGAGGTACTCCACGTCTGCGTGGGGGAGTCGCCCATCCAGGATGCCGGCGGCCACGACCAGGACATTGGCCTCCTCCATGGTCGTCGCTCCGGTGCCCAGCATCCGGGCCAGGGGAATGGCCACGAACAGTGCCGGAATGGCCAGCGAGAGCAACTCGGACCACTGGCGGCGCGACGGACGCGGCAGGCGGATGCTCCTGCGTCCAGCGTCATCCATGGCCGGAGAGTCTAGGAACCCCGGGGTCCGGCGCCTGATGGCTGGACCCGCATTCAGCCCAGGCTGAGGGGCTCGGTCTCCAGTAGCCCGGTCACGAGGCCGGCCACCGGTGAGCGTTCGGACCGGGTCAGCGACATGTGGGCGAACAGTGGGTGGCCCTGAAGGTCGTTGACCACGGTCAGGACTCCGTCGTGTCGACCCACCCGGAGGTTGTCCCGCTGGGCCACGTCGTGTGTGAGCACCACCCGGCTGTTGGGCCCGATCCGGCTGAGGGCGGTCAGCAGGACGGACCTCTCAAGGTTCTGTGCCTCGTCGATCACCACCCACGAGTCGGTGAGGGTCCGACCCCGGATATGGGTGAGGGGGAGCGTCTCGAGGATTCCCTCCTCCATGAGCTCCTCGACCATCTGCCGTTCGGCGACGGCTTCCAGGGCGTCGACCACTGCGGCTGACCACGGCGACATCTTCTCCTGCTCGGATCCGGGCAGGTACCCGAGGTCCTGGCCTCCGACGGCGAACAGCGGTCTGAACACCACGACCCGCCGGTGCTGACGTCTCTCCACGACCGATTCCAGGCCGGCGGCGAGGGCCAGCACGCTCTTGCCCGTACCGGCCGGCCCCCCGAGGCTGACCACCCCTATGGTCGGGTCGGCCAGGATGTCGAGTGCCAGCTTCTGTTCGGCGTTGCGGCCGTGGACCCCGAACAACTCCAGGTCGGCGTCCACGCGTCGGACCCGCTTGTCGGGGTGGACGCGGGCCAGCACCGACTGCGATCCGTTCGTCAGGGCGAGGCCGGTGTGGCACGGTAGGTCGCGGGCCTCGTCCAGGTCGACGATGCCGTCCCGGTAGAGGTCGTCGATGAGGCGCCCATCCACCGTCAGCGACTCGAAGCCCGTGAGGTGGTCCGAGTTCCCACCGACCGGGTGGTAGTCGTCGGCGCCCACGCCGGCCATGGAGGCCCGGAGGCGGAGGGGCAGGTCCTTGGAGACCAGTGTGACGGTCGCCCCCATGGCCGCCAGGGAGGCGGCCACACCCAGGATCCTGTGGTCGTTGGAGGCTCCCTGAAGCGATTCCGGGAGGTGGCTGAGGTCGCGGTGGTTCAGCTCGACTCGGACGGTGCCACCGTCCTCGTTCGCTGCCATCGGGTTCTGCAGGTCACCGTGGTGGAGGCGCATCTCCTCCAGGGCCCGCAGGGTGGTCCGGGCAGCCCATCCCAGTTCCGGATGGTGGCGCTTGCCCTCCAGCTCGTCGAGGACGACGACGGGGAGGATGACGTCGTGGCGGCCGAATCGGCTGAACGCCATCGGGTCGGACAGCAGCACCGACGTGTCGATCACGTAGGTGCGCCGGTCGTCCGCCGGGGCGCTGGGCACGTGTCCCTCCGGCTCCGGGCTCCTTCCGGAGGCGTCGGCTGGGTCGGGGTCGGTTGCTCGTCGGAGGGGCGCTAGGCGTAGAACGGTAGGCCTGCGGCGACCCTGCGGCGGGGGATCGTGCCCGGGCGGGGCGGGCAGCAGTCGTACGGTCCCTCCAACCTGCCTCCCGGCGAGACCTCTGGCGGCCCGTTCCGACGGCGGGTACCGTCGCGCTTCCACGTTGGACGGAGCCGACGGCGGGTCCTTCAGAGGTCCGTCGGCGCAGGAGGTGAGCAGTGAAGGCCTTTGCGTCTGAACGCATCCGAAACGTGGCCCTCGTCGGGCCGTCCGGATCGGGAAAGACCTCCCTTGCCGAGGCGATGCTCTACAGGGCCGGGATCCTCACCAGGGTGGGGCGCGTCGAGGACGGATCAACCGTCTGCGACCACGAGCCTGAGGAGAAGGAGGTCGGTCATTCGTTGACGACGGCACTGGCCACCCTCGAGTGGAATGACCACAAGGTGAACCTCCTGGACACCCCCGGCACCTTCGACTTCGCCGGGGAGGCGGTGGGCGCCATGGCGGTCGCCGACATGGCGGTGTTCGTGGTGGACGCATCCACCGGCCTGGACCATTCCACCATCGACCTCTGGCACCAGGCCGCCGACCGGAACCTGCCGCGGATGATCTTCGTGAACAAGCTGGACAGGGAGCGCACCAGCTTCGAGGAGGTGCTGGCCGACCTGCAGAGCACCTTCGGCGCCGGTGTGGCGCCGTTGGAGATCCCCATCGGCGAGGCCGGGGCCTTCCACGGGATCGCCGACCTGCTCACCGACACCGCCTGGATCTACGACAGCGGCCATGCCGAGCTGGGTGAGATTCCCGACGCGATGGAGGAGCGGGAGCACCAGATCCACGACTCCCTGGTGGAGAACATCGTGGTGGCCGACGACGACCTCCTGGAACGGTTCCTGGAGGGCGACACCCCCTCGTTCGAGGAGTTGGAGAGGGTGCTGGGCCGGGGAGTGGCCGCCGGCACCGTGTTCCCGGTGGTCTGCGGTTCGGCCACCATTCCGATCGCAGTGGACAGGTTGTGCAACTTCATTGTCGAGGTCGGCCCGTCGCCGCTGGATCGTCCACCGGTCACGGTCACCGCCGGGGGCCGCGAGGTGGAGGTGGTGCCCGACCGGGCTGCCGACACCCTCCTACATGTCTTCAAGACGGCCGTGGATCCGTATCTCGGCCACATCTCCTACTTCCGGGTGATCACCGGGACCGTGGAGCGCGACATCCACCTCACGAACGGCCGCACCGGCGACGACGAGCGCCTCCGCAACGTCATGAGCCTCCAGGGCGGCGAATCGGTCGACGTGGACCTCCTGCCTGCCGGCGACATCGGGGCGGTGGCCAAACTGCACGCCACCCTCACCGGCGACACGCTCTCGGCCGCAGGTCGGGCGACAGCGCCTGCCATCGGCTTCCCGATCCCGGTGCTGGAGATGGCGGTCACCGCCAGGGCCCGAGCCGACGAGGACAAGTTGGCCAATGCCTTGCACCGCCTCGTGGACGAGGACCCGGTGCTGACCGTCACCCGCAACTCCGAGACCCACCAGACGCTTCGCGGGGGGTTGGGGGAGACACACCTCCGCAACGTGGTGGCACGGCTCGAGAGGAAGTTCGGCGTGCAGGTCGACGCCGAGGACGTGCGCGTCGCCTACCGGGAGACCATCACGGCGAAGTCCTCGGCGGAGGGCAGGTACAAGAAGCAGAGCGGTGGACATGGGCAGTTCGGCATCGCCTCCATACGGATCGAGCCGCTGCCGGCGGGTTCCGGACTCGAGTTCGTGGACGGGGTGGCCGGCGGGGCGATTCCGAGGCAGTTCATCACGGCGGTGGAGGCGGGGGTCGCCGAGGCCATGGCACTCGGCGGTTCATCGGGGTACCCGGTGGTGGACGTGAGGGTCGCAGTGGTCGACGGCAGGCACCACTCGGTGGACTCCTCGGAGATGAGCTTCAAGATGGCCGGGCGCCTGGCCTTCCAGGAGGCTCTCGGCGGCGCCCGCTCAGTCGTGCTCGAGCCGGTCATGGCCGTCGAGGTGACGATCCCGTCGGAATGCCTGGGCGACGTGATGGGCGACCTCTCGTCACGTCGGGCGACCGTGCAGGGCTCGGAGCTGGACCGCTGGGGCGCCCAGGTGATCAGCGCCATGGCCCCGGAGGCCGAGATGCTCCGCTACTCGATCGACCTGCGCTCGATAACCGGTGGGCGGGGCCGCTTCACGGCGCAACACGACCACTACTCCCGGGTGCCGGCCGGCGTGGAGGTCCCGGCACCACCGAAGGGTTGATTCCGTCTGCCTGTCAGGCGTCGGCCGGGATCCCGGTCGTCTCGGTGTCGGTGCCGGAACGCAGCACGCTGCCCGGCAGGTTCCCGGTCGGCGTTCCGTCCATGACCGTGCAGGTGCCGTTCACGTAGACCCGCTCGATGCCGATGGCATCGGCGTACAGGCGGGGACTGTTCCCGGGCAGGTCGTTTCGCATCTGGAACTCACCAGCGCCGACGGTCTTAGGGTCCAGCACCACCAGGTCGGCATGCCAGCCTTCGGCGATCCTGCCCCTCTCCCTGATTCCGAAGAACCGGGCGGGGACGTCGGTCATGTGGGCGATGGCGCCCTCCAGGGTGGCCAGTTGGCGACCGCGTAGGCAGTCGGCCAGCCACTGGGTGGTGTAGCTGGCTCCGGCCATTCGATCCAGGTGGGCGCCGGCGTCCGAGCCGCCGATCATCACGTGGTCGTGGTCCCAGGCGGCCTGGCGCATCAGCCAGCTGGACGGATCGTCGTCGGTCGGCCCGGGCCACAGCACGGTCCGCAGGTCGTCGGCCAGGACGATGTCCAGCAGGGTGTAGAAGTCGCGTTGGCCGCGTTCGCGTGCGATGTCGCCCACGAGACGACCCTTCAGACCATCGTTGGCATCCGAGAAGGTGTCCCCGATGCGGTAGAGGCCCCAGCCGGTCAGACGGGAGAAGACGCCGGCGTCCGGTGAGGCTGCGCGTTCCTCAAGGAACCGGCGGGTCTTCGGGTCACCCAGGGCTGCCACCTTCTCCGCAAGTTCCATGTTCATCACGTCGCCCCAGTCGGGCAGCGAGTAGAGGGCACAGAACGAGTGGAAGTGCATGTTCATGCCGACGAGGATCGGCATGGTCAGCGCCACGGCCCTTCCGCCGGCCTCGGCCACCCGGTCGCAGGCGGTGAGCTGGTTGCGGTAGTCGTCGGGGCGGGCCGCATCGATGGTCAGGACGTTCCAGTTCACCGGTCGTCGTGCGGCTAGCGACATGCGGGTCATGAGGTCCACCTCGTCATCGGTGAAGCCGTTCATGCAGCCGTCGGCCACCCACTCGAGGGTGGTGCCGGGGTAGTCGGCGCAGACGCCGCAGAGGGCGACCACCTCGTCGACGGCGGCGGTACGGGATGGGACCGGCATGCCGTCGCCGTCGCTGTGGGTGAAGGACCTGCTGGTCGATAGGCCCAGGCCGCCGGCCTCGAGGGACTCCGCCAGGACCCGCTGCATCTCGACCAGTTCGGCGGGAGTGGCTTCCCGGCTGACGGCGTCGTCCTTCATGACCATGCGACGCAGGGCGCTGTGGCCGACCATGCCGGCCACGTTCACGCCGAGGTTCCCCTCGAAGCGTCCCAGGAAGTCGCCGAAGCTCCGCCAGTTCCAGTCCACTCCCTCGGCGAGGGCCGCCGGGGACATTCCCTCCACCCTCACGAGCATGGCGGCCAGGTACTCGGCGTCCGAGTCGTCGCCGAGTGGAGCGATGCTGAAGCCGCAGTTGCCCATGACCACGCTCGTGATGCCGTGCTGGCACGACGGCGTGGCGTAGGGGTCCCAGAACAACTGGGCGTCGTAGTGGGTGTGTGGGTCGACGAAGCCCGGGCAGACCACCTTCCCCGTGGCGTCGATGACCTCGGTGGCCCCGGAGCCCGCCAGCTCACCGATCGCCGCGATGCGACCGTCGACCACGGCGACGTCGGCTGTCACCCGGGGGGCGCCGGTGCCATCCACCATCAGGCCGCCTTGGATCAGGAGGTCGTACATCCCGCAGAGGGTAGCCGTGGAGCGGATCTGATTCCTGACGGAGCGTCAGATTTCCGAGACCGGCGCCGCCCCATGTCGCCGGAGGTCGGGACGGCCCCGGTGGTTCAGGCTGGCCGGGCTGGTCGCGACCACCTCCCATGGGGGACCATCAGCCCGTGACCGGGCGGATCGACGAACTGCTGGCCGAACTGACGCTGGCCGAGAAGGTGGCGCTGATGGGTGGCCGCGACCTCTGGTCGGTCCAGTCGGTGGAACGCCTGGGCATCCCGTCGCTGAAGGTGACGGACGGTCCGAACGGTGCGCGTGGGACGGGCCTGTTGGGAACCGGGATTCCCTCCCTCTGCATCCCGAGCGGTACTGCGCTGGGCGCCACCTGGAACCCCGAGCTGGTCGAGGAACTGGGTGGGGTGCTGGCCGCCGAGACCCGGGCCCGGGGTTGTCACGTGCTGCTGGCCCCGACGGTCAACCTGCACAGGACCCCGCTGGGCGGACGGAACTTCGAGTGCATGTCCGAGGACCCGTACCTGACCGGCAGGATCGCGGTCGGCTACATCCGTGGCGTGCAGGCCGGCGGCATCGCGACCACGGTCAAGCACTTCGTGGCCAACGACTCCGAGTTCGAGCGCACGACCATCTCATCGGAGGTGGACGAACGGACCCTCCGGGAGGTCTCGATGCGTCCGTTCCAGATGGCGGTGCAGGATGGAGGGACATGGGGCGTGATGGCTTCCTACAACCGGGTGAACGGGACCTACGCAGCCGAGAACCGGTGGATGTTGGACACGGTGCTGCGAGGCGAGTGGGGCTTCGACGGGATCGTGGTCTCGGACTGGTTCGGCGCCAGGTCGACCGGTGCTTCGGCCATCGCCGGGCTGGACCTGGAGATGCCCGGGCCGCCGCGCTGGTACGGGGACCGACTCGTGGAGGCCGTGGAGGCCGGCGAGGTCCCCGAATCGGTGGTGGACGGTGCGGTCCGCCGCCTCCTGCTCCTGGCCGAGCGGACCCGGACCTTCGAGGAACCGCACGATCGGGAAGAACGGCAGCTTGACGAACCGGCCCACAGGTCGTTGGCACGGCGTGCCTCGGCCGAGGCCATGGTCCTCCTGAAGAATGACCGGATCCTGCCGCTGGCTGTTGACCGGCTGGCCAGCCTGGCGGTGATCGGTCCGAACGCGGCGACGGCGATGGTCATGGGCGGTGGGTCGGCGACCCTGGTGGCCCAGCACGAGACCTCGCCGCTGGATGCCCTGGTCGCCCGGCTGGGCGACCGGCTGGAGATCCGCTACGAGCCGGGGGTGGTCACCGACCGGTCAGCCCAGCCCCTCGGTGGCCGGACGACGGAGCGCGCCGACGGTGGCCGGGGATTCGACGTGGCCTACTTCGATTCCACCGACTGGACCGGCCCGGTGGTTGGCAACGCCACTGTCCGGGACGGTCGGATCCTCCACTTCGACCGGGCGCCCGGCGTGGCCGACCTGCGATCCTTCTCGTTCCGGGCGACCACCACCTTCACCCCCGTGGTGGATGGCGACCATGCCCTCACCCTGGTGCAGGCCGGCCGGGCCCGACTGCTGGTGGATGGACAGGTGGTGGTCGACGGGATCGCCCGACCCATGCCACCAGGCGAGGAGTTCTTTGCCATGGGGAGCGCCGAGGCTGACGCCGTGGTCACCATGGTCGCGGGTCGTCCCGTCGACGTGGTGGTGGAGTGGACGTCGGAGGGGGCCGTGTTCCTGAGCGGCGTGAAGGTGGGGGTGAGGACACCATCACCCGATGACCTCATGGACCGGGCCGTGGCGGCAGCGGCCACGGCCGATGCGGTCGTGCTGGTGGTGGGTACCAACCTGGACTGGGAGACGGAGGGCAGGGACCGGGATTCGATGGACCTGCCGGGTGGCCAGCCGGAGCTGATCCGACGGGTGTGCGCCGCCAATGGGCGGACCGTGGTGGTGGTCAACTCGGGATCGGTGGTCACCAGCGACTGGGCCGAGGTGTCCCCGGCCGTCCTCCAGGCCTGGTTCGGTGGCCAGGAGATGGCCGACGCCCTCGTCGACGTTCTGGTCGGGGACGACGAACCGTCGGGCCGCCTGCCCACGACGATGCCCCACCGGCTGGAGGACACGCCGGCCTTCCTCTCCTATCCGGGCGAGAACGGTCGGGTGGCGTACTCGGAGGGACTGTTCACCGGCTACCGGTGGTACGAGGCGCGTCGCCTGCCGGTGGCCTTTCCGTTCGGCCACGGCCTCGGCTACACGTCGTTCACGTGGGGGGAGCCGTCGCTGGGTGAGATCCCCTCCATTGCAGAACTGGAGGCGGAGGCGACCGTGACGGTGACCGTGCCCGTCACCAACGACGGTGACCGTGCGGGCTCCGAGGTCGTGCAGTGCTACGTGGGGCCCACGACCCCACGTCTCACCAGGCCCGTGCGGGAACTACAGGGCTTCGCCAAGGTGCGCCTGGAGCCGGGAGGCTCGGCCGATGTCGTCGTGGTGCTCGACCACCGTGCCTTCGCCTACTGGGACCCGGGGGATCCCGGGCACTCCGCACGTTCGTCCAGGGTTCCGGTCGCCGCCGGCCAGGGGTCGGGTCCCCGGGACGAGCCGGGATGGCACGTCGACCCCGGCACCTACGAGCTGCACATGGGCCGGTCGTCGGCCGACATCCGACACGTCGTCGCCGTCGACCTCGGGTGAGGATCGGTCCCGGACCGACATCACCTACGGCACGGGCCTACCGGTAGTCTCGATACCGACAACCGACCGGGGAGCTCGGGCCTAACGCCGGGCTGAGAGGGCAGCGACCGTCGTGATCGACGGAGGCGCTGTCGACCCGACCAGAACCTGCTCCGGGTAATGCCGGCGAAGGGAGATCCAATGATGGATATCCGACCCCCTTTCCGACTCGCCGTCGCAGTGGTGGCTCTCACGGTCGCCTGTGGTGGCGCCGACGAACCCACGTCGGTCCCGTTGGGCTCCGGAGGATCGGCGACCGTCGAGGCGCCGTCACCAACCGGGCCGGTGACCCTAATCACCCATGATTCGTTCGGGATCTCGGAGGGCACGCTCGAGGAGTTCACCGCCGACACCGGGATAGAGGTCGTCCTCCAGATGGCCGGCGACACGGGCCAGATGGTCTCGACGGCCATCCTGACGGCCGGAGATCCGCTGGGCGACGTCATGTTCGGGGTCGACAACACCTTCCTCCAGCGGGCACTCGACGCGGACCTGTTCGAGGCCTACGAGTCGCCGGCCCTCGTCGGCGTGCCCGAGTCGCTGCGACTGGACCCGGCACACCGCGTCACCCCGATCGACTTCGGCGACGTCTGCGTCAACTACTGGATCGACCGGTTCGACGACGAGAACCCGGCCCCCTCGACGCTCGCCGACCTGGCCGATCCCGCGTACGTCGACCAGCTGGTCGTGCAGAACCCTGAGACGTCGTCCCCGGGCCTCGCCTTCCTGCTGGCCACCATTGCCGAGTACGGCGATGGCTGGGAGGACTACTGGGCCGCCCTCCGGCGAAATGGCGTGGTGGTGACGTCGGGATGGGAGGACGCCTACTACGGCGAGTTCGTTTCCGGCGGTGGCGATCGCCCCATCGTCGTGAGCTACGCATCCAGCCCACCGGCCGAGGTGATCTACGCCGACCCGCCGGTGGACACGCCCCCGACCGGGGTGGCCACCGGTACGTGCTTCCGCCAGGTCGAGTTCGCCGGCATCCTCGCAGGAACGGAGCACCGGGCGGCGGCCGAACTGCTGGTCGACTTCCTCCTGTCGCCCACCTTCCAGGAGGACATCCCGCTGAACATGTTCGTCTTCCCCGCGCTGGCTTCGGCGGCGTTGCCACAGGCCTTCGTCGACTTCGTGCAGTTGCCGGATGACCCGCACCTCCTGGACCCGGCCGAGATCGAGGCGAACCGCAACGCATGGACCGAGCGGTGGACAGAGATCGTGCTCCGGTGACCTGACATGGGAACGGTCCGGGAGTTGGTTCGGGCATCGGCCCGGGTGCTATGCGTCGCCATCCCCGCCGGCTTCCTGGCCGTCTTCTTCCTCTACCCGGTCGGGTCGATCCTGGTCCGCGGGATCGGTGTCGGCGGGTTCGAACGACTCGTCGGCCTACCCGGACGCGGCTCGTTCCGCGGAGTGGTCTGGTTCACCCTCTGGCAGGCGGTGGCTTCCACGGTCCTCGCCGTCCTCGTGGCCTGGCCGGGGGCCCACCTGCTGGCCCGCCGCCGGTTCAGGGGGCGTGCGGTCCTGAGGGCGGCGGCCACCGTGCCGTTCGTCCTTCCCACCGTCGTGGTCGGTGGAGCGTTCCTGGCCCTGTTCGAGAGGTTTGGACTGTCCGATGGCCCCTTCCGGCTGACCCGGACGGTGGGGGCGATCCTGGCCGCCCACGTCTTCTTCAACGTGGCCGTAGTGCTGCGCACGGTGGGTACCTTCTGGGAGGGCCTGGACACCCGCCCCGAGGAGCAGGCCCGGGTGCTGGGGGCCACGCCGTGGCAGGCCTTCCGGTGGGTGACCCTGCCCCGCCTGTGGCCGGCGGTAGCGGCCGCAGCCTCGATCGTGTTCCTGTTCTGCTTCACCTCGTTCGGGGTGATCCTCATCCTCGGTGGTCCGACCCGGGCCACGTTGGAGACCGAGATCTGGCGCCACGCGGTGTTCCGTGGCGATCTGGCCTCGGCCACCGCCCTGGCGGTCGTGCAGCTCGTGGCCGTGCTGGCGATGGTCGTGGTCGCCAACGCCATGCAGCGCCGTCGTGCCATCGGGCAGGTACCGGTCCGGCGCGTCCCGCCCCGGGCCAGTGGTCGGCTCCTGGCCGGGAACCTGGGACTCCTGGCCGTCGTGCTCGGCATGCCGATCGCCGTACTGGTGGAGCGTTCGCTCACCACCGGCCGGGGTGCGGGCACAGCATGGTCCGTTCGCAACTACGCGGCGCTGGCCGACCGGGTCGACCTGCTGCCGATCTCGGCGCTGGCCGCCCTCCGCAACTCGTTGCTCTTCGCGGTCGTTGCCGCCGGCCTGGCCGTGCTGGTGGGCGGGCTGGCGTCCGTCGTAGTGGTCCATGGCCGTCGGACCACGTCGAGGCTCTTCGACCTCGGGTTGATGCTCCCCCTGGGAGCATCGGCGGTGACGGTGGGATTCGGCATGCTCATTGCCCTGGACGGGCCACCGCTGGACCTCCGGTCGTCGCGCTGGCTGGTGCCGGTAGCCCATGCCCTCATAGGCGTGCCGTTCGTGATGCGGACAGTGGTCCCCACCCTCCGGAGCATCGACAGTCGACTCCGCGAGGCTGCAGCGGTACTCGGAGCCTCGCCGGCACGGGTGCGGCGCGACGTGGACCTCCCGATCGCCGCCCGGGCACTGGCCGTGGGAGGGGCCTTCTCCTTCGCCGTCTCCCTGGGGGAGTTCGGGGCCACCTCGTTCCTGCCCCGGCATCCGGACCGCCTGACCGCTCCACTCGCCCTGTTCCGGCTGCTGGGAACTCCCGGGGAGGCGCTGAGGGGTCAGGCCATGGCGCTTTCCGTGGTGCTTATGGTGCTTGTGGCGGCTTCGGTGCTGGTCATCGAGGGCCTGGGGCGTCGTGGCACGGTCGGGGGTGACCTGTGAGCCTGCGTGTGGATGGCCTCTCGGTGGCCTTCGACGGCGAGTCGGTGCTCGACGGCGTGGACCTGGAGGTGGCCGAGGGTGAGGTGCTGGTGCTCCTGGGGCCATCGGGCTGTGGCAAGAGCACCCTGCTGCGTGCCATTGCCGGCCTGGAGCGACCGTCGGCCGGCCGGATCCTCTGGGATGGCCGGGACCTGACCGACGTGGCCACCCACGAGCGTGGCTTCGGGTTGATGTTCCAGGACCATGCCCTGTTCCCGCACCGCGATGTGACCGGCAACGTGGAGTTCGGGCTGAGGGTGGCCGGGATGCCGGCGGACCAGCGGTCCCACCGGGTGGCGAGGGCGCTCGAGATGGTCGGTCTGGAGGGGTTCGGTGGCCGCCGGGTCGGCACGCTCTCCGGTGGCGAGGCCCAGCGCGTGGCCCTGGCCAGGTCGGTGGCTGCCGGACCCCGACTGCTGATGCTCGACGAGCCGTTCGGTTCCCTGGACCGGGTCCTGAGGGAACGCCTCACCGAGGACCTCGGGGTGCTTCTACGTCGGCTGGGTCAGGCGGTCGTCCACGTCACCCACGACCACGACGAGGCGTTCGCCCTGGCCGACCGGATAGCGGTCCTCGGCGACGGTCGGATAGCTCGGATTGGTGGGCCGGCCGAGGTGTGGGCGGATCCGGGAACGGTGCATGCGGCGGTGTGCCTGGGCCACGAGAACCTTGTGGTCCTGGACGGGTCCGGGTGCTGTCCGCTGGGGCGACTCGGTGACGGACCCGGCACCGTGCTGGTCCGCGGCGACAGGCTCGTCGTCGGTGCGCCCGCCGACCGGGGGCCTGCAACCGCACAGGTGTCGGCCGGCAGGACGGTTGGTCCGGTTGCCGGGTTGGTGGTGCGGACTTCCATCCGGGGCGGTCGGACCGTCGTGGTCGTCGACGTGGGCGGGCTTCGCCTGAGGGCCTGGTCGGATGGGTCTCCGAGCATCGGCGACCGGGTCGGGGTGTCGGTGGCCGACGGGGGCGTCGTACCCCTGTCCCGGTAGCGCGCTCAGGATCCGTCGAACCGGGGGGCCAACTCGGCCTTCACTACCTTGTCCATGGCGTTGCGGGGTAGGGAATCCACCACCACCAGGCGTTCCGGAACCTTGTAGCGGGCCAGGCGGTCCCGGCAGAACGTCGTCACCTCATCGGCCAGGGTCTGCGGGTCGGTGGACCCGGACGGGACCAGGCAGGCGGCCACCACCTCCCCGAGCCTCTCGTCGGGCAACCCCAGGACGGCGGCCTCCTCCACGCCGGGATGCTCGAGCAGGACGCGCTCCACCTCCACCGGGTACACGTTGGCCCCACCCCGCAGGATCATCTCTGTGCGGCGGCCACGGATCACCAGCTGGCCGTGCTCGTCCACGAGCCCCAGGTCGCCCGTGTGGAGCATCCCGCCGCGGAGGGCTTCTGCGGTGGCCGCCCCTGAGTTCCAGTAGCCCAGCATCGGCGGCCACGTCCCGGCCCATCGCCCCTCGGCCATCGGAGCGAGGCAGACCTCACCGGTCTGGCCGCAGGGAAGCTCGCTGTCGTCGTCGTCCACGATGACCACCCGTACCGGCTCGAGGGGGTAACCGGCCCCGTCGTCGCGCATCGGGCGGTCCACGTGCTCGCGTGTCACGCCCGTGGGTGCCTCCGTGAGGCCGTAGCCGACCAGGGCACGGCTGCCGAACTTCTCCGACCAGGCCGTCCGGAGGGCTGCCGGGGTGTGTCCGGCGCCGATGATGGTCTGGGTCAGGGACGCCAGGTCCGCTCCCTCAACATCGGCGTGGGCCACGAGGTCGTGGGCCATGGTCGGAACCAGCGTGATCCTGTTGACCCGGTGTCGGCGAATCTCTGTGGCCAACCCGACGGCGTCGGTCCGCTCAAGCAGCACGGCGGTGGTGCCCCGCAGGAACGCCCAGAGCGGACCCAGGACCAGCATGTTCAGGATGGTGAGGGCGAGAGCCGTTCCGTGGTGTTCACCGTCCACGGCCGGGTAGGCGTGCCGGCTGGATATGCCGGGCCAGAGCAGGTTGTGCTGGGAGTGGACGGCTCCCTTGGGACGCCCGGTGGTGCCCGACGTGTATGCGATGGCCGCCGGGGCCTGCGGGTCGATCCCGATGGTCGGGGCCGGCAGGCCGGCGTCCAGCAACATGCCCCACTCGTCCTCAGCGCCGCCAGCGGTGGCCGGGTCGACGGCGATGGTCGGCCGGCCTTCGCCGATGTCGAGCCGGTCGGGGTCCGTGATCAGGAGGGTGGCGTCCGCATCGTCCAGGAGCCAGCGGGCCTCGTCCGCCACGAGGTTGGCGTTGATCCCCAGCCAGACCGCTCCGAGCCGCTGGGTGGCCAGGAAAGCCTCGACCAGGGCCGGCCGGTTCGGCAGGGAGCATGCGACCCGGTCGCCGGGCCCGATGCCGAGCGATGCCAGGCCGCCGGTAGCGGTTTCCACCCGTGCGTCCAGTTCCGAGTAGGTGAGGGTGTGGTCGTTCCACACGAGGGCGTGGCGGTCCGGGTGGTCTCGGCACCCGGCCTCGAGGCAGGCGGCGACGGTTGACGGCCCCTCGGGGAGGGGGGCCGGTGTGGAGCGCACGACCAGGCCGTGTGCGTCCACCTGTGGAAGCGGATGTGGCACGAACATCGAGGCTAGGACCGGGATCCGGCTGGATGCGCCCGGTTGGTGGGTAGTTGGGTCGGTGCGGCGGATCGGCTGTCGGTCATTACGAGGTGGTGACGTTCTGGATACCCGGTTGGAATAAATGGAGTACTTGCGGATATGGTCCGATTCTTCGGCAGGGTGACGCGTGTCACTGCACGCCGGGTAACCAAACTCAACACGGGGGGAACCTGTCTTCATGAGTACTCGACTGCGCTGGTTGACGGCGCTACTGGCGACATTCACGCTGCTGGCTGGTGCCTGTGGCTCCGATGGCGGCGGGGATTCCGCCTCTGGTAGTGGTTCGGCTGCGGCCACGACTGCTGCTCCGGCGGCTACTACGACTGCTGCTCCTGCTGCGACGACGGCTGCTCCGGCGGCTACGACGGCTGCTCCGGCGCCTGAAGAGGTCGCCACGGTTGAGGACCATCTGGGTGATGGTTCCCTCGGGACCGTCGAGGTTGGTCCCGGCGAGGAGATCCAGGTCCGTTCGTTGAACGCCATCTCTGGTGATGTGGCGTTCCTGGGCATTCCGAACCAGCGTGGCGTCGAGCTCGCCATCCGCGACTACGGGCCCATTGGTGGCCATGACGTCACGATCGGCACCGGTCTCGACG
>Ga0206686_1000074_pt1 | contig 31126 bp, 36 predicted proteins | sample M250012015metaG_FD_155447 | JGI IMG/M metagenome (GOLD analysis project Ga0206686, IMG submission 155447) | Ammonia-oxidizing marine archaeal communities from Monterey Bay, California, United States - M2 500m 12015 | ecosystem: Environmental > Aquatic > Marine > Intertidal zone | place: USA... | reverse complement strand
TGTAGAATCTGCAGTTGTTGCTTTGTCTAATATTGAATTTATGGAAACTTTAAGTAAGAACGAAAAATTTGCTAAATTAACAGGTGGATGAGATGAACTTTTCATATGGTGTAATAGCAGTTGTAGGTATTCTTGTTGCAATATCTTTGGCTTTGATTATTGCTGAACCAAATGACATCATTGAACCACGAATTACTGAAACCCCTGAAAATAAAATTGCTCAAATTGAAAAAGAACTAAATCAACTTTCAGTTAATCCTAGTCTTTTAACAAGTACTAGTAATGTGGGTGATGCCCTAGTTCTTGAAGTTGAATTTAGCGATGATGATGGAAATACCGTTGATCATGTAAATTATGATATTTTTGCTACTCAGGATTCTGATTCAATTCTTTCAGATCCTGCATCCCATCGTCATCCTGGAAAACATCCTGTCCATGAAAGTATTGCACTAAATGATTCTTTAATTGAAATTCAAATTATTGTTCAAGGTTTAGGACATGGTGATGATATTTTTGGACCTAAAGGCATTGAAACTGTATTTACTATTACTCCTGTAGTATCAGCTCAAACTGCAACTGAAACTGTCATTAAAACAGCAGATGATTCTGGAATGAGTATGGATTGCCAAACATCATTAAATTGTTACACGCCTAGTATAGTAACAGTAAATATTGGTGATGTAGTGTCCTTGATAAATTCTGATTCAGCTGCAGCCATGCATACATTTACTGCAGGTACTGTTGATGGATTTACTCCTTCACCAAGTGGAACATTTGATACTGGAGTTATGAGTGCAGATGATTCGTTTGAATGGGTTCCAGAAAGTGCAGGTGAAGTACCATACTATTGTATGCTACACACTTGGATGCAAGGAACAATTATCGTAGAATAATTTTTACACATTTAATACTTGAAATTTATTTTCTGATTTATGCCCTCTATTGAAATTGCGTCCCCAAAATTTCCTTGTGATTCTTGCCATACTGATTGTTGTAAGGAATACACAATTTTTGTAAATGCTCATGATGTTTATCGACTTTCAATTGGTTTAAGTTTGAAACCTGAAAGTTTTTTAGAATTAATTGGAGCAAAGGATTATTCTCTTGGAATTAAAGTGGAAGAAGGTTTGGTAGATCTTGCTTTGAAACAAAAAAATGGTGCATGTGAATTTCTTGAGGAAACTGATGATGTCTTTAGATGTACAGTTAATGATTTCAAACCCGGTGTATGCAAATCATATCCATTTGAAATGAAGAATGGTAAATTATCTCAAATGAGTGATATCATGTGTCCTACTGATTGGGGTCTTACTGGATTTGAAGATATGATGATCCCACACCTCAAAAAAGATGAATCTGAATGGAATTTTTATGATCAACTTGTTAAAGATTGGAATTTAAAATACCTAGGACAAAAATCGTTATCTGAATTTTTGAAATTTATGTTAAATGAAGTTGAATTGTCTCTTAAAGTGCAATAACTTTACTGCCTTCTTCATTAGATTCAAATTTGTAAATTTGTTCAACATTTGAATCTTCAAATATTTCTGCATCATGGGTGATGATTAAAAATTGCATTGGTGCTTGTGAGTTTGAAATTTCTGATAATTGTGATAAAACTCTCACCAGTGATTTTTTCCTTTCAGCATCCAGATGTGTTGTAGGCTCATCCAGTATCATTAAATTTAGATTTGACGCTCCTAGTAAACTTGCCATTCCTAGTCGTAATGCTAATGCTACACTCACTTTTTCACCTCCACTCAGAGATTCTAATTCTAACACTTCTGTTTTTGAATAACATGCAATGGATACATCTCTGGCTTTTTCTGATAATACAATTCTTTGAATTTTTGTGTTTAAAAATGATAAATATTCTGAGGCTTTAATTGAAATTGAATTTAATGCCCATGATCTTAAACTTGTTGCAACTGAACCATCTCTGCTAAAAATATTTGTTTGGATTTTATCTAATCTTGAAATATACTCTTTTACTTTTTTAAGTTCTAAAATTGATTTTTGAATTACATCTGTTTGTTTTTTAGCTTTATCTATTTTCTCTAAAACCCCTCCCATCTGTTGATCAATTTGAGATACATCTGTTTGTTTTCTCATAATTGTTTTTTTAAGATTTACAAATTCTTCTTCACTAAACCCTTTTGTTTCTAATTCTAATTTTAATATGTTTTCAAAAATTAATTCTGCATGATTATCTATTTGTGATATTTGTTTCAAATCATTATTGTTTAACAGTGGTAATTTTTCTTTTTGAATTCGTGTTTCTTTTTGAATTTTTATTAATTCCTCTTCATTGTTAATTGAATGTGCTCTAAGTGTTGCTTTTGCATCTCGTGTTTTTTGTACTTTTTCTAAAAATTCTTTTCTTTTTTGAGTATACATGTCTCGTTCTTTTTCTTTTAATTTAACATCTTCCTGTAATCTGATTATCTCGTCTTTGATATGTTCTTCTTGAAAAAATGGATTTAATTTTTCAACAGTCGAATCACATACTGGGCATTTGTTATCTTTTAATTGTAATTTTGATGCTAGAATCTGTTTTTCTTTTAAAGATGCAATTTGACTTGACATTTCTTGCATCTTCTTTAATGTCTCTTCAACTGCTTCCTCTACTTTTTGAATTTTTGACTCAAAATCTCCTTTTAGCTTGATTTCTTCAAAACAACCTTCACAATCACGTATTTTACGTTCATTTTCACTAATTTGTTGTTGAATCCCTCCAACTGTTTCTTTTACATATCTCAAAAGCTCATCTTTTCTTAATTCTAATTGATTAATTTTGTCAATTTTTGGCGTTTCAGTTTCTAACTTATTTTGCAATGTTTTCAGTTCTTCTTGTATCTCTTTTTGTTTTGATTCTAATTGATTTTTCTTTGGCTCTGTTTCTTTAATGTCTTGTTGATATTTTTCAAAATCTCGTTCTAAAATCTCTATATGTGTATCATCATATCCTAAATCTGTCCTTATTTTTTCACGAAATTCCTTTGTTACTTTTTTCATGGATTCTGATGCAATATCTAATTTGTCTATTCCAATAATGGCATTAAGTAATTCTTTGAATTCTTTTGGCTTTGCATTAATTATTGAATTTAATTCTCCCTGTTGTACAATTGATGCTATTTTTAATTTTTCAAAATCCATTCCTATTGTTTTTTCTACTTGTTCTGTCATTGATTCTCCAAATTGTTTTCTTTCTCCTGCTGCAATTTCTATTCGATTGTTGTTTGTTATTTCAGAAAATGTTGCAGCTAAACTACCCTTACTATCCATTTTTCTTACTGTTTCATACTGTTTACCGTTTATTGTGAATTTTATTTTTGCATATCCTTGATTTGCTCCCCGTCTGATTAATCCTTTATTTGATTTTCTTGTGTGTTGCCCAAATAATGAAAATGTAATTCCATCAATTATACTTGATTTTCCTGCACCATTATCTCCTACAAAAATAGTTACTCCATCTTCAAATTCTAATTTTGTTTCTGAATGTGATAAAAAATCTACTAGTTCAATTGATGTTATCATTGTTTTTCTTCCTTTTTGAATTTTTCATAATTTTCTAAAATTATTTCTAATGCTTGATTCATTCCATCTGTTGATAATGTTGGTAAAAGTTCTTTTATTGCAAAATTTGCATCTTTTTCTGAATCTAATGCATTTACTGAAAGTCTAAACATTTCATCATCAATTACATTTGGTCTGTCTAAAAATACTGATGAATCTGATATTTGCTTTGTAGTAATTTTCCAAAAACATCTTAGTGCTAATGAATTCAATCTTGCAATTTGTGCCTGAATATGGTCTGTTTCTATGTCTTCTCCTTCTATTTTTACTTGAATCATTGGTTTTTTTGTGAGATTGCTGATTTTTTCTGTAATTTGATCAATTGTTTTTGTTAATTCTTTGTATTCTGTATTAAATGAAAATTGAGGTCTAGTATCTAATTCAATCCATTTCGGTGTTGCCTCATTTCCTGAAATATCTACTTCAAAAAACCCTTTTTTGGTATCCTTAATTCCTTCACTGGTTGTTAACTCAATTGAACCTGGATATACAATTGGACCTTTAAGATGATTGAATTGTCTAATATCATTGTCATGTAAATGCCCCATTGCATAATATGTAAAATTTTTTGGTAAATCTGTTGATTGAATTTCTCCTGCAAATTTGTTAAACTCTGTAACCCCTTGATGTAATACCATTATTTTATGTCCTGAAAAATTCTTGATACTTTTATCTAAATTTAAAAATTTTTCATCATATTGTGACATTTCCGTTTTTCTTATTTTATCTAATCCTGCTAACATTATTCCTTTGTATTCTATTGGGTTTCCATTTCCAATGTATTTTGAAAATCCTAGATTATGATATATGTATGGAATTGGTGTTGTCCTAATTCTACTTATGTCATGTTCCCCTAAAATAAAAAATGAATCAATGTCATTTTGTTTTAAACGTTTTAATGCATTTGCCATTTGTATTATTGCTGTACCGTTTGGATTAGGTACGTGAAAAATATCTCCTGCAAATATTACAAAATCTACATGATCTTTAATTGATATATCAATTGCTTGATTAAATACATCATACACATCTTGTTCTCTTTCATTAGAGCCATATTGAACTAATCCCAAATGTGTATCTGAAATATGTGAAAATAACATTAGTCTAACAACAGATCTTTTTGAACTAATCCTTGTGTAGATTCTACTCCGACATTTTTCATTTTATCTGCCTTTATCCAAGCTTTAGTTGCACTTTGATCTGCTCCCATTTTCTTTTCTTTAACTTCTTCTACATGAACCATTGATGGTAAATTTGTCCATTGTCCAACAAGAACTGCATCTCCTACATTTAATGAAGTTAATTGTGATATTAATTCACGACTGGTGGATTCTGTTGCAGAGGCTATTTGTCTTTGATCATCCTCTTGAATGATTTTCATTATTGCAAATGAACCCATCTGACTAAGGATATTTAGATCCACACTACGTGGCCTTTGAGATACTATCCCTAAACCTACTCCAAACTTCCTTCCTTCTCTTGCAATTTTTGCAGCCCAATATTTTGCTGCAGTATCATGATCTTTTGGAATGAATACGTGTGCTTCTTCAAGAATTATAAAAACTGGTTCAAAAAATTTGTAATCTTTTTGTTTTTTTGATTTTCCATGTTTAGCTATTGTTGCATTTTTTCTATCTTTTAGTAGTTGTTGTAAATAAAATCCCATTGCAACATTTGCTTGTTTTTCTGATAACTCTGAAATATTGATTATGTTTGTACAACCTTCTTTTATGTAGTCCATAGGATTTCCAATCTCTGGATCTAAAATATCATCAAATCTTCTTTGTGCATCTTCTATGATGTCTTGTACTCTATATGCTGATGTTCTAATTTCTTTTAATTTTTTATCTTCTGAATTTACAAGTAAATCTACTTCATATTCTAATTTATTCCAAAATTCTCCTGCTTCTTTTACTTCTTGTGTGAACGACATTCTTAAAACACGTTGTTGCACATCTGCATTTTCTCTAATTTCTAAAACTTCTGAAAATTGGTCTGCTTCAAGTAACCTTGGATTAATTTTTGCATCAATCACATTCACATTTGGAATATTTAGTGTTGTGTAATCATTATGATAATCAAAAATTATTACTGTTCCTTTTACCTCTGATATTTTTTTTGTAATTAATGAAACTAAATTACTTTTGCCCATTCCTGTCATTGCTAGGATTCCTAGATGCCTTGAAACAATTTTGTCTAGATTAATTTTTGCTTCAATTTTTTTATTTCGTAATAAATTGCCAATTTTTAACCATCCCTCTTTTTTTGGACTAAAAATTTCTTCTAAATCTTGATTAGTTGGTTGGGTAATTTCTGTGCCTGGAATTGGTGGAATTGCTGGAATAATTGATTGTCCTTTACGTAAATTTTCTAAAAATCCTAAAATCCCTATATGTGCAGTGAATGTTTTATCTCTTTTATTGATATCCGCAATTTCTGTGCTTTCTTCTGCTTCATGAAAATTCCTAACATCTGTAAATGCTGCACTTGATACTGACGATCTTTCAACTAATCCTAAAATTTCTCCCTCATCAATACTGATTTTAATATATTCACCAACTGATAATGAACGTGATGTAATTGCTGTTACTGATGTGGGTTTTGATTCTCCCACTACAAAACCTAAACTCAACCTAATACCTCTCTGGACCCAATTTCATTACTTAATCCTAACAAACTAACCATTTTTCCAAGTTCTTTGTCTGATATTTTACAGTTGTTGTGTGCAAGTTTTAATGCATATGGATATCCTCCTACACTAGTTTTAAACAGTTTATTCATTACTGATTTAATTTCTTCATTGTCATGTTTGCCCCCTAAAAATTCTAATTTGATAATTGGAGTTGAATCACTTAATCTTACAAATGTTGATGATATTATTTTATCTGGACCATAATTCTTTTCTACAAATATTTCACTAAAACCTGGACCATTTGTTACGTGATTATAGTAAAAAATATCACCAGCTAATGAACCCAAATTTTCAAACTGTTTTTTTGTGTTTGATGTTTTTGCAATAAATATTACGTTGTTTTTCTTTTTCATTGTTTTAACAACTAATGCATCTAATGTTGATTGTCTTGTCATGAACTGTGAATGTAGTGACCCATCCATTAATACTAAATCTACTTCATCAACGGTTTTTTCACATGCATCAATTTCCATTTTACTTGCAATTCTTGAAAGATCTGTATCTGAACCTAATCCTGAAGTATGTAAATCTACAATTATTTCCCCATCTGATTTGATTGAAACTGCAGTTGTTGCCCATAATTCAATTCCTTGAAATTTTGTATTGTTGAAACTACTATCTATACCAGCTGTAATTACATTTTCTTTAGTAGGCGTAAAATCATTCCAATTACCTCTTGCTTTTTCTAAAATTTGTTCAAATTTTGGACCTTTTAGGATTGATAGCATTTTGTCCCTATTGATGATAGCATCTTTGTATACTGAATTGAGCACAACAATAGTTAGTAGGATTGAATAAAATCTTTAGGTTGTGTTAACTCTTGACAAAGATGATCTACTAAAACCATATATTTTCCATTTAATTTTAGAATCCTTTCACATGATCTAAAAAATAGTTTTAAAAATGATCTATGTTTAATATTCTGAATAATTGTATTTTAGACTATCATTAATTAAGAGAACTTTTCTTATTGTGATAACTTGAAAAAAATTGGTCTACTGGGATGTGGTGTGATAGGTACTCAGATTGCACTTGCAATTGATTCAGGAAAAATACCTGGAGTTTTAACTCATGTTTATGATGATTCCAAAGATGCTGCAATTACACTTGTTTCAAAATTAAATACAAAACCTGAAATTGTTGAAAACTCCCACTTATTGTCATCTCATTCAATCAATATTGTAGTTGAAGCAGCTTCCCAAAATGCTGTAAGAGATGATGGATTAAGTATTTTACAAAATAAACGTGATTTTATGATAATGAGTGTAGGTGCATTACTGGATGAATCAATTTATGATATTTTGTACGATGCTTGTGAACATTACAAAAAAACAATTTATCTTCCTTCAGGTGCAATTGCTGGATTGGATGGATTGAAATCAGTTAAACATGAATTAGACTCTGTATCTATTACGACCACAAAACATCCTCGTTCATTAAAGGGTGCAAAGTTTTTTGAAACTTCTGAGATTAATCTAGATTCCCTTAGTTCCCCAACAATAATTTTTGAAGGTACTGCTCGTGATGCTGTCTCTTTATTTCCTGCAAACATCAATGTAGCGGCACTAGTATCTTTGTCTGGAATTGGTAGCGATAAAACCCTGGTAAAAATTGTTGCAGACCCTAACACTGATAAAAATACTCATCATATTGAGGCTGTTGCAAAATCTGGAAAAATGAAATTTACTATTGAAAACATTCCCGATCCTGAAAATCCTAAAACTAGTAAGTTGGCTATTTTATCTGCCATTGAAACATTGAGACGATATTGCTCTGATGATATCCAAATTGGCACCTAACTGGCAAAAATTGCCACATTTAGACACTTTTTAGAAAATTATTGTCTGTTTCATATTCTTTAAATTTACACATATTCAATTTTTTGTGAATCATGTTAGTTCAGGACACTTCATTTTTAAAAAATGAGATAATGCGACTGAAAAAAGAAAAAAATGTCGTAATTTTAGCTCATAATTATGAAATTCCTGATGTGCAGGATATCTCTGATTTCACAGGTGATTCTCTTGGATTATCTAGATTGGCTGCAACTGTTGATCAAAAAACTATTTTGTTTTGTGGTGTTCATTTTATGGCAGAAACAGCTGCCATTATCAGTCCTGAAAAAAGAGTACTCTTACCTTCTATAGAAGCTGGATGTTCATTATCTGATTCAATCACTGTTGATGAATTACGTAATTGGAAAAAACAACATCCTGATGCAATTTCTGTTGGATATGTTAACACTACTGCAGAAATAAAATCTGAACTTGATTATTGTTGCACTTCATCAAATGCTGTAAATGTTGTAAAGGCAATTCCTGAAGATAGAGAAATTTTGTTTTTACCTGATATGTTTCTTGGATCCTATGTTGCAAAAATGACTGGACGAAAAAATATGCACATATGGGCAGGTGAATGTCATGTACATGCCGGTATCACTCCTGAGGATGTTACTAAAAAATTAAATTCAATGAATGATGCTGAATTTGTTATTCATCCTGAATGTAGTTGTACAACCCCTATGATGTATGATGTTGCTGATGGAAGTTATGACAACAACAAAGTTTCAATTCTTTCAACTGAGGGAATGCTGAATCATGTAAATAAATCAAAATCAAAGAATTTTGTTGTTGCAACTGAAACGGGAATATTGTATAGGATGCGGAAACAAAATCCTGATAAAACATTCATCCCTGCATCTGAAAAAGCTGAATGCCAATATATGAAAATGATTACTCTTGAGAAAGTATATGATTCTCTAATCAATGAAAAAACTGTTATTACTGTTCCAAAAAAAATCGCCGATAAAGCTCGTTTAGCAATTAATAGAATGCTTGAAATTAGTTAACATGTGATTGTTTTGGTTGGATTATTTAGTAGAACTCCAAAAGATCCTCAATCAAAGAAAAATGAAGAACAATTTAAAAAATTTAAAAAACTTGTAAAAGAAAAAAAATATCCTGAGGCTTTGAAATTAGGAACAGATTATCTGGAGAAAGTCCCTGTACACCATGATGTTTTGTTTACTATTGGTGGAATTTATTATCTAAAAAATCAATTCCGAACTGCAATTTCATATTTTGATAAATCTCTTGATATTGGATCTTATGATATTGATGTTTTACTTTTGAAAGCATATTCTCATCAAAAATTGGAGGAAAACCAATCTGCAATTGATTGTTGTAAGAAAATCCAAGAAATTGATCCAAAAAATAAATCTGTGTCTGATTTATTATCTAAATTAAATTTCTAAACTAACGTCTATTCCTTTTACTGAATTTGTTATACTGCCAATGGAAATGATGTCTACTCCTGTTTTCCCATATTTTGAAATATTTTTAGAATTAATTCCACCTGATGCTTCTAGTAATACCTTTTTTCGTAGTTTTTGATTTTTAAGAACTGTAATTGTTTTTATGATTTGAGTTGGGGAAAAATTATCTAACATAATTATGGTTGCCCCTTCTTTTGCAGCAAGAACTGCATCTTCCGTGTTTTCAACTTCAACTTCAAATTTCTTATATTTTTTTTTCGTCTTTTTTATTAATGATAAAATTGAATTTTCAACTGCTATGTGATTATCTTTAATCATGACCATCTCATCTAATCGTAATCTGTGTTTTTTACCTCCTCCAATTTCAACAGCTTCTTTATCGAAATATCGAAGTCCTGGAGCTGTTTTTCTAGTTGCATATAATTTTGTTTTACTTGGAATTTTTTTTACAAGTTCATTTGTTTGTGTTGCAATTCCACTCATTCTTGTAATGATGTTTAATGCAGTTCTTTCACATGTTAAAATTTTATTTGCATCCCCTGTTATTTTCATAATTGTTTGATTTGATTTAATTTCTGAACCATCTTTTGTAATTATTTTAACTTTACACCCTTTGAGTTTGAAAATTTCTTTTGCATATTTTGAGCCTGCAAGAATAGCTTTTTCTCTTGAAATTATTTTCACTGAAATTTTTTTCTTTGTTAATAATGCACTTGTTATGTCTCCTTTACCTATATCTTCTGCAAGAAATTGTAATAATTGCTTTTTTGGATTAAATGACATATTGTGATTAAATGTTAATCTAATTTTAAAGATTTAGAAATATTCTATGTTACTTTAATTGCGTATTTGCCTTTTTGAGTAATAGATAATGTTTTTGAAATTTCTGAGTTTGTTGGATCCACTACTAATACAACACCATTCCAATCTGGTGTTAAATCTGATGACTTGCAACCTGGACAAACTTTTTCTGTTGTAACACGTTTGCATTTTCTGCATGCCATTTCTCGTGCCATTTTAACTGACCTCTACTTTTGCTGGTTCTCCAGAACCATCTGCCTTTTTAATTTCTTCAGCAATCCATTCATCTGCACCTAAGAATGGTTGTCTACAAGTAATTCCAATCTTACCCATTGCAGCAGCTTTTCCTAAAGATACTGCAGTGATTCTTGCACGTAATGTTGAACCAACTTTCAATGTTCTTCCACTTTGATTAGCTAAAATTAATCCCATTTTCACATCACTCTTAAGATAATCATCCATAACTTGTGATAAGTGAAGTAATGCATCTGTTGGTCCAATTCTAACAAATGCACCAAAGTCTGTAATATCTACAATTTCTCCTTGAACAATTTCTTGTAATTTTGGATAAAATGTTAATGCTTCAAATTGTACTTTATGAAATGTTCCTCCATCTCCTGCAATCATTTTCCCCATTTCATCTACTTTAGCATCTAAAATCATAATAATATAGCCTAATTCTGCATTAATCATACTCTCATACTTTTCTTTGAGAATGTTTACTGCTGCCTTTTTGAGTGTAGTTCCAAATAAGCTTGGAGGAATCCTAACAACATCAACTAGGGTAGATATAGAAAACAACTATCTTGTTTTTCTTGAATTTCAATTTATGAATCTTTGGGTGATTTACCTTGAATTTCTCAAGATTTTGATGATTTTTTTAAAAAATTCCATTTTTTGATATCTGACCTATCTATAAATAATGTATTTTCACTTTTTGACGCAATGGTTGGAATCGATCAAGTTCTTGAAAAACTTAGTACTGTAATTGATCCTGATTTGAAAAAAGACATTGTTTCAATGGGAATGATTAAAAATTTAGAACTTAATGATGGTAATCTAAAATTTACTTTAGAATTAACTACTCCTGCATGTCCTTTTAATGTAGAAATTGAAGAAGACGTAAGAAAAGCAATTGCTGAACTTTCTGACTTAAAAAATTTTGATATGGCAGTTACTGCAAAAGTAATGGAAGGACGTTCACTTGATGCTGATACTCAAATGGCAACTGTCAAAAATATTATTGGTGTTGCTAGTGGAAAAGGCGGCGTTGGAAAATCTACTGTTTCATTAAACTTAGCTTTAGCATTATCTCAAACAGGAGCTAAAGTTGGATTACTTGATGCTGATATCTATGGTCCAAGTATTCCATTAATGTTGGGAATGAAAGATGGTTCCATGGAAGTTGAAGATAATAAATTACAGCCTGCAGATTCTAATGGATTAAAAGTTGTTTCATTTGGTTTCTTTGCAGACCAATCTAATCAAGCTGCAATTTATCGTGGTCCAATTATATCTGGAATTTTAAAACAATTTTTAGTTGATACTAATTGGTCAGAATTAGATTATCTAATCGTTGATTTACCTCCTGGCACTGGTGATATTCCGTTAACTCTTGCACAAACAATTCCTATTACTGGTATTCTTGTTATTACAACTCCTCAAGATGTTGCAAGTAATGTTGCAGTCAAAGCAGTTTCAATGTTTGAAAAATTAAATGTTCCAATTATCGGTGTTATTGAAAATATGAGCCATTTCATTTGTCCAAATTGTGATGACAAACATTACATCTTTGGTAATGGTGGTGCAAAGAAAATTAGTGAACAATTCAATATCCCATTTTTGGGTGAAATTCCATTAAATTATGGTATTATGTCTGGTTCTGATTCTGGAAAACCTATAATGATTACACATACTGAGTCTCCAAGTGCTGATGCATTTAGGGTAAGTGCAAAAAATGTTGCAGCCCAATGTAGTATCATTGCAGCAAACTTGCAAGAAGAAATGGAATCTGAATCTACATCTGAACCTTCTACTGATGAAATACAATCTGAGAACGTCACAACTTAATTGCGATTCCTGTGAAATTACCTGATTCTTTAAGAGACCAATTGAAAATTCCTTTAGGAATATTATTGCCAATTGGTAAAGACAATAAAGAAAATATTCAAAAATATCTTTCAGATGATTCTTACATAATTACTGTTGGAGATAAAACTACTGAAAAAATGATTGATTTTGATTTAATTCCATCTTTACAAATAATCGATGGTTTAGAAAAAAGACAAAAAAGAGAACTTCTGAAACTTGGAAATGCCTCTGAATTAATTATTGATAATCCTCCTGCTGAAATTACTTTACAAAGTATTGAAATAATTAAAAAAACATTTACCCTAATTCCTCCTATTCGATTAACTGTAAATGGTGAAGAAGATTTGTTGGTATTGCCTGTTTGTATACATGCACCAGAAAATTCTATTGTTTTGTACGGTCAACCTGATCAGGGATTGGTTTTAGTACACATTACTACAGAAATTAGAAATAAAGCACAAACATTACTTAATCTAATGAAGTAATGGGGTGTGATGAGACGGTGGCTGTATGATTCGTGATTACCCCACAAAACCTCTGACCCTATTCATTCATAATTTTGTAGAATCAAAATCAACCAAATATTGCACAACAATTGACATTTTAAGATAAACATGGATTACTTGAAAAATCATTGTGAAACTTGATCCTGATCTTAAATTACAAATCTTAGAAAAAGTTGGAATTTATTCTCAGAGATTTTCTATTTCTGAACCTATAATTTTGTTAAGTACTAAGGAGGTTCTTGATGCTCCTAAAGAAATGACTGAAGGTAGACGTACATCAGCTTACAAATATTATGGTGTATCTTATCTTCAACATAATTTAGTTTTTATCAATGTTAGAAAAATCCCTGATGAAAAAACACTTGAAAATACACTTGTTCATGAATTGATCCACATGCGGTTTCCATATCTTGCACATGGAAAACGATTCAATAAATTAGTCCGCCAAGGACTTCGTGGCAAAACTTTTTCAGCATATCAAAAAAGAAGCAAAGTTCCCTCTCTTTGATTTATATTTATAAGACATTGCCAAGTGCAATATATTATGGAATTTGCTGAAATTCTTCCATTTATCTGTGGAATTGCATCGTTTTTAGTGGCTGGTGGTTTGGTTGCTTGGATTGTAAAACAGCCTGCTGGTACTAAAGAAATGATGGATATCTCAAATGCTGTTAAAGAAGGAGCTTCAGCATTTCTAAAACGTGAAATGAAAATTATTATTCCAGTTGCAATTGCACTTTCAGTAATTATTGGGGCATTTTTGCAACCATCAAATGGTATTGCATTTGCAGTTGGTGCAACATTATCTGCAGTTGCAGGCGTTATCTCATTAAAAATTACAGTAAAAGCAGCAGTTAGAGCTGCAAATCTTAGTGGTGATGGTCTTGGTAAGACATTTGCTATGGCATTTAGAGGTGGAGCTACAGTTGGTTTAGTGGTTCCAGCAATGGCTCTTTTAGCAATTACTGGTTTGTACTTAATTTACCCTGATCCAATTACTATTGCTGGAGTTGGAATTGGTGCTAGTCTTATTGCATTATTCATTAGAATTGGTGGTGGTATTTTTACAAAGGCTGCAGATATGGGTGCCGACTTGGTAGGAAAAGTCGAAGCAAATATTCCTGAAGATGATCCTCGTAACCCTGCAACAATTGCAGACAATGTTGGTGACAATGTTGGTGATGCAGCAGGAATGGGATCTGATGTTTATGAATCTTATATTGTTACAATACTTGCAGCGTTACTCATTGCAGCATTAATCGGTGCACCAAACTTTTTCCTTTATCCAATTTTAATTGGTTCTTCTGGAATGATTGCATCCATTATCGGTGTTGTCATTGTTGGTTCAAAAGGTGTAACTGATGTGATGAAACCTCTTAATCGTTCATTTTATGTTTCAGCTGCTATTGCAATTGCACTAAACTATGTCTTTATCACACAATTTATTGATCAATCTTCTACAGCCTATGCTTTGTTTGGAACCACTGTAATTGGTGTCCTGCTAGTCCCTGTCATTCAAAAAATAACTGATCACTATACCAGTTACAAAAAAGGTCCAGTAAAAGAAATTGCAGATTCTGCAAAATGGGGATATGCTTCATTAACATTAATGGGAATTATCAAAGGAATGCAATCCACAGGACCATTTATGATTGCACTTGTAGTTGCAATCATCGTATCTTATTCTATTTCTTCTGCTGCAGCACCTGAAGGTGCAGACCCAGTACTTTATGGTATTTTTGGAACTTCTTTGACTGCCATGGCAATGTTAAGTCTTGCAGGAATTGTTCTTAGTATTGATGCCTTTGGACCAATTGCAGATAATGCTGGTGGTATTGTTGAGATGACAGGAATGGGTGAAGAAAATCGTAAAGTAACCGATGAAATTGATGCAGTTGGAAATACTACTAAAGCTGTTACTAAGGGATTTGCAATTGCGAGTGCTGCATTAGCTGCATTAGCTATGATTCAGGCATTTCAATTTGAGGCTGCACATGTGTTTGCAGGTGTATTAGATTTAGATTATAGCTTAACCAATCCTGCAATCATTGTTGGATTATTGATTGGTGGATTGATTCCATTTATCATCACTGGTCAACTAATCAATGGTGTGTCTAGAGCTGCTGGAAAAATGGTAGATGAAGTTAGACGACAATTCAAAGCTGATTCTGGTATTCTTGAAGGAACCTCAAAACCTGATTATGCAAAATGTGTAGATATTGCAACTGTAGCTTCAATTAAAGAAATTTGGAAACCTGCACTTGTCGCAATTGTTTCTCCTATTATTCTTGGTATTTTGTTAGGTCCAACTGCAGTAGCTGGATTGTTGATGGGGGCAGTTGTTACTGGTATCTTACTAGCATACCACTTGGCAAATACTGGTGGTGCATGGGATAATGCAAAGAAGTTAGTTGAAATGAATGGTGAGAAAGGTTCTGAAGTTCACAAAGTTGCAGTTGTAGGTGATATTATTGGAGATCCTTACAAGGATACAGCTGGGCCTGCACTCAATACCGTAATTAAATTACTAAACACTATTGCAATTGTGTTTGTTTCTGCATTTGTCGCAATACTTGCAATCTAATTATTTTCTTCAATAACCAATGTCATATCTAATTCATCAATTTGAGCTTGAATTGCTTTTTGTAAAGTTTGATTATGTGTATCACAGAATTTAAAATAATTATCTGTTGTTTGAAAACAACCACAAATCCACTCTGTTTTTTTATCTCCATCTATTGTCCATTTTGCATATTTGGTTCTATCCATACAGTAACTATGACAACTTGACCTAAAAAAATATTATTTTTTTAAAAAGAAAAAAAATGTTTAAGGACAGCCTTCCATCTTTTGGATAAAATAGCCTTTTTCCTTAATTGCCTGTTCAACAGGCTCTGGGCAAGATTGTGAGTGACAGAATGTACATTCATTTTGTGTCATTTCTGCTTCTGCTTCACCTATTTCTTTTAACCATTCTTTACCAAATTCTATGGCTTTAGGATGATCTTTTTCACCAGTAATTACATCAAAGTGCATGGTATGACCATCTGCGGCTTTGACATAAGTGTCGTATACGTGAATTTCCATATTTTTCAGTAAAAAAAGGGATATTTATTTCACAATACTTAGGTAGTGGCTACCTATGATTCATTTTATCTGAAGCATAAGTTGGAAACATCGATGGTACCCAAGCATGAATGAATAATGCTATTGACATTGACATGGCTCTCCACCAGTGGGATTTGTAAGTTGTATTATTTTCTTTGAGGTGTTTTGTCATGTCTATTTTTTGTTTTAAAGTATCACTAATTGTAGAATCTTGTTTTGTATGCGGCTTTGTGTTCATAATCAAATATTATCCAAATTACATTTAACTAACATGTATTATTTGCAATCATTTGCAATCAATTAACAAAAGAAATAGTTACTGATTCATCAGATTCCACAACACTACATTCACGATTTAATGTGGATGTTACTACTGCTGTTAGAAATGAAGCAATGTATGTTGATCCTTTTTTACCAAAGTTGTGACGTACACTCATGGATACCTTATTTTCTAATTGTTCAAGATCACATTGTCCATACCCACAATGTTCACAATAAATTTTCATAAACGTAGATACATTTTCAGATGTAATTTCTTTCCATTTGAATAATATGAATTCTTTAGGTTCATTTGCACCTGCATCAAGAGCTAAAAGTTTGAGTTCTGTTGCGTCTGTTTTTTCTAAAAACATTTTGAACACTTTTTTACTCATCTTCATCACTCCAAATTTTTCCATATACACATCCAAATCTAAATAATTTCCAAAAATTTGGTTTGCTAAAGTATTAAGACTAATTTTTTGCTCTTTTGCAATTTTTCTAAGATGCTCATCAAATTTTTCATCTATCCTAAATGTAATTGTGCTGGTATTTTTCTTACTCATATGTTCAAATTATTTTTTATCTTATTATGTTTTAAGAAATCAAAATTTAGTGAAAATTAAAGAAATAATGTATGAATTACAATGTACCCTGCTACGGAAATTAATACAATTGCAAATCCTTTCAATAATGTACCTGATGAGTATATTCCTGCAAGTTTTGTACCTGTTCTTGAACCTACAATTCCGCCTATGATAAAAAATATGGATAATGCAATGTTAATTTGTCCTGCAGTAATATAACTAACTGCGGTAGTTAACCCGAATCCTGAAACTGGAATCATTGATGTGGCAATTGCTGCATGAATTGGAATTGATGCAGAATACATCAAAGAAGGCACAATCAAAAATCCTCCACCAATACCAAAATAACCTGATGCTAATCCTGCCAATAATCCCGTTAACAAAATTTTATTTCTATGTAATGATACTAATGAATTATTTCCAGACGTGGTAGTTTTGAAATTATCTTTCTTTCTTAACATGATAATTGCAATACCTATCATTAAACTTGCAAATATTATCATCAAATATTCTGATGGGGTTGCTAATCCCAAATTTGAACCAATAATTGCCCCTCCTATTCCAGGTAATACAAATTGAATTCCTTCTTTATAGTGAATTTTCTTTTTTTTCATATTGAATACTAATGTAATTACTGCAATTGATGCAACCGATAATGCTGAAGTTCCAATAGCTACGTGAGGATCTTCAATCCCTACAACATATAGTAAAAATGGCACTGCTAAAATTGATCCCCCTGAACCAAATAATCCTAATGAGAATCCAACTATGATCCCTCCTATTGTTGCAAGAATTAACACAATGGGATCTATATTGTTTAAAAATTCAAAAAAAAGTAACGGTTCCATTTTGTTACATAGTCACCGCACATCTATTTGGACCAGTTTCTAAAGCCATTAATTCTTCTTGAGGTTTATCAATTGATGTTTTGTTGTATTCTATGATTTTTCGATAGTTTGGTGGTGTTGGAATTGATATGGTTCCTATGGTTTCTACAAATTCATCATTTGATTTTTTGAGAAGACTGATGATTTCTTTTGCTTTAGATATACTTACAGTAATCATACTTCCTGAAGGTGACTGTTTTTCAAAGTGAGTTGGAAGAATCATGACATCATCATTTAATGTCATAATTTTTTTATGTATTGTGTGGTAAAGAATTTCTGCATATTCTTTACCATTATCTCTAAGATCTGGTCTACCAACACTGTCTACAAATATTGTATCTCCAGAAAAGAGAAATTTCTCTGCTACTAAAAATGAAAGACTTCCAAGTGTGTGCCCTGGTGTATGAATTACATGAAGTGATGTTGTGCCAAATTTTTGAGAGTCTCCATTAAACACTTTGCTACTTTGAATGTCATATGATTCATAACCACTAAGATGCAAAGTTGCATTTGTAGTATCTGCTAATTTCTTTGCAGCTGAAATATGATCTGCATGTTGATGTGTATCAAAAACTGCAATGATTTTTGTTTTCTTTTCTTGTGCTATTTTGATGTATTCTTCAATTGGATATACTGGATCAATAACTATTGATTCGTTTTTTGATGAAACAACATGTGACATACAACCTTTGCCTATTCTACGGACTTGTACGATGTTCACATGACCTTCTTTTGTTTCAACATTTATTTCACCATTTTCAAATGAAGTACTCCAACTGTCCATTCCTCCTGTAAGGGTACTTGATTCAAGCCCGTGACTGGATAAAATATATTTTGCAATAGTTGATCTATTTCCAGACGTACAAACTGCAATGATTTTTTTGTTTTGTGAAATTTCTGAAATTTTTTCTGAAATTTGAGACAAAGGAATATTGATACTATTGTCTATGTTCCATTCTTCGTACTCTTGAGGTTCTCGTACATCCACTAAAATAAATTTCTCATTCTTATCTATCATCTTTTTTAAATTTTGAGAATCAATATCTTGTGAAATTCCTGAAACTGTATTTTCAGACCAACTACTCATTCCGTTTTCAAGAAATGAAATATTAAATCCTATTTCTTTCATCATGGATGACATCTGTGATACATATGTGTCATTTTTATCTCCTGATCCCCCATCTCCAACTAAAACATATTCTAGATTTTTTGGAAGTTTAGGCATGATGTTTTGTTGTGAATTTGTATCACATACAGCATAAACTGCATTGGGTATGTGTGATTTTTCAAAAGATTTCTTAGAACGTACATCAAAAATTACTAAGTCTTTTTTATTGTCAATCTTTTGCTTTAAAGTATTAACAGTTATGGAATTCTGTTTTGTTTGTATGGCTGTTGTCATACACAAATATTCTTGAAATTACACTTAACCAGTACGTATTGGTTGTAATCATTTGCAATTATTTTTCTTCAATTTGAATTTCTACACTATCTGATTCAAGAACATGTGCTCTAAAGTTTTTGTTAATTCCTGAATAAATTATCCATATCACTGGATTACTTTGCATAAATTTTTTATCTGTACTTGAAGGATATGCATCTGAATTTGGATGTGAATGAAATATTGCTATGACTTCCATTTCTCTTTCTTCAGCAATTCTATATCCTTCTATCAATTGTTCATTTGAAATTGTAAAATTTATGGGTGATTCATCAACATTTTCTGTTAAAAATATGTCTAGAACTTCATTTTTTCTTCCAAATAATATGGCACATGCCTCGTTAGGTTTCTGATTTTCTGAATATTGTGACAGAATTTTTTTATCTGATTGTTTTAAAATAATTTTCTGCAAATCTATTCTACATTGACAGTTCCAATCATCCATGGATGTAAGATACAATAGTAATCATAGTTTCCTTCATCTGCAAATGTGAATTGATATGTGTCTCCCAGGTTTAATATTCCTGAATCAAATACACTATCAGCTCCATTTGTTGGACTACCTGATGTTGCTGTATGCATTGCAGCATCCTCGTTTATCCATTCTACTGTTGTTCCAGTTGAAATATTGATTGTTTTAGGATCATAGAATATTTTATCATCTTCTGGGATTGCAGCTCCTTCTGGAATTATGATTTTTGTTGGTTCTTTTGGAGCTTCTATTACTAATGTTGCAGTCATCCAAGGATGTACTATACACAAGTATTCGTATTCACCAATTTCTAAATTAGTTGTATCTAATGTGAATACTTCACCTGCACTAATCAAACTTGAATCAAATGTTTCTCCATAATCTATTGAACTAGTCACTGTATGTGGCACCGTATCTACATTTGTCCATTCAACAATATGCCCTTGAGTAACAATTGCTCTGTCTGGATTATAGTCTGGATTTCCTTCTTGAGCTGAATCTTTGAGAATATCAATTGCAAAAATTGGCCCTGCTGTTAATCCTTCAACTGCTTCATGATCTACTATTTCTTCAGATACTATTTCTTCACCTGAATTCATTGCTCCAGCTGAAACCCAAATTACCATTGCACTAGCTACTGCTAGCCCAAGTACCAACCCAATTGGTTTTACACTTGCTGGTTTTTTCATCGCAACATATCCAATTGCTAATGCTGGAAGTCCAATTGCTAATAAAATTAGAATAATTGTAAGTGTAAAGTCTGAAGTATTCATGGTTACTAATGCGTAAAGTCCAAATCCTATTGATATTGCTACAATTACCAAAGTTGTCACTTTGGCTCTAGTACTTGTTGAAATACCTCCATCTAAGATACCTGCTGCTGTAAAAATCAATCCTACAAACATGGTAAGACCAGTTAATGCATGCATACCGTCAATGAATGTATGTGCAATACCTGCATATGACAAAATGAGACCTGCCAATCCTATGCCTGTAAGGCCCATTCCTGGCATCATTAGGTCCCAATTACTCATTAAAATTAGCTGGTAGGGGTGAATACTTATTCCTTTTGAAATATGATGGATCTACAACAAGGATTAAAATGGCTTTCAAATTGGGTAGAGTGAATTGGGAATTAATGAGATAATTGAGATATCAAAACCACGAATTGTTGTTCTTCTAGTTATTACTGCAGTTACATCTATGTATGCTGCAAGTAAGTTGGTATCTGGTACACCGCAACTTGAATATCTAGATTATTTGCATATTATAGTTGCAGGTGCATTGGCATCTGCTGGTTCTAGTGCCTTAAACCATTATTATGATCGAGATATTGATCCTAAAATGACTCGAACTAGTACTAGACCAATTCCTTCTGGACGAATGGCTGCATCTCATGTCTTGTTGTATGGATTGGTTGTGAGTTGTATATCTGTGATTTATGGATTCTTTGCACTTAATGCAATATCTGCTTTCTTCATTGCTGTAGGAATATTCTCTTATGTGATAATTTACACCGTTTGGCTAAAACGTAGAAATACATCTAATATTGTAATTGGTGGAATTGCTGGTAGTGCTGCAGCTTGGGCAGGATGGGCCGCAGCAACTGGTAGTATGGATTTATTGGGATTTTTAGTTGGATTTTTGGTATTTGTGTGGACTCCTTCTCACTTTTGGTGTCTTGCCATGAAAATTAAAGATGAATACGCACAAGCTGAAGTTCCTATGTTGCCTGTTGTAATTGGAATGCAAAAAACATCTAAATTCATTTTAGGCAATACTTTGATCTTAATTCCATATTCTTTGTTACTAGTGTTAATTCCTGATGGACTGGGACTTGTTTATGCTGTTATTGCAGTTGTATCTGGTGGATTAATGCTTGTGTATCATTACAAACTAACAAAAACTCCTACATCTGCATTTGCTTGGAAAGCATACAAGGTAACTGCTCCTTATTTAACAATAATTTTTGTTGCCGTTGCATTGGATGCTGCATTTCACATTCCTTTAATTTAATTACTTTTTTTTAAATTATTTGTCTAATCCTGGGAAACTTGCTTCATAATCTTTTTCCATTACTTCTTTGTTTTGTTTTTCAATTGGATCTTCTTCTTTTTCAATTATTATTACTTCAATTCTACGTTCATCTTTTGTAAACCATGCTACTTTGATAAGACCTAGAATTTCTAAATCTAGTAATATTTTGTTAAATCTATCTTCTGGTAGATTTAACCCATCTTTTGTTAATCTTTTGTTAAGTTCAACATCCGTTAATGAATTTGCTTCCTTGATTTTATCAAATACTGTATTTCGTAGTGGGATTGTCATGATTAACCGTAAAATGCTTTCTCTCCTGTCTTGGGTACTACATTAGATATACTTTCTCTTATGGTGTTATACCATTGATCTACTTCTTTGGTAATTGATGGTTTAACTTGTTTTAAACTAGCTGCAAAATCATGGCTAGAAATTTTTGATGATTGATTCCTCATTGCATGTACTGCTGCTTCTCTACATAATGCTGCCAAGTCTGCACCTGTATAGCTTTGTGTGGCAATTGCAATTTCTTGTAATTTTACATCATTTGATAATGGCATTTTTTTTGTTAGAATTTTGATAATTTCCAATCTTCCTTTTTCATCTGGAGGTGAAACATACAAAACCAGATCTAATCTTCCTGCTCTTAATAGTGCATTATCTATGATATCTGGTCTATTTGTAATTCCAATTACTGCAACTCGTGATGATACTCCTTCTATTTCTGTTAATAATTGACTTAGAATTGTTTCACCTACTCCCCCTTCATTTGATTTGAATTTAGCCAATGCATCTAATTCATCAAAAATTACTACACATGGTGAGGATGCTTTTGCTTTTCTAAATATTTCTCTCACAGCTTTTTCTGATTCTCCCATCCACTTTGAAAGAATTTCTGGACCTCTAACTAAAATCATGTTTGCTCCTGTTTCTGTTGCTACTGCTCTTCCAAGCAATGTTTTTCCACATCCTGGTGGGCCATAAAGTAAAGCTCCTTTTGGTGGTCGAATTCCCATTTTTGTAAATTTACTTGGTTCTTTTATTGCCATGATTAAATTATCTGTTAATCCTTTTTTGACTTCATCTAATCCTCCTACATCATGCCACCATACTTTTGGTCTTTCTACATAAAATTCTCTCATTGCAGTAGGAACTACTTCATGCATTGCATCGTAAAAATCAATTAATCTAATTTGCATTGATTGTAAAACTTCAGATGAAATTTTTTCTGTCTCAAGATCAATTTCTGGTAAATATCTCCTGATTGATTTCATAGCAGCTTCTCTACATAGTGATTTTATGTCTGCCCCTGTGTATCCATGTAGTTCTAATGACAATTCTTTCAGATCTATATCATTACTAGTTGGCATTCCTCGTGTATGGATTTGTAAAATTTCCAACCTTTCATCTTCATTTGGTACTGTGATTTCAAACTCTCTGTCAAATCTTCCTGGTCTTCTAAGAGCTGGGTCTACACTATCTGGTCTATTGGTTGCCCCTAATACTATGACATTACCTCTATCTGTTAATCCATCCATCAATGCTAGTAATTGTGCCACCACTCTTTTCTCAACATCTCCATAGGCTTCTTCTCTTTTTGGTGCAATTGCATCAATTTCATCAATAAAAATAATGCTTGGAGATTTGTCTTTTGCTTCTTTGAAGATGTCTCTTAGTTTAGCTTCTGTTTCACCATAATACTTATTCATAATTTCTGGGCCATTGATTGGAAACATGTTAGCTTCTGATTCACTTGCAAGAACTTTTGCAAGCAATGTTTTTCCACATCCTGGTGGGCCATAAAGTAAAATTCCACTATGTGGCTCAATTCCTAATCTTGAAAATAATTCTGGATGTCTTAGTGGTAATTCTACAATTTCTCTCATTGCTTTTGTTTTTTCTTTTAATCCTCCAACCTCTTCATATGTCACTCTGACTTTTCTATCAATGGATGTTTCTGTTGAAATATTCATTTCTGTTGTTTTATCTATTTTGATTACTCCTTTCGGTGTTGTTTTTGTTATTTTAAAATCCATGGAATTTCCTAATATCATTACAGAAATTTCATCTCCGTGTGCAATTGGTAATCCTTTTAGTCTATTTTTTACAAAATCTGTAAATTCTTTATCTATTGTTACTGAATCATTGACTGGTGTCAATGTTATTGTTTTTGCAATTTTTGATGTTACTTTTCTAATTTTTATGATATCATTTAGTGTCCCTCCTACATTTTTTCTTGTTTGTCCATCAATTCTAATTATATCTGGAAATTTTTCATCTTCATCTACTGGCCAAATAATTGCACAACTGGTCCTTGAACCCATAATTTCAACAATATCTCCTGGTACAGCTTTTAGAAAATCCATTGCTTCAGGACTTACCCTGGCACGTTTTTTGCCTATGTCTCTTTGTTTTGCTTCGCCAATCCTCATTTGCAAAGGTTCTTCTTTGCGGACCAAAAAATCACTTATTTCCTGTCAACTTAATTGCGGCTCATACTAAGAACTTCAAATTCACTAACTCCTTCAACCGCTCTTACTGTGTCTTCTAGTGAATCCATCTGTCCCTCTCTGTCTTCTAAAACAAATTCAGCTTTTACACATTCTAGTCCAAAAGCTAATGGTTCTTTTGCATGACGTTTCATAATAATTCCTTCTTTTAGTGATGATTTGATAGATTCAGCTAATTTATCTAAATCCACTTCCATTCCTTTTGGAAGTATTTTTGTTATCAATACTATATCTGTCATTTTGTCTAAGGTCCTTGAAAATTACATGAAGAACAAGTATAGTTTCTTGCTGCCTCTCTGCAACTTTCACATCTCCAAATAAGATCTACGCCACAATCAGGACAATTGAATTTTACACATTTATCATTAGGCATAATTGCTCTATGACAGCAACTACATGTTGGTAATGATATGGTAGATGACATGCTCAAATTTTCCGTAAACATCATTTATACCTTCCTTAGAATTTGTATCTCTTTTAATTTAATATTTTTTTGAGCTCTCCGCTGATTAGTGCTTGGACTGTTTTTATCGAACCTTTCATTCCTAATAATTTTATGATCGAACTTGTATGGAAATCAAAATCATCCTTTTCTGAAATTTCTTTAGTAATTTCTGGAGTTATTGATTCAAATAATTTATTGATTGTTTGATTGGTTATTCTTTCTAATATTTTTCTAGCAAGTAATTGTTTTTCAAATTCTTTTCCGAATCTCTCAGTCCACCTTTTTTGATAGTTTTGAAGATCTGATATTTCATTTGTTTTCAAAAATTTGCATATGGCTTGCCCTGCATACACTCCTCCCATCCCACTTGTAAAAATTCCTCCTGCTGTAGTTGGTTTTGCTTGCCCTGCAGCGTCTCCTATGATGACTGTTTTACCTTCTACAAATTTTTCAATTGGCCCTTTAATCCAAATTGGTGCAAATATTTTTCTAATCGTTGAAAATTGTCCTTTTTCTTTGAGAAATGCATCTAATGTTTCTGCTACATTGATTCCTTTTCCTGCTACGCCGATTTTCCCCTTTCCTTCGTTAGATGGAATTATCCATGCAAAAAATCCTGGATATTTCTCTTGATCAAAAATTACTTCTATTTTTCCTTTTTTTATCCAATCTGCATAAATCTCATATTGTGCTGATGACAATATTCCTGTTCGATCTTTTTGAATTAATGATGATACTCCTCTAGCATCAACAAAAATTTTACAATCTATTTTTCCTTCATTTGTTCTTATTCCAGTATCTGTAGTTTCTTGAAAACTTGTTCTAACTTTTATCACTGCTCCATTTTTTTGAGCTTGAAATGCAATTTGTTTATCTAATTCTCTTCTGCTGATTTCTATTACTTTTTGTTTTTTTGAATTAATTGTAAAATTATTTCCATTTGGTGATGTAATTTCTGCAGACTCTATCATGTGTTCAAAAGTTTTTCTAAATGGAATTATTCCTAATTCTTCTAAACCTGCAATACTGACTAGTCCTCCACAATGTTCTGGCGTACCTATTTCATAATCTTCTTCAATTACTAATACTGAAAATCCTTTTGCAGATATTTCTCTGGCACATAATAAACCTGCAACACTTCCTCCTGCAATTGTTACATCGTAGTACATAGATTTTGGTTCTTTGTCAATTATTTAATTCAAAAGTTTTTCATTGTGCCTATTTTTGATAATAATGTGGGAGATATCAAACAGGTGATAGTTGTTAGAACTGATCTTGGTATGGGTAAAGGTAAGATAGCTGCTCAAGTGGGTCATGCTTGTGTTCTTGGTGCTGAACATGTTAGAAAATCTCACCCTGAATGGTGGTCTGAATGGTGGGGTGGTCAAGAAAAAGTAGTTGTAAAAGTTTCAGGAATTAAGGAATTACAGGAAATAAAACGACATGCTATTGATCTGAATCTTCCTTGGTCTGAAGTTTCTGATGCTGGACATACTCAATTAGCTCCAGGTACTACTACTTGCATATCTATTGGACCTGCACCTGAAAATTTAATTGATAAAATTACTGGTGATTTAAAATTACTATAGCTAACTGGGAATAAGATATAACAAGGATCGATATTTTTTCTTCTATGAAGAAAAAAGGTGTATTTGTTACTATTTTCTTTGGTGCAATTTTGCTTTCTTCTACTATTGCAATTGCAATTCCTGGTATGGATCCTGAAATAGATGCTCCTGATGTAACTATAACTGGAACACCTGCTGATAATTTTCCTGATGAACAAAGAACTACTTTTTGCAGTTCTGGTAGTGATGCCCAATCTACTGATTTTGTTAAAGAATATACTATTCCTACAGAATGTACCAATCCCTTAGCAATTGTATCTGATTATGATGGTAATGTCTGGTTTACTGAAACAAATACTGGCAATTTGGCAAAATTTGATCCCATCACTGAAATTTTTACTGAATATGATAATCCAACATGGCCTCCTGGTGGTCGTTCCATGATGTGGGGGATTGATTATGCACCTGATGGTTCAGTTTGGTTTACTGATGAAACTTATGATTCCATTTGGAAATTTTCAACCATTGATGAAAAATATGAGCGATTATCTTACCCTACTTCTGGTGGTGACTCTCTTCCTCAAAAATTAGCTATTGAAGGTTCTCAAATGATTATTAATGATTTCACAGGAAACAAATTAACTATTTTGGATGTTAATCTTTCTGAAGACGATGTAAATTATCTTAGCATCCCATCTGCAATTGATGATTCTGTAACTGCTGATTTTGCATTGGATGCAAATGATGACATTTGGTATACAAATTGGTTGTATCAACAAGGTGGATTTTTAGTTAAATTTAATCAAAATGATTATCGTGATGATGTGTCTGATTCTGGTGAACAATTTTTACCTTTAATTGATTACATTAGTGCATATGCATTACCTGTACAATTACTAACTCCAAATGGCATCGCCTTTGCTGATGATGGTCTTCTTTGGATAGCTGATACCACTTCGTCGTCATTTTTTAGTTTTGATTCTTCGTCTGAAAAATTTATTCAGTATGTCACTGCAGACCCTATGCTTGAGACATATGGGAATCAAACAGGTGTAATTCAATCTCCTATTTCTAGGCCCTATTGGATTGAAAATGATGATCAGGGACGACTTGTGTTTAACGAACAAACTGCAAACAACATTTCTGTCATGGATCCTAAAACACAATCTCTTGTAGAGTATCATGTGCCTTCAAAGAATCCTAACTGGGGTGATTGTGATTCAGGTTTTGAAGTTTTAGATAATTGTGGAATTGCACAAATATTTGATTTTACAATATCTGGTGAAAAAATTTGGTTTACTGAATGGGTTGAAAATAAAATTGGTGTTGTAGATACTTCTGTACTATTACCTGTTGAAATTCAACTTGAATCTGATTCTGTATTCTTGAATTCTGGTGAAACAAAACAATTCCACTTTATGATATCTTCTCAGTCAATTGATGATTCTTTAGATGCATTTTTGGTATTTTCTTCCACTCATGACTTTTTAAATTTGGAATTAATTCATGATTCATCAAAAACTCTTCAACTTGAATCTGATTCCCAAAAACCCATTCACTTAAAAATATCTGCTACTGATGATGCAGTTTCTGGAACTTACAAAGTTTTACTTGGAATTCAATTACCTGATGTTTCGGTAAGTAAATTTGTAACAGTGACAATAGATTGATACCTGATATTGATTCTCAAATTGGAATCTCTCTATACACTACAAAATTCTCTGGCATTGGTGGAAAAATTAGAATTAATCCTGAAGACTTTGAAGTATCTGAATTAATTTCTAAACGTGCCCACAATTCAATTACTGATCAAAGTGGTTATGCTGTTTACAAATTAAAAAAGAAAAAAATTGATACTAATCATGCTTTATCTGGTATATTTCGTAAAACAGGAGTCCGTCTCAAATCTCTGGGATTAAAAGATGCATCTGCTGTAACTGAACAATTTGTTGGTTCTCCTCATAAGGGTAAGCCTATAGATGATTTTTCTACAGAAAAATATTCTCTTACAAAAATTGGATTTACAAAAAAACCATTATCTAAAAAAGATATGATTGGTAATAATTTTAAAATAAATATTTCTGATTGTTCTGAAAATTTATTTTCTTTCACTGAACATAATCGTATTTTGAATTTTTATGGTTATCAAAGATTTGGTTCAAAAAGACCTGTTACACATTTAATTGGAAAAGCAATTTTGCATAGGGATTTTGATAAAGCAGTTGATCTAATTTTATCTTTTACTTCTGATTATGATTCAAAAGAAAATACAGAAATTCGTAAAAAACTTTCTGACAAGGAAAATTATAAACAATATTTTGATAAGGTTCCTCGTCAAATGGATATTGAAAGAATTGTTTTAAAAGAAATGATTGAACATGATGATTCTATACATGCTATACGTGCAATCCCATTATCTTTAAGGCGATTTTACATTCAAGCTTATCAGTCCTTTATTTTTAATCAATCTCTTAGTTCTGCATTTTTAGGTGGTGAAAATTTATTTGAATCTAAATCTGGTGATGTTTGTTTTGATTCTAAAAGTATAATTGGAAAATACAAAGATGGTGTTGAACAATACCTTGCATTACCTTTTGTTGGTTATTCTTATTACAAAAAAACAAGATTTGATTATCATATTTCTAAAATTTTAAATGAAGAAGAGATCTCTCCAAAAGATTTTTTCATAAAAGAAATGCAAGAAGTAAGTAGTGAGGGTGGTTTTAGACAGGCTGCAATTCATTGTTCTGATTATTCGTCTGATAAAACTACTGTTACATTTTCATTATCTAGAGGTTCTTTTGCAACCATTTTACTACGAGAAATTATGAAACCTAAAGATCCTATTGCTGCAGGTTTTTGATTAACGTTATTTTTTTAAAATCTTCCATATGGTGCCAATTCCAATCACTGTGATTCCTGTAATCATTATTCCAATTCCATAGGTAATCCAATCTGGATTGGCATACATGAACGATGATTCTGGACCTATCATAGATTGTCCTTGAAGATCAAAAATTAAGCCAAAAATGAGTATAATGATACCTATTCCCATGAATAAGTGTCCTTTTTTCATATATTTTCAAAGTAATTTCTCTTAAAAAGGGTAAACAGAATTGATACTTTGACCAAATCATTTTCTGATTGTATTTTTAATCATTTTCTATTGATTTATTGAAATGTACAATTGGAATGGAAATTCTGTACCTACTGAACACAAATATCTTGGTTTGATATTATTTGTTTCATCTGCATTATTGGCAATAATGTTATTCTTAATCTTTCATCCTCAGATTGAAGCGATTAATCGAGAATCTCCAATTTTAATTAATTTGATGTTTATTCCTGCAATGTCTATAGGATTCCTTTATGGGATAAAAATCACTCAACGTGCTGTTAATCCTTCTGAAATTCATAGTCCAATTAAAAGATCAATTGTAAAAATATTCTTATTCTTTTTTGTAATTGGTGGAATGTTCAGTTCTGTTAATTTTGCAATAAACGGTGGAAGTGTAATGCCTGAGGTATCTATTTTTGAAGATGGATTATTAACATATCTGCATGTTTTTGTTATGGCAAATGGTGGTGCCACTTTTCTTATAATTAGTAGTATTGCATTAATGGCAGCAGCTACAAAAAGAATTGTAGGTCTAGATAATGGATTTTTAAATCGACTTGTATCTTCTGTTGGTACTTTTGTCTTTGTCACTATTCTTGTTTTAAGTTTCACAAAGTCTGATCCTACAGCTTCTGGTGTATTTTTGTATACTTTTTATCAAGCTGGAATAGTTGGTGGAGCATTTTATGCTATGAATAAACTTACTAAAGATAAGAATATGGTATCTGATTTTACAAACGGATATTGAATTTTTAATTTTATTTTTTAAATTTATAACATCAACATTCTTAATTTCTAGTGATATCTTTTATCTTATATGGGATTATTTGATAAAATTAAAAAAAATTTTGAGTTAAAACAAAGTACCCCTAATCTTGAATCTATTAAAAACACTCAAAATAAAATTATACAATTAAAAAAACAATTTGAAGAAAATCCTGACAATTGTAAAATTCTTACTGAATTATACACTTGTTATGTTGAAATTTCTGATACTGAAAAAAAGATTGAATGTTTAAAAAAAATATCACAACTTTCACCTGATGATTTTTATTCATTTCAACAACTTGCAGATATCTATTTGAACGAGTTAGATGATGTTGGTCAGGCACAAATATATCAAAATCATGCCAATAAAATCAAAAATAGTTTTTAGATTTTTTATTTTCTGTAACTAGTAGTTAGTTTTCTAAATCTACATAAATTCCTGAGATTTTATTGTTAATTCTATCCCAGTATATCTCACAACCATCTGTTTTGAAATCATTTGCTTTACATTCGTTGAAATGGGCTGTGTTATCTCTTGATATGTTATCTGCAAACAAAACATCCTCGCCTATTGCTATGCCTATTACTAGAACTGCTACTAAACTAGCTGAAACTAGGATCATAGAATACCCTACTTGTCTCAAATTTTTAGGATCTTTCATTTATGTGAAATCAATAACTCTTGAATTTAATCTTTTCAAGTCTAAATTTAACCCCTAGATCTTAACTTTAGTCTGTATTTTCCGATAAAAAGAAAAGAAAGTACTATGTAAAACATTCATTGAGTATTCAAATTTTACAATATGAATTTCTTGGACCCATTCCTATTACTGAATGGGGTCCACCCATGGAAAAATTGGTTTTCTTGATTTTATCTAGAAATAAGGACAAATTTGATATAGTTTATGTCGGTGATTGTCAAAAAACTGATGATACATCATTTTTTACTTCTCATAAACAGTTCAAATGTTGGATTAAACAATCTGG
>Ga0206686_1000073_pt1 | contig 31263 bp, 42 predicted proteins | sample M250012015metaG_FD_155447 | JGI IMG/M metagenome (GOLD analysis project Ga0206686, IMG submission 155447) | Ammonia-oxidizing marine archaeal communities from Monterey Bay, California, United States - M2 500m 12015 | ecosystem: Environmental > Aquatic > Marine > Intertidal zone | place: USA... | reverse complement strand
ACATTATCGGAGAAAAATCATGAAAATTGAATGTGGATGTCATTGTATCAAATGCAAGAGTACAGATCTTGAATCAAATAGAATAGGCCAAATTGAAAAAGATGGGTATTTTGATATGCATCATACATGTAATCAATGTAAAACTCACTTTGACCATTTAGATGGGGAAATTTTTTCTGATTGTGGAAAATGTGATTATTCTTCTAACTAGCAATTAATGCATCTTTAGCAAAATAGTGAGCTCGATCCTCATGAATATTTTTCATTATTTCTTTAGTTGATGCCATTTTTGCCAAAATCTTTGAAACATCCAATGGACTTGTTGCCCATCCATATTCTCTAAGTTGTTGAACTATTTCAGTCACAGTTCTTGGTGAATCAAAGAATCTACTAGTTTCTAAAATTCTAAGTTTTGATTTAATTTCACGAGGGGCAATGTATTTTGGATCACTGAATTCTGGTTCAAATATCTCAACATCATCTAAAGATTCTAAACCAGATTGTATTGGTTGTTCGGGTTTTGTTGAATCCTCAGTAGATTCAGTTTCGTAGACAATTTTTTCAGGATTTTCGGGCAAATAATTTGAAATATTATCAATTATTTCTCCAATTGTTTGATTATCAACATAGAAATCTCTAGAATCAACCTCTATCTCATTTTCTCCTATCTTGAGTTTTATCCTAGCCAATGAGAAAGTATTGTTTAATTTTGATTTATTTGGTTAGCTCTAATGTGGTTAAAGAGTAGATCAAAACTTTTACACAATTTTTTTGGGTGTTTTTTCATTTTAATTTGAAATAATGAAATTATGGGCAAATTACAGTTAGGATTATTCATTTTACTGTCTTTGTGTAGCATCAATGTAAGGTATTTTTCAAATTAATTCAAATTGGAATGAATTTCATTTAGTGGAAATTTCTGAAAAACAATATTTTGATAACATTTGTTATTATTCTGCTTGTTTATTTTCCAACAGACAAACAAGCCATTTATACATCAAAAATAAGGTCTTCTCAAATGCTTACTGTTTTTGGTTCTACAGCTTTAGACACTATTAGAACTCCAAAAAAAACATTAAAGAATGTTTTAGGAGGTGCAGCAACTTTCGCAGCAATTTCTGCAAGTAATTTTGTAGATACAGGATTAATTGCAGTAGTTGGAAAAGATTTTCCAAAACAACACCATAAAATTTTATCCAAACATCTTGATTTACAAGGACTAACAATCAAAGAGGGTAAGACATTCCGCTATGATGGAAAATATGATAATACACTCAGTACAAGATCAACTTTAAAAACAGAATTAAATGTACTTGAAGATTTCAAACCAATTGTTCCAAAAGATTATAGAAAATCTCAATTTGTATACCTTGCAAATAATGATCCTGAACAAAATACTTTATTGCTAAAAGAATTCGACAAAGTAAAATTTTCTATGTGTGATACAATTGATTTTTGGATTTCTACAAAAAGAGAATCTGTAATTAAGATGATAAAATCCGTGGATGCAGTTGTAATTAATGATGAAGAGGCTAAACTCCTTACAAAAGAATTCAATTTGATAAAATGTGCAAAAAAAATGATGAGTTGGGGAGCAAAATATGTGATTATTAAAAAAGGTGAGCATGGTTCTCTCATGTTTTATGATGACATAATTTTCCCAACTGCAGGATTTTCATTAAAAGATGTAGTAGATCCTACAGGTGCAGGGGATTCTTTTGCAGGTGCAATGATAGGATATCTTGCAAGTAAAAAATCAACTACTTTATCAGAAATTAAAAAATCGGTAGTTTATGGGAATATCTTAGGATCTTTTGCAGTTGAAAAATATGGGTTGGATGGATTACTAAAGATCAAAAAAGGAGATATTGCAAAAAGAATTAAAACATATGAAAAAATGATTCAGTTCTAAAAAGACTTAAGTTCAATAATTTCTGAAAATAATTTATCGTTGTCTAAAGAAATTTCTGAAGATAGATTGGTTTCAATTTTCAAACTTCAACAAGGATTATCAGAAATGATGAAACTTGATAGGTATCCTAAAGATTCAGAAAATAGAATTTCTGCATTAAGTACCGCAATTATGCATGAAGCAGTAGAACTACAGAGAACAACAAACTGGAAATGGTGGAAAACTCCAACAAAATTCGATGTGGCTGAAGCAAGAGAAGAATTAATCGATATTTGGCATTTTGTTGTTCAAGCTTCACTTGAGCTAAATCTAACACCAGATGATATCGTAGAGGAATACAAAAAGAAAAATGAGATTAATCGGGAAAGGCAGAGAAATGGGTATTAGAAAGTTTTAATTTTATTGGATATTTTTTCAAAATCAATTTCATTAATCAAATTTACTAAAGTAACATTATGTTGAAAATATTGTATTTTTGATTTCGAAGTACTAAGAAATGGATCTGGACTTGTGGAATTGATTATTCTCTTATTTTTATCAATTCCATTTTTATGTAATTGAAATAATGAATGTCCAGATTTATGCCCCCAAACTTCTTTTCCACAAACTATGATAATCTTAATTTTTTGATGTTTGTTTACATATTCAATAATAGAATCAATTCCTTTATTCTCAGAAAGTAATCTCCCTGCAATGGAAATATCGTTAAAGATTTCAGAATTGGTGAATTTTTTGAGTAAATCTATGCTTGAAAGTGTACAAACTGCAATTGATGAGTCAGGATTGCATGTATAGAATTCTTCAGGAATAGGTAAGATGATCTTACAGAATTCCCCAATTGCCTCACCCAAAGCATTCATGATACATCATGTATGGTTTTTGCAATAAATTCAATGTTATTTTTGGATACTTGTGATTTTCCTTGAAGATACATGAATTTTTATATTTCAAAATTTGGCAAACGGCATTATGAAACCTCGACATCTTGAAAAAACAGATTCAGGTTACAAAGTTTATCTGTACATTTTCTATATCTGTGGATTCATTATGTCATCTTCACTGATTTTCGGAGTATATGTGACAATGATAGAATGGTTAGAAAATGGAACTTATGTAATGGGTGAGGCAATTCACAATACAACTATTCCTTTTGAAAATTTTGCCAGAGTTACAACTTGGATATTTTTTTCTACAATCATTGGTTGGTATTGTGTTACTAGAATTGGTTGGAGACGAACCGCTGGTGATAAAATTGTTGGAACAAAAATGGCATTACTTCAGTTGATGTTATTAGGATTTTCAATAATTGCTCTTTACGAAGTATTATACAATTTTACAGTATTAAATGCACAAATTGCTGCAGGAGTGATTAATGGAATTGTTCCAGATATAGATAGATTATCAGTTGCGTATCCAGATCCAGATAGGCCATGGAATTTAGTTTTTGCAACCAAAGTATTTCTTGCGGCTTTTATAATTAGTACACATGCATTTTATCTTAGTATAAAACCTAGAAAAAACTTAGATGAGTAAGAAATTTAGAAATTTATTCAGATTAACTTGATTCGTGTTTTGTTGAACGTTTAAGAGCTTTTTCAATTGATTCTAAATTTTTGATTTCATTTTTAGAATTCATTGATAGTGTTTTGATCATTTCAGGACCTAACTGAACTGATTGTTCAGGTAGCAGATCTAAAAATTTTTGGAGTCCTCTCTTATAATTTTCAATTAATTCTAGTCCATCTTCAAGAGTCATAATCCACATAAACATGACAGATATTCATAGGTTTCAGATTCAACTACACTTTTGAATAACTTTATACGTTTACAGCTCAAAAGCTGTTTTGATTTGGATATTACAGAAAAAGTTGACTTGATTCAAAGACCACCAACTGAAGAAGTAGTTACGCATGATGAATTAGTTGAATTATTCAAGACAAATTCATCTCCAAAACATTACATTGGTTTAGAGATTTCCGGATTTTTACACCTTGGAAGTTTGATTAGTACAGGCTTCAAAATTAACGATTTTGTAAAAGCAGGTGTAAAATGTAAAATTTTTCTTGCAGATTGGCATACTCTAATTAATGATAAACTAGGCGGAGACTGGGAAACAATTTCAAAGGTTTCTAAATATTATCAAGACGCATTCAAATTAGTTTGTCCTGATGCAGAAATTGTTTTAGGTTCAAAATTATATGAAGAAAAAACAGAATATTGGTCTGAGCTTGTTAAATTTACAAAACATATGTCAATTGCTAGAACAATGAGAACTTTAACAATTATGGGTCGTTCTGAAGACGATAAAAAAATTGATGTTGCAAAATTACTTTATCCAGCAATGCAAGCAGTTGATATTCATTCTTTAGATGTTGATATTGCTCATGCTGGAATGGATCAGAGAAAAATCCACATGTTGGTAAGAGAAGTATTCCCTAAAATGAAATGGAAAGTTCCAGTAGCTGTTCACCATAAATTATTACCAGGGCTTTCAAAACCTGCAGATACCAGTGATTCTCAAATATTAGGAAAGATGAGTAAATCGGATCCAAATTCAGGTATTTTTATTCATAACAATGATGATGAGATAAAGAAAAAAATCAGTAAAGCATGGTGTGAAGAAGCAAATATTCAGAATAATCCATTATTAGAAATTGCAAAAACAGTAATTTTTCATGAATTTAATGAAATGAATGTTGAAAGACCTGAAAAATTTGGTGGTAATGTATCATATTTTGATTACAATCAACTTGAAGCCGACTTTGTTGGAAAAAAATTACATCCAGGTGATTTGAAACAAACTGTTGGAAATTATTTAGTAAAAATAGTTTCTCCAATTAGAGAAAAATTGGATTTAAGTGAAGAAATTCACGAAGCAATTAAGAAAAGCTTTTAGACTTTTAGATCAGGATTAGTTTGTTCTTCTAAATTATATTTTGATTTGTAACCTCTGGGATTGATCATCAAATCTTTGTAAGTATAAGTTGAAGAATTTCCAATAATTACAGTACTAATCATTCCTAATGTGTCTGAATGTTTGGGTAAATTTTCTAAATCAGTCATAACTATTGTTTCAGATTCTCTAAATGCACCCTTGATAATTGCAACAGGTGTTGTAGGTTTCCTATATTTTAGAAGAGTTTCTCTAGTTTTTTGTAATTGATGAATTCTTTTCTTGCTGGCAGGATTGTAAATTACAATTACAAAGTCGCCTTTAGCTGCTGCTTCAACTCTTTTTTTAATTACTTCCCATGGAACCAACAAATCACTCATACTTACTACCGCAAAATCGGTCATTAGTGGTGAGCCAATAATTGATGCACATGAATTAAGTGCAGATACACCAGGAACAATTTCCACTTTAAGACCATCTTTTGGGTTCCATCCAGTTTCTGCAAGTGTTTCATAAATCAATCCAGCCATTCCATAAATTCCAGGATCACCACTGGAAACAAGCGAAACAATTTTTCCTGATTTTGCAAGATCAATACATTGGTGTGCTCTTTCAACTTCTTGTGTCATTGCATATCGATAAACTGTTTTACCTTCAATTAGATCTGAAACCAAATTTACATAAGTTTCATATCCAACAATAATATCACTTTCAACAATTGCTTCTTTTGCTCGAAATGTCATATGGTCATTATGGCCAGGACCAACACCAACAATGTAGAGTTTACCAGTCAATTTTAAAATAAATTTTTTGTCAAGTAATTTATCCGTTTAGTGAAATGGTTATTAAAATTGATATCAAAAATGCTCATTTGAGGCAAAATGTCACAGATCCATTATCTAGAGTTAATCTGGTTGAAATTATTCCTCTTCAATTAATTTTGTCTAATACAAATTCATTATGTAAAGCACGTACTGCCGTATTTGTATCAGAATTTTTTACAACAAATGCAAGATTAAGTTCGGATGAACCTTGAGTAATCATTGATACGTTGACTTTGTTTTTCTGAACTGCGGAAAATACTTTTGATGCAACTCCAACTGTACCTCGCATTCCTGAACCTATTAAAGCAATAATTGCAACATCGGTAGTAACTTCTAGTTTTTTGATAATTTTTCCTAACAATTCCAATTCCAAAGAACTTGTTGCTTTGTCAAGATCAGTATTTTTAACAACTATAGTTATACTTGATTCTGATGGATTTTGTGAAATCATCATTACGTTAATTCCAGCTTTTGCCAATGTTTCAAATATTTTTGCTGCAGTACCAGGATTGCCAACCATACTACCTCCTCTAATATCGATTAACCCATTGTTTCTGACATAACTTACACACTTCACAGTATTTTTTACAGTTTTTGAAGGAGAAGCAGATACTAGTGTTCCTTCATTTTTTAGATTGAAAGAACTTCGAATTTTCATTGGTATTTTCTTTGTTAATAAAGGCTCAAATGTTCGTGGGTGAATTTGTTTTGCTCCAAACAAAGCCATTTCAATTGCTTCAACATATGAAACTTCTTTAAGCAATTTTGCATTTTTGACAATCTTTGGATCTGCTGTCATTAATCCATCTACATCACTCATTAACCAAATTTCATCTGCTTTGATAGAAGAACCAATTGTTGTTGCTGAATAATCAGAACCACCTCTACCAAAAGTTGTTACATGTCCATGTTGATCAGCACCTACAAATCCACCTACAACAGGAATTGTTTTCTTTGAAAATAGAGCATCAATTGTTTTTGATGTTCTTAATCTTGTTGTATCCATTAATGGTTTTGATTCACCAAAATTTGAATCAGTTACAATTCCTACTTCTTTTCCAGTAAGAGGAATTGATTTTTTGCCTGAATCATTAAGTGCTGATGAAACTAATTTTATTGACAATCTTTCACCAAATGAAATTAGATAATCCATTGATCTTGGTGTTACTTCACCTAACAATACCATTCCATCAATTAATGCAAGAAGTTCTACAAAGTCCTGATCTAATTTTGTTAATAATTTTTTTCGGATATCAGATTTTTTGATTGTTTGTTTGGCCAATTGTTTATGTCTATTGATAATTTTTGATGCAAGTTGTTCGCCTTTTGATTTATTTTCTTTTTTTATTGATTCAGATATTCCTATTAGATCATCAGTAGTTCCACTCATTGCAGAACAAACAACTACAATTTGATTTTTCGTTGATAGTGAATTCAGATATTTAGCTATTGCAGTGATATCTTTTGCAGAAGAGATTGACGACCCACCATATTTTATTACAAGTTTCAATTCAAAATACTTGAATTTGTTAATCTTTAAATGCTTTAACTTTCCACGCGTGGGGCCAAGTAAAAGTGGATTCTACCAATATTTGCTACTTTAAATTCAATTCTTAGAGGTTTTGCGCTTGAAAATTCACATGTGATAAAGCCTGCAGTGGATCCTACGGCTTTAACTACTGGATTAAGATATTCTAGGCTGTAAGTTCCAACAGCGTCTTCTTTTGAAGAAATTTCTTCAATTTCTTTGTCATCTTTGTCTAGATCAATTACAACCTCACCAGAATCACCTTTGCCTGAGAAATCTGCATTTGAATCAACAGTTTGTATTGTTAAATAATCAGATACAACTTGTACGTCTCCTAAAATTTTATCAAATTTTGAAGACGATAAAATAATTTTTGAATCATATGGGATTTTTGGTAATGGAGTATCTGTTGCAGAGCTTTCAATTAAACGCATTTTGTATTTTTTATTTTTTCCAACTGTAACAAGCAACATGTTTTGATCAGAAATACTAATTTCAATACTATCTGTTTTAGCAGCTCTTTTGATAAGTTTAGAAAATTCATCTATTCTTACTCCAAATTTTATATCACTGTCACATTCATATTTTTCAAATGCAGAATTTGGCCAAGATATATCAATTAATGCAACATGAGAAGGATCCATTCCTCTAAAAGAAATTCCTTCTGCTGTTGCAACAAAAGTTGCTTCTTCAACAAGTGTAGAAATTGCTGAAATGATTGCCTTTAGATCATCTGAACCACTTGTTTTTGCTTCAAAAGTCAAATCAATTTTCTTGACTCAAAGTTCCAGTTAAACGTTATGTGTAATCACGCCAGGTGTATTTACACTTTTGACAACGATAAAATCTAGTTGTAGGTTCATCTGCACTTCTAGTTTGAAACATCCAACCTACTGCCTCATCATGACCACATTTTTCACAAATAATTTTCACTGTTGGATTTGAGTCTTCTCCCTCATTTCCTTCAAATGCAAGTAATGAAAAATCTGGTTCTTCCTCTGAAGTTATTTTTTTTGTTTGTTCTGCTTTCTCAATTTCAGAATAATCACATTTAGGACAATTACCTTTTTTTAACTTGACCTCACACTTGGGGCAAAACTTCAATCTAATTTACCTGAATTTTAGAATTAACTAGTTGTTTTAACTCATCAGATATTTTTATTGCTGTATCTGTTGCTTTTTTAATCTCTCCTAGGGGTTTTGAATTAGAAGTGATTCTCATCCAGATTTCATTTTTAAGAGGATGTTTTACGATTACACCAGCAAAATCTACATTTGATTGTTTTAGAAGTTCGTGCTGAATTATGTATAATAGCCCAATATCAGCATCTTTCATTGAAAGACTCATTTCTTTTGATTCAGAATTAATTACTTCAAGATCCATGTAATCCAAAAAAACACTTATTGTGGATATAAATCATTATGAGCGAGAAGAATGGGAGAAAGTCGAATTTCTGATATTAAATTGGTAAAAAGCAAGGATGAGTACTCATCTGATGAAAATGTGGAGATAAATGTCCAATTTTCAGTTGAAGGGGACCTTAGAGACGCTTTCAATGAGGCAAATTGGACTAAAGCATACAACAATTATGATGCCTCATTTAAGATGAAATATGGAATAAAACTAACATCCGGGGGATTCAGGAAAAAAGAGGTAGGTAAAACTATTGACACGTATAGAAAAGCATCTATTTTTTGGACAAGAAATCCAAAACTTGTCAATCCAATGAAGGACAGAAGAGTATGGGTTCAAGTAGCTAAAAACTTTGAGCCATTTATCAGATTAACAGAAGAAGAAGTAAGAGAAGAATTGTTTGATTTTAATGAGAAATTTGTATTCAAAGCATCAGATTTAGGAAAAGGTAATCACAAGATAGGTTCTGAAGCATTTGCATCATGGCAAAAACATGATTATACAGAACTAGGGAACATCAAAAATAGCTCTAATGAAATTGAGATTACGATCAATTAGGGATATAAGGAACTTTTTGGGTGAAATAGTAAATGGCAAAATATGATGGTCTTTTAGGACAACCAATTCTTGAAATTGAAGAACCTGATAAAGAAGGTGGAATTACATTTATTCTTAAAGATAACAGATTTTTATTTATCAAAGCAGTTGACGGAAAAATTGAGACGGTATCAATTCCAGAATAGGTGAATTAGATGGAAAAATTCGATGCAATCAAAATGTCAGAACTTGTTAAAGTAGAAGATTCTGATTCAGGTAGTGAGTTAACATTATTTTTTAATGAGAATAAAACTTTGAAGATCAAAATTGTAGATGGAAAATTAGTTTCAGAATTTGTATAAACTAATTTTTAACATGTTTTTCAAAAAAACCAATAGCTAATTCTTGTACTTCAGATTGAATGGAACCTGGTCTATCACTTCGAATTTTTTCAATTGCTTTTTTTGCAGTGAATTTTTTATATTTTACAAAATAACATGCAAGAATTGTTCCTGCCCTTCCCAGTCCAGCTGCACAATGAACCATTACTGATTGATCGTTATTGATTTGTTCATGGATAAAATCTACTGCAGATTCTATTTTATCCATATCAGGTGCAGCAAAGTCAGGAGTTGGAACATGCAAATAATCAATACGTTGTACCCATTCATCTGGTAATGAGTTTTCAGTCATTGTAACAATTGATTTTACACCTTGATTTACAATCCAATTGAATTCATCAAAACTTGTTGGCATACCTGAACCAGCTAATTTTTCTTCAATTAGCCACGAAAAGTTAGTTGGTTTTTTGGTGATTTTCCCATGTACTTTCCTCCAAATATTTCCAGGTTTACTCATACGTTGTATCAATATTTGCCTGTTTTTAGCATTACGAAATTATTTAAGAATAAACTATAATGCAATTGCTCTCACAGGAGAACCTGTTGCATCTTTGAGTTTTAACGGAAGTATTGTAAAATTAAATTCCTTTGTTGTAATTTTATTTAGATTTGCTAAATTTTCTACAATCAAAATATTATTTTTTGATAAAATATTATGAACATTAAATGAATTATCTTTTCCAAGATCTATACTAGGTGAATCTATCCCAATAAGATTAACTTTTTTTGATGTAAGATATTTAGCTGCTGCTAAGTTTAATCCAGGATTTTCTGTAAAATAATTATTATTTTTCAAATTTTTTTGCCATCCAGTATAAAAAAATATTGAAGAATAAGTTGGGATTTTGTAATTATTTTTTTCAAATAAAATTATATCAGATTTCGTAATAGGGGTATTCTTCGTTTTTTGTAATTTAATCAAGATAGCTTTTCCTAATAATCGATCTAGTGGAATTTGGTTAATTTTTACTCCATTTTTTGCAAAATGGTATGGTGCATCAAGATGAGTTCCAGTGTGTGAGCTTAAAAATAACAGTTCTAAATTGTATCCATCATCTTTTAGATTAGACCAATGGATAAATTGTGGTTTTGGTGAACCAGGAAAACTAGGAATAGTTTCAGAGATTGTTAGTGTAAGATCAATTGGTTTCACATCAATAGAGTCCAATAAGTGATTAATCAGTTTTTGAATCATCAAAAGTTAAATAGTCATTTAAGAAAATTTTCTTGTGCCTACTGCGTATGTTTTATTGAATTCGGATTTAGGTTCGGATGAATCAATAATTAATGATGTTAAACAAATTCTAGCAGATGAAAATGTTGCTTATGAGGTTCAAGGGGTTTATGGCGTATATGATATCGTCTTAAAGTTGACCTCTGATGATGCAGAAAAAGTACGTGCAATAATTACTAACAAAGTCAGAAAAATAGGTAAAGTTCAATCAACATTAACCATGATGGTTATTGAAGAGCAGGAAAATCTATAATTTCTTAATTGCATCAATTACTTGAAGTATTTCAGATTCTGTGTTGAAAAAATGAGGAGAAGCTCGTACAATTTTTGTATCCGAAATTTCTCTTACAGCTAAAATAATATTTTGTTTTTCAAGTTTATCAACTAATTCTTGTGAATTAACTCCTTTAATGTTAAAAGATACAATACTGGTTCTATCATTCGAATTTGTTGGTCCGTATAAAATAATATTTTTAATTTTTGATAATTCTTCTCTGAAAAGATTTGAAAGGTATTGATTTTTCTTGTGAATATTTTTCATGCCAAATTTAAGTAAATAATTTGCAGATGCTTCTAATCCAACAATTCCAACATAATTTCTAAATCCAGTTTGAAATTTGTCGGGCATTTCTTTGAAAGCAAGCTTTGTCTCATCATAAATAATTGCAGATTCACCACCAATTGTTTGTGGAACCAATAATTCACTTGATTTTCTACTACAATAAAATAAGCCAGTCCCCATTGGGCCGCATAGCCATTTTGAGCCGTTAAATGACATAAAATCACATTTGATATCAGATACATCAATGTCGCCGATACATCCTATAGTTTGTGCAGCATCAATAAAGAATGAAGTTTTTTCTTGAATAATTTTTGCTATTTCTTTTACAGGTAAAATAGAACCTGTATTATACAACGCATGACTTAGTGCTACAAGTTTTGTATTTTCATCAATAAAAGATTCTAAATCATCTAATTTGAAAAAACCATTTTTATCTATAGGCAGATTTTTGATTGAGATTTTTTCTTTTAATTTAATCCAAGGGTAAAAATTTGAATGGTGTTCATGTGTCATTCCACGAATAATCACATTTGATTTATCATTATATGAAAGTCCATTTGCTACAAAATTTATTCCATCAGTAGTACTTTGTGTAAGAACTACTTCATCAGGTTGACAAGAAATAATTTTTGCAATTATCTTTCTAACATTTCTTAATTTTTCAGTAACAAATGATTCAGAATCTTTAGAATCAGGACCAATTGTATTATATGAAATTAGAAAATCCCTCATGGCATCAATACTTTGTAAAGGCATAAGAGATACAGATGCATTATTTAGATAGATTTTATCAGAAATGGGGAAATCATCTGAAATATCTTTTGATACTAAATTCATTATTATATCTGTAAAATGCTAAAGGGGTGTTGGATAAAAGTCCTGAGTGGGTTTTAGATGATAATTTAATACACATTCAAAATGAGTTTGGGAAAAATATTCCAAGTATAGTATTGTGTTCAGAACCTTTCTATAAAATAGAATTTCTTAATAGACTAATCACTTCTGTTGAAAATTTAATAATTTTTGTAGATATGGATTTGCTTTATACAGGATATGTTGAGTCTGGAATGATTCAGAAAAAAGATAATCTAATTATTTTTCATCCAAATAAAGAGAATTGGAAAGAAAAATTATCAGAAATCATTACAAAAACATCAAAAGAGAAAATTCTAGTTATAATTGATTCATTTAATGGAGTTTTCAATATGTTTGATGATCTTGAATCTATGAGATTCATCAATTCATGCATAATGTTACTTGCGTCTCTTGGAAGAAACACCAATTCATCAATTATTGTAACTGCCATGGCAAGAAAAAAAGAAAATGATGAATGGGTAATATCCCCAGGAGGGAAACAGATCATCAAATCAGAAAAAACAGGAGTGTATTTCCTTAAAAAAATTGAAGAGAATTTGATAATTTCAAGTTTAGATAAAACAAACTCAAAGATTTACAAAATTAAAACCGATAGATTTTGAATTTAATGCGATCAAAAATCAAAACAGTGTTATAAAATTTGAAACGCCGTTATAACTCATTTTTTTTAGATAAATTATATAAATGCCAAATTACGGATTATTTTTGTTATGCCAGTAGGAATTATTCCAGACATCAGCGAACAAATGTGTATCGGATGCGCACTATGTGTAGAAATCTGTACAACACTTGGTCCAGATGTCCTTAGAGTAAAACCAGTCGAAGGCTGGAAGAGAGGTAAAGCATTTGTTTTCTACCCAGAAAGATGTATTTCTGATGGTGCATGCATTGGTGTATGCCCAACAAAAGCAATCTTTTGGATGAGACCAATGGACTTTACTGTTGGACAACCAGTTCCACTCCACAAAGACTCAGTCTTCGTCAAAGGTTGGACTGAATTAATCGAGTAGATTAATTCAATCAATTTAATTTCTTTTTTATTATTTTAAAATTTAACAGGCTCCCGATTATTTTTTGGTAAATCAGGTTTTTTCTTAAACCACAATAGCACAAAAATAAACATGACAGCAGGAACAAGGATTATGAAAATCATTAATTCGTAATAGGTTTGTAATCTTTGAGCGGGTTTTATATGATATTCTTCATGTGTAGTTTTTTCCGGATTATCGTAAATCGCTGCAGTAAAATCTACTGATCTTTGTTCTTTATTTTTAAAATCTCCAAATACTGTAACACCGTCCTCAGCTAAAATAGAAGATGATTCAATACCCTCAATCCTAATTATTATTGAACCAGATTCAGTAAAGACAAAATTTCTGTAATCGCCGCCAATTTGATTTAAACCAGTATCACGAAAAATTTCTTGTCCATTTTGAAATATCACGAATTGGTATTTCATTTTTGCAAGATTTGAATTTGTTAGTGGATCATAGAATTGATATACAAATTGAATTTTTTCATGAGTTTTAATTGTTGGAGGATCCCATGCTAGATTAACTTCAATATCTTTATCTGCAGTATATTGTAACAGAGGAAATTTTAATTTTTTACCTGTTGCATCGTGAGGATAATTAGGAATTTCTTTTTCAACAATTACAATTCCCTCCATCCAAGGATGTATCGTACAAAAATATGAAAAAGTTCCTGACTCTTCAAATTCATAAGACCAAGATTCACCTGGCATGAATAAATCACTGTCAAAAAGTCCATCTGGTTTTCCAAATTCTTTGTTATCCATCCATCCAAAACGTCCTGGACTATCCCCACTAGTTACTGTGTGAGGTTCTCTGTCATCATTATACCAAGTGATTTTATCTCCAACTATTACATTAATTTGAGAAGGAGTATACCAAACTTCTGCTGGTGTATTTAATTCAGGATTATATGCTCCAAATGGAATATCAACATAATATTCTTCAGCATAAACTACTGATATTGGGATAAAAATCAATAATATTAAAAATAAAAATTTCATACTTTTAATATGTAAATTATCTTATTTTATTACTAGAATTGTTTTCCAAAAGTGATTTTATTGATACAGTGTATCCTACATAACCATGATCAGATGACATTAGTTTATTTTCTACTTTCTTAAACAAATATTCTTCATTATCTTTTAGTAATTCATAAAAATTCTCTCCAATAACTACACCATTTGTAGATGCATTTCGGTTAAGTTTAGCACACCTATTAACAGTAGTTCCAAAAATATCATTTACTGAAGATGTGGATGATCTTGCAATTCTTACCATTCCATACGTAGCGCTAGTTCTATAGTTAAACAATGGTAAATTTTGTTCGTTTAATTTTTTTGTAATTTTTTTATGTTCTTGACTTAACGCCAAACAACAATCTAAGCATTTTTTCAAAATAATTTTTTCTTTAGAAGATTCTACTGGAAAATAAAAAAGAAGTGCATCCCCAATGTTTTTTGAAACAACTCCTCCATGTTTTTCAATAATTAATCCCATTGAATTTATAAAAATTTTATAAAATTCACTAGTTTGTGATGAGGAAAGTGTTGCACAAATTTTTGTTGAATTCATTATATCAATCAAACCTACACAGTATTTTTTACTCTCATCAGAAAATTGTAACAAAATATGTTCTTGTTGTTGGATTACCTCTTCTTTTTCTTTAATTTGAATTAATGATTTTTGTAATTTTTCTGCCATCAAATCAAATGCTTCGGATAATTCACCGATTTCATCTTTTGTTTTGATACTAGTTCTTACATCAAAGTTCCCTAATGCAATTTTATTTGCTGCATTTTTCAATTTGATTAGAGGTCTTGAAAGAGATTTTGATATTACAAAAGCAACAATGCCCATTGCAATTGTGATTACTATTCCTGTGTGAATAATTCTGTCTTGTAGAATACGTATCGGTTTTTCTACTTCATCTTTATCAATTCCTGCAAGCAAAACAATTCCTAAATCATTTGCACAATAAGAAGAGCCATAGATTGTAACATTCCTATAATCAATGTAAAATCCTAAAAATTCTTGATTGTCATTAAAACATTTTTGAACAGCTAATGTGTCAACTTTTTGCTCAAAAATTGCATTTTCAAAAAATCTAGATTCAGATAACATTAGAGATTCATTATTTACAATGTATACTTCACCAGATTCTCCCAATCCACTTCTATTCAAAACAATATTATCTAATGCAGTTGTTCTCATTTTTGAAATTATTACTCCAATTGATTCATCGCCTCTTTTACTATTATCAGCAAAAACTGGAGATACAACAATCATTTTTTTGCTAGATTCAACAGGTTCAAATTCGATAAATGGTTTTTTTGATCCTTTTAGGAACAATTCATTTTCTTTAAAATTTTCATTTTTAATTCCGCTAAGTGAAAAAAATACATTTCCATCTTTTCCAATTATTTTAACATCTTCTAACTCAATTGAGAATCCAATTAATTCTTGAAATGCTTGAACTTGAATTAAGAAATCTTTTCTGTTAATATCTTTGAATTCTTTTAGTTTGTTTTCAGGGCGATCATTCATTTGTGAAATTAAGATTTGGATCATTGGATCATTTGCAAGAATATTGTTTTGTTCTACTCTAGATTCAAAAAGTACTCGTAAAGTCTCTCCACGTATAGTTGATTCCCCAATTAATTGATCACCTATTCTTTCTTTTAGAATTTCATCAGCATAATTGAAACTAAAAAAACCAGTTATTGAAAGAGCAATAAAAGAAACAAGCATTACCAAAAAAATCAGTTTTTTGCTAAGATTTATTGTGATTGACAATTACTTTTTAGTGGAGTTATTTGCATATCAAGTCTTCCGATCTTAGGAAAATTATTTTAAAAACCAAATTTAGATTTCCAACCATTTTTTTGCTTAGAAATATTCTTTGATAGATTATCAAGCATATCATATGTAATTGTAAATCCATTTCCAATCAAAGTGGCATCTTTAGTAAAATTTTCTTTGTTAGGCATAAATTTATCATCTAAATCTCTGATTTTTTTAGTTTTTAGATCAAACAATCTGATTTTCTTCCCATTTTCAAGTTTGATAATTGCATCACCACTTAATCCTTGAATTGAAAATTTTTCAAAGAAACGAATCGTTCCCCCTTGTTTTAATTCAATTATAGAATCATAAGTGAATTTTCCCCCATAAAATAAAACTTCACGTGCAGAAATTCTTACATCATCTTCTGCGTTAAGAATGATAACTGAATCAGCATCAATTGAAACAGTATCTATTAGATTTTCAGCAATGATTTTTCCGTTTGGAGATGAAATGTGTGTTCTATGTTCTTGAATTTGGAAAACACCTACTTTTCCATCCGGATCCTCTACTCTGAATTTTCTTCCATAAACATTTCCAATAACAATATTTCCACTATCAACAACAATCTCTGCACCATTTTCAATTTTGTATTTATTTTCTAATGGATTGACAAATTTAAAATCTCCAGATGTAAGATGAATTTTTGTTTGAAATTCTTTTGTCCATGATGGACTTGTAATGCTTCCCTGCATAGTTATGGGGCCATCATAAGTAATACTTCCTGCCATAAAATTTCCTTTAATAGATAAAGAACCATTTACCTTTCTTTCTAATTCAATTTCACCCAGAGTTTTTGAACCAAATAATCTTGTTGCGGTTAAATTTGATTTGTTTAATGTAGCTGCCCAATTTTCAGCTGTTTTCATTTCTTTTGATAATTGTTGACCTAAAATCTGATTTTTTCTTTTAACGTCAGCTTCTGTTTCATCAGAATATACTCGTGAATTATTTCGTTTTTCAATGTCTGTTTCAGGATATTTTTTACCAATTTTGAGATCTTCATAAGCTTGTTTTATTTTGATAAATTGTTCATTTTCTCCACCACGATCTGAGTGATATTGAAGAGCTAATCGTCTAAATGCATATCGAATTTCTCTCTCATTCGAACCTTCTACAATTCCTAATATATCGAAATTATTTTCAACCATATTTGATCTTGTCCAAAGTAGTTTTCCTAATTCCTATACTTGTAGGTTTTTACATACAATAAATTCATGAAAAAATTAGTTTTTATGAAAAAAGAGGGAAATTGGATTTAAAATTATACATGATCTTCCTCTCTTGTTTTAAAAATGCAATAAAATAGAAACTTAATTTTTCTTGGATTTAACAAGTGCAATTATTGCAATAACAATGCCAATTATTCCAGTTCCAAATCCAATATAACCAAAATCAGGTAATTGTTTTGTTTCTTCTAAATTACTAATTGAATCTTTTAATCCACTAACATCTTCAATTAATGCAGTATGACCATCAATCATTTGTCTAACTGTAAGATCTGATGGTTCGGGAAATTCAATGTAAGAGCGTTCTGAAACTTTAGGCGGATGCATAGATAAACTAATTGGGGTTTCATTTATCATTCCTAACATATTTGCTTGATAAAATCCAGAAAGTGTTGGATTGACAAATGCATAATATTTTCCAGGAATGTCATGATCAGGAGAAAGTGGAAGTGTGATACTTTCATCTTTGTAGATTAATTGCATTTTAACAGTTTTTTTCAATCCTTCAATGCCATTTTGAAATTCCTGAGATTCTGCACATTCTATTGGTTCTAAATTTTCAGAGCATGAAATTAATGGACTAACAAAAAATTCAATCCCATTGGTTTCACCAGAAACAACCGGTTCGTTCATCCAACCAATTTCTACTCTATATTCTCCAACTGCATCTACAGTATGACCATATGAAATACCAACTAAACTTGGAAAAATCAATAATAATAATAAAATTTTCATATTTGAAAAATATTGTATTATTTTAAAAGTGTTAATCTAATTCCTTAAAAACAATTTAGGATGATATGATATTTTGCATCTCATCTTCAAAGAAGAATTTGTCTGAAAATGCAGGCTTAAGATCATCTAACCAAATTGCATTTTCATCATATTTTGCAAAAAATGGAGTTTCTACCCAATCAGGATTCCTGCCTTGCAAAAATTTCAAAGCAATAATTTTTTGATTATTTACATTAGCTGTACCAAGAACATGTATTTTTCCCGGAGTTGCAGACATACTAGGTCCACGAACAGTTCTTGCTAATCCACTGACTGAAGAAAATGCATTTTTAAAAATTTCATGAGCCTTTAGAAGAGAAACACCAAAGTAGTGTTGTGCTCCTGTATCCCTTACAACAAACATGTAATATGGAATACATCCCAATTGTACTTGTTTAGTCCACATTTTTGCCCACATTTCTGAATTATCATTGATATGAGCTAAAAGAGGGGATTGTGTTCTAATTTGTGCTCCTGTTTCTCTCACTTTCTTAATTGCATTTTTTACAGAATCTGTTGATAATTCATTCAAATGATTAAAGTGTGCCATAAATGCAAGATGAATTCCATTATCAGTGATCTTTTTGAAGACATCTAACATTTCTTGTGAATCAAAATCTGTTAGGAATTTGTATGGCCAATAAGAAAGAACTTTTGTTCCAATTCTAATTGTTTTAAGATTTGGAAGTTTTGCATCAATTAAAGTATCGATATATTTTGAAAACATTTTAGCTTTCATGATCATAGGATCACCTCCTGTAAATAGAACATCGCTTATCTCTGGATGTTCTGTAAGATATTGAACAAGTTGTTGTCCTTCTTGCATTGCAAATTTCATCTCATCCATTCCAACAAATTGTGGCCATCTAAAACAAAAACTACAATATGCATGACAAGTTTGGCTTTGACTTGGGAAAAAAAGACATGTTTCTTTGTATTTATGTTGCATTCCATACAATTTGGTTCCATCTTTCAATGTAGGAACATTTAGTTCCATTTGACCCGCAGGATGTGGGTTTAGTTGTAAACGAATTTCATTTGCAATAGATGCTATTTCTTTTTTATCAGAATTATTTTTTAATGCAGTTGCCATTTTTTGAAAATGTTCTTGTTTTAACATTCCTTTTTGTGGAAAAGTCAAAACAAACATTGGATCATTTGGAATGTTATTCCAATCAATTAATTGTTCAACAACGTAGTTATTTGCTTTAAAAGGTAGAACATTGCCTACAACTTCCATTTCAAATTGAGCTTCTTCAGAAAGATTTTGGATATGTGGTATACTTCGAAAATTTGATAGTGTGAATGATTTTAGTGATGGTGAATCATCCCAAACTGATTCCTGATAGGTCATTTGTTCAAAAAGTATTTTGCCCTTGTTAAAGGTTACAAGCTTTTTACGCATGAATTTTTAATAATTTGATTGATCTTCCATTAAATAATGACAAAATGTCTTAACGTTTGTATTCAAGGATATGGACTTCATAAAAATAGTGATTAATTATGGCTGAGGATGAATTTTCGCAAATATCAGTTGGAGAATTTGAAACGGTTTCGCAGCTAATAGCATCGTCTGAATCACTCCAAATAGCTTTTTTCATAATGATTGTAGGAATTGTTGGTATAGTTATTGGATATAGAAAATTTTCATCTTGGGTGGGTTCTCAAAAATTTTATTACAAAAGACCACATTTCTCAAGATTTTTGCGAAGAGCTGTATTACCATTTTTTGCAATTGCATTAATTACTGCTATCAATATTTATGCTCAAACGGGAATTTTGTTAGGAGAAGAAGGATCAACAAGTGGAAATGAAGAGACTTCTGTTCGTGAAAAATTTACAAAAATTCTCAATACTTTTAATATTTTAGTTATTGGATATACCATTTCTCATCTCATCCCAATCAGTCTCACTAAACGTGACAAATCAATTTTAGAAAAAGATGATTTTGATGCTTGGTTTGAAATGAGAGGATTTATCGATGATAATGATGATCTGTTTCATAAGTTATACAAATGGAATCCACCACAAATTACTCCAGAAGATATTGATGAAAAAGAGTTTCAAGAATTACTTGGAACAAAAGAAGGGATGGTTTACTTGGAACAGTTCCGAACTACAAAAGGAAATCCAATTGGAGGATTTGAAAAGATTATAGAAAATCCATTTGAAGAATGGAAAAAATCTGAACGTAAAAAATATGACAAATATTATCAAAATTGTATTACAGGGAATAATCAATCAGGTAGAAAATTAAGACCAGGGGCAAAACCTGATGAAATATTTCCAATAGATGTATGGAGAGAGGAAAAAAGAGTAAATGGATATGAACGAATAATTCCCAGCTCGCGTCCTCCAGGACATGCAAAGAAAACAAGAGAAGGGCTTCCAAAGTCTGCAAAACAAATTCTCCCGGTAGGAATTTTCATTGCAACAATTTTGGGTGTTGTTGCATGGTGGGGTGTTGATTTGATTGTAATTGCTACTGCAACAGGTGGATTCTCTATTGGTTTAGGTTTAGCATTACAAGAAACAATGCAGAATTATTTTGCATATATTATGATTAGAAAAGACAAAATTGTCATGGAAGGTGATAGAGTACAGTTAGACACGGGATATAATGGAAATGTGCATAAGATTACTCCTAGAGTCACGTACATTAGAGATGCATTACATGAATCAATTGCAGTTATACCAACAAGACAACTAGTAAATGCTCAGATTGTAAATTATTCAAAAGAAAACAAATTGGTTCCAGCAATAGTAAAAGTTGGAGTTTCCTATTTGAACAATCCTCGTCAAGTGGCTTCAATTTTAGTAAAAGTAGGAAAGCGAGGAATGAATGAAATTCTAGATGGAAAAGGCAAACATCTTATCAGACAAAAAAAATGTCCATATCTAAATGAAAATAAACCAAGTTGTGGTTGTGATAAAGAACTTCATGTAGAAGTAACACAACCAGTAGTTCGATTTAATGAATTTAATGATTCATCACTTGATTTCTCAATGTGGGTTTATGTTAGAGATTATGGAGCTCAATTCAAAACAAAAACTGATTTGAGAATGATAATGTATGAAGAATTTAAAAAATATGATATTAGAATTCCATGGCCAATTAGAACTGTCTATCAAGGAGATGAAAAGAAAGAATTTGATGAGATTAGTCAATTAGATCCTGATAGAAATAAAGTAATTGATGAATTTGGTCTTGGAGATATAGGACGTGGAGAAGGAGATGACTAGTTTATTTTTCTCAAAACTTAAGAATCCCATTAAATTACATTTTCTTGTTGAGTAATGTTTCAGTAATTTCAGGAAAATCTTCTGAAGAATTAGCAAAAAAATTATCTAAAAGAATTAAAGCAAATTTGATAAAATCAACGATCAGGGTTTTTCCTGACGGAGAAAGCAAGATAACACTTAGTGGTAAAATATCAAAAAAGAAATCAATTGTTGTACAATCAATTTATCCACCTGTTGATTCAAATCTAATACAAGCATTATCTTTAATTTCAAAAGCTAAAGAAATTTCATCTGAAGTAATTGCTGTAATTCCATATTTAGGATATGCGAGACAAGATAGAGAGTTTTTACCAGGAGAAGTTGTTACCATGAAAGTTCTTGCAAAATTATTCAAGGGTGTAGGTGCATCAAAAATAATTGCTGTTGATATTCACAGTGTGATTGGTTTCAAACATTTTACTATCAAATCTAAAAATGTGACAGCAATCCCAGATCTTGTAAAATATTTCAAAAAATTAAACCTAAAAGATCCAATTGTTGTTTCTCCTGATCAAGGAGGGAAAGATAGAGCAAAAGAATTTGCAGTAGAATTTGGTTCAGAATTTATTGCTTTAGAGAAAAAAAGAGACAGAAAAACAGGTAAGGTACAAATCAAAACAAAAAATACAGATGAGGTAATCGGTAGGGATTTAATTTTAGTTGATGATATGATAAGCACTGGAGGAAGTATAATTAATGCAACACAGTTTCTTAAGAAACAAAAATGTAAACGAGTGTATGTTGCTTGTACACATGCTCTTTTAATGAATGATGCTGAAAAGAAAATAAAAAAGGCAGGAGTTACAAAAATTGTTAGTACAAATACAATTCCTGGGAAAACATCCATGGTAGATGTTTCTAATACAATTTCAAAGGCAATAATGTAATGCCAGAAAGTTTTTTTGTTTTATCTAAAGATAACTTGGAATTAGCAATAGATGAAATAACTGCTATTTCAAAAATGTATGATAAATTTTCTAAAATAAAAACAATTTCTAATTTAGTAATAGTTCAATCAAAAACAAACTGGAATGATATATCAAATAGAGCATCATTTGTTAAAGTATCTGGACAAGTATTGAGAAAGATGTCAGGGTTATTTTTAGATGAAGGCAATTTTGAGATTTTAAAAAAGGCAGAGACATTTGTTTGTAGAATCATCAATATATCATCAAACCAGTTCAATATTCCAGAATTAGAAAATTCAATGGGTGATATGATTTCAAAATTCTCTCATGCAAAAGTAAAATTAGAAAATCCAGATATCACCGTTTATCTAATTTTTACTGATGAAGAGAATTTTTTTGGGTTCTCTAAACGATTTAAAGAGAAAAGTAGACCAAAAAAGATCAAAAATTATCCTCATGAATTAGATTGGAAATTAACTAGAGTCATGATAAACTTGATCGGGTTAAAGCAAGGAGAAACGGTATGTGACCCATTTTGTGGTACTGGAACTACTCTATTAGAAGCTGAATCTATGGGAATTAATGCGATTGGATTAGATTTTGATAAAAAAATGTATGAAATTGCAAAAGAAAATCTCAAAGTAAATAGTTACAAATCTAAAATTATTAATTCTGATTTTCAAGAATTGGTGAAAATTTCTGGAAAATTTGATGGGATAGTCACGGATTTGCCTTATGGAAAATCTTCTAAAACTTCTGAAAAACCTGAAGAAATCTTGAAGAGATTTATTTCAATTATGCCTAAAAGGAAAAAAATAGCAATTATGTACAAAAAAGAATTGGGAAATAATCTAAAGTTAAAAGGACTAAAAAAGTATGAAATCTATAGGCATAAAAGCTTGACAAGGACAATTTTGATAAAATGAAACTTGTATTCTTAGGAACATCAGCTGCACAACCAACTGAAAGAAGAGGTTTGTCATGTATTTGTTTAGAAAGAGATGGTGAAATTCTAATGTTTGATGCAGGAGAATCTGCGCAGATTTCTTATATGAAATCAGGTTTAGGATGGAACAAAAAGATGAAAATTTTTGTCACACATCTTCATGGAGATCATTGTGTAGGAATTTTAGGATTATTACAAACAATGTCTATGCAAAATAGAACTGAAACTTTAGAAATTTTTGGTCCAAGTGGAATTGAGGAATTTATTGCGGCAAATATCAAAGTGTTAAACTTTGGATTATCATTTCCAGTTTTGATTAACATAATTAAAGATGAAAAAATTATTGACAATGAAAAATTTTCTATGTATACATGTAAAGCAAATCATTCCATTACAGCATATTCATATCTATTTGAAGAAAAAGATAAGCCAGGAAGATTTAACGTCGAAAAAGCAAAGAATCTAGGTATTCCTGAAGGGGAATTGTGGAGTAAATTACAAAATGGGAATCAAATTGAAAATAATGGAATCATAATCAAACCTGAACAAGTATTGGGAGAAAAAAGGCCAGGGAAAAAAATTGGTATTTCAGGAGATACAATGCCAACTGACGAATTAGAGAAATTTTTCAATGAATGTGATTATTTGGTATTTGATTCTACATTTCTTGATAAAGAAAAACAAAGAGCACAAGATACTTGTCATTCTACTGCGAAACAAGCTGCAACATTTGGAAAAAATGCAAAAATAAAAAATTTGATTTTAACACATTTTTCAGCAAGATACAAAGATGAAGTAGAACATTTGAATGAAGCAAAAGAAATTCATAATTCAGTTATTACTGCAAGAGATCTTTTAGAAGTAGAAATTAAATGATTTTTGAATCAATAAAAAATCAAATTAAAGATGCTAAAAAAATTGTATTTGTAACAGGTGCAGGAATCTCACAAGAGAGTGGAATTCCTACATTTAGAGGGAAAGGTGGGTTATGGAGGAATTATGATGCAATGAAATTAGCCACAATTGATGCATTTTATGAAAACCCTAAACTTGTTTGGGAATGGTACAACGAAAGAAGAGAAAATATTTTTTCAGTTAGTCCTAATCAAGGCCATAAAGCAATTGCAGATCTTGAAAAATATGTAAAAGTTATAATTTTAACACAGAATATTGATGGACTTCATCAAAAAGCAGGTAGCTCTGAGGTGTTGGAGCTACATGGAAGTATTGTAAAAATCAAATGTACCGTATGTGATTTTAAAGATGAAATAATGACAAAGTTTTCTGAAATTCCACCCTTATGCAAGTGTGGGAATATACTTAGACCAGATGTTGTTTGGTTTGGAGAATCTTTACCAGAAGACATATGGAAGCATGCAATAGTTCAGGCAAGTCAATGTGATATGATGATTATTGCAGGAACATCCCTTGTTGTATCACCTGCAAATACCTTACCAATTTATGCAAAACAAAACAATGCATATTTGATTGAAGTTAATCCAGAGAAAACTGAAATGTCATCAGAAATGGATTTGATTATTAATGATACTAGTGCAAACGTGTTACCAAAAATTGTTTCAATGTTCAAAGAATAATTTAAAATTAATTAATTCTTAAGAGATTTGTTATGAAATCAAAACCAAAAATTTCATCAGGTATAATTTCATTTTTCAGACTATCTCCAGTTTCTGTAATTCCTGCATAGACCTGATCACTCACATTTTCAACAAGACTATCTCCAGTTTCTGTAATTCCTGCATAGACCTGATCACTCACATTTTCAACAAGACTATCTCCAGTTTCTGTAATTCCTGCATAGACCTGATCACTCACATTTTCAACAAGACTATCAACAGAGGTATCTAAACGCTCTTCAGCTGAATTGCCTATCTTTTCATTTAGTAAATTAATATCATTTTTAACAGAATCTAGGAATGATGCTGAAGTATTTGGGAATAATGCTGAAATTTCTGTAGAGAACATCATCCCTCCTAATATCAAAAAAGTACCGATTATGCCTAATTTTAGTAACATTATACATTACTTCAAAAAAATGAATTTTAGACTCAAACTAAAAAAAATAATCAAAAATGAGTGAATTTTCTTAACTAATACTAATCAAAAGCTATCCAATCAATAATTCCATCAATATTAGATGATGTTAAAATTACTTTAATTGGTCCCAAAGGGGATTCCTCTGCCTCTTCACATATTACAACTTCTTCAACATATGCTGCTTGTTTGTTTAGATAAAACCAAGTTGAATCATTTTCTAAATTATCTTCAAGATTTCGTGTATAGGTTTTTTGAGATTTTTTAGAATGAATTGTTTCATAGATTTTTTCAAGAGAATTAAGATTTTTTGAATGTGCACTGACTGAAAAATTTTCAGTTTTTATTTCTGAATTTGGGAAAATATTTGAGATTAATTTTATAATTTTTGATGGATCTTCAGAAGGATTAACTGGGCAAGACATTTCTATTTTACAACTGATGTTCGGGATTTTCATTTTACCCAACTTTGAATAATTTTAAATGCAGATTCAACTAATTCATCTTTTGTTAAACCAATATTAGAAATTGCATAATCAGATAAAGCAATTGAATTGCTAATTCCAACTCCTAATTCTCTAGTATCTCTTTCTTCAAAATGTTCTTTTGTTTGAGGATCATCTGATCTTCCTCTTTTTTGTAAAAAATCAAATCGCGTATCAGTGGATGCATGAATTGCTAATAATTTAACAGTACCAAATTTTCTAAGTATTTCAATTTCATCATTTGATCTTATTCCATCAACTAGAATTACATGTGATGATGATGATTCTATTTTGGGTGTCACTAATTCTGCAATTGCCCCAGGACCATTCTTTTCTCTAAGATCTAACATAAGTTTTCCAAGATTTGATCTTGTGGATTCTAAATTTCTTTTTTTTGCTTCTTCTCGTACAGCATTACCCATATTGATTATTTCATATCCCTTAGGTTTCAATCCTTCAGCAATAGTTGATTTACCTGCTCCAGGCATTCCTGTTAGGCAGACAATTAGCTTTGACAATACATATCAAAAAAAAGGCTCGTCTATGAAGTTACCGGAAATTATTATAAAGATACTTCAAAAAATGTTATAATGCGAACATTTGTAGCAATTGAAATTTCAAATGAAAATGTAATCAATTCGATTGAAAAATTTCAAAAAGAAATTCATTTTGGTGTAAAGCCAGTACAATCAAGAAATTTCCATTTTACATTACAATTTTTAGGTGAAATTTCAGGGGAAACAGTGCAAAAAATTATCAAAGTATTACATACAATTGAATTTTCAAGTTTTAATGTTAATTTGAAAGGAATAGGTGTATTTCCTAAACTGAAATTTCCTAGAATAATTTGGGTAGGTACAGATGAAAATGGAGGTAATTTGCTAATTCAACTAGCAAAAAAAATTCAAAAATCGTTAGAACCATTAGGATTTTTTCCAGATAAAGCATTCAAACCTCATATCACAGTGTTTAGAATTAAAAAGAAGGTTGAGGACATAACTAAAGAATTGGAAGGTTACAAAACTATGGATTTTGGAATACAGCAAATCACAAGTATTAAGTTAAAAAAAAGTGAGCTCACATCAAATGGACCAATATATTCAGATTTAGAGGAGATAAATGCAATAAAATGAACGAAATAATTTCTAAAATTTCTAAAACAGTTGTTCCATCAAAAACTCTAGAAAAATCAAAAAGTGAAATTGCTGAATTAGCATTCAATTTAGTTGAAAAAGAAATCAAGAAATTCCCTGAGGTGATTGATTTAGAATTTGGAGGTTCATTTGCAAAAGGCACCTGGTTACCAAAAGATGCAGACATAGATATTTTTGTTAGATTTAAAAAATCTACATCAGAGGAAAAATTTGAGCAAATTTCAAGAAAGATTGGATTTGAATCATTAAAAAAATTCTCTCCATATGTAAGATATTCTGAACATCCATATGTTGAGGCTAAAATCAAGGATACAAAAATCAATGTTGTACCATTTTATGATGTAAAACTTGGTGAATGGAAAAGTGCTGCAGACAGATCACCATTTCATACAAAATTTATGAAAAAATCATTAACACCAAAAATGAGAAATGAAGTTAGAATATTAAAGAAATTTTTAAAATCAAATAAAATCTATGGGGCAGAAATGGCAAAACATGGATTTAGTGGATATGTTTCAGAGGTTTTAATTTTAAATTTTAAAAGTTTTGGAAATCTTATCAAATCAATTTCTGAAATTAAAGAAAATCAAATTATTGGAAAAACTTCAAAGAAATTTGAAACATCAATAGTTATCACAGACCCAATTGATGATAATAGAAATTTAGCTGCTGCAATTTCTGATGAAAATATTGGAAAATTTGTTCTTATTTCTAGAGCATTTAAGAAAAAGCCAAAATTGACTTTATTCAAAAATAAAAAATCTAAAGTTTCAAAAAAATATTGGGAAAATTTGTTAGTTGTGAAATTTGATTTTAAGATGAGAAGTCCAGATATAATATGGGGACAAATTAAAAGAGCTACATCATCACTTACTACACAATTAGAATTAGGTGGATTTACCGTATTGAGAAATAAATCATATACGGATCAAAGAAAAGAAGCATATCTCTTATTCTTTTTAGAATCTACAAAAATTCCTCAAATATATTCAAAAAATGGACCAGAATTCTTCAGAGAAGATAGTTCAAAAAGTTTCATTTCTAAAAATCTAAAAAATACTGAATTAATGTGGATTGGAACAAATGGAAAAATTATTTCCCTCGAAAAAAGAAAACATGCTGAAGCTGCCAAATTCTTAACAGATTTCTTGAAAAAAGACCTTCAAACAGGCGTGCCAAAAGGTCTTCTAAATGATTTTAAAAAAGGATTTAGAGTTTCTGTGGGAAGCAAAAATTTGAGCAAATCAATTAAAGAGGAAGCAAGTGAGTTGATTTCAACAGATGGCGCAATCCTTTATTTCAATTAAAAAATTTTCTGAAGAACCATATTCGCTAATTATTGGATATCCAAAAGCTACTAGTCGTCAAATAAAATCAAGAATCAATGAATTAGAAAAATTAAAAATAAAATCCATATTATTGACAGGTCCTACAACACTTGGAAAATTAGCAATTTTAGGAAAGGGGTATGTTGGAGTAGTTGTCCTAGCAAAAAAAGGAAACAAGCAAGTTGCTTTAAAAATTAGAAGGACAGATTCGCAAAGAAAAGATATGAAAAATGAATCAATTTTGTTAAAATTGGTGAATTCAGTTGATGTGGGGCCAAAAATGTTTGCAGTTAGCAAAAATTTTCTTGTAATGGAATACATTGAAGGTGAAAAAATTAGTGATTGGGTAAATTTGTTAAAAGGTGTAGGTAGTACAAAAAAATTAAAATCCACAATTAAAAAAATTCTTCAAGATTGTTACAAATTAGATAGATTAGGTTTTGATCATGGTGAATTAAGTAATGTGTCAAAACATGTGATTGTAGGAAAAACAAAATCTACTTTAATTGATTTCGAGAGTTCAAGTACAAAGAGAAGACCATCAAATGTTACATCCATTACTCAAGCATTTTTTATCGGTTCAGGAATTGCAAGAAAAACTCAAAAAATTTACAAAAATCCACCTAAAGAAAAAATTATTGGTGCTTTACAACAATACAAACAAAAAAAGACTCAAGAAAATTTTGAACAATTATTAAAAATTCTAAAACTTTAACATCAAAAATAATTTAGAATTTTGATTTTGAGAATATTCAAGGCTAAATTTACCCCAAAAATGATTAATTTTTTTGGAAATTTATTGTAATTGGTTATAATGGGACCGGCAGGATTTGAACCTGCGACCACTAGTCCCCCAGACTAGTATCATACCAAGCTAGACGACGATCCCTTGTCACAAAGATGCAAAATGAAATTATTAAATTGTCGTTTTAATTACTAAAAGTATGAAAATTTGTAGTGTCTGTCATAAAATTTCTGCAACTGGAGAAAACCATCTTGATTGTATTCAGAAAAAAAGCATTGAGTTAGAAAATGCAGAGTTCAAAAATGATATTCCTGAAAAACTCAATCTCTCAAATAATAATCAAGAATTAGGAGTTGAGGTAAGAGCAATTTTAGAGCATCTTACAAAAGAAAAAGATAGAGACGAATAACTTCTTAATTATCGTTCTTGAGTTGTCGGTCTAATTAGAATCTCATTTACATTAACATAAGATGGAGAATCAACTGCATACAATATTGCGTTTGCAATATCTTCTGCTTGTAATGCTTCCATCTTTTTTGTATTTTCTACAAAACCTTTCAATGATTCATCTGTAATTGTGTCATTAAGTTCTGTAGCCACAACACCTGGTTCAATACTAGTAACTCTAATGTTTGAACGTACACTAAACTCTTGTCGCAATCCTTCACTAAATGCTGCAACTGCATGTTTTGTTGCACAATAAACACTACCAGCAGGAAATACTATCCTTCCAGCAACTGATGAAAGGTTTACGATATGACCAGATTTTTTTTCTTTCATATGAGTAATTACAGCCCCGGTAGAATACAAAACACCTTTAATATTCACATCAACCATTCTATCCCATTCATCTACCTTTAGACTTTTGAAGAAACTCAAAGGCATAAGCCCCGCATTATTTACTAAAATATCAATAGAATTCCATTTTTCTAAAACGGCTTTAGCAAAATTTTCACATTCTTCTCTTTTAGTTACATCTAATCTTTGGAAAAAAACTTCTCCGCCATTTTCAGAGATTTGTTTTGCAAGAGATTCTAATTTATCTACTCGTCTAGCACCAATAGCAACTTTAGCTCCTGCTTTTGATAGTGCTAAAGCAGTTGCAAACCCAATACCACTACTAGCTCCTGTAATAATTGCAACTTTATCTTTAATCATTTAATCGCGTTAAATCTAATCATCGTAAAAATGTTTAGACGGTTCATTTACAAAAAATTATCTTTATAAAATAAAAATGATTAGTTAAATCATGGAATTAGAAAAATGTGCATATTGTGGTGATTTAACAGATATGGCTTTTCATTGTAATTATTGTAAGGATCCATTTTGTGCAGAACATAGATTACCTGAAGAACATAGATGTGTAAAATTAACCCAAATTAGAGCAAAAAGATTTGGTGAAAAGAAGGTAATTCGAGATGGAGGTAGAGATAAACCAAATATCTTCAAACGAATTTTTAGATTTAAAAACTAGTAAGGACTTTTTTCAGGAGAAATTTTTGCACGTCTTCCTTGATAGATTAATGCAATAGCTAATGCAAACATTACCATTGCAGTTAGTGGGAAATTTTGAGGTGCAGGTAAAATGAACCAATAGTAAATACCAAAGCCAAGTGAGACTGCAGCTTGTGTCCACAGTTTAATCCATTTTGGAGCTTTTACTAGTCTACTAATTAGTTCTACAACAAAAATTCCAATTACTGGATAAATTGTATAAAAGAGAAAATCAATTACGTCAACGCCTGTATGAGACATATTTAATGAAAATAATAGGTGTAATTTCTATCTAATCTTCCCAACGAACTTTGGTTGCAATATTTTTGGCAATTAGTGCTTGGGCATTCTCATATGGAATGGTAGCTATATCTTCAGTTTTGAATGGTCCATATTTTTCTAAATCTGCTCCTACAATTTCGTCTACTTCATTAAGAAATCTAATTACAATTTTTTTTGTTTTGTGATTTTGGGATAAAGATTCTAGAAATTTTGATTTCCCGTTAATTGTTGCAGAAAGAATCATCTCTTTTCTTTCTTGTTGTTCTTCATGTGAATCTAAAATGAATTTTTCTTCGTCTAAAAGATTTCCAATATCAATATCATCTAATTTTGAAATCTTATCTAATCTAATATGGATTAATAATGATGCCAATTCGGTTGCCATTTCAATCATAGTATCTTTAATTTTACTTTCAACACCATCAAATTCTTGTTTTTTTAGATTTCCTATAAAATCAGAGAGATTTCTGTAATAATTTTGATCAATTTCTAATAAAGAGATCTCTTCAGTTTCTTGTAGAACTG
>Ga0206686_1000058_pt1 | contig 33887 bp, 53 predicted proteins | sample M250012015metaG_FD_155447 | JGI IMG/M metagenome (GOLD analysis project Ga0206686, IMG submission 155447) | Ammonia-oxidizing marine archaeal communities from Monterey Bay, California, United States - M2 500m 12015 | ecosystem: Environmental > Aquatic > Marine > Intertidal zone | place: USA... | reverse complement strand
ACGCCATTCCAAAAAGCAACCATTCCCTTAATTTTGGATGCTGCATCATTTGGGGTTTCATAATACCATGCACAATCTTTGTTTGTCTTACCATTTACCGTAACTGAATAGTAATTTGCCATTCCCTTCCAACCACAAAAAGTAGTTAGTTCAGTTTTGGAATAATATTGTTCTTGGATAGAATCAAATGGGAAATAGTGATTTCCTTCAACTATTACAGTGTCATCACTATCTGCAATTACGACTCCATTCCATATTGCTTGCATGTATTACCAGTCAAATTTTAGTTATTTAAAATAATTCCCAGATGTGTTACTAAATTTCAATAGAGTATAACAAATTCAATATTTGTAAAATTAACAAAATTATATCAAATATCTAATTTGAAAAATATTTATCAAAAAACAGATAAAATCAATAATTTGAGCCTAGAAAAAGAAGTAATGATTCAGCGATCTAATATAGGAGTAAATTCAAGTAATTACAAGTCTTGAGAGATAAAGAACGTCGATACGTCATATCTTTTAGGACTTCTTAAAATTATACTATTTTGCTTTTACTTGTTCACGTGTAGTAAAATCAGGTTTTATTCCAAGTGAATCATAATTTCCAGATGAGCATGTAAAGCACATAGAATCTTTTGGAATTCCTACAGCATCAGCTAAATTTTCAGCATCATTGTACCCCAAAAAGTCCACACCAATACTTTGTCGAACCATTTCAGTAATTTCTTCAGAAGTCATTTCTTTACCATTAGTGAATGTTGCAAGTTCCTCTTGTGATGGAAAATCAATTCCGGCATAACAAGGATAATTAATTTGAGGATATGTAATTAACATACTAATTTTTTTAGCCCCTGACTTTCTAAGTGCTTTAATTATTGCTTTAGAACTAGTACCTCTAACTAAACTATCATCAATTACTACAACATGTCTATCTCGAATAATTTCACTAATTGGAATAATCCATCTATTAATCTCAACTCTATCACTTTGATGTGGTTCAATGAAACTTCTCAAAGGACCTTTCTTGCTGTAACGGTCTTTTAGTAATCCTTCATCAAAAGATACTCCAAGTGCTTGAGCATATCCTAACGCAGCAGGACGTGCTGAATCAGGTACTGGGATAACTAAATCTGCATCTTTGATTGGGAATTTTTTTGCCATGTATTCTCCAATTCTTTTTCTTGAAACGTAGATGTTACGTCCTTCCATGTTACTTGATGGATGAGCAAAGTATGTGAATTCAAATGAGCAATGTGCACGAGATTTATCATCTGAAAACTTTTCAGTTTCAATTCCGTTTTTACTTAATTTAATTAATTCTCCGGGAACTACATCTCTTTGTAAAGTTGCACCAACTGCAGTAACTGCAGCAGATTCAGAAGTTACAATGTATGTATCATCAGATTCCTTATGACCCAAAACCATTGGACGAAATCCCTTAGGATCACGTGCAGCATAAACAGAATTATCATCAGAGATAAAAGTAAAACAATACGAACCAACCATCTCATTTTTTAAAATTGAAAGTGCTTTACCCATTTCTCCATTTTCAGAGATTAATGATACAAGTCTTTCAGCTGCAACCAAAGTGTCACTAGCATTTTGAGGAGTAAAAGAGCAACCACCTACCAAATTAGATATTTCTTGAGCATTTGCAATTGTTCCATTATGGGCAATACAAAGATCTTTTACTTTCAATGGTTGGGCATTTGCCAAAGTACTAGTCCCCATTGTAGAATATCTCACGTGTCCTATTACGCAAGGAGAGGCATATTCTTGGGCAATTTTTTTAAATTCTGAAGATGAATGAGAAACTAATCCTACTTTTTTAAATGGAGGTTTATTTGGAACTGCAAATCCCCAGGCTTCTTGTCCTCTATGTTGTAATGCACGTAATGCATCAAAAACCATAGGAACAACATTCTTTCCAGATAGACTGTATATCCCCACAACACCACAATTTTCTTTTACTTTAGGCATGCATTACCATCTCCTTTAACGAACTTATCCAAGTTTTGTGTGCCTTATCAACGCTTAGATCAATAAGAGATTTTGAATCATCAGTAAACTGTATAGATTCACCACCAAACTTGCCAATAATTTGAAATGTTACATTATTTTTTTTCAACAACTCTTCTAATTTTTGAAGATTTTTCTTATCAAAAGTAAGTAGGTATCTGGAATGACTTTCAGAAAATAAAATCTCGTCAGACTCTAGTTGTTGATTTGAAATATTCTCTACAGATACACTGCAACCAATGTGGTTAGTCATACAAAGTTCAGAAACTGCAACTGCCAATCCACCTTTAGAACAATCATGTGCAGATTTAATTAATTCATTTTCAATAATTTCCAAGACAGTATTCATGTTTTTCTTTGATTCTACAAAATCAACAGCAGGACATTTGCCTCCAATAAATTTGTGAATGTATTCAGAATATTCAGAACCACCCAATTCATCTTTAGTGTTACCTATCAAAATTAAGCAGTCATCAGAATTAATTTTTTGAATTCTCAAAGGTTTTTTGTCAATTAATCCAATTACTCCAATTACAGGAGTAGGTTTGATTGAACCATTAGGAGTTTCATTAAACAAACTTACTTTGCCTCCAACACACGGAATTTCAAAGTCTTTAGCAAAATCAGTTAGACCCTTTAATGATTCTAAAAATGTCCAGAAAATTTCAGGGTCTTTAGGATTACCAAATTGAAGATGATCAAGCATTCCAATTGGTTTTGCACCAGTACATACAACATTTCTACATGCTTCCTCAAAACAACCAATTGCACCTTCACGAGGATTGATGTAACATTGTTTAGGATTGCCATCAATCTTAATTGAGAGGAATTTTCCATTATCTAGTCTCAAAACAGATGCATCATATCCAGGCTTTACAACAGTTCTAATTCCAACCTCATGATCATATTGACTGTAAACCCAAATCTTACTTGCAATGTTAGGAGATGCAAGTAATTTTAGCATAATTTCAGAATAGTCAGATAGTTGAGGGAAAGTTTTGTGATTTTCAATATTTTCCAAATATGCGGGTTTCTTTGAAGGTAAATCAAGTAAAGTAGCATTTGTAACAATATCTGTAGAAATATTTGCAATAGTTGTTTCACCTTTCTTAACATGCATTTTGTTATCAAATGTAACATGGCCAATTACAGAACAATCAATTCTAAACTTTTTACAAATTTCTTGTAATTTTATTAATTTTTCACTATCAGTTACAATCAACATTCTTTCTTGAGATTCAGAAACCATAATTTCATCTGAATGCATATCAGATTCACGTGTGTGAACTTTTTCAACATCCATTTCTATTCCTACATCTAACGCATCAGCAGTTTCAGATACTGCACAAGATAAACCACCACCGCCAAGATCTTTCATGGCATGAATTAATTGTTCATTTCTTGCTTCTAAAACAACTTCAATGATTAATTTTTCAATGAAAGGATCAGGGATTTGAACTGCAGAACGATTTTCAGATTCTAAAGAATCAGATGCAAATTGAGAACCCCCAATTCCATCTCGTCCTGTAGCACCACCCAACAACACTACCAAATCACCTTTTTTGGCATGATTTTTAATTAAATTTTCTTTTTTACCAAATCCAATTGCTGCAACATCAACCATTGCATAATTAGCATAACATTCATCAAATTCAACTTCACCACCAATTGTAGGAATTCCCAAACAATTACCATAATCTGCCACTCCAGTAACAGCATTTTTGAAAAGCCATTTTGCATGTTGATCTTTTTCAATATCTCCAAAACGTAATCCATCCAAAAGAGCTATTGGACGAGTTCCAGTAGATAAAATATCTCTAATTACTCCACCAACTCCAGTTGCAGCTCCACCATAAGGTTCAACAGCAGATGGATGATTATGACTTTCAATGTGTGCAGTTATGACATATCCATCACCAACATCTAAAACTCCAGAATCATATCCTTTTTCATTAATTACTAAAGGACCATCCATAGGTAACATTTTGAGATGTCTCTTAGATGATTTGTAAGAACAGTGTTCAGACCATTCAGCAGCTACAATTTGTAATTCAGTAGATGTAGGATCCCTGCCAATTTTTGATTTTAATTCCTCTAATTCGTGAGATTCAAGACTCAATTATTAACACCCATTTTTTTTAAGAGAGATTCAAAAATTAACGATGATGGTTTGTTATCTTCAGGATTTATTTCAGATTCAACAGCACGTTCTGGATGAGGCATCATGCCAACAATATTTCCATCCTCATTACAAACACCTGCAATTTGATTAGAAGAACCATTCACAACTTTATCATATTTGAAAACAATTTGATTTTTTTGTTCTAATTGATGTAAAGTTTCATCATCAACATAGTATCGTCCCTCACCATTTGCAATTGGTATAGGAATTTTTTGATTTAATTCAAATTGATTTGTAAAGGGAGTTTTGTTATTTTCAACAGTTAGATGAGTCCATTCACACATAAAATTTAGAGATTCATTTTTGAGTAAAACTCCTGGAAGTAATCCAGATTCTACAAGAATTTGAAATCCATTGCACACACCCAAAATTGGGATTCCTTTATCAGCAATTTTTTTGATGTCATCAATAATTGGACTATGTGCAGCAATTACACCAGCTCTTAATCTATCACCATAAGAAAATCCTCCAGGTAAAACTACTGCATCAATATTTTCAGGAAGTGGCTTATCATGCCAACAATATTGGGCATTTAGATGATATACATCAGATAATACGTGATACATGTCACGATCACAGTTACTACCAGGAAATACCACTACTGCAACATTCACAATTATTTTTAAATTCAGAGTTATTTAATTTGAGGCTAATCAAATAGAGATTTTGTGGGCACAAACTTACAGATCGATACATTACAAGTTAAGAGCATTATACAAAAAATATCATAATCATTCAGATGTATACAACAGAGATTCTAAAAAGTAAAATTTTGATAAAGATAACTATGAAAAATATAGAATCAGATTAAACATCAAAAACATCTATTGTTACTACACTAACCATAGGATTGTAAATTCTTAATTCATCACAAATTTCTTGAACCTTAGATTGAGCTGATTCTTTGTCATTTTCACTAATGGTAAATTTTAACATTTTTGCAGTGTTGATTTTAGATACATTTTGATGAGTTCCCTTTAAAACTAAATCATTCAAAATTGTTTTTCCTTCAGGATCACTAATTCCAGGTTTGTTCTCAATTGTAACATGGACACGATAATCAGCCATAACAAACAACAAAACAAAATAGCAGTTAATCTATCTTCCGAATAATTTTATGAATAATTACAATAATCCACTTTGTTTCAAAAATTCTTTTAATTTTTCTTTTGTATTTACAGCATCAAGTTTATCATCTTGATCAATTAGAAAAAGACATTCTCCATTTAAAATCAAATTATGAGGTCCAAGGTCTTTTGCATTTTCAATTTTTAAATTATCAATCAAATTAATTATTTTTTCATTAGTGGGATAAACTCCATTATATTCTAAAAAAGTTCTCAAATCAATGCCCTGAATCCAATTTCTTTTCTCATCTCTCAAACCATAGTCGACATTAATTTCATCAAAATTAGATTTTATGATAATTTGATTACCAGGACCAAACTCTTCAGTGTATTTACTAGCACCCCTCCATCCACGGTCAATAGTTTTTGATTGAGTATTTTGTAATAACCAAAGATTTCGTTCAAGTTTTTGATTAAGTGGATTTCCAAGACCAGAGGGATTCTTGTTCAATAAAACAGGTTTAAATTTTTCGAGGTCTAGTTTTTCTGTTTTAAGTCTTTGAGAATTTTTCGTAGATTCATTTTCTAAAGAATTTGGGTGTTCAAGAAAACAAAATGAACTCATAGAGATTAATGCCTCAAGAACATCTTGAAATGGTTCATCAAAATGATGAATAATATTCAGAGCTAAAACAATATCGAAATGTTGAACTTCTTTGATATTTTTTAAATTTTTTAAATTCATTTGTTTGTTTAAAAGAAGTACTTTTTGATCATTATTTTTTTTACACAATTCCAATAATTTTCGTTCAGGATTACTTTCAACTGCAACAAAGACACCAGGAAAGTCTTCTGCTAACCTAAATGTAAAATATCCTTCAGCTGCACCTAAATCTAAAACAGAGATAGGGCGATTGAATTTTTTACAAAATTTGAATATTTCAGCATAACGTTTTTCTGAATTTCTATAACCAAGAGAAAGTGTTTTACCTTTTATTCGAACATCATTGTAAGTATCCACAGAGGACATTTTTGGTTGAGGGTTTTTTGATAATTCTTTAAACTCATCAGAATTTTTAAGAATGTTTATCAGATCATCTAATCTTATGTTATTATTTTTTAATTCATCAAAGTAGTAATCTAGATCATCTAGATCAGGTTCTCTATCTAAAAATTTTAGATATTGTTTACGAATTAATTTTCGTATGTCCATTCTAAATTATTTGAACAGGCAAGTAATTTACATTTCTAGAGTACAAACAGGGTTAGATAGTTATATCAGAATAATTGTATGAACGTATCATGGTAAGAAAAGAAAGAATGAGATATTGGAAAATTACTGCGGATGAGGCATTAACTTATAGCTATGATGAAACTAAATTACTTAATTGGGAGATTAAATGTATCAGAGAACCTGAAGTGGAAGCCCATTTTATTGGAGTTTTCATGTATAGAAATGGAACAGCATATGATTATGAATCAGTAAAAGGAATATGTTATTTTTACAATAACATAGATAGAGAAGAACTTCCAGAAATTACCAAATTCTTACAAGACAAATTTAACGGTAAAGAAATGGAAAAAGGAGACAGAATATTGTTAAAAGATTCAGATGAAATTTACTCTAGTAAAGACATAGGAACATTAGCAAAAGAAATGGAAACAAAATTCAATACTAAAGCAATCATATCTTTAGAATTTGAAGATATTACTGCAGAGGCACTTAAAGAGGCAGGTATGCCTGAAGCAAAACTATTACCAATTCCGAAATAGAATAGGGAATTTAGGAAATACTGGTAAAAAATATACATTTTCATATATCATCAGCGAATCCATACCAGATGTCAGATTTAGAAAGTATCAATAAACATCTAGAAGAGTTACGAAAAAGAATACTCAGAATTGTTTTAGTTATTGGGATAATTTCAGTTGTAATTCTAACTTGTCATGCAGAACCAATAGAATTAGGAGAAGTAACTCTGTACTATCCATTACCAGATCCTCAAAATAACATTGCAGCTCAAATTACCAATCACATGAGAGAAAACTTAGTACCAGAAGGAGTTCAATTAATTCAAACAGCCCCAGGACAAGCTTTCTTTGCTCAAATGTATGTGTCAGCACTTGTAGGAATGGTAGTAGGAATGCCAGTTATCATAAAAGAATTTGTAGGATTTATCAAACCAGCATTAAAAGAAAACGAAATTAATGTTAGTAGAAGTATTTCATTACCGGCATTAGGATTATTCATTGCAGGTTGTATATTTTCATATAATTTTGTGATTCCATATATTTTAGAATTTTTGTATAGATACGGGGAATCTGCAGGATTAGTTACATTCCTAAATGTAATGGAATTTGTAACTTTTGTATTACAATTTTTATTGGCATTTGGATTTTCATTTCAACTTCCACTTGTAATGTATGCAATATCAATGTCTGAAATGGTAGACAGTGATTTTTGGAGAAAAAATGCAAGATACGCAATTGTCATCATAATAATTTTTGGAGCAGTCATTACCCCAGACGGGACAGGAGTTACAATGATGCTTGTTGCAGGTCCAATGATAGGATTATACTTTGCAGGGATGTTGTTTATTGAGCGTAAACAACGAAAAAAGTTGAACATTTAAATCTGAAATCAGACAAGTGTGAGTATAATGTTAGGAAGTACTGAGATTATCGTATTAGTGGTAGTAATTGGTGTACTAATTTTTGGTGCAAAAAAGATTCCAGAACTTGCAAAAACATTTGGTAAAGCCAAAGGAGAATTTGAGAAAGGAAAAATTCAAGGAGATAAAGAACTCAAAGACTTTAAAGGTGAAATAGATAATGCTGCCAAAGATACAGTAAACAAAGATAGTGTTGAGAAAGACAACGTTACCAAAGATAATGCTGAGAAAGACAACGTTACCAAAGATAATGCTGAGAAAGACAACGTTACCAAAGATAATGCTGAGAAAGATGTAAAATCAGATTAGTTTCTCAGATATAGTAGCAAAAGCATCCAATACATCAGAATAATTTTTACTTAATTTTGATTTTTCAAGAAATTTTGGAATTCTCATAGTTCCAGTTAGTTTTAACTCCACATCAACTAAAATTTTAGTTCCTTGAGGAATTTCAATAAACTCCTGTCTAATGTAACTGCCCTTAGATTTACCACCAATCACATAAACTTCATGAAGTATGGAAGGTTTAGTAACATGTTTTGCCATAAATAAAAATTCCAGCTCACCTAGTTTGAGATGCTCTTCAACTACTGCAACATTATCCCTAACAGAACGAATTCGAATTGATGGAAAATATTGAGGTATTAATTTTTCATAATTTTCATAATTTGAAAAAATTTGAAAAACATTTTCTCGTTTTGCATGAACAATTTTCTCTAAAGAAAACGAAGTCAACAGTGTTTTATTGATTACCCCAGCGAGGGTATAAATCATGATCAATATCAAATTGGTCTAAACATTTTCCAACTCCATGATTTACAATATCATCTATTGTTTTTGGATGAGTGTAAAATGCAGTGACAGGAGGTAAGATAATCACACCCAATCTAGATAATTTTAACATGTTTTCCAAATGAATTGCAGAAAGAGGTGTTTCTCTAACCATCAAAATTAGTTTCCTATCTTCTTTTATTGTAACTCCAGCAGATCTTGCTACAAGAGTATCATCATAACCATTTGCAATTGCAGATAATGTTTTCATGCTACAAGGAGCAACTATCATTCCATCAATTCTATGAGTACCACTAGAAACACTTGCTGCCATGTTTTTTTCATCTGAAGTGTTAGTAGCTAAAGATTTAACATAATCAATCGTGTATTCAGTTTCCATTGAAATACATTTTTCACCCCATTCAGACATTATCAAATGAGTTTCAATATCTAATGTTTTTAATGTCTCAAGCATTCTAATGCCATAAATTACACCAGTGCTACCAGTGATTCCAATAACTAATTTCAAGAATTGTTTTGGAAAATGATAGTGATTACCATAAACTTTTGAAAAATATTATTTTTATTATTATTCAACATTTATCCAATACCTCCGTATTTTATCAAGGATTTTTATCAGATAAATAGATGATTATTTGATACAAACATCAAATCAAGAAAAATATTTTCAAATAAATTAACTTAAGATTAGAATATGATCGATATTAGATTTGACCAATTACCATGAATAATTTTTTTCATATAGATTAAGCCTAGAAATAACAAAAACAGACATGTCCATAATTTCACAGGGTTTGAAATTCTATCAAAAAAGAGGCATAATCATTGTAAACAAGAAAAAACCTAGTCTTTTTCAAAAATAAAATTAACTAAATTTAAAAGAAAAAATCAAATATTTTCAGATACATCATTTTCAGATACATCGTTTTCAGAAGTTACTGATTCTTTTTCCAATTTTCTGCGTTTTATCCACAGTGAGATTCCCCCCACAGCCATGGCAGTAAGTAAAATTACACCAGCCATTTGAAGTTCTAAAGAATAAAACATGATAAATGATAATTTACAATTAACAAAAATCTTGTGGTTTGTGTCGATCTGTCAAATTGAAATTTTACATATATTAGATACTGATTTCTAGGCATCATATGATCAAGGGATCTGAAATCAAAAAGATAGTCAATGGTTATTCAGATGTCAAAATAGGTGTTCTTGGAAGTCACTCAGCTCTAGAAGTAATGGATGGAGCAAAAGATGAAAATTTTGAAACTAAAGTATTTTGTCAAAAGGGAAGAGAAGGACCATATCAAAGATTTAACAGAATTGCAGATGAAATTATAATTTTAGATAAATTCAAAGATATGGCATCTGCAAAAAATCAAAAAATGTTAAGGGATTCAAATACAATTATAGTTCCACACAGATCCCTTACTGTCTATTTAGGATACAAAACAATTGAAGATACATTCAAAGTTCCAATTTTTGGAAACAGAAAATTATTCCAAGCAGAAGAAAGAACTGCAAAGAAAGGACAGTATTACTTGTTAGAAAAAGCCAGAATAAAATATCCAAAATTATTCAAAGATCCTAAAAGAATCAACAAGCCATGTATTGTAAAAGTTCAAGAAAAAAAGAGACCTCTAGAAAGAGCATTTTTTACAGTTTCATCATACAAGGACTATAAAGAAAAATCAGAAGCAAAAATCAAGCAAGGGTTAATCGATAAAAAAGATTTAGAAAAAGCAAGTATAGAAGAATTGGCAATTGGAACATACATGAATTTTAATTTCTTTCACACACCCATATCAAACCAAGTAGACTTTATTGGAATTGAGAGAAGACTTCAAACAAACATTCATGATTACAATGCATTACCTGCAAAAGAACAATTAGAAATGGATATAGATTTACAGAACATTGAAGTCGGTCACACTCCTGCAAGTATCAGAGAGTCATTACTTGAAAAAGTAATCAAAATGGGAGACAAATTTGTGGCTGCAGTAAAAAAAGAATATGCTCCAGGCATAATTGGACCATTTTCACTACAAAGTGTAATTACAAAAGATTTAGAATTAATCGTATATGACGTATCATTAAGAGTTCCAGGAAACCCAATTGTTGCAACAACTAGTCCATATACAAAATATCAATACGGTCAAACATTTGGAGTAGGAAGAAGAATAGCAATGGAGATAAAGCGAGCTCAAGAAGAAGATAGATTAGATGAAATAGTTACATAAGAATTTAAGAAAATTTGAATTATACGGTATGATTTTTAAAATATTCCTGTAATGCAACGTTAGAATGCACATCTTTGTAGGAATCCAACATCATTTTTGTAATTCTATTAACATGATTTTGTAATTTCTTTATTCGTTGTCGTGCTATTGAATGAGTTAATGCTCCAATTTTGTCATGGTAATCAACTCTAAGAATCATCATAGAAACTCTGTTAATTTCTTCTTGAATGTTCTCTAATAATTCCAAGCCCTTTTTACTAAATCCAAATTGACTTCCGTCACTTACCATTATTGAAGGAATTGTTTTAATTGATTCAAGTTCTGTTTTTTGATGTGACAAAAAAGTTTCCATCATGAATACAAATTCTTCATGGTTTTGATGTCTTTCATATTTTTTATACAAAATCATTTTTTTAAATGTTCTAGATTCAAGAAATCCCATATTCTCAAGTCTTTTGATATCTTCAATTATTTCTGATTTCTCGCCATTACAAATCTGAATTATATCATTTAGATCAGTCCATTGATCAGTTGATTTTAAAATTGAATCAGAATATTTAGTTGCCAAATTATTAAAAATTAGTTATTTTGATTTTTTATATATTTAGATATCAACTAATTTTAAATTAATTTACATGATCACAAGATTATCAAAATTAACATAAAATTTATCAAAATAAAATTTAACAGAAAGTAAAAAGGCGAAGCCCTCTAAATTGCAGAACAATGAGAGATTTCCTCTCGTGGTCAGGAGTCTAAACGCCTGATTGCCTTTTTCGTTCTGCGGGGCTACGCAAACTATTCGTCAGATTTTCCAACTAACGACATCATTTATTATAAAAGATTGATGTATTTAATGTTATAACAAAATTATTTCAATAAACCACATATTTTATTATAAATTATACAATATTAAAAATACTAATTTAAAAAAATGTTAAGAAAAATATATTTTCTATGGAAAAAATCAGAAATTGTTAATTGGTTAGATTGGGAATATACTGAATACCATTCGTTCTAATTTTGAATGATTAAAGCGGTTTGACATTCAAAATGGAATGCTGATACCAATTAACAGTCAAATTCTTTTGGGAGAGAAATAATCACAAAACATGACAAGAACAATTTTCATCAAAGAAATTATCAGCATAGAAAAAGAACCAAGACTTTGTCCCACATGTCAAAAAGAAGACAGATTAGAAAAAGACCTAGTCAGAGAAGAAAGATCATGTGGAAGAACAATTCTATGTTCACGATGTGAAGCATTGATTGTGATTACAACTAACAGGTTAATCAAACCAGTTCTATCATCAAGTAAGGGAGATACAATTATGCTAAAAGAACCACATTTGATTCGCAAGGTAACATACTAACGTTACATTTGAGGACAATCACGACAAAATAGAGAGATCATTTCACTTGATAAAATAAAAAAAGGTTAGGTGTACCTACACACAAGTAACCTTCAGCAAGATAGTTAATTGATTAATAATGAAATTTGAGTAATTACTTTATGAAAAATAATCTAGAAAATACAAGATTGCAATTAATACAACTAAATCAAATGAAAAAAGAAAACCCAGAACAAAGAAAGTTACAAAATAAAAGATATCGTGAAAAAAATAGAGTTATGCTTATTTTAAAAAAACAACTAGCATATCAGAAAAAAAAGCATAATGCATTATTAATTTAAAATTAATTTTTAACAATATCCCACATTCTTTATCAATTACAAATGATTCATCTAATTGATTAATAATTTCTCAAAGTTTTTTATGCCTAAATTTTTCAAAGATAACGAAAAGATGAATATTTAGATTCAAAAAAAGTACACGCTAGTCTTTTGATTTTGAAAGTAATTCCTTTATCACATAATTTCGAACATTTGCAATTTCCCAGTTTTTCAAATCAGCTAATTTACATTCCTCTTTAATTACAAGCCCAGCAAGACCATCACTCCAAAAATGACGTTTTAGATCATATACTTCAACAATTTTACCATGTTTTGTAATTTTGATTGCACCATGACATCGACTAATTATTTTTAAAGCGGTTTTATGATAAATTTTTTCAAAATTAGCCATATTACAAATTTAGTTTAGCATATCAAAAATGTTGGGATATAACAATACAATACCAATTGAGACGCTGTTGTTTTTAGCATATGATTTAGTCATGCATGGTGTTTGAAGAATTATAGAGAAAAAAACAATTAGAGAGTCAAGATTAAGAGAAATATGACTGATGAAAAGTATGGAACCGATGAAAAACGAATTAAACATTTTACAAAATGTACATTTTGCAGTAAATGTGACAATGTGCAATATTTAGTGGGTCTTGATTGGTTTTGCAATAAGCGATGCCATTACAATTACAGGCATAAAGATGATAATTCATGATTTATACTAAAGTAAATGATTACGATAATCAGTATATCATTTTCAAAAAAACGATGTATAGCGTCTAGGAACATTCTCACGGTGTTTCTAGACAATTTTAATTTTCAGTTAATTCTAATCTAAATCCTTTTTCTGCATGACAATTTTATCTGAACCTTTGCAACGTTTATCACCTTTGGAATGTTTGTGAATTTGCCAATTTGCACCCTTTGTGAATTTTAAAACAATATGCCCAGTTTTCCATTTCTGACACCATGCACAAAATATCTTTGGAGCATTTGATTTTGGCTTGTGATAATTTCCAGAATTTGCCATGATACGATAAATCAATAATATGTTCAAAAGAGTTTCTATAATTAGAAAAATAGTGATTTCTAACAATTATTCCAGCAATCAAAGTAATGTTTACGACAGATACTAGATTTTTTGAACTCGGCCAATTTTTCCATTTTCTAATTCAACTTTAATTCCATGGGGATGAAATTGGCTGGAAGTTAGAATTCTCTTTACTTTACCTTCAGTTAATTTCCCTGTACGTTGATCTTGTTTTTGGACTATCTGGACTATGATACCAATAGATATTTTATCTCTGGAGGGTATATTGTTCAATAATATTCTAAAGTTTATTGATAGTTTATAGATACTAAATTTTTTCTAATATCTAATATTTTTTGTGACTAAATAATATACTAGCAAATTACATTAATTAAATAACAATATAGTGTAGAATAAAAAAAAATATTTGCTGATGATTAATCTAACTCTCTAAGCTATACTGATAAGATGATGAGCATTGCCGAATTATGAAGCATTTCCATACATCATATTGAGTCTAAATTAGATTATCATAAAAAAATTAACGAGATTTGTTATTCTAATATTTTCAATTAATATTAGTATGAGTAATATTTTATTTAAATTATGAAAGAATTACCGAAAAGATTTCCAGAATATTCAATTATGTATAAAACAATTTTAAAACAAATTAAAAAATTAGAAGAAGATAATATTTTAAAAAGTAATCAAATAGAAACCCAAAATAAAATTAAAATGTACAAATTAGAATTAGAGAAAATTGAAAAAATGTTTCCAGAAAACTTTTTTAAAAATGAAACTAATTATTCATGACTATGATCATGACCACAATCACAAGAATGATCATTTCCCTTAAGAGACATTAATTTTACAACCATCTCATCACGAATTTTAAGCAAATCAGTAACTTGGTTTTTTAATGTTTCAGATGCCCAATTCTCTTTTTGTAATGCTCTAACATTTTCAATGATCTCTAGATCAATGTTAAGTAGATTATCCATTAATTCTTCTTGCTCACTCATGATAAACCATCAAACATACTTGGAAAAAAACCATTCTAATTAAAATTATTAAAAACTATGCTTCCATTCGTTCTTTAAGTAATTTTTTTCTAACTAATATTGGAATGTTATAGTATGCACCTAAAGCCATGGCATCAGATGCTTTATGATTTCTTAAAACAAGGTCTCTCTTACCTGTAAAGTAAAGATTTGCCCTCAACACATCCCCACTTTCATAGATTTTTACTTTAACAAGAGTTAACTCACTTTGGTCACAAATTTCTTCAATCATCCTATAGATTGAGGGAGCAGGTTCACCTTCCGTGTCATCAAAACTGGAGATATGTTTTGCAACTTCTCCAGAAAATGCACGCATGTGAAATTCCTTTCCACTATCAGCCTTTAGAACCACCATACCTTCAACGGCATATGGATCAACAAATCCAACATAATCAATTTTAACAGAATCATAATCAGGTTCTGGGGCTTGATTGATTTCCATCGTATTACGCATAAACTTAGAAGATATTGCTTATAAGGATAGCAAAATTTTGAGATCAAATTAGATTAAACCAAAAATGAATTATTCTCACATGTGAATTTTTGACTATTGACCCCAAATTATTTAAAATCCCGATATAAGGTAGCTTAATGTCGACTAATCCAGAACGAGCTGTATCATATGTTTTAACAAAATCTGTTACAGCATACATGGACAAAGATGTTCTGATGTTAGACATGGATACATCAACAAGAGAAGCAGCTACAATGTTACGTCACTATGAAACAGATGACATTATTGTAATAGATAAAGACAAGATTCCAGTAGGAATTGTTACTGATGATGATATTCTTAGTAAAGTCAGCGATGCAACAGTTTACGCAGAAGCAACTGTACTAAAACAAATAATGAGTAAACCTCTAATTACAATTAGTGATAAATCAACTTTACAAGATGCCTTGCACAAAATGCGAGACAGTAACGTTAGAAAACTTCCAGTAATATCAAAAAAAACTCAAGTGGTTGGCATGATATTTCAATCAACAATTGCAAATGTAATTAGAAATGCAACTGCAACAACACCTCGACTTTTAAGTCCTCCAGTAAAAGCAGTATTAGGAAATTTAGGATTTGTATTACAATTTGCAGGAGTATTGTTACTCGTTCCAGCTATTGTTGCGACATTATTAGAAGATACAGTTGCAGCTACGGGAATTTACTTAACTACAGTTCTTTTACTTGTAACAGGATTTTTCCTAAATTCGTATGGTGAAAAGTCAAGTCTGAATCTACAACAGGCGTCAATACTAGTATTTTCTAGTTTATTTTTACTGTCATTATTTGGAACCATACCATATCTCTACGTATTTCCAAGTGATGAACCACCAGCAGATGTGTTTGCCAATGCATTCTTTTCAAGTGCTGCAGGATTTACAACTGGCGGAATTTCATTATTTGATGAACCAGAAAAACTTTCACAAAGTTTCACATTTTTCCGTAGTTATACACAGTTAGTAGGAGGAATGAGTTTCATTTATCTAGTAATTACTGCATTTTATCCAGAGTCAAAATTACAAGCAATGAGGGGATTTATTTCAGGAAAAACACTACACATGAAAGAACTATTTCTTACAATTACAGTTATCTTTGGAATTTACATTGTAATTGTTGCATCATTGTTATGGGCATTTGGTGAAAGAAATATCATTGATAATTTCTCGTTAGCGATGAGTACGCTTTCAACAGGAGGTTTTACACCCACATCGACTATTCTTGGAGGTTTGGTATGGCAAGAACATGTAGTATTGATGGGTGCAATGATTTTAGGAGCCTTACCATTTACATTCCACTATGCATTTGTTAGAAAAAAATTCCTGTCACCAAAACTAGGAAAAGAAGTTCTAACATATTTTGCAATTTTAGGAGGTGCAACGGTTTTGTTTGCAGTGATAAGTGGACTAGATCCAATGCAAAGTGCATTTTATTCAGTATCAGCTAGTACTACTGCAGGATTACAAATGGAAAGTTTAGCAGGTCTTAGTGGAGGAGCACATACAATTCTAATTATTCTAATGTTTATTGGAGGATGCGGATTTTCAACTGCAGGAGGTTTGAAAATTTTCAGATTATTCCACCTCAAAGATATAATACCATTTTTCTCAAAAATTAAAAGATCAGAGTTATCAAGTCAAACAAAAAAAGAACTCATATCAACATTAATCATTTTAGCATTGTTTCCAACCATATCAGCAATTACAGGAGCACATCTAGCAGCAATAGAAGATGTACCTTATCAAGATGCATTCTTTGAAGCAGCAGGAATAATTACCACAGGAGGATTATCAGCAGGAGTAATTGATTCAGATACAGATCCTGCAACAATGATAGTTTTAGGATTTTTAATGATTTTTGGAAGACTGGAAATTATTGCAATAATCTATATTTTTGTGCCTAGACTCAGTTAAGATAGAATTTAATTCCATAAAAAAACTCAAACTTTAGGAATGAACAAGTAATGACAAGCAACATCAAAGGTAAAAAATTAATTATTTTAGGATTCATATCAATTGGAATATTATTTTTGATGTATGGTAGATATCAAGATCCAGAATTATTTACACCCAGTGCCTTTGAATCGATTCAAAGAATTGCTTTGGGATTTTACATTACGATAATCATAACTTTTGGAGGAATTGCTTTTGGAATGTACAAATATCATAAAAGTAAAGTGGAAAATAAAGGCAAAGACATACTAACAATAATTGCAATTACCACATACAATTCAAAATCACGTAAAATTTTTATTGCTATTTTTATTACGTATGGAATATTTTTTTCACTAGTTTCTGGAACATTGGTTTATCAACCAGAAATAAATTTTGTGACACATTATGGAGCAACAATTCCATCAGGGTTTATCGCACCATGTTGTGATGGACCAGGATACATGCCAAAGATTATCATATATCTCACAGAACATATAGGATTACAAATTATTCCAATAAATTTAGTATTACAAATTATAGTATCATATTTAGTTGCATTAAATGCATCAATTGCAGTTAACGCATATACAATTTCTAAAAAGGGTAGAAGTATGAGTAGTGTAGGTGCAGCAACAGGATTATTTATTGCATGTCCAACATGTGCAGGTACTTTTCTTTCAATATTTATTGGAACTGCAAGTGGAATTGGATTATCAGTAGTATTAACACAATTACAAACATTGTTCATTGCATTATCAATTCCAATCTTAATTATTACACCATACATTATGGCAAAAAAATTACAAAATGCAGATGGAAGTTGTAAAACAAGTTTTAATGATTAAATGTTTTAACTTCAGGAATTTTATGATTACCAATATCATACCCATCTCGTCTAAGAAACTTTAGAGTTAATTTGTAAATTAACTCATCATGTTCTACTTGTTCTAAAATTTCAGTCCACAAAATTTTTCCATTTTTAACAATTTGGGTTTTAAAGTCAGGATTCAAAGATTCAGCAATTTGTCTACATTCATCAAAAGTTTTCCCGTTTTTATAAGCACGGGCACGGCTATCACAACTATCCACATGTAATTTAACTAAAAATTGTAAATAAACTTAGTTTACAGGTACTTCAAACAAATACTAGAAGAATAAAAATCAGTTATGGCAATAAAAACAACAACAGACTATGTAGATTTTTTCATAAATCTCAACATGGGAGAAAAAGTTAGTTTGTTAAGCTTTGTCAATAACGAAAGAATGGTATTAAAACTAAAGCTAAAAAATAAAATCATGGAAAAAGAGCCAATAAAAAAAGGAATATTAATTTTAGAAGGATTGATTAAAGAAATTGCAGATGATGGAGAATTAGCAGTTTTAAAGAAATATCAAAAAAAAGGATAAAACAAAATGGATAAAAATTCACAAATTATTAGAACAGAAATTATAAGAATTTTAAATGAGAGTGGAAAAATCAGGGGAACAGAATTAGCTGAAAGAGTCATTAAAAAAGTAGGTAACGAAAAAATAGTCTATAGAGAAATTAGTGCACTAGTAGAATCAGGAGAAGTAGAAAAAAAAGTTCACAGCAGATCACACATAGAATATGAATTAATTAATTTGTATGAATCTGTTAACAATCAATTAAAAGATTTACACAATGAAATTAATGTGATTTATGAAGAAATAATTAATTTTGAGAAGACAAGTAGAGAAGAAAAATTTTCTTTTCATCAAAGATTAAGATCAATAATACATCTAATACACATCATACAATCAGCTGATGGAATAATGAAATTATTATCATATTATCCAACATTCAAAAAAGATAAAATGTTTTCACAAATCAAAAGAAAAATTGATGATTGTTGGGAATCAATTATGAGCAACATATCACATCAACCAGAAGATGATTTTTTGAATGAGGTTCTTGAAAATTTACGAATATCTCAAAGAAAATCAGAGAACGTTAATTAATTATTTTTTTAATTTCTCTAAAACAATGTTAAAAATTGCAGCATTATCAAGTAAGATGTATGGTAATTCATTTTCTTCACATGCCTGACCACTCTCAGTATCACGAGTAACTAAAATCATATCATTCTCTTTAGCATAATTGATTACAGAATAATCTGTTCTTAATTTGTGACCATCAATCCTTAATTTTTTAACACTATAGGCATCAAAACCCAATTCCTTTAATTTCTCATCCCATCCATCATCCATTTCATCAATGAGTATTTTCATGATAATCAAACAAATTATTTACAATATTAGTGTAATAATTATAATTTTTAAATTAATTTGAGCCTGCAACATAAATTACAAATAAATTATTTTTCAGCTAAAAACTATCAAAATTTTACACTGTATCAAAAATAATAAATTTTTAATTTCAGTTAATGTCAAGAATAGAGGCTTACGATATAAAAGCACGAAAAAAAGTGACTATGAAAAATCCACAACCATACCTAATGAAAAATGGTTCATGGGCATTAAAAGGAACTAGTTCAGAAACGGGAATCGTGCTATTTAGAATTGTAGGAAGAAAGAAACCAAAAAATTTCCAAACCAGATTTGAAACATTCAAAAATTTGTTCTCAAGTAGACAATGTGAATGAAAGAAAATCTGCTAATTTTATTTTTTCTAGGATTAAATGTGAAATATTAATTTACTAAAAATAATTTAAGACATCAGTAATGAATGAAAATATGGACGAAAAAATAAGAAAAATAATTTTATTAGAATATTATTCAAGGTTAAAGGGTTGTTCAAAAATACCTCAAATGCACATGTATAACTTTCCAGAACTAAAAGAAATAGATAACGAGGTTATTTTTAAAAATGCAAAGTTTTTGATTGATGAAAATCTTGTACGAGGGGGAATTGATGAAGAAAAAGATCATTCTTTTCCATGGATTACACGATTAACTTCCACAGGAGTTGAGTGGATTGAAAAAGATCAATCATGAACAAAACAATTTTTAAAAAAATTAATTTTAAAAGATCAACTTCTTATTCCCAATGAATATACAACAATACATGGATGAAAAAATCGAAGATAAATCAGAAGATTCAAAGAAAAAACACATGATATACTACAGATCATTAAGTAAACTAATTACAGATATGAAAGCAGAGATGAATCAAGAGGGCGAACCTGCAATTAAAGAACATCTGACTAGCAGGATAGAGGCCATAGAAAAAGACAAACAACGAATCAGAAATTTGTTTCCAGGTGTAAAAAAAGAGGAATGGGATGACAACTCCAACTGAAAAAAATCACAATAAACATCTAGATTTATTGCATGATTACAAAATACATCTAATAAAATACGTTACAGAATTAGAAAAAATGGACAAACAGTCAGAATTTTTAAAAGAATGGAATGAAACAACAATTAAAGAAAGAAAGAAAGAAATTCAAGTAATCGATAAGGTTTTGAAAAATTTAATTAGATTTTAATCATGATATTTTTGAGTTAAATCAAATAATAAAGTGCAGATTGTGTCAACATGATCAGCAGATACACCATCAATCCAAACAACTTCTTCATTTATACTATAATCATTAAACGAGTTTAAACCATTGAGATTAACAAAAGTTTTTTCAGATTGAATTAATTTTTCAATTTCATCTTGCTCTTTTTTTGTAAAAATATAGTTACAAGTCATCAAATCAACATTAATGTAATAATTTCCATGAACGGGATTTATTTTTGCTTTAATGAACGGTTTATTTTGTTGCCGACATTCTTGATAATGTTTATCGTATTCAAACATTTTAGAATCACCCAAATATTTATGAAAAGTCATAAGAATTTAGGAATAAAGAGTACTGAAAAAATTACTAAAGATCAACGGTTATGGCTTTAATTTTTTCAATTAATTTAATTTTTGTAGTTATTGGGGTTTCAGGTTCCACTGTGAAAAATACAATGTTTCTTTTTGTGTAGATAACTAATTGTGAAACTTTTTCTCTTTCAACATGAATGTAATTTACCTTACCTAATGAACGATTGAATTCTTTTCGCATAGCTCTTCTTTGTGCAACTTGTTTACAGAAATGTTCTTCCTCTTTTTGAGAATTAAGACTAGTTTGACCTTTTTTCATTATACCTTCACGAATATTTCCTTTAGAGTCAATGATTGCTGCAAATCGCATTTTTGAATTCAAACTAACAATTTGTTGTGTAATGTCTAAAAGATCGATTTTCTTTCTAGCAGCCATACTGCTAATCAAAAAAGAGTTGTCAAATATAAGCTATTAAAAAATTCCGTGACCAATAAATAAAAAAATAATCAAAATTATGGGATTTATTAATTAGAAATTAGATCTTAAAACAATGAAATCAGGAATTCCACTAATCATTATAGGAACAAGTATGTTTGTTCTAGGGTTAGGATTATTTTATTTGATACCAGGAAAAGTAGAAAATACTTTAGAATTTATTAAAAATATCGGTACTTTTGTTGGTTTAAGTGGAATGGGGGTTACATTAGCAGGGATTTTAGTATATTTGATTAGCAAAAATGAACAGCCAATTAAAGAAAATTATGATGTGTGAAATTTAATTTAAAAAAACAAAGTAATCATTAGATAAATAAATTATAATAATACAAAAATGACCATTTCATAAATGTCTGAAAAATCATGGATGGGTGGAATATATCTCAAAGAAGAAGGAGGATATGAAATTCTTTTAAAATCTTTAACTCATTATGAAAAAAGATTAAAAACAATTCATCTCAGTCCAGAATTAAAAGAAGCTGCTGCAATGTTTGCTCCAGTATTACAATCACAAGCAAGAAAAAGAGTCCCAATGATTAAAGAAGCAAAAGAAAAAATGGAGCAAATATTACTAGACACAATACCAATTCAATCACTAGAACAAGATTTAGAAATTTTAGTAAAGTCACTAGAATGTTACAAGGCAGATATTGAAAAAGCTGAAGATACAGGAGCAGAATATTTTGTCAAATTATTAGGAGATGTACATAAAGCAAGAAATAATCTGGATTCAATTGAAAATGCACTGATTAAGATTAAGCAATATTCAGATTAATCTATAATCCTTGCAAATACCAATCAAAATAAGGTAAAAGTAGTTTACATTGTTTTTTCTTTTCAGATTCAGTTGTAAGTTCAGATATTTTTTGGATTTTACCCTTTAGATATTCAGTTGTTATATTATTTTTAAATTCAAGCATAATTTGATTTAAAATTTGAAAGAATTCATCAGAAGATACACCATCAAAATCATTTAAAATAGTTTTAATTTTAATTTCTAGAGACATAGTATTACTTGTATTTTCTTTTTTTAGATAATTTAAACAATATCATCATCATTCCAAGTTAATCTAAATTTTCCAGTAACTCGAAACATTTGAAATTTAGCACCATTTTTAAAAATTAATTTATACGATTTATGAGATACATCCTCAATATCTAAAGATACATTATCTTTTTGAGTTTGAAAGATTATTGGATCATTTGAAATTTGTTTCCATTCAGTTTCATCAAAATCCATATGAAATTTAGTATAAAGTAACCCCATTGAATAATCATAAAACAACCCTGAATAAATAACTAGAGAATATTTTAGGGATCAGGAATGTATTTTGGAAAATTTTTATGATGATAACTTACAATTGTTGGAAAAATTATCTCATAGTCAACATCATTTTTAATAATTTTAAAAATATTAGAAATTAATTGTTGGATAGTCAAATGTTCATCTCGATATAATGTCTTTTTTGGATTTTTTATTGAATCCAAAATAGTAAATCCATTATCAGTTTGTAAAAGATTCTCCAAAAGCATCGTTGCAATCAAAATCTTCTCATCAATATCCTTATGGGGATAATCAACATCTAGTCGTTTAATTTTTAATTTTAAATCATGATATGTTTTATTGGTATTTTGTTCAAGACGTTGTTGAGATTTTTCTTTATAATTAGGAGTATGAACGTAAAATTTCATGTTACCTTTCTTTTCAACAAAGATGATTTCTTTTTCTAACAAAGAATCTCTTACCTTCTCAAAAGTAGTTTTAGCCATAAATTCAGGTACGAGTATTTTTAATAATCCGTTATGGTGTAAGTGAGGATTATTGTGTATGCATTGTAAAACAATTCTTTCACGCTCATAGAGGTTAATGTTAGGCTCATAATGACTCATCATATTCAGGTCGACCTATAATAGGTAGGTTAACTATTAAGATGTATTGTTTTAGATTTTAAAAAAATTAACGAAATAATTCCAACTCTTGAAGAATCTTACCCATGGAATGTTTCCATCGTCTCATGGCATTAATGTCAGAAGGCCTATTATCTTCCAAATCTTTTTTTTCTTTTAATAATTCTCGATATCGTTTATTATCAACTGTAACCATGTAACATATTCAAAATTAAATGATAACTAAAAGTTATTGTATAAAGTAGAGTTTACTCTTTATCGATAAATTCGCCAACGCCAGGTGGGTCTGGTGCTAATCCTTTTCTTTTTCTAATATCAGCTACAGCAGTAGTCAACATAGACTTTGGAACTTCTGTCCATTCTTTAAAAGAAGTATTCCATGTTGCACGTCCTGCAGTTTGACCTCTCATGGCTTCAGATAATGTGAATGTTTCAGAAGCTGGAATCTCACCAATTACAATACTTGATGCACCTTTTTGTTGCATGTCTAAGACCTTGCCACGTTTACCAGAAAGTATAGTTGCAACGTTTCCAACTAAATCAGTTGGAACACGAACTTCAATTGCCAATGTTGGTTCTAAAACAGCAGTACCTGCAGTCAATAAGGATCCCATACAAGCCCTACGAGATGCAGGTCCTAGTTGAGATAAACCTCTGTGTGCAGTATCCTCGTGAGGAACAAAGTGAGTAAAGATGAATTTACAATCTCTCATTTGTTCTTTACAAAGAGGACCTTCTTTCATTACATCATCAAATCCAGAATTAATAGAATCAGTTGACTCTTGAACAAATTGAACACCTTTTGTTCCATTAATCAAAACATTACCACGTGAATCAAATCTCATTACTCTTTTGATAGTATCAGTATCCCAACCTGCACCTTTTAACAAATCAGCAACGACTTTTTTATCTTTCATATCACTAATTTCACCAGTTCTTAACATGTGAGCAATTTCAGGCTCTAATGGTTCTACTTTCATGAAAATTTTATTATGTCTATTTGGAGATTTTGCCATAATTGGTTCACAACCACCTTTGACAGTTTCTCTATAGTTAATCAAAGGCTCAGATGTTATGATTTCACATTTTGCATCTTGAATTCTATGAACTGCAACATCTAAGTGCAATACACCCATACCAGCAACAATAGTTTCTCCACTTTCTTCATCAATTTTTACAATTAGATTTGGATCCTCAATAGTTAGTTGTCTTAAAATTTCAACAAGTTTAGGTAAATCTTTAGGATGTTTAGGTTCAATTGCAATTTGAACAACAGGTTCTGAGACATATTTGACACCTTCAAACATTGGGATATCTTTAACAGAGGACAAAGTATTTCCAGCTCGACATTCAGTTAATCCTAATAATGCAGGAATGTTTCCAGCACCAAGTTCACCGACTTGTTCTCTTTGATTACCCATAAAGAAATTTACAGATTGAACTCTTCCATCTCTTTTTTCATCAATAATGTGAAGTGTTTGTCCATCTTTGATAGTTCCAGAGAATAATCTTCCAATTGCAACAGGACCTGCTGCAGGATCTAATACCATGTTAACGACCATCATAATAGTTGGACCATCATCTTCACCAGCAAGCAATGCTTTACCAACATCAGATTCTAAATCACCTTTCCAAATTTGTGGAATTCTATATTTGATTGCATCTTGTGGTGCAGGATGATGTTTTACAACCATTCCTAAAACAGCATCAGCTAATGGTGCTTTTTCTACAAGTTCTGGAAGTTTCTCATCAGTATAAGCATCAATAACATCTTTGAATGTAATTCCTCGTTCTTTCATTAAATCAGTGTTAATTGCCCATCTATCTTTAGCAGAACCAAATGTTACACTTGCATCTTGAATGGAAACTCTCCATTTATCTTTGTATTCAGGTTCAGCATATGTGTCAACTAATTGATTAAAATTTGAAACAACTTCTGCCAATTGTGCTTGCATTTTTTCTGGAGTTAATCGTAATTCTTTGATTAATCTATCGACTTTATTGATAAATAAAACAGGTCTTACTCTTTCTTCAAGTGCCATTCTAGTTACAGTTTCAGTTTGAGTCATAATACCTTCAACTGCATCACATACTACTACAGCACCATCAATTGCTCTAAGACTTCGAATAACTCTTCCACTAAAATCTACGTGACCAGGAGTATCAATCATATTAATTACATATTCTTGATCTTGTTGAGAAAATAGCAAAGTGACGTTAGCTTGGTAAATAGTAATTCCTCTTTCTTGTTCTTCTTTATCAAAGTCCATAGCAAGTGCTTTTCCAGCAGCGGAAGGGGCAATAATTCCAGAATAAGCCAATAAACTATCACTCATGGTAGTTTTTCCATGATCAACATGTGCAATTACACCAAAGTTACGAATATTTTTCTTATTCTTGATAATTTTCATAACTTCTGAAGTTGACTTGAATTTTGCCATATCCGCAAAACCAATAATGAGCTATTAAATCTTAGCCTTCTAAAAGATCAAACAGACATTTGTTAAAAATCATTAAAAAATTTTGAAATATAGAATTTTTAGAAAAAAAATATTATGATCGTATATTAAAAAAAACATTTTTTGAATTGTCAAATATCTAATGATTTGCATTTTTATTACGACGGATTAAAGACAATACATGGAAATTTCTGTAGGCCATACTCCAGATTCAGACGATGCATTCATGTTTTATGGAATGTTTACAAATAAAGTTCCATCACCAGATTTTACGGTAAATCATGTAATTGAAGATATTGAAAATTTGAATCTCAAAGCAACTGATCCCCAATTAGATGTTACAGCAGTTTCAGTTCATGCATGCGCATACATTCCAGGTTACACAATTTTAAGAAGTGGGGGAAGTTTTGGAATTAATTATGGTCCTATAGTTACAGCAAAAAAACAAATGACAATTGAAGAATTAAAAAAATGTAAAATAGCAATTCCAGGAAAAATGACATCAGCATTTTTATTATTACAATTAATGATTGGAAAGTTTGATTATGTAGAAATGAATTTCAGTGACATTCCAAAAGCAGTTGAATCAGGGGAAGTAGATGTAGGATTAGTTATCCATGAAACTCAATTATCATATGAACAAGAAGGAAATGTAAAAATTTTAGATGTAGGTGAATGGTGGGATAAAACTACAAATGGATTACCAGTTCCGTTAGGAATCAATGTAATGAAGACAGATTTAGGTATGGAAACAATTGTAAAATTTGACAAGTATTTACAATCATCAATTGAATTTGGAATAAAGAATTTTGATGATGCATTAGAATATGCAATGCAGTATTCTAGAGGAAAAGAACGAGATTTAATTGAAAAATTTGTAAAAATGTATGTGAATCCTGTTACAGTTAACATGGGAGAACCAGGAGAGCAAGCCATTAGAAAATTATTTGAGATGGCAAAAGAAAAAGGATTAGTTCCGGATTTTGAAATTAGTATAGCCACCAAGTAATTATAGAACAAAAAAAATAATCACATTATGACAGATGAGCTTGATGGTGACGGAATTGGCGGAGCTGTTTTAGAAGTTTTAACAGGAAATGCATTTAGATTACTTGTCAGCCATACCAGAAAAGACAATAAAGGAGATTATGGAAAAACTGAAAAAATAATCATGGGTTTAATTAAAGATTCAGAAGAAGGGCAACGTCCAGAACAAACAAAGGAAGATTTAGAGAGAGCATTGAAAGGTAAATTCGTTACATGTAAAGTTCAACACAGAGATACTAAAACAGATGCACTTGTTTGTAATGTATTTGTTCAAAGACCTCCAGAATAGTTAATTTAATTTTTTAAATAATTTTGAAATATATTAGAAATTAATTTTTCATTTTTTCTATCCATGTTTTTAAAAAAATATGATGTTTTTCACCAATCAAATTTAAGTTGTAACCAACCTCACCTTCTTTTTTTATAATTGGAGTAAGAATACCTTGTTTTTTCATAATTTGTAAAGTTGGGTTATTTTTGAATGGGTATCCAGGATCTTTATTTAAAATTTTGAAATATTCTTTACCCTTTGTAGTTAATGTAAAAACAATATTTTGTCGATTAATAGAATCAACAATAGGTTCTAAAATCCAATCATTCACCAAGTCAGACAAAATCAAATTGTCATCAGACTTGTCTTCAATTGTTTCCATAAATATTAAAAAACTATAGACTATATGAAATTTGAATAGAATTATTTACTTTAAAAATTACGAAAACAATGGCTAATGATGATACCAACGGGTTCTATCTGATTCCTCAATTTGATGATACTTTGCCGAATTTTGAAGCCCAATTGATATTTTAAAATAAATTCAAAATAGATGGATTCAAAAAGAAGATAAAAAATTCAAAATAGATATGACAGAAGATGTGTGTGATTTTTGTAAAGGAGTAGGCTCAAGTTCAACAAATGTTTGCGTGTATTGTAATGGTACTGGTGAATGGAATCAAGCAGCTCAAGCCTATGTAAAAAACCATATTTGTCAATGTATTGTGTTAGATAGAAAATTTTGTCCTGTATGCAACAAACCATGCCATCATGATACAAGTCTAAATCCAAAACAAACAATTGATTCAGGTCATGGCGGAATGTCAGTGCCTGAAATGACAATGTAAAATAATTTCTACAAAAATTAAAGAAATTATATTCAATAAGGGATTCAGAGATCAATAATCTTCAAAATATTCAAAAAAACACATATTTTTACAATGGTTTAATTACAGAAGAATTTGAAAAAAAATAGAAAATATGTCATACAATAGAGAAGATAGAGAAATGTTTGATGCAAAATGCGGAGATTGTGGAACGGATTGTCAAGTACCATTCCAACCAAAACAAGATAGACCCGTATACTGCAGAGAATGTTTCCAAAATCATAAACCAGAGCCACGACAAGGTGGCGGTAGATTTGGTGGAAACCGAGATGGTGGAAACCGAGGTGGTGGAAGATTTGGTGGAGATAGAAGAAGAGATGAAAGACCACGAGAAATGCATGATGCAAAATGCGGAGATTGTGGAAATGATTGTCAAGTACCATTTCAACCAAAAGAAGACAGACCTGTATACTGCAGAGACTGCTTCCAAAATCACAGATAACACAAACAAATTGTTTTGAGAAAAACACTCAACACTTTGTAACTTTTATTAAATTCAAAATTTACAAACTCACGTCAAATTTAATTAAAAAATTGAATTACCTAATATATGATGAAAATAATTTAATTCAAAGATGGTTCTTGTAAATAAAAAAATGTTAGTTGGTGGAATGGCAATGGTGATTGTAGGATTAGTATTTTCAATAAACATCAATGCTGCAGCTCCAATAGGTCAAGCAGGAATGACTGAAGAAGAAGTAATAGATTTAATGATAGCCGAACAAGAAAACGCAGACTATAATACACTTGCAGGAATTTTATTTGGTTTAGGATTTTTACTAGTATTGATTAGCTTTGGAGCACGTAGAAAAAAAGGCAAACCAACTAAAAATGTAGAAAAAAAGGTAGAATAATTAAAACATTTTAATCTTAAATTAATCTAAAAAAATTATGATTCAAGCAGAAGTTAGCATATATCCAATGGCAACTAGAACTACTAGTGCTAGTTTTTACATTGCAAAAGCAATTGAGTCAATTAAAAATATAGAAAATTTAAGATATGAAATAAATTCCATGGGAACTGTTTTAGAATCAGATAATATTGACACCATCAATCAAGCAACAAAAAACATGATGACAACAGTTCACAATTTAGGGATAAGTAGAGTTGAAGTCATAATAAAAATAGATTCAAGAAATGATAAACAGGTTAGAATGGAAGAAAAAATTGAATCAATTAAAAAGCAAATGAGTTAAAATTGTTTTAAAATTTTAAAATGAGTATTTCTTTGTGCAGGTACACGTCCAATTTCTTTTACCATTGTAGCTAATTCATCAACAGATGAAGTTGTAGGTTTACCAGCTGCACGATAAATTTCTTCACCAAACGCAGTTCCAACTAAATCACTACCCCCATGAGATAATGCAACTTGAGCTAATTTTTTACCATATGCAACCCAATAAACAGAAATATTGTTTAAAGTATTTGCAAGCATGAGTCTAGATAATGCAGTTATTTTCAAATCATAAACTGAAGAACATTCATTTTTTACCAATCCCTGTTGTTCTAATTCAGTATTATCTAAACTAAATTTCAAGGGAATTAGTGTTACAAACCCATTTGTTTTCTTTTGTAATTCACGAATTTTTATTAAATGATCTATGATATGTTCTGGTTTTTCAATATGGCCATATAACATTGTAACATTACTTTTAATTCCCATGTTATGGGCTTCTTCAATTACATCAAGCCATTGTTGGCCAGAACATTTTCCTCTAATAATTTTACTGCGAACATCAGGGTGGAATAATTCAGCACCTCCACCAGGCATTGAATCTAATCCTGCATCTTTTAATCTAGATAAAATTTCTTTAGTAGAAATTTTTGTAAGTTTTGATAAATAAAAAATCTCAGCTGCAGTTAATGCCTTGATATTTAATTCTGGATGACTTGTCTTAATTGCACGCATCATATCTTCATAATATTCTAAAGGAAGTTTTGGATGGAATCCACCAACAATGTGAACTTCAGTTGCACCCATTTGTTTGGCAAGTCCAACACGTTGTTCAATTTCTTTAGGAGTTAACGTATAAGCATCATCTTCATCGCCTTTACGATAAAAAGCACACATTTGGCAACTAGCAGCACAAACATTGGTATAATTCATGTAATAAGATGCTGCAAAAGTTACAGTATCCCCAACTAATTTTTTTCGTGTAGAGTCAGCAACAGCTCCAAGTAAATGTAAATTATCATAATTCATTAACTCCAAACCATCTTTGTAAGATAATTCTTCACCGGCAAGAGCTCTATCCAATGCTTGAGAATCACCAATCAGTTGCTCTAACATACTGCTCGTCTCAGATATCAGGATATATTCCTTGTACTCTTAAGAAATAAGTAGCCAGTTAGATACAAGAAAACATGGTACTCCCATTAGTAGATGAACATAAACCAAAATGTTACTTGTGTCACGAAGGTTTTGAAAATATTGAAAAACTAAGAGAGCATCAAAATACAAAACATAGTGATTTCTTTGAATCAAATGAAAAACAAACTACAAGAGAACCAGCACCTGGTGACGTTACAGTATTTTAGATTTTTTTTCGTTTAATGAATTTAAAAGTTCTTGAGCAGTATCTTTAGACATTTGTGCCAAATCATAATGCTTGTCAATAGATAATGCTTTTTTAAAATAATCAATTGCTTCTGAAAGTTTTCCGGATTCACCTAAAGAAAGTCCTTTGTAAGCAAGAGCCATAGAACATTTAGTATCAATTTGAAGGGCCAGGTCATAACAACCAATTGCATCAAGATATTGTTCATTCAGATGAAAAGCAGAACCTTTGTTGATTAATGCATCAAGATTGTCAGGTGAAATAGTGAGGGCTTTATCATAATAACGAATAGCAGATTTAATTCGACCCAAGTTTTGTAAAGTAATGCCCTTATCTATAAGAGCAGAAATATTTTTAGAATCCTTTTTCAATATTAAATCATAAAAATTTAATGCATCTAGAAAATTTTCATCATCAACACAGTCATTAGCTTGTAAAAATAATTCAGTAATTTCTTCATTCAACGTAGTTTGTAATATGTTGTCAATAATATAGTGATCTTTAGATTCTTTAGAGATAATTTTTCCAGAATTTTGAGATATCAATGTCTGCATTAATTTATGTTAATCAAAATTAGGATATTAAGACCGAATTATTCTATAATAACCATCTACTATTTTTTTAATTTAATGGTAATTTGATAAATCCATTAGCCACTAAAATCATCAATGTTAGAGGAATACCGGCTCCTATCATAATTGAAATTGCAACCAAAACATCTCTATCCATAATGGTAAAAAATTGAAGGAGTATTTATTTTAAAAAAATAGAACATCCTAGAACTAATTTCTAGAATCTTCTAAAAAGTCCATGGCGATGTTTACGTATGTGGGGAATATTTAGAAAAGGAATTAACTTGAATTGGTTAGTTTCAAATTGTTTATGTCTGCATTAATTAGTAAATAAGAGATTTTCAATTAAAGACTAAATGATGGCGATATAACTCAAGTAAAAATCAGTTTAATCGATCTTAATAAAAGCCAAAATAAGGATTAAAAGTAAAAATGGATTTACTTTCTTTTACTTGTTAACAATCCTTACAATCAGGATCAATACAAATTGGATTATGTTTTCCATCCCTTGTAGGACGTGCAGTATCTCTTCTTCTTTGAGTTCTTGACATGATTACTATATGTAATAATGATTAAAAAGTAATTTGGAAAATTATAACATATTCAGGATGAAAATTTATCGCGTGGATCAATTTTTAGTGAATTATTAAAACAATCCATGGATTCATTGTATCGTCCTAGACTTCTAAGAGCAGTTCCCTTGTAATTCCAAAGATCAGGATTTTGGGGATTCAGTAGTAAAGCCTGCTCAAAAAATCCAAGGGCATTATCAAAATCACCAGATTCCAAAAAGGATTTTCCTTTTAATACAAGTTCTTCAATTTCAGTCATAAACAGCAATAGTTTTCGTTTGTATTAAATCTGAAGTTAAATGTAAAATAATAAAATTTAAACAAATTTACAAAAATTACCCGAAAATTTAAATAAATTTTTTACTATCATATTGTATGGTTTTAGATAATATAGATGAAAAAATTATCAAACATTTGACTGTGGATGCACGACAGTCAGCAAGGCAATTAGCTCTAAAATTAGGAGTTTCAACAGTTACAATATTATCAAGAATGAAAAAGTTGGAAAAGCAAAAAATAATTTGTGGATACACAGCAACAATTGATCATGAAAAAATTGGGTATTCTTTGACAGCAGTAATTGAAATCATAGCAAAAAATGATAAAATTGTGAATATTGAAAATGAGATATCAAAATTTGAAAATGTTTGTGCAGTGTATGATATTACCGGTACAACAGATACCATACTTGTAGCAAAATTCAAAGAAAGAGCAGAATTAAGCACATTTGTAAAGGGTTTAACTTCAATACCCAATGTGGAAAACACAGTAACTCATGTAGTACTAAATACTGCAAAAGAAGATTTCAGACTAACGTAGGAAAAATAAAATGAATCAGTTAAAAATTGTATTAATCTTTATAATTATATTTAGTACTGTACAGGTATCACATGCTCAAATAAATGAGTCAGATAGAGTATTGCAAGTTTCAGATGAAGAAAAAATAATGTTGTTTGTAGGATCTACAGTTGTAGTAATTGCGATATTTTTATTCTTAGCTAGAGATATTATTTTAAGAAGAAAAACATCATATGATAAAAAAGAACACGAATCAAAAAAAGATAGGACATATGAAAAATATCATTCTGACTGGGGGGATGATTATGAAGAAGTTGGAAAAAGGGGCAATAGTGAAGAAGAAAAAGTATTTCGAGAAAATATAACAAATGACAATTTACCAAATTATTATAAAATTTTAGGAGTAGAAGTAAATGCAACCCAAGAACAAATTAAGAAAAATTTCAGGGAACTTGCAAAAAAGACACACCCAGACAAAACAAAAGAAAATTCTGAAGAAGAAATGATAAAAATCAACAAAGCATATGAAGTGTTATCAGATGAAACATCAAAAGAAAAATATGATAAATATCTAAATTTAACTTAATTCTAATTTTTGAATTATCATACTAAGTTCAATTGAATTTGGAGTTTGTACACTATTTGTTAAATTAGTAAAAATTTCAACAGACGTAAGTTTTCCAGCATGTTCAATTTTAACAGTAATTTTTAATTCACCAAATTCAGTATTAGGTCCAAGCATTTTTTTTGTAAGTAGTGGGACTATACTGAGATCAGTGATTTCACCTTTCATTTTATAAGCAAATTTTTCACTAAAATAAACACCACCCCTAGTTGTAGGTTCGTTGACAGGTATTGATGAATTTACAATAGAAACATTGAGCATAGAATAAGATTCACCATTAAGATGAAGAGTAAATGATGGTAAATGTTCAGTATTGTATTGAATTAAATTTTGAAGTAAATCAGGATTTATGGACATTGAAAAAAGTCTAAAAAACAATTGTATTGAATCTTGTGTTTTAAAATCCCAACAGGGTTAAAAAAGTAAGAAAACTAAAGGATAGCACAAGTCATCTTTAAAAAGTCGGATCATGATGAAGATATATTGCAACAATTTGCAAACACCCATTCAATGAGAAAGGAAATTCTCAGCCTCATGGCACAACATGGTTTAGAAGAGGATTGTTATGTAGAGATGTTAGATTATACTATTGACTTATTTGAAAGTCAAGGTTTAGGAACAGAGTATTACGGGTATCACAATATCAATCATGAATTAGAAGTGACGTATGGAGCACTTTTAGCCATAAATCAAGAAAAAATCAAATTTAGTGAAGAAG
>Ga0206686_1000057_pt1 | contig 34040 bp, 30 predicted proteins | sample M250012015metaG_FD_155447 | JGI IMG/M metagenome (GOLD analysis project Ga0206686, IMG submission 155447) | Ammonia-oxidizing marine archaeal communities from Monterey Bay, California, United States - M2 500m 12015 | ecosystem: Environmental > Aquatic > Marine > Intertidal zone | place: USA... | reverse complement strand
TTGCAGCAGATCGCTAGTGATCGGCGTTACCGGCAACCCGGTCATTTCCCACATGGACCGAGCGAATGAGGATTTGGAGTTGTACGTGTGTGACGACCCGGCATGTTCGTCAGGCGCCAACGTGACTCTCGAAACCAGCGGTTCCGTCGGTTGGGACCCGGCGGTCACGATCAGCGATAACGGCAACCCGGTTATCTCACATGGACGCTGGGACTGGGACGAAGCGGACGGTGATTTGGAGTTGTATGTGTGTGACAATCCGGCATGTTCGTCAGGCACCAACGTCCCCCTCGTGACCACCGGCTCAGTGGGCGTCTTCTCATCGATCACGATCGGTGATGACGGCAACCCGATCATTGCGCATCAAGAATACGCCAAGGGCGATTTGGAGTTCGCTCAAGTGATGATGCCTGTCTCCGTCGTGGCCTATCAGTAGCCGAAACCGCCGCCCGTCGGCATCGGCAACTGTTTCCCCAGGTGAGCCACGCAGACAGCCACGGGGGATACAGCGGTCTGTTAGGACGGGTTGAGCAAGGTAGGGACCGACTGATCTGGGGGCGTGATGACGTTGACTGTGGGCGTTCAAGTTCCCCCTTCGACACCAGGTCTCCCCAGGTCACAAACCTGGGAGCCGGCCGCTTGTGCGCTATTGGTAACGCTGACGAGGCAGATGTCAGCTGGCCTTTCACTCCCGTGCCGGGCAGGACGGTCAGGTCGGGCTGAACGCTCCGACGGTCTCGGTGTGAGACGTTCCGGGGAACATGTCGACCACGGCCATTCGATCCAGGCGCAGCCCGGAGGCGGCCAGCAGGCCTGCATCGCGGGCGAAGGAACCGGGGTCACAACTGACCAGCAGGAACAGTTCCGGTTGGCATCCCATGAGGACCTCCACGCCGCGCTGGCCCAGGCCTTCGCGGGCCGGATCGGCGACCACGACCGATGCCCGTACCGCCTTCCAGTTCTCGACCGCTGACCCGACGATCTTCACCCGATTCTCGTCGAGGTTGATCCGGGCGTCGGCGAGCGAGTCCCTGCCGCGCTCGACGGCGTGGACGTCCCGACCCTGACCGATCGTGCCGGCGAAGATTCCGATCCCGGCGTAGGCGTCGACCATCGGGCCGTTGGCGCCCAGGGCGTCGACCATCCCGCCGACCACCTCCACGAGCGCATCCACGCCGGCCGGACGGTTCTGGAAGAACGATCGGGCCGAGATCCGCCAACGACGGCCCGCCGCCTCCTCGTGGAGCCAGGCCCGGCGACCCCCGGCCAGCTCCTCGGCGCTGACGACGCGTACGTCATCCGGAACGGACACGACTGACGGGTCGCCCTCGACGAGCACCAGGCGCTCACCGGTGCGGTTGCCGACCCGGATCGTGACCTCGGCAGCGTCGCCGAACCGGCCGTCCACCAGGACCTGCTCGGCCAGGGGGTCGACGGCCTGGCAGGTCAGGGGGATCACGACGTCGTGGGAGCCACCCATCCGGTAGCCGGCCCGACCGTCCACCACGGCGGCCCGCACCGTGGTCCGGCCGTGGTCGTCGACCAGTGGGTGGAGGGTCGCCTCAGGCGCCTCGACCCCGGCGCGCTGCAACTGCTCCGCCACGATTCCGGCCTTCATGGCCAACTGGTGTCCGGGATCCACGTGAAGCAGGTCGCAGCCACCGCATCCCTCCAGGCGGTGTGCACACGGCACGGCCACCCGGATGGGTGACGCCTCGAGCACCTCGACCACCCGGCCGCGCGACCAGCGCTTCTGGACGTCGATGATCTCGGCGGTGACCGTCTCGCCGGGCAGGGCCCCTTCCACGAACACGACCCGACCGTCCTTGGTCCGCGCAATCCCGGCCCCATCGCGCGCTGTCGCCGTCACCACGAGTTCCACGCAGGAACGCTAACCCCCGAGGGGTCTCCGGGAACCCTCCTCGGGATGGGCGGTACTGTCGTCGGAGGCGGGCCGACAGGTTCGGCGGAAGCGAGCACGGAGGTAGTGACATGCAGGAGTCGACGTGGGTGGGGATCACCTCCATGAGGTCACAGGCGGGCAGCGCCCTGATCCTCCCGTTCGTGCTGATGCACGGTGTGGTGCTGGTCATCATCGCCTTCGCCGGGGATGCGTTGGGTGACTCGAGCGTTCAACTGGCGGTGGCAGGCATCGCTGTGATCGGGTCGATCTGGACGACGTTGAACTTCGACGGGGTGTTCGCCGACTTTGCCGCGCTCAGGAAGGACATGCCCGACGGCGTGGCCTCCTCCAACTTCGGAGCCGTCCTGCAGAAGTTGCCCATCGGGCCCATGCGGATAATGGGCGTCGCATTTTCGGCACTCCTCGTCGTAGCCGAGCTCCTGGCCATCTACTAGACGGCCCGATCCCGTTCGACTGGCAGACGCGGGGCCGTGATTGCCGAGCCGATCGCAGCCACCGCAGCCAGTATCAGCGGAACCCGGTAGGTGCCGGTCGCCTCGAACAGGAGGCCGGCCCCGAACGGTCCGACCAGGCCTGCGGTGCCCCAGGCGGTGAAGACGCGGCCGTAGGCAGTTGGATACCGCTCGCCGCCGAAGGTCCGGACGACGGCGAACGGGTACAGGGCAATCACGGCGCCATAGGCGAAGGCCACCGCGGCCACAGCGACAGCCGCAGCGTCTCCATCGGAGGTCGCAGCGGCGACTCCGAGTACGAATGCCGACCCGAGCGGGAGCCTTCGCAGTAGACGAGCGGTTTCTGCCCGGTCGACTGTCACGGCGATCCATGCTCCTCCGGCGGCGCTTGCCAGGCCGGCCACCACGACGGTGGCGCCACCGGGACCGCCGGCAGCGTCGACGATCGCCGCAGCGTGGCCGAGGGCCATGAGGCCCGCCACCACGGCCAGCCCGTAGGCCACCCAGAACCTGACGACAAGGCGTCGGTCGGTGCCTGAGAGGCGGGTCGCCGAGCCGCGGGCCTGCGATGGTGAACCACCAGCGAGCAGGGTGGCGGCGATCAGCCCTGTGGCGGAGATCCCCAGGGCAAGGGAGCGGAGCGCGGTTGCGATGCCGGATGCGTCGATCTGGTCGCCCAGGAGGAGGGCGGCGATCGCTCCACCCAGGGCGTAGGCCGCAGTGACCAGGCCCAGGGCCAGGCCCCGACGGTCCGGGTTGGCCTCGGCCGCGCACTGGAGTCCGAAGGCGTAGCCAAGCCCGTTGCAGCCGCCGAAGACGATGCCGTACCCGACGAGCAGGCCGATCAGCGAGGAGGCCGATGCCGCCAGCAGCAGGCCGACCGCAGCGCCTCCGGTAGCGACCAGTACGACCATGGGTCCGGGTAGCCACCGGAACAGCGGGTGTCCGGTGAGGACCACGAGGGTGAGGGTCACCAGCGCCACGGAGTACACCGCGGCGACACCGCCGCGTCCGGCGCCCAGGTCGGCTTCGAACGGTTCGATGAACAGGCTGAAGGAGTGGATCGTGCCGAGGGCCCCGCTCAGGAGCACGCAGGCCAGGAGCGTGCGGTCCCGAGGTCGCATGGTCGGCGACCCTACGCCATGCCTCCGTTTTGCTGATTCCCACGTGAGGCAGGTCGAAGCAGTGGGTCGGATGAATCGACGGGTGAGGCCAGGTGCCCCCGGTGGCCCGCCTTGACCGGTTACAGGGTTGCCTTGCTTCCGGAACCACTGTCTAGTCTCGAAGGGTGGGAAAAGCCCTCACCGACTACGAGGTGGACCGCTACAGCCGGGAAGGCTGCATGTCGCCGTTCGACCTGCTGACTGCCGACGAGGCGTCCGAAGCCCGGGCGGCCCTAGAGGCCCACGAGGAGTCGCTCGGGGGGAGTCTCGGGCCGGTCCTGCGGTCGGGTTCCCACATGCTGCTTCCCTGGGTGGACGACCTGATGCGCCATCCCCGCCTGTTGGATGCCGTCGAGGACCTGATCGGGCCTGACATCCTCTGCTGGAATTCCATCTTCTGGATCAAGGAGCCGGGCAGTGCCAGCTATGTGGGCTGGCACCAGGACTTCGAGTACTGGGGTCTGGACGACGATCGCCTGGTAAGCGTCTGGATCGCCCTGTCGCCGGCGTCCGAGGCGGCGGGATGCATGTCGGTACTACCCGGCTCCCACCGGGCGCCGATAGGCCATCGGGAGACGTACGCACCGGACAACCTGCTCAGCCGGGGCCAGGAACTCGACATCGACCCGGCAGAGCACTCGCCGGTGGCCATGCCGCTGGAGTCGGGGCAGGTTTCGTTCCACAACGTCCGGACGGCCCATGGATCGGGGCCGAACACCACCACCGACCGGCGCATCGGCCTGTCGTTCCACTACATGCCGACGTGTACACGCCAGACCAAGGTGGACTGGGATGCGGCGGCCCTGGTGCGAGGCGTCGACGAGTTCGGCCACTTCGCCCACTGCCCGCGGCCGGGTACCGACATGGACCCGGAGACCCTGCCGTTCTTCGAGCGGGCCGCCGGGGCAATGCGCGAGATCATCTACGCCGGGGCCAGGCCGACGACGCCGACCATCTGAGACCCGTCCTGACACGGCATCGCCGATGGAAGCATCCCCACCCGGCGCCCCCGGATGGGGGTAGGAGGATCAGGCGAGGCGGGTGCGGTCCACCTCGAGGCGGAGTACGTCGGGGCGTGAGTAGTGGCCGGTCGGGTCGAAGTTCTGGCGCTGGCGGTGGACCTCGCCGATGTCCAGGTCGGCCCACACGATGGTCTCCTCGTTCCGGACCGGTTCCACGATCCATTTCCCATCCGGTCCAGCTATGCAGGTACCGCCGTTGTGGTAGCGGACGCCATCCGGGAGCTGGTCTTTCAGGGGAAATCCGGGTGGCAGGTCCTCTGAGCAGTAGAGGGCTCCGACGCTGATAACGAATAGGCGACCCTCCTTGGCGATGAAGCGGGTGATGTCCTCGGTGAGGCCCACGGATCCGGGCCAGGCGGCGACGTGGATCTCCGAGCCTGTGGAGTACATGGCGGTACGGGCCAACGGCATCCAGTTCTCCCAGCAGTTCAGGCCGGTCAACCGCACCCCGTGGTGGTCGTGGGCGACGAGACCTGCCCCGTCCCCGTCGGCCCACACCAGGCGTTCGCCGTAGGTGGGCTTCAGCTTGCGGTGCACGCCGATGACGCCGGCGACCGGGTCGATGGCAACCAGCGAGCAGTAGACGGAGCCCCTCGAAGCGGACCGTTCGACGATACCGACGTAGGTGAAGGCACCGGATTCGCGTACGGCGTCGATGACCGGAGCAAAGGCCGGACCGTCGACCTCCACGGCCTGGTCCAGGTACCAGGAGAACGCCGCCTGCTGGTCGGGGTCCTCCCACGCAGCAGCGTTGGTCAGGGCGATCCAGACCGGGTAGCCGGGAATGAACACCTCGGGAAAGGCGATGAGCTCAGCGCCACCTACGGCAGCCTGGCCGATGCGGTCGACGACCAGGTCCACGGTGGCGGAGCGATCGAGGAACACGGGAGCGGACTGGACGGCAGCGATCCTCATCTGCCCAGCCTGCCAGAAGGGAGTGGTGGGACCAGAACGGGGGGTGTGACTCCACGACGGGCAGAAACGGAACCCTGGGCAGCCGGTTCCGGTCAGCTGGTCCCAGCGAGATCCCTGTCCGGGGCGTCGAATGCCATGACGCCATCGTCGAGTGCTGCGCGACGGATCAACTTCACGTCACGGGCGTAGTCCTGTGTGTTCAACCACGGTGCCCTGTCACCCTGGCGGGGCAGCAGGTGCATGGAGCGCTTCATGTAGCCGGCCGGGAAGTCGTCGATCCACGGACGTTGCGGCATGTCGGCATCCGAGGGACGGAGTAGCGGCATGCACCGGGTTGCCCCGGCCCTTCCCATGTGCTTCAGGAGCCGACAGACGTACTCCGAGGTGAGGTCCGCCTTCAGGGTCCACGAGGCGTTGACGTACCCGAACGACGACACGAGGTTCGGCACGCCCGAGTAGGCGAGGCCCCGGTAGGTCCACGTCCTGGCGAAGTCGACCGGCTCGCCATCCACAACGAAGTCCATTTCCCCGAGGGTGACCAGTTTCAGGCCAGTCGCCGTCACGATGATGTCGGCCTGCAACTCCTCTCCGGACTGGAGGAGGATCCCGTTCTCCGTGAAGGTGTCGACGTGGTCGGTCACCACCGACGCCTGACCGGAGCGGATCGACTTGAACAGGTCACCGTCCGGTATGAGGCACAACCGCTGGTCCCACGGGTTGTAGGTCGGGGTGAAGTGTGTGTCCACGTCGTAGTCGGGTCCCAGACCTGCCCGTACGCCGCCGATGAGCAGGTTCTTGATCTTCTCGGGGTCGGTTCGGGTCTTGCGGTAGACGAGACCCTGTCGGACGACGTTCTTCTTCCGGGTGATGGCATAGGCGAGCCGTTCGGGCAGGAACCGTCGGAGGCGGTTGGCGAAGACATCCCGGGAGGGTCGTGAGACCACGTAGGTGGGTGAGCGTTGCAGCATCGTGATGTGGGCAACATCCTCGGCCATGGCCGGAACGAGGGTCATGGCGGTCGCCCCCGACCCGATCACCACGACCCTCTTGCCGACGTAGTCGAGGTCCTCGGGCCATTCCTGGGGATGGATGATCGTCCCGGCGAAGCGTTCCCGGCCAGCGAACTCCGGCGTGTAGCCCTCCCGGTAGCTGTAGTACCCGGAACACATGTAGAGGAACCCGCAGGTCACGGAGACGAGGCCCTCGGCTCCGGTCACGGGATCGGTGTGTGTGGCCGTCACCGTCCATCGGGCGTCGGCGCTGGACCATTCGGCGGTCGAGACCCGGTGTCCGAAGCGGATGTGGCGGGCCAGGTCGTTCTCGGCGACCGTCTCCCTCAGGTAGTCCAGGATGACCGGTCCGTCGGCGATCGACTTCTCCTGCTTCCACGGCTTGAAGCGGAAGCCCAGGGTGTGCATGTCGCTGTCGGACCGTACGCCCGGATACCGGAACAGGTCCCACGTGCCGCCGATGTCCGGCCGGCCCTCCAGGATGGCGAAGGTCGTGCCCGGGCACCGGTCCTGGAGGTGGACGGCGCCGCCGATGCCGGAGATCCCGGCGCCGACGATCAGGACGTCGACGTGTTCCCGAGATGTCCCTGCCATGGCCCGGACCCTAGGAAGGGCCTGAAGCCGAGGCCAATCCCGCCATGAACCCCTCGTGGTGGACTGCTGACGGTGCACGGGACGCTCCGCCGTAGCCTTCACCCCGTGAGCGTCCCGACTGCCACCCGTCCTCCGGAGCTGCGCCTCACCCACCTCCACCAACTGGAGGCCGAGGCCATCCACATCATGCGCGAGGTGGTCTCCCAGTTCGAGCGCCCGGTGATGATGTACTCGATCGGCAAGGACTCGTCGGTACTCCTGCACGTCGCCCGCAAGGCGTTCTTCCCGGGGAGGATCCCGTTCCCGCTACTGCACGTGGACACCACCTGGAAGTTCCGGGAGATGATCGAGTTCCGGGACCGAACCGCCGCCGATCTGGACATAGACCTGATCGTCCACACCAATCCCGATGGTGTCGCTGACGGGATCAACCCCTTCGACCACGGGTCCCGGAACTACACCGACATCATGAAGACCCAGGCCCTCAAGCAGGCCCTCGACGCCGGTCGCTTCGATGCGGCCTTCGGGGGTGCCCGTCGCGACGAGGAGAAGTCCCGGGCCAAGGAACGAATCTTCAGCTTCCGGGACCGCTTCCACCGGTGGGATCCCAAGAACCAGCGACCGGAGCTCTGGGACATCTACAACGGACGGGTCGACCGTGGAGAGAGCATCCGGGTCTTCCCGATCAGCAACTGGACCGAGCTGGACGTCTGGCAGTACATCCACCTCGAGGGCATCCCGATCGTGCCGCTCTACCGCTCGGCGCCCAGGCCGGTCGTGGAACGCGACGGAACACTCATCATGGTGGACGACGACCGGTTCAGATTCGCCGACGGCGAAGAACCCGAGGTTCGCTCGGTGCGTTTCCGGACCCTGGGCTGCTACCCGCTCTCCGGCGCCGTGGAGTCAACGGCTACGACTCTGCCGGAGATCATCCAGGAGATGCTCCTGGCCACCCGGTCGGAGCGTGAGGGCCGGATCATCGACCACGACCAGTCCGGCTCCATGGAGGAGAAGAAGCGGGAGGGGTACTTCTAGATGTCCCACGCCTCCGACCTCATCGCCTCCGACATAGAGGCCTACCTGGCCGAGCACGAACGCAAGGACCTGCTGCGCCTCCTGACGTGTGGCAGCGTCGACGACGGCAAGTCCACCCTCATCGGGAGGCTCCTCCACGACTCCAAGATGATCTACGAGGACCACCTCGCCGACCTCGAGGCGGACTCCTCGATCATGGGCTCGGCCGGTGGGCAGGTCGACCTGGCGCTCCTCATGGACGGCCTGAAGGCCGAGCGGGAGCAGGGGATCACGATCGACGTGGCCTACCGCTACTTCTCCACGGCCCGGCGGAAGTTCATCATCGCCGACACCCCCGGACACGAGCAGTACACGCGCAACATGGTCACCGGCGCCTCGACCTGCCAACTGGCCGTCATCCTGATCGACGCACGGCTGGGCGTCCTGGCCCAGACCCGACGGCACAGCTACATCGCCAGCCTCCTGGGCATCCGCAACGTCGTGGTGGCCGTCAACAAGATGGACCTCGTGGACTGGTCGGAGGAACGATTCGACGAGATCTGCGCCGCGTACCGGGATTTCGCCCGGGTCCTGGACCTCCAGGATCCGTACTTCCTCCCCATGTCGGCGCTGCTGGGCGACAACGTGGTGGATGCTGGCGACAACCTCGCCTGGTTCGACGGGCCGCCGCTCATGGAACACCTCGAGACAGTGGACGTGGAGGCGGGCGTCGACCTGGAACGCCTCAGGCTTCCGGTGCAGATGGTGGTCAGGCCCGACCTGGACTTCCGTGGCTTCGCCGGAACCGTGGCCTCCGGCGTGCTCCGCCCCGGCGACGAGGTGGTTGCCATGCCATCGGGCCTGCGATCCAGCGTGGAACGCATCGTCACCTTCGACGGAGACCTGGAGGTGGCAGGACCCGGCCGGGCCGTCACCGTGACCCTGGCCGACGAGATCGACATCAGCCGCGGAGACCTGCTGGTCGGCGTGGACCAGGCCCCGGGTCGGGCCCACGAGGTGGATGCGATGCTCGTCTGGATGTCAACCGAGGAGCTGGAGCCCGGCAGGCGGTACCTGCTGCAGTCGGCGAACGGCACCAGCAGTGCCTCGGTCTCGACGATCCGGCACCGGATCGACGTGGACACGCTCGACGAACAGCAGGTCGTCTCACTCGGCCTGAACGACATCGCCCGGTGTGCCGTCAGCAGCGACCGGGAGCTGCTGTTCGACCCCTACGCCTCGAATCGCCAGACCGGATCGTTCGTGCTGGTGGACCGTCTCTCGAATGCCACGGTCGCCGCCGGGATGATCATCGGGGCCTCGTCGGCCTGGGACCGTCAACCCGATGCCGGGCTGAACCGTCAGGCATCGTCGATCTCCGGAGCGGAACGCTCGGACCGGTTCGGCCAGCAGCCCTGCACCGTTCTGCTCACCGGTCTCACGGCTGCCGGCAAGTCGACCATTGCCACGGCCCTGGAGCGGCGCCTCTTCGACCGGGGTCGGACGACGATCCGCCTGGACGGTGAGAACGTCCGTCTGGGCATAAGCCGTGACCTCGGCTTCAGCTCCCAGGAGCGGTCCGAGAACCTCCGCCGCGTGGCCGAGGTGGCCCGCCTGGTCAACAACCAGGGCCTGATCGCAATTGCCGCCCTCGTCGCCCCGAAGGAGGAGGTCCGGGCGCGGGCCCGTGAGCTCGTGGGCGTCGAGCGGTTCGTGGAGGTGTTTGTCGACACCCCGCTGGAGGTGTGCCGGGAGCGTGACGCGAACGGCATGTACGAAGCCGCCGACCGGGGTGAGATCCCCCAGTTTCCGGGCGTGTCGGCTACCTACGACCGGCCCACAGACATGGACCTACGTGTCGACACCTCGGTCCAGGACGTCGACGAGTGCGTGGACGTCATCATGGGGATGCTGGCGGAGCGGGGCTACCTGAATGCCTGACCAGCCAGTCTCAGAGCCGGTCTCGAGCAACATCGTGAGAGCCGACGGTCGGGTCGATGCGGCTGATCGATCGGCCATGCTCGGCCACGCCGGACGGACGGTCTGGTTCACCGGGCTGTCTGGTTCCGGCAAGTCCACCCTGGCATTCGCCGTGGAGGAGGCCCTCGTGGCCAGGGGCGTGGCCGCCTATGTGCTGGACGGCGACAACGTCAGGTTCGGGCTGAACCGGGACCTCGGCTTCTCCGCCGAGGACCGCACGGAGAACGTGCGACGCATAGGCGAGGTCTGCCGCCTCTTCCAGGACGCCGGCCTCGTGGTCCTGAGTGCGTTCATCTCGCCGTACCGGGCCGACCGTGACGCCGTACGGGCGCTGCATGCCGAAGGAACGTTCGTCGAGGTGTTCGTGGATACGCCCCTGGACGTCTGCGAGGACCGCGATGTGAAGGGCCTGTACGCCAAGGCCCGTGCCGGGGAGATCCCCGACTTCAGCGGCATCTCGGCGCCCTACGAGGTCCCGGAGTCCCCGGACCTCACTGTCGACGCCACCGGCACCCTGGCTGATTGCGTGGCGGCGATCCTCCGGCACCTCGACGATCTCGACCCTGTCGACGGTCTGGACGGTCTCGACGGTCTGGACAACAGCTCCCGCTGACCCGGGGCCGTCAACGTATGCAGGCCGCTGCTGGCATGTACGGTCCCGGCCGGTGACCGACCCACTGCTGGAGCCATTCGACCTGGGAGGGATCCACCTCCGCAACCGGATCTTCTCCAGCAGTCACGCGCCCGGATATAACACCGACGGCACGCCCAGCGAGCGCTATGTGGCGTACCACGAGGAGAAGGCCCGTGGCGGCATCGGCCTCACCATGGTCGGCGGTTCCTCCAACGTGTCACCTGATTCGGCGTCGATCTGGGGGCAGTTGAACTTCGGTACGGACGCCATCATCGAGCCACTGGCTGCCATGGTCGAACGGATCCGCGCTCACGGGACGGGTGTCATGAGCCAGCTCACGCACATGGGTCGACGAACCGTGTCAAACGACGGGGACTGGCTTCCGACGATCGCTCCGTCGCCGGTACGTGAGCCGATGCACCGCTTCTGGCCGAAGCAGATGGAGCACTCCGACATCCGACGGGTCGTCGCCGACTTCGCCTCGGCCGCCCGCCGGGCCGCTGCAGCGGGCCTTGATGGCATAGAGCTGGTCGCCACCAGCCATCTCATCGACCAGTTCTGGACGCCCCTGGTGAACCGAAGGACCGACGAGTACGGCGGCTCGTTGACGAATCGGCTGAGGTTCACCTTCGAGGTGCTCGAGGCCATCCGTGCCGCCACCGGGGAGGACCTGGCGGTCGGCCTCCGAATGATCGGCGACGAGGACCAGCCCGGCGGACTCAGCAGGGAGGAGAGCATAGAGATAGCGGTGCTCCTGGCCAGCTCCGGGCTGCTCGACTTCCTGAACGTGGCAGGGCCGTCACTGGCCACCGACGACGGGCTGGCCAAGGCCATTCCTCCGTCCGGGACGCCGCTCATGCCGTACCTCCAGGTCGCTGCTGCGGTGAAGGAGGCCGTGGACCTGCCGGTCCTGCATGCCACCAGGATGACGGACCTCTCCTCGGCCCGGCACGCCATCTCGGAGGGCCTCATCGACCTCGCCGGGATGACACGGGCCCACATGGCCGATCCCCACATCGTGGCCAAGTTGGAGCGCGGTGAGGCCGATCGGATCCGGGTCTGCGTGGGCGCCGCCTACTGCATCAACAGGCTGCACCTGGGCATGGAGTCGGTCTGCATCCAGAACCCGGCCACTGGGCGCGAGTCGACGGTCCCGCAGTTGGTCGTACGTACGAGCGGGCCACGGAAGCGTGTCGTGGTGGTGGGTGCGGGGCCGGGTGGCCTGGAGGCCGCACGAACGTGTGCAGAACGTGGCCACGACGTGGTCCTGTTCGAGGCACAGGACCGGGTGGGTGGCCAGATGGTGCTGATGGCGCGCGCCAGCCAGCGCCAACTGGAGGTCGCCGGCATCGTGGACTGGCTGGCGGCCGAGATCGGCCACGCCGGCGTGGAGCTCCGCCTGTCCAGCCCCGTGGACGCCGTCGACGTCCTCGCCGAGGATCCCGACGTCGTCGTGATCGCAACCGGTGGTCGACCGGAGATCGACTTCCTGGAGTCCGGTGCCGACCTGGTCCACACCTCATGGGAGGTGCTCGCCGGCGCCGTCAGGCCGGCGGGACGGATCCTCGTGTTCGACGACCACGGGGCGGAGCGTGGCCTCTCCGTGGTGGAGTACCTGGTCGACCGGGGAGCCGTCGGCCTGGAGGTGGTCACCCCGGACCGACATGTGGGATTCGACCTGGCGACGCCGCCGGGCCCCGCCTACCTGCGGATGCTGTATGGCCACGGGGTGCTCCTGACGCCCGACCACCGACTCGTCGCTGTAGAGCATTCCGGCGACGTGCTCCGGGCCACCCTGCGCAATGGGTACACGCGGGCGGAGGTCGTCCGGGAGGTGGACTCGGTGGTGGTCGAACACGGGGTCGTTCCCGATGGGAGCCTCTTCGAGGAGCTCCGGGACGGCTCGGCCAACGAAGGGGTTGTCGACCTGGATGCGCTCCTGGATGGAGGCCCGCAGCCGGCGCCGGCCGACGGCTACGCCCTGTTCCGCGTGGGAGATGCCGTGGCCAGCCGTGACGTAGCGTCCGCCATCTACGAGGCCCGACGCCTCCTTCAGTCCCTCTGACCGGATCGGATCCAGCAGTGACGAGCGGTGCCGTTGTGTTCCCCTCCCGGCGACCACCCGGCTACGACTGGTTGGCCGACGAACCTCGGTTCGACCCGTCCCGACATCTTCAGGTTGAGCCGCCGAGAACCACGACGAGCCTGGCCGAACTGGGCTACAGCGCTGCCGAGATCGCGCCGACGGCGACTCCCGTGGCGTTCTCCGAACCCTTCCGGATCCTGTCGGACGAGGGCGCCGGGGTGCTCCTAGACGTTGCCCGTGGGTTGCGGATCCATGCGTCGCGGGCCGGGGACCGCATAGAGAACACCGTGCGCGGAGGCTGCTACCGGTCCCGATGGTTGCGCGACATGTGCTGCAGCCCCGAGGTGACCGGCGCCATGTCGGACATCTACGGCAGCGAGGTCGCCCCACACACCATGCCGGTGCACCTCGGACACCTCAACTATGAACCAACCGAGGTGGGCGAGGCCGTCGACAAGTGGCACCACGACACGATTCCGCTGGACTACGTGATGATGGTCAGCGATCCGGCGACCATTCCGGGAGGCCGGTTCGAGATATTCCTGGGGACCCGGCACGAAGCAGGGTGCCTCGCCGAGGCGGGGGAGCGCCCGCCCGTGGACCGGGTGCTCGTTCCGGACTTCCCGGGTCCCGGATGGGGCATTGCGCTGCACGGAAACATGGTCGTACATCGTGGAGCGCCCCTGGACGGCCAGGCCGAGCGGATCACGATGGTCAACGCATATGTGGCACTGGATCGGAGTGGCGCCGACCAGTCCCGTTCCCGGGACCTCATCGGCGTGGACGACCCCGAGTTGCTCTATACCGAGTGGGCCCGCCATGTCGCCTGGCGGGCGGCTGGCCGGCTGGAGGAACTCGTCGACTCGCTGCCCTTCGGGACGGGTGCCGATGAGGCCGCTGACCGCCTGGAGGAGGCGGTGGCAGACGTGTTGCAGGCTATGGAGGAGATGCGTGCCGGCGAGGTCGAGATCCAGCACTACGAGTGAGCAGGGTCCGGGGAGCAGGGCCGGATCGGCGGCGCAGGGTCGGACTGGATCCGGACGGCAGTAGCCAATCGACCAATGTCTCCCGAACGTGGAAGGATCCGCCCTGATGCAGGTACTCAGCGACACTCAGGTGGCGGCGTTCCGCCGCGACGGCTACGTGATGATGGCGGACGCCGTGTCGGCCGACGAGCTGGCTGCCCTCCGGGAGGTGTTCGCCGCTTGGATGGCGGAGAGCCGCTCCCAGACAGGCCCTTGGGGGACCACGGTCGACGGCCGGTCCCGCTTCGACGTCGAACCGGGGCACTCCGCTGGGTCGCCCGCCCTGAGGCGGGTGGCCTCGCCCGTCGAGGTGTCCGACGTCTACCTCGACGTGATGCGCAACGCCCGGATGGTGGACGCCGCGGCACAGCTCGTCGGCCCGAACATCGAGTTCAACAACGCCAAGGTCAACTCCAAGCAGCCGGGGACTGCCACAGCGGTCAGGTTCCACCAGGACTTCCTGTACGAGCCCCACACCAATGACGACCTGGTGGCGGTCCTGATCTTCCTCGACGACGTGACGTTGGAGAACGGGCCGCTGGAGGTGGTTCCGGGCAGCCATCTGGGTCAGATGTACGAGCACTGGCACGACGGGGTGTTCACCGGCACGGTGGCGCCGGATGTGGAGGCCGAAGCGACCGGACAGGCGGTGGCCTGCCAGGGGCCGGCGGGTTCAGCCTGCCTGCTGCACACCCGGACGCTCCACGGTTCGGGGCCCAACATGTCGGACACGGCGCGCACGCTCTACATCTGCACCTACAGGTCCGAGGACAGCCAGCAGCTGCAGGCCAACCACATCCCCAGCGTCTTCGATGGCGAGGTCGTGCGCGGGGTGGCCACGAACCGGGTCCGCTGTTCAGCCTCGGAGATGGAGTTTCCGGAGATCCCGACGGGTGCTTCGTTCTTCGAGCAGCAGGCACAGCATCCGGTGGCCTGATGTCGGACCTGCTGCGCCTGTCCTATGACACCGATGACGGCTTCGGAGTGCGTGCCCGTATCGGCCTCGTGGTCCTGGAGAACGACCAGACGGTGGAGGCTGAGCTGGCAGCCCTCTGGCCCGCTGGTGTCACCGCTTTCGTGACCCGGATTCCGATGGAGGACCAGGTCACCGCTGAGACCCTGCTGGCCATGGAGGGCCGGATTCCCGTCGCGGCAGGCCTGCTTCCGACCGCCTTCGGCTTCGACGTGGTCGGCTATGGCTGCACGTCGGCCTCCACCCTGATCGGGGAGGACCGGGTGGATGCAGCCATCCGGGTCGCCCACCCGGGAGTGCCCAACACCAATCCGATGACGGCGGCAGTGGCGGCGTTCACCGCCCTCGGGGCGATCAGGATCGGCGTGGTGACGCCGTACTCGGCCGAGGTCACGGCCGGAATCGTCGGGCACCTGAACGGTCGGGGCCTGGACGTCGTGGCCGCGGGCTCCTTCCTGGAGGAGAGCGACTCTGTCGTTGCACGGATAGCCCAGGAGTCGGTGGCCAACGGGGTGCGGAAGGTGGTCGAGTCGGCGGAAGCGGCCCTGCCACCAGGTGCGGGCCTGGACGGCGTGTTCGTGTCGTGTACCAGCCTCCGAGCCTTCGGAATCGTGGAGGACCTGGAGGACCACCTCGGGATTCCCGTCGTCTCCAGCAACCTGGCATTCGGCTGGCACATGCTGCGACTGGCCGGGGTGGGTGATGCAATCGCCGGACTGGGACGGCTCTTCACCCTCGGACTGGACTGCAGCCCGGCATGACCCTGCCGGACCGGGGCTTTCCCCGTAGCGAGTACGAACAGCGGACGGAGAGGGCCCACGGCCTGATGGCCAGCCTCGACCTGGACGCCCTGCTCGTCTGCACGGAACCCGAGGTCCGTTACCTGACCGGATTCCACACGCCGTTCTGGCAGAGCCCGACCCGGCCATGGTTCGTGGTTCTGCCAGCCGCCGGCCCGCCGATCGCCGTGATCCCGGAGATCGGTGCCTCCTCCATGGCCGACACGTGGGTCGAGGACGTCCGTACCTGGCCGGCACCGCGTCCGTCCGATGACGGCGTCGGCCTGCTGGTCGACACCCTCAGCGAGGTCGTCGGGCGACGTGGCGGTTCACCTGGGCGGGTCGGCCTGCCCATGGGCCATGAGACCCATGTCCGGATGCCCCTGTCGGACCTGGACGTGATGCGGGACCGGATCCAACCACTGGAACTCGTGGACGCCACCGATGTGGTCCGTGGGTTGCGGATGGTCAAGTCCGAACGCGAGGTCGCCAAGACGGCACACATCTGCGGCATCGTGTCCGGCGCCTTCGAGGGAATCGGCGACCTGCTGTCCGTCGGCATGACGGAACGGGAGGCCTTCGCCGCGTTCCGGATCGACATCCTGGAGCGGGGTGCCGACGACGTGCCCTACCTCGTGGGGGCTACCGGTCCGGGGTTCGACGACATCATCAAGCAGCCCGGTGACCGTGTGATCGAAACAGGCGACCTGCTCATGTTCGACACCGGTTCCACGTTCGACGGGTACTTCAGCGACTTCGACCGCTACGTGGCCTTCGGGCGGGCCGACGAAGAAGCCAGACGGGCCTACGAAACGGTCTGGGCGGCCACGGAGGCCGGCTTGGCCGTCATCCGACCGGGAACCACGACCAGTGGCCTCTGGCAGGCCATGGGGAAGGTCCTCGAGAATGGAGGGCCGACCGGCGGGTCCGCCGGCAGCACACCGGGAGGCTCGGTGGGCCGCATGGGTCATGGCCTCGGAATGCAGGTCACGGAATGGCCGTCGAACACTGCCGACGACGACACCGTGCTGGTCGAGGGGATGGTCCTGACCCTCGAGCCATCGCTCACGTGGGCGCCGGGATGCATGATGGTCCACGAGGAGAACCTGGTCGTTCGGGCCGACGGACCGGAGTTGCTGTCGCGTCGGGCCCCCGCCGAAATGCCCGTAATCGGGTGAGTCCAGCTCGTCAGCCGTGGGCCAGGCGCATTGGATGAAGTGAGCGTTTCGCCGGTTGATCTGCGCCCGTCGGTGGGCGTTCCGGTCGTGGACCTGGGTGATACCACTGCGCTCGTATCCGCCCTGTCGACCGTGGGCTTCGTGGCCGTCCGCGGTCACGGCGTGCCGGATGCCGACCTGTCGGCCATGCGGGGCCTGCTCGTCGACCTGTTCGCCGTGGGCGAGGAAGCCAAGGCCCGGCAGTCGGTAAGTCGGGATGACTACCGGGGCTTCATCCCGCTACGTGCGTTCTCATCCAACCGGGCCGGGGAGGACCCACCGGACGCCTTCGAGGGATACAAACTGCACTGGGAATGCCCGACCGACCATCCGGTACGAGCCGAATGTGCGCTCTACGGATCCAACCGTTGGGCCGACCACCTGCCGGAGATGGCGTCCGTGGTGGGCTCCTGGTGGGCGGCCATGGACTGTCTTGCGGATCGGCTCGTGGATTCCCTGGCCGACTCTCTTGGGCTGAACGGGCTGGACGGGCAGACAATGGCCGCGACGAGGGCAGCCCCGCTCACCAACGTGACGTTGCTCCACTATCCGAGGCGTCGGCCCGATGACCTGACGCCGGGATTCCACCCGCACAAGGACATCACCGTGGTGACCATCCTGGACCCCGACCCGGTCGGGGGACTGGAGGTGCGATCACGGGAGGGCTCCTGGATGGAGGCGGAGTGTCCTGAGGGCGCCCTGCTCGTGAACGTCGGCGACCTGCTGGAGGTCTGGTCCGGTGGTCGCCTGGTGTCGACACCGCACAGGGTCACCAACCCGGTGGGAGTCGACCGCTACAGCGCCCCGTTCTTCGTTGTGCCCAACCACCGGGTGGTGGTGGAGCCGCTGCTGGAGCCGGTGGCGGGCTTCCGACCCAGGTCGGTTCCGGTCGGCGCTGTGACCGCCGAGGTGTGGCGGACCAACTGGCCGGACGAGGCGCCCTCGGACCCGACCACGCACCTCGGAACTGTCGACGTCTGAGCAGGTGCATCCCCGATCGGGCTGTTCTCGGAATCGTGCATGCCCACATGACCGCATGCCCGCATGGCAGGAGTTCTCCCAGGCCACGCCGGAGTTCAAGGTGGGGCGCATAGTGAGCGGGGGCTGCGTGAGGGACCTGGAGCCCGGCGAGGTGGCCGCCTACGGCGCACCCTTCCCGGACGACTCCTACAAGGCCGGCGCGCGGATCTTCCCGACCCTCGTACCGACCAGCCTCGACGACCCGGAATCGGTACCCAACCAGGAGGCCTGGAAGGTACTCGAGGCGTTCGAGCGACCGTTCCTGTGTGCGTTCAGTGACCAGGACAAGATCACCGCCGGCAACGACGCTCCGTTCCGGGCGAAGGTGCCGGGCGCCGCAGGCCTGGAGCATCGGACGATGGTGGGTGGCGGCCACTTCCTGCAGGAGGACGTCGGCCCGGAGCTGGCAACGGTCATCGTGGATTTCATAGCCGCCACTGCCTGATAGGCCACCGCTGCCGCTGCCGCTGCCGCTGCCCCTGCCACGGAAATCATCGCTGCCGCTGGTTGGCGAACATGCAAGTCTGAGCCATGGGAAGTACCGCATTCGTCCAGGTCGACGCCTTCACCGATGTGCCTTTCGGGGGCAACCCGGCGGCTGTGATCGTCCTGGAGGGCCCGGCCGACGATGCATGGATGCAGTCGGTGGCCCTGGAGATGAACCTTTCGGAGACGGCGTTCTGTCACCCGTCGGCCGCCGTGGACGGGGAGTGGGACCTCCGCTGGTTCACACCCACGACCGAGGTGGACCTGTGCGGCCACGCCACCCTGGCTACAGCACATGTCCTCGCCAGCGAACACGGCGTGACCGGCGAGATGGCGCTTCACACGAGGTCCGGCCGCCTCGCCGCCGAGGTCGTGGAAGGCGGCATCCGATTGGACTTTCCAGCCGACGAAGTGACCCACGTGCCGGCCACCCCGGAGATGGCGACCGCCCTGGGCAGACAGGTGGTGGCTGCCGGGCGGGGACTCACCGATCTGGTGGTCGAGCTTCGGTCGGCTTCGGATGTCCGATCCTGCATTCCGGACATGGGCCTCCTCGCCGGACTGGCGGATCGGGGCGTGATCATCACCGCTGCGGCGGAGGTCGGGGCTGCGGCCGAGGTGGTGTCACGGGTCTTCGCTCCGAACGTCGGAATCCCTGAGGACCCCGTGACCGGTTCGGCCCACACGACCCTTGCTGCCTGGTGGGCACCGCGCCTGGGATCGGCGTTCCCTGCAGAACAGGTGTCGGCCCGGGGTGGCCGGATCCACGTCGAGCTGCTGGGCGATCGGGTGCACCTCACCGGCCGGGCTGTGACCGTGGCCCGTGGGATGCTGTTGGCATGAGCGACAGGACCCGGCTTCGGCGGAAGCCCGACCGGACGGTCGAGGACCGCGATGCCATCCACGCCGTGTTGGACGAGGGCCTGATGGCCCACGTCGGGCTGGTTGCCGGTGAGGGAGACGACGCCCATCCTGTGGTCATACCGATGCTGTACGCACGTGACGGAGGGCATCTGCTGCTGCACGGGTCGCCGGCCAGTCGACTGCTGCGAACCGCCAGGGCCGGCGTCGACCTCTGTGTGACCGTGACCCTTCTCGACGCCCTGGTGCTGGCCCGGTCGGGACTGCACCACTCCATGAACTACCGCTCGGTCGTGGTCATGGGTCGGGCCACCGAGATCACCGACCATGCCGCCAAGGTGGCCGCCCTGGACCGCCTCGTGGAGCACACCATCCCCGGCAGGACCTCCCGGGTGCGAGTGGCCCACGACGCGGAGGTGAAGGGCACCATCGTGCTGACCCTGCCGCTCGCCGAATGTTCCATGAAGGTCCGGACCGGAGGACCGGTCGATGATCCTGAGGATCTTGACGAGCCTGCATGGGCGGGTCTGATCCCGATCGGCGTGGCCGTCGGGGCGCCCATTCCAGATCTCGGGGCGGCTGACGACCCGGTGCCCGGGCACGTGGCCTTCTGGGCCCGCGGGCCCGGCCAACTGAACGGCAGGCCCCCACCCGCTGGGGAAACGACCTGAGCATGGCCCTCGTCGGTGCGATCGACCAGGGGACCACCAGCACCCGGTTCATGGTGTTCGACCACTCCGGGCGGGTCGTGGCAGTGGCCCAGCGGCCACATGCCCAGCACTTTGCCCAGCCCGGGTGGGTGGAGCACGATGCGCTGGAGATCCTGGGCAACACACTCGCCGTGGTCGACGAGGCCCTGACCGGCGCCGGCCTGACCGCCGCCGACCTGGTCGCCGTGGGCATTGCCAACCAGCGGGAGACCACCGTCGTCTGGGACCGGGCAACCGGCGAACCGGTGCACAATGCGATTGTCTGGCAGGACACCAGGACCGCTGGGATCATCGACCGGTTGGCCGGCGATGCCGGTCCGGACCGGTTCCGGGCAACCACCGGCCTGCCGCTTGCCACCTACTTCGCCGGACCGAAGATCGCCTGGATGCTCGACGAGGATCCCGGCCTCCGGGAGCGGGCCGAGGCCGGCGATCTCTGCGCTGGCACCATCGATTCGTGGCTGCTCTGGAACCTCACAGGGGGAACCGGCGGCGGCAGGCACGCGACGGACGTCACCAACGCCTCGCGGACGCTGCTCATGGACCTTGAGACGCTCGACTGGGACCAGGCACTTGTTGCCGAGATGGGCATCCCGGCGTCGATGCTTCCAGAGGTCGTGCCCTCCATCGGCCGGCTGGGCACAGGCACCGGGCCGCTGGACGGCGTGCCCATCTCGGGCATCCTGGGTGACCAGCAGGCGGCCCTCTTCGGGCAGGGCTGCCACTCGGCGGGGGAGGCCAAGAACACCTACGGCACCGGCTGCTTCCTGCTCATGAACACCGGCACCCAGAAGGTGCCGTCCACGAACGGGCTGCTCACGACGGTTGCATGCCAGGTGGAGGGCGAGCCGGCCACCTATGCACTGGAGGGTTCGGTTGCCATGGCCGGGGCCACCGTGCAGTGGCTCCGTGACCAGATGGGCCTCATCGCCGACGCTGCGGACGTGGAGGCCCTGGCCCGCACGGTCGACGACAATGGCGACGTCTACCTGGTGCCGGCATTCTCAGGCCTGTTCGCACCCCACTGGAGATCGGATGCACGCGGCGTGATCGTGGGCCTCACCCGCTTCGCCAACAGGGGACACATCGCGAGGGCGGCACTCGAGTCAACGGCCTTCCAGGCTGCCGAGCAGCTCGACGCCATGCGGGCCGATAGCCGCGTGGACCTGGCCGAGCTGCGGGTGGACGGGGGCATGGTGGGAAACGACCTCCTGATGCAGTTCCAGGCAGACCTGCTGGGCGTGGACGTGGTCCGCCCTGTGGTTGCCGAGACCACAGCACTGGGTGCCGCCTACGCAGCAGGTCTGGCGGAGGGCTTCTGGGAGGACCTTGGCGACGTCCGGGCCAACTGGCAGGAGGGGCGCCGTTGGGAGCCCGCCATGGGCACCGAACAGCGGGACCACCTCACGGAGCGCTGGAGGATGGCCGTGGAACGCACCATGGATTGGGTCTGATGGTCGATCCGGACGCCTACGCCGGTACCGCCAACGGTGACTACGAGCCGCCGGTCCCGATCCGGACCCCACCCATCTGGGCATGGCCACCCCGACCTGTCGCCGCCCTGCGCTGGTTCGTCGACAGCCTGCTCTATCCGTGGGTCGGCTTCTACCTGGTCCTCTCCATCGCTATCTGGAGGTGGCTGCTGCCATCCGAGGAGACCATGGCGACCCTGCGGGCCGGGTGGATCCTCCAGATCTGGATCCGCAACCTGGCACTGCTCCTGCTCGTGGCCGGCGGGCTGCACTGGTCGCTGCACATGCGGCGTCGCCAGGACCGGGACTTCAAGTTCAACGGCCGATGGCCGGCGGAGAGCCGGAAGTTCCTGTGGCGCAGCCAGGTACGGGACAACATGTTCTGGACCCTGGTGAGCGGGGGATTCTTCTGGACCGCCTACGAGTCACTCACCCACTGGGCGTACGCCAGCGGGCTCGTCGGGCGCCCCGACTGGGCGTCGAACCCTGTCTACGTCTTCCTCATGGCAACGCTCGGGGTGGTGCTCTGGTCAACCGCCCACTTCTGGGCCAACCACCGGCTCCTCCACTGGAGGCCGCTCTACCGGATCGCCCACGAGCTGCACCACAGGAACGTGAACCCCGGGCCGTGGAGCGGGATCTCGATGCATCCGCTGGAACACCTCATCTACTTCTCGAGCTTCCTGCTCTGGTGGGTGGTGCCCGTGCACCCGATCGTGATCCTGATGTGCGGCATGTACCAGGGGCCGGGACCGGCACCATCCCACTCGGGTTTCGAACGGGTCCGCCTCGTCGGCCGGTGGGAGATCCCCGCGGGTGACCTGTTCCACCAGCTGCACCACCGCTACTTCGAGGTCAACTACGGCAATACCCAGGCACCCATCGACAAGCTGACCGGAACCTGGCACGACGGGACCAGGGAGGCCCAGGAGCGTCTCAAGGGTCGCCGCCGCGCCGACCAGGTGGCCTGAGGCGCGGGACTGGTGGCCCGACCTGAGGTGGGGTACCGATGGCCCGGGCCCAAAGATGGGTCTCCGGTTACGAGAAGAGAGCCGATCTGGGCCACGCTCAGGCCATGACGGAACCAGCGACAACCCAGGGTGAGCAGGTCATCGGTCGCAGCACCAGCGAGTCCACCCCATGGTGGCCCGAGCCCGTCCTGCCGGCCACCGGCACGCCGAACGTGGTCGTGGTGCTCCTCGACGACACCGGTTTCGCCCACCTGGGTTGCTACGGCGGGCTGGTCGACACACCCAACTACGACCGCCTGGCCGAGCGGGGCCTTCGCTATACGAACTTCCACACGACCGCGCTCTGCTCGCCCACGCGGGCCTGCCTCCTGACAGGTCGCAACCACCACTCGGTGGGCATGCGGGGCCTGTCCAACTTCGACACCGGCTATCCCAACATGCGGGGCCGCATAGCGCGCTCCGCCGGGACCATGGCCGAGATGCTGCGCGGGGATGGCTTCGCCACGTGGGCCGTGGGCAAGTGGCACCTCGCCCCCATGCGGGAGGCCTCGGCGGTGGGCCCCTTCGGGGACTGGCCCCTCCAGAGGGGCTTCGACCGCTACTACGGCTTCATGCAGGGCGAGACCGACCAGTTCCACCCGGAGCTGTACGAGGACAATCGCCTGGTCGACCAGCCCAGCACCCCCGCCGAGGGCTACCACGTCACCGAGGACCTCCTCGACCACGCCATCGACCTTGTCCGTACCCAGCACACGATGGTGCCCGAACGACCGTTCTTCCTGTACCTGGCCTTCGGGGCCACCCACGCCCCCCACCAGGCGCCCGACGACTACCTGGCGAAGTGGCGTGGACGATTCGACGAGGGCTGGGACGTAGCGCGCCAGCGGGTCTACGAACGCCAGCTGGAGATGGGGGTCATCCCACCCGGCACCCAGCTGGCCCCCCGGAATCCGGGAGTCGAGGCCTGGGCCGACCTCTCGACCGACGAGCAGGCGGTGGCGTGTCGCCTCCAGGAGGCCTTCGCCGCGATGCTCGACCACACCGACGCCCAGCTGGGTCGCCTGCTGGACACCCTCGACGACCTGGGCATCACCGAGGACACCATCGTGGTGGCGCTCAGCGACAACGGCGCCTCCCAGGAGGGTCGGGCCCTCGGAGTGCTGGACTCGTTCCGCCACTTCAACGACGTCGACCAGCCCCTGGAGGAGGCCATGGAACGGCTGGACGACATCGGGACCCGGACCAGCAGCACCAACTATCCATGGGGCTGGGCACAGGTCGGCAACACTCCCGGCAAGCGCTACAAGCAGAACACCCACTCCGGCGGAATCCGGGATCCGCTGATCATCTCGTGGCCCGGCGGTATCGACACCGCTACCCAGGGCCAGCTGCGCCCCCAGTTCCACCACGTGATCGACCTGGCGCCCACCCTCCTGGAGTTGGTGGGGGTCACCGCCCCCGACGAGATCGCCGGGATCGCCCAGCAGCCCATCGAGGGCACCAGCCTCTCCTACACCTTCCAGCCTGCTGCCGAGGACGCAGTCGCCGTCCCGACACGCAAGGAACGGCAGTACTTCGAGATGTTCGGCCATCGGGCCATCTGGGCTGACGGCTGGAAGGCGGTGGCCTTCCACCGGCCGGAGACGTCGCTGGAGGACGACGTGTGGGAGCTGTACCACCTCGACGAGGACTTCTCGGAGTGCGATGACCTGGCCACCGCCCAACCCGAGCGACTGGCGGACCTGGTCGAGATGTTCTGGGAGGAGGCGGAGCGGTACCAGGTGCTGCCGATCATGGATCGGTCCAGGGCGCTGTTCGCCGGCCACCACACGGCCGGCACCCCCCGGGCGCGCGACCGGTTCGTGTACCTACCGCCCACGCCACGGGTTCCGATGGATTCCGCTCCGGCCCTGGGCTCCCGGAGCTGGACGATGCGATTCGAGTTGGAGAGGCCGGTGGGGGACGAAGTCGGTGTGCTGCTGGGATTCGGAACCGTGAACTGCGGCCTGGTGGTCTACGTGGACGACGACGGGCACCTCGTCTACGACCACAACGCCTACTCCCACCACACCGTGGCGCGATCACCGGAACCCGTCCCGGCCGGAGCCAGCGTCCTGGAGGTGCACCAGGACCGTGTGCGACGCGGCCCCGGGCGGGCCCGCCTGATGGTGGATGGCCGCCAGGTGGCCGAGTCCATGATCCCCCTGGTGCCGGTCATGGTCTCATCCGTCGGCATGGACATCGGTCGCAACCCGACAGGGGTGAGCGACGCCTATGAGGCGCCATTCCCGTTCACCGGCCACCTGGCCAGGGTGGAGATCGGAACCACCAGGGCGTTCCGTCCCGAAGAGGAGGCTGCCATGGAGCTGGCTGCCGCCGCCGAGATGCAGTGACGGACCGATGACCGGTAGCGATGCCCTGACCAGCCCGACAGTGGTCCTCCTCCAGGCCATGATCCGCAACGCCTGCGTCAACGACGGCACACCCGAATCAGGTCAGGAGGTACGCAACGCCGACCTGCTGGAGGCCTATCTGGGGAATGCGGGACTGGACGTCGAGCGCTTCGAGCCGACGCCCGGGCGGACCTCGTTGGTGGCCCGCATCGAGGGCTCCGATCCGTCGGCGCCGTCGCTCTGCCTGATGGGCCACACCGACGTGGTGCCGGTCAACCCCGACGGTTGGAGCCGGGACCCGTTCGCAGGCGATCTGGTGGACGGCGAGGTCTGGGGCCGTGGAGCCGTTGACATGCTGAACCTGACCGCCAGCCAGGCGGTGGTGATGCGAGCCCTGGCGGACAGCGGTTTTCGCCCCAGGGGCGACCTGATCTTCTTCGCCGTGGCTGATGAGGAGTCCGGGAGCCTCCACGGAGCGCGCTGGATGGCCGACAACGAAGCCGACGCCATCAGGGCCGACTACGTCCTGACCGAGAACGGCGGCCTCCACTCCGGCACGGAGGGCGCACCCGTCATCAGCGTGAACGTGGCCGAGAAGGGTGCCTCATGGAGGCGGCTGACGGTGCGGGGAACGCCGGGGCACGGCTCTATGCCGTATAGGACCGACAACGCGCTCGTAAAGGCGGCCGCCGTGGTGCAACGCCTCGCCGAGTACCAACCGCAGCCGAGGTTCCACGAACTCTGGCGGGCACAGGTCGAGTCGATGGGCCTGCCCGACGAAGCCCGTGACCAGCTCCTGGACGAGGATCGCGTGGACGGGTTCCTGGCGGACGTCCCACACGCTGGGACCGCCGGCCACCTGCACGCCTGCACGCACACGACCTTCTCGCCCAACGTGGGGGACGGACCCGGCAAGACCAACGTGATTCCCGACCGTGTGAGCATCGACGTGGACATCCGGACCATGCCCGGCGACCACACCGGGGAGGTGGCGGCCCACCTCCGGGAAGCCCTCGGTGACCTGGCCGACCACGTCGAGACCGAGGTGATCATGGACGACGCAGCGTCGTCCAGCCGGATCGACACGCCCCTCTGGGACGCACTGGAACGGGCCATCACGAAGCCGTTCCCGTCGGCACGGTTGAACCCGCAGTTCATCGTGGGCTTCACCGACGCCCGCGTCTACCGGGAGATGGGCGCGGTGGCCTACGGCGCGGGCCTGCTCAGCCCGTCGATCAGCGGTGGCGAGTTCTCCCGACGATTCCACGGCCACGACGAGCGCATAGACGTCGAGTCCCTCCGGCTCACCACCAACATGTACCTGGACGTCTGCAGGGACATGCTGGGATGAGTTCGCCCGACGCGGCGGAGCCTGATCCGGAACCGTCCGTTCCTGCGGCAGTCGGGTTCCATCTCGACAGCGAGACCAGTCTCACGCCTCTGGGCGACGGTCGGTTCGGCGTGGACGTAAGCGACAACTGGAACATCGGGGACAACCCCAACGGGGGCTATCTCACCGCTATAGCCCTGGAGGGGATCCGGAGCCTGGGCCTGCACCAGGATCCGATGTCGGTCACGACCCACTACCTGAGACCCGGATCGGGGGGCCACCCCGGAGAGGTCCACACCTCGCTCGTTCGCTCCGGGCGAACGGTCACGACCGGCCGTGCCACTCTCATCCAGGACGGCACGCAACGCCTGGAGGTGGTGGCGGCTATGGGGGACCTTGGTGCCGTTCCAGGGGGCGGACACAGCCTCACGATCCCGCCACCCGACATGCCGCCCGTCGAGGAGTGCGTAGAGCGCGACCTCCTGGAGCAGGGGGTCAAGCTGTTCATCTCCAGTCGGGTGGACCTCCGAGTGCATCCGGAGATGTCAATCGCCGGCGGGTCCGATCGGGCTGAGACACTCGCCTGGATTCGCTTCGTGGACGGGAGGCCCCCTGACACCATGGCGGCCGTCCTGTTCTCCGACGCATTCGCCCCGTCGATCTTCGCGCTGCTGGGCCGTGTCGGCTGGGTCCCGACCATCGAGCTGACCGTGCACGTGAGGGCAAGGCCGTCACCGGGCTGGATGCTGGGGAGGTTCGTGACCGAGGACCTGCAGGACGGTCGCATGGTGGAGGACGGGTGCATCTGGGATTCTGAGGGAACCCTCATAGCCCGTTCCCGCCAGTTGGCGATGCTGCTGCCCAGTCCCGTCGAAGGGACATGAGCAGGCCGGAACTGTCTGGAACCGTCTGGTGCCAGAGCGGCATCGGGGCTCTTCGGGGTGAGGTCGGCCCTCGGCCGGCCGGACCGCCGGTGGCTCGCAGTTGGCCAGCCGGGTCAGGCTCCTGACCACTCCGGGGGTCGCTTCTCGGCGAAGGCCCGGGGACCCTCCCTGGCGTCATCTGAGGCGAAGACCCCGTCTCGTAGGGGGCCCTGAATGGCCCACAACTCCGCTTCGGTGCTGCCCTGTGTGGCACGGATGACCTGTTTGGAGGCGGCCACGGCCAGCGGAGCGTTCCGGGCGATGCGCTCGGCCAGCGACAGGGCCTCCTCGAGTGCACCGCCGGGCTCGGTCAGGCGGGCCACCAGGCCATGCTCGGCAGCCTCCTCGGCGGTGATGGGATCAGCGGTGATGGCCATCTCCATGGCCTTGCCGTAGCCGACCCGGCTGGGTAGTCGGAACAGCCCTCCACCGGCAGCCATCAGACCCACCCCCACCTCGGGAATACCCAGCTTCGAGCCCCTGGCAGCCACCAGGAGGTCGCAGGACAGGGCCAGCTCCAGGCCACCGGCCAGGGCGAACCCCTCGATGGCGCAGATCAGGGGCTTCTCTGCGCCGGCTCGGATGAACTTGATCATCGGACCTATGTCCTCCCCGCGGGAGAAGGCCTTCAGGTCCATGCCGGCACAAAAACCCCTGCCGGCACCGGTGAGCACACCGGCGGTGAGGCCTGGGTCCTCGTTCAGTTCCTGAATAGCGGACCAGAGCCCGTTGGACAGATCGCCGTTGATGGCGTTCATCGCCTTCGGCCTGTTCAGGGTGATTACGAGCACCCTGTCGAGGCGTTCGGTCAGTACCGCTGGCTGGTCGGGTTCGTTGGTTTCGCTCATGACCGGGCTCCTATCGGGTCGGGGTTCCTACCTGGGCGGCATCCGGATGCCGCCGTCGACCCGGATCACCTCGCCGTTCATGTACGGGTTGGTGATGAGCTCCATCACCATGGAGGCCAGCTCCTCTCCCGAGCCGAGCCGACTCGGGAACAGGACCGACTGCCCCAGGTGCGCCTTGAAGGCATCTGCACGTTCGCCCTCGCCGTAGATGGGCGTGTCGATGAGGCCCGGAGCGATCGTGTTGACGCGGATGCCGGTCACGGCCAGGTCCCTGGCTATGGGGAGTGTCATGCCTACGATCCCGCCCTTGGATGCCGAGTAGGCGGCCTGGCCGATCTGCCCGTCGAAAGCAGCCACCGAGGCCATGTTCACGATCGAGCCGCGCTGGCCATCCTCGTCGAGGGGCTCGGTGGAGGCCATGGCGCCGGCAGCCCGGCTGAGCATGTTGAAGGTGCCGATGAGGTTCACCCGGAGCACGAACTCGAACTTGGACAGGTCCATGGGCTGGTTGTCACGGTCGATGGTGCGACCCGGGTGGCCTAGACCTGCCGAGTTCACGAGGGCACGGAGCGGGCCCATCTCCGAGGCGGCCGCCACGACCGTGTCGGCGTCGTCCGTGCTGGATACGTCACAGCGGACGAACAGGCCGCCCAGCTCTGAGGCCACGGCCTGACCGCGCTCCTCGTTCAGGTCGGCGAGCACGACCCTGCTACCGGCGGCGGCCAGTTGACGGGCACTGGCCTCGCCGATGCCGGATGCGCCGCCGGTGACTATTGATGAGCTGCCTTCGAGGTTCATGCGAGGCATGTGGGGTTCTCCTGCTTGTTCTGAATCGGGCTGAATCGGGTTGAATCGGGCTAGGTCGGTCTGGGCCGGTCTGGTCCGGCTCAGCCGTGGGGGAGCAGCACGGTGCGGGCTTCGGCGCCCGACTTGAGGGCATCGAAGGCTCCCTGGAGGCCGTCCAGGCCGGCAGTGTTGGACACCAGCTCGTCCAGCTTGAAGTTGCCCTTCAGGTAGAGGTCGGCCAGCAGGGGGAAGTCCGAGCGGGGCTTGCCGCCACCCGCTCGGATGCCCAGAAGATTCTTGTTCTGGTGCAGTGCCTGGAAGGGGTAGGTGACGGTGGCGGTCAGGTCGGGCACGCCCACGGCGCAGATGTTCCCGCCAGGCCGGACCATGGAGATGGCGTCGGCCAGCAGCTTCGTGCTACCCACCACCTCGAAGGCATGGTCGACACCACAGGTGCTGGTTTCATTGACCGCCCTGATCGAGTCGAAGTCATCGCCCTCGGCCAGGATGAAGTCCGTAGCCCCGAACTCGACGGCCATCCGCTCCTTGGATGCGACCCGGTCGATAGCGATTATCTGGGAGGCGCCACACAGGCGGGCCGCCTGGATCACGTTCAGGCCGACGCCCCCGGCGCCGATCACGACCACCGTGTCACCCAGCTCCACCCGCGCCCGGTTGAACACGGCACCGGCGCCGGTCATCACGCCGCAGCCGATGAGCGCCGCCGAGGTGAGCGGCACCTCCTTCGGGATCGGAACAGCCTGGTTCTCGTGGACGATCGTCTCCTGGGAGAAGGCGCCCAGGTTGGCGAAGCCCCAGAGCTCGGTGTCGCCCTCTGTGTGGGTCTGGCGGAGGCCTCCGAAGCCGCAGTTTCCGGGGTCACCGGCCTCGCAGGTCGGGCAGTGTCCGCAGTTGCCGAACGTGGAGAGGACCACGTGGTCCCCGACGGCGCAGTAGGTGACGGCCGAACCGATCTCGGCCACGATGCCGGCGGCCTCGTGGCCCGGCACCAGTGGGGTGGGCATGTAGTACTTGCCGTGGACGCAGCTCAGGTCGCTGCCACACACGCCGGCGGCCATGATCTCCACACGTACCTGTCGTGGACCCACGGCCGCGGAGTGCTCGAGGTTCTCGGACAGGCGGACGTGTTCCTCGCCATTGCCCTCCTGTATCAGCCCACGCATCGTGTATCGGCTCCCGTGTAGTCGGAGTCCGCTGTGAGGCGGACGGATGCATTGTCCACCCCGGCAGGCCGTCGGGCCAACGTGTGCGCTGGGTGGCCGAGGTCAGGAGTTCCAGTGGGCCACGAGGGCGTCCGCGGCCAGGTCGGGTCGTTCCATCATCCACCAGTGGCCGAGGCCCTCGAGGGGAGCCGTGTCGGCACCCATAAGGTCCGCTACATGGGTCGCCATCTCCGTGGTTCCCGCGTAGGGATCCGCGGTCGGGATGAGGACCAGGCCGGGTGGGAGGGCCCCTCCCGCCAGCACCTCTCCGAGCTCCTGCATGGCGGGCTGTGCGGCCGATCGGTAGAGGCCCAGGATGCAGCGGGCCATGTCGGCGTCCATGGCATCGACTGTCGCCTCGGCGGCTTGTCTGCTCATGCCGAGGGCGACCATTCCGGCGGCGTTCTCCTCACGATCGGCCGATCGCATGGCCTCCACCACCTGCTCGCCGATCTCCGGTGCCTGCCAGGCCAGCGCCATGTCATGCCATACGTAGTCCGGGTGCAGCAGCCCGACGCAGTCGGTGGACCAGGTCCGGAACAGGTCCGGGCGTGCGGCCAGGGCTCCGAAGACGTGGCCTGCGCCCCAGTCGTGGCCCACGACGTCCGCGGGGCCGCTGGACTCCACGATCGACTCCAGTTCCCGCACCAGCCAGTCGCGGTACTCGGATCTGGTGGCGCCCCAGCCGTCCGGGACGGGTGCACCGAACCCCGGGGGCGTCAGGAGGACCACCCCGTCCACGCCCCGATCGGCCAGCTCGCCTACGAGCTCGGACCAGATCGCATCTGTCTCCGGGTTTCCGTGTACGAACACGATTGTCATCGGGGCTCCGTTCGTCGTGGCCGGGTCGTTGTATCAGGTCTGGGTCGGCCTGTCCGGGCCGGTCCGCGCATGTGGGGTGGCTCTTCTCAGCCCCGGTCGGGCAGGTCGTATTCAGCCATGAAGTAGGGGGTGTCGGGATCGAATGTCGTGAGGGTCACCGGATTGGCGACCCGGCCGACCGGGCGTACCCCTGTGCCGGCAACGTCGGAGGCGTCGTCTCCCAGATCCAGCCTGGCGGCGTGGATGAGGGCGAGTAGTTCGGCCACCACCCCGGGATGCTCGTCGACCACGTCGTTCCGCTCGCCGATGTCGGCCTCCAGGTCGTAGAGCCTCACCCGTTCCTCGTTCCACTTGCGGACGTGGAGCTTCCAGTGCCCCAGGCGCACGGCCTCGATGTTGCCCCCCAGGATGTAGAAGAACGGGTTCGCTCCGGGGCCATCTCCGCCGGAGAGCAGCCCACCCAGGTCCCGTCCGTCCAGGGTCCGGTCGTCCGGTACGTCCACGGAGCACCACCCGGCGATCGTCGGGTACAGGTCCATGGCGTTGGCGACGTCGGAAGCCACCCGGGCCGGCGGCACCGTGCCGGGCCATCTGACGATGCAGGGGACCCGCTGGCCGCCCTCCCACGTAGTGCCCTTGGAGGCCCGCAGCGGACCGTTGCTCCCACCTCCTTCACGGATCAGGGCACCGTTGTCGCTGGTGAAGATGACCACGGTGTCCTCGTCGAGGCCGAGGGTCCTGAGCTCGGCCAGCAGCACCTCGGTCGACCAGTCGATGCAGTGCACGGCAGCGCCGTAGCGGCCGTTGCTGGAGTCCCGGACGAAGCGGTCCTGCACGTAGATCGGCAGGTGGACGTACATGTGGGCCAGGTATAGGAAGAACGGCTTGTCCCGGTTGGCCCGGATGAAGGCGACGGCGTCCTCCACGTAGCGCTCGGTCAGGGCAGCCTGGTCGGGCTGCTGTTCGACGACGTCGGCATCCACCATCAGGGGTAACGGGGGGCGTTCCCGCAGCATCGGGGCGTCCTCGGGCATGTCCATGCCGAGGCGGGCCATGATCTCACGGTAGGAAGGCTCGCCGTCGGGCCAGGCCTGGCGACCCATGTCGTTGCTGTACGGCAGCCCGAACCAGCCATCGAAGCCGTGCCGGGTGGGTAGGAACCCGGGCTGGTCGCCGCAGTGCCACTTGCCGATCAGCCGGGTGGCGTAGCCGGCGTCCTGAAGGAGCCTTGCGATGGTGATCTCGTCAGGGTGCAGCCCCTGGGCCTGGCCCGGGAAGAGCACCGGGGCGTTGTCGATGCTCCGACCGCCGAAGCCGACGCGCAACGGGTAGCTGCCTGTGAGCATGGCTGCCCTGCTGGGCGAGCAGACCGGCGAGGCCATGTAGAAGTCGGTGAACCTGATCCCCTCATCGGCCATCCGGTCAATGGCGGGCGTGTGGTGCTGCGTGGACCCGTAGCAGCCGAGGTCGCCGTAGCCCAGGTCGTCGCAGTTGATGAGGATGACGTTGGGTCGACGGGTCATCGTGCCTCCGGGGTCAGGTGGATTGTCGTGGGTGGGGGTGTCGCAGTCCAATCGGAACCTGACGGGCAGGTCGTTGCGGAACCATGACCTGACGGCGGGTCAGGTCATGGGGCCGTGCCGGGGCTACGGTCGGATCCATGAGCGACGAAGCCACGAAGGAACCCAGCCAGAAGGTCGAGATGGAGTGGGAGACCCCCTCCCATGAGGAGATCATCGAGATCTCGAAGGGCCACGTCATGGGCCTCGAGATGTCCGACGACGACGCTGTCTGGTGCGTGGCCGGCATGCACCACGTGCTGCTGCACACCGTCGGGCGACGGTCCGGCAACGAGCACAAGGTGGCGTTGCCGTTCTGGCGCGACGCCGACGGCCATCGGATCGTGGTCGGATCCTTCGCCGGGGCGACCCGGGATCCGTCGTGGGTCCTGAACCTGCGGGACAGGACGGCCAACCCCAGGGTCCGGGTTCGGATCCAGGGAGGCATGTTCTGGTCCGAACAGGAGGTCCTGGATGCCGGGCCGGAGCGTGACGCAGTCTGGGCTGCGATGTTGGAGGACCGGGCCTGGTACGCCGACTACCAGGCCAAGACCGATCGGGTGATACCGCTCGTGCGGCTCGCCGAGACCGAGGCCATCACCGACTGAGGCTTGCTGGTAGGGGCCGAGACCACCAACGACCGGGCATGGCTGCCCGGGACAGGTTCCTGGAGGTGGCGGGCCTGTTCAGGCCAGCCGCCCTATCGACATTCGCAGCGGTGACGGCGGTGGGTCGTCCCCGTCGGGATCGAAGAAGGGCCGATCGCCCTGCACCGTCACCCGGTGGCCGGAGCGCTCGTGCGGCCAGTAGTCCCAGATGGCGAAGTGCTGGACGCGACGGTTGTCCCAGAGGGCCACGTCGTTGCGGTTCCAGCGGAGCCGGATCTGGATTTCCGGTCGGGCGCAGTGTGCGTGCAGGTCGGACAGCAGGACGTCGCTCTCGGCGCGCCCGAGGCCCTCGATGCCGACGGTGAACGAGGGGTTCACGAAGAGGCTGCGCCGGCCCGTCTCCGGGTGGCTCCGGACCACCGGGTGGACCGTCTCGGGATAGGTGGTGCCCTCGTCCTCGGCGCCCCGATCCGCGTAGCGCCCGCGGTAGACGTGCTCCGAGGCGTGGTGGGCCGAGAGGCCGCAGAGGTGGTGCCGCAACTCCGGCTCGAGGGTGGCGTAGGCGGCCTCCATGTCGGCGAAGAGGGTGTCTCCGCCGCCTCCCTCCGGAAGCACGTGGACCTGTAGCAGGGTCGCCGATGGTGGCCGCTCGTCGCAGGAGACGTCGGAGTGCCAACCGTTGCCGTTGGAGATCGGGGAGTCGCGGTGGGTCCTGATGAGGAAGATCGCTGGGTTCTCGTGCTCCGCCGGCGCCGCCGGATGCCCGTGGAGTGGCCCCAGCCGAAGGGCGAAGTCAACCTGGACGTCGGGAGCCATCGCGCCCTGCTCCCGGAACACCAGGACACCATGGTCCAGGAACGCCTCGTGGAGGATGGCGAACGTGGAGTCGTCCATGCCCTCGGACAGGTCGACTCCGTGCACCTCGGCACCCAGGATCGGGGTGATGGGCGTGATCGTGATCCTGCGGGTCATGGGAGCCCGGCTCCGGCGTGCTCCACGGTGGTGGTCCAGATGCAGCCCTCACCGGTGCCGGCCCGGTCGGCTCCTGCGCCCGGTGCGGTGAGGATGAACAGGGTCCGTCCGTCGTCGCCTCCCAGCATGCAGGCGTAGGCAGGTTGGGGCGTGGGCAGGCGGTCGGTGATGGTGCCGCCCTCCAGGACCCGTATGACGCCGGAGCCGGCAGCGTCGGCGAACCAGATGCCTCCGGCGGAGTCGAGGGTGCAACCGTCGGGGGCGG
>Ga0206686_1000055_pt1 | contig 34131 bp, 27 predicted proteins | sample M250012015metaG_FD_155447 | JGI IMG/M metagenome (GOLD analysis project Ga0206686, IMG submission 155447) | Ammonia-oxidizing marine archaeal communities from Monterey Bay, California, United States - M2 500m 12015 | ecosystem: Environmental > Aquatic > Marine > Intertidal zone | place: USA... | reverse complement strand
TGGACATTTGATTCCATGCGGATCTTAGCAATCGTGTCGATTAAGGAAAATCTTTTAAAGCTGTAATTATCTGCTTCATAATACGCCCCGAGCTTCAGTGAATCTCCGGCGGTGTGATAGATCCATATAGAAACAGAATCTCCGGGGACACTCCCTTTAAACGAAAGAGAACGAAAAGGACTGATCCCTCCCAGATCCAATTCTACCCATGCTTTTCCGGACACGGGCGGTATTTGTAATCCTGTATAGACATCTCCATCAGTAATATTGGAATCTGGTAGCCCGCCAGAATTCGAGGAGGCAGGGGTTCCTCCCAGGCCCAATAAAATATTGAGGTCCTGACGAACTAAAAAGCCTGAAGGAAGTGCTCCTCCAGATTGCCAGAATGTACCGTCGTCTCCGTCAATAATGTGCTGGACAAATGAAGTAGGAGTAATAGACGACACTGAAACAAAAGCCCCCTCGGTATAGGAAGGGATGATTCCGGCATGGGGATCAAATTGAGCAATTAGTGGTTCTAAAGAAAGGATAAATATGAAAAAGAAAAAGCATCGAAAAGGAAAGATCTGCATGAGGCTGAAGTTAAGAACAATTATTAGAATAAGCCCGAATGGGTCGATGACACATGAGTTAACGCACAGGCCGTTCTCCAGTCAGCTAATCCTATTACAGAATTATTCCTTAATAACCTTTTACTGAGGCCTATCAGAAATTCGTATTAATCTGTTTTGATTATTTTTCCATAGCTCATGCTGTCACTTTCAGAACATACAATAGCATAGGTGTAGATTCCAGCATCTAAAGCTTTGCTGTCTATTGTTATTTTTTTAAGAGAATTTCCTGCTAATTGCAGTACCCGCTCACCATTAAGATTGAAAATTTCAATGGATTCAATCCCATTTTGATGTTCAATAGTAAAAGAGGTCTTAGTTGGATTCGGGTAGATTAAAACGCCATCTGACTCGATTTCTGAGAGACCTGTTGTTGAATTCACAGTTATGGATCCGGGCATCCCTGCGCCATGGACGCCACATTCATACTGATAAGTACCGGCCACTGTAAATACCACATCAAAAACCCAGGTTCCTGAGCCATCGGCAGGGTTTGCAAATCCTACAGGATTAGAGGGGTAAGAAGCCACAGTTCCATCGACATTATGTGCTCCGCTGACATTCGTCCAGCGAACGGTGTCTCCTACATCAATAGTAAGCGTTGAGGGGGTAAATTCAAAATTCGTTACTGCAACATTGAAAACGGACTGCCCGAAAGACCAGCTCGAAACAAAAAGAGTAAGACAAAAAATAAAAAAGGGAGAGATTGTTTTTTTCATAGCAAGGATTATTTATTTGAACACAAGTTAATTAAACAAAATTGCATTTACAAATTAAACTCTATGTCTTCTGTGACTAGTTCGTGGCTGCTTTTGAATTTCTTAAAGCAGGGGATAAAAGTGCCTTTTAATGCAATATTATACGAGCTTATAATTTCAGAGAATTGAAATAGTCTTTTACTTGAGAGATGTGCTTTTCTTTATCCTCGGTACTTAACCAGCTCGCCTCAAAAGCATTGATTGCCAGCTGCATCAAATGGTCTTTATTTAAGCTTAAGGCCTTGGCTGTTTCAATATAATTTTCATTCATGTATCCTCCAAAATAGGCAGGGTCGTCAGAGTGTATGGTGGCCAAAAGTCCTTTCTCAAGCATTTTTAGAACGGGATGGTCCTCCATTTTTTGAATGACCTTTAGCTCTAAATTACTCAAGGGACATAAGGTCAAGCCCATGTTTTTTTCAATAAGAACTTGCACCAAGTTTTCATCATCAAGGCATCGGTTTCCGTGGTCTATTCTGTCTACTTTCAGTAGGTTTATGGCTTCCCAGATATATTCTACAGGGCCTTCTTCTCCCGCGTGAGCGGCCAATTTGTATCCTTGCTCTGCAGAGGCTTTAAATACGCTTTCAAACTTGCTTGGAGGGTTCCCGAGCTCAGAAGAATCCAATCCCACACCGTCAATCCAATCCTTATAAGGAATTGAAGATTCAAGCGTTTTAAAAGCTTCCTCTTCACTCAAATGTCTCAAGTAAGACATAATCAGTTTGTAGGACATATTAAATTCTGCTTTGGCTTTTTCAAGGGCTCGGTATATGCCCTTAATGACAACACCAAAATCAACGCCTCTGTCGGTATGCGTTTGAGGATCAAAAAACACCTCTACATGAACCACATTCTGGATGTGCACCTTTTTAAGGTAAGCCCAGGTCAGATCGTAAAAATCCTGCTCTTTTATGAGTGCTTGAGCGCCAGTATAGTAGATGTCTAAAAATTCTTGCAGGTTATTGAACTTATACGCCTTTTTTAAAGACTCGACAGAGGTGTAGGCCAAGGAGATGTTGTTCCTTTTTGCGATTTCGAACATCAGGTCTGGTTCAAAGCTTCCTTCTATATGCAGATGAAGCTCCGCCTTGGGAATGCCTTGAATGATGTTTTTTAGTTGTGTTGATTCCATGTGTTGTAAAAGGGTTTGGCTAAACGCCTGTTAATGGCGTTTATTTTTTGTTAAACAATTATTCTGTTGCACTGACTGGTTTGGCCGCTCTCCATCCTTCAAGTAACTGCTGGGATAATTCTTTAATTAGTTCACGATTTTCTTCATTACCAGCAATGTTAATATTTTCATCAGGATCAATGCTATTATCATAAAGCTCATTGACTACATAATCTCCTTTTTCATTCCTCTTATTATTCCAATAATACCATTCTACATAATGATACTCTTTTGTCTTAATGGAGTACCCCATGTATCTTTTTCCATCTGGCGAGACTTTTGGTCTACGGTGAAATTGACTAAACGCTGCTTTTTTCCATTCCCTCTTAGGATTTTCTATGAGCGGAACAAAACTTGTTCCTTGCAAATAATCTGGAGCCTTAATTCCAGCTAATTCACATAGAGAAGGATACATGTCAATCAATTCTGTTAATTCAAAAGTCTGTTTCCCTTGATTTAATTGATCTGGACTACATATTATCATAGGCACATGAATATCGATATTGTAATTCGACTGTTTGCACCATCCGTTGTGTTCTCCTAATTTCCACCCGTGGTCTCCCCACAAAATTATAATTGTATTATCGTAAATATTCAATTCTTTGAGATGTTGTATAACTTGTCCAAAAAGAGCATCTACATAACTTACACTAGCATAATACCCCTGTTTCAAAACGCGTGCTGTATCTTCATTCATTACGTTTATTGAAGGGTGTTTCAAATTGGCAAAACCATTGTACCCCCTTAATTCATACATAGAATTCATTGTCATGACTGGAGATTGCTCTGGAACAAATGGATTACTTGCAAGAGGTAATCTGTCTTTATGGTAGAGGTCCCAATATTTTTTTGGAACGGCAAAAGGTAGGTGTGGACGAAAATAACCAAGAGCCATAAAAAAAGGTTGCTCATTTTTTGATAAACGAGTTAATGTTCTTTTTGCTAGTTCTGTTTGTGCTCCATCATAATATAACGTATCATGGACATCTTCTATCTCCCATGCAGGACCATTATTCCAACCATCAGCGTAGTAGTTTGGCCTTTTGGCTACAAGCAAATCTCTTTTTATTTTTTGCTTCCTTTGAGTTTCCTCATTTACATAAAAAGTTTCACCATCTCTTTTTAACCATTCTGGTCTACAAAATTGTATTGGGCGTAAATCTGGCTCATCCCAGGAAATAGAATCAGGCATATAGTTGTGAAATATTTTACCAATACAAACGGTGTGGTAGTCATTTTTGTTGAAATGCTGTGGCATCGTAACAATATCTGGATGGATTTTTCTAAACTTATCTCCTAAATGCCAAACATGTGTTGAATCAGGCCTTAATCCCGTCATAAGACTTGCTCTAGAAGGAGCACAGACAGCGGCTTGACAATAAGTGTTTCTAAATGTCATTCCCTTACTTGCAAACGCATCAATGTTCGGAGATACAATGTGTTTATTATCGTATGCCCCTAAGTTGGGCCCTAAATCATCGATTGATACAAATAAAATATTCGGACGCTTTTTCACCTCTTTTTGAGCAAGGGTCTCAGTTGCTCCTCCTAATAGGATTCCAAATAGTATAACTGAAAGACTCAAAAATGAGTTCTTGATTTTTGTTAGTTTTCTCATTTATTTATTGCTAACGTCTAACTAAAATGAGTATGCCACTCAATTACTAAAAGCGCTGAAGTTTTCTTCTCGCATTGTTATATCATAAAGCTCAGTATGCATATTCATTTTAGTGTTTGTTATAAGGTATATTTATTTGATTATTTCTGACTTAATCAATTCTTCAACTACTTCTCCGCTTCTGACCGATACAAAATAAGAGTTACTTTCTTCATTTAGAGCGACTCCCTTTGATAGGACACCATTTATAAAGATTAAGCCGGCCTTATCATCACAAGCATATCCTTCATTAAGTGTTCCAGCTAAAATATTTTTATGATACAATGGTCTCCGAGACCCCTCAGTATCATAATGAGGGCAATGACTATAATTTAAATAACTCAAACCCTCAACTATTGTAAGCTCTTTTGGTCTGGAATCGGTTGTTCCTCCTTCGAACCAGCATAGAGAACCAGCACTGCCACCAGCAAGAACAATTCCTTGATTATAGGCTTTTTTAAGAGCTAAGTCAATCCCTTGTGCCTTCCAAATAGCGAGCATGTTAAGTGTATTACCACCACCCACCATAATGGCATCAACACTAGTTAAAATCTCTTCCCATGTTTTTTCTTGATTTGGCGAATTGATCCAAACTTTCATAACACTTGGTACTATATCCAAATCCGAACATAGCTCATACCAATAATCACTATAATAGATATTATCAGCAGAAGCCGTTGGTAGAAAACATATCTTGGGCTTATCTTTTCCTGTAAGCTCTGCAGTGTACTTTATAAATTCTTTAGTTATTTGGCCGCCATAAATAAAAATCTTCTTTTCATTTTGCCCATAAGCTAATTGACAAGAGCATAGCATTAATAGAAGAAAAATTCTTTTCATAGTATTGATTTTAACGTTTCGGCTAAACTGCGTTTCAATGCAGTTTAGGTATTGTTGTAAGTAGTTGTTCTTCCTTATCTTTTTTTCATTTCAAATTGAATGTGTAACTAAGTCTGGTTGTATAATTAGCAATCATATGTTTATTAGCCCATATACCTTTCTTTGGGCCATACCAAATTGCTTCTTCAATCAATCCTTTATTGTTGTATATGAATTTGTAATTTCCAAAACAAGACACTCCTGAACCAATTCTGAAGTAAATCATTTCGCCATTTTCTTCTTTCGCCTCTTTAACATTAACTAGGCTATCTCCACTGTCATAAGTCTCTATCATATATATTGCTATTCCAATAGTGTCTGCATATTGATATTTAATCGTATTAGATATTTCTGCTGTACTATCGATGTAATAAATTACTTCAACTTTACGCCCTAAACTATCAAATAATTCAGTTAGTATTTTATTTCCTGTTTCATATGTAAGCTCCTTCTTATTGTCTTTATAATAATACTTCGTGTGAGTGATTGAAGAAACCTTATTTTGTTTTAATGCTTTAATTGAGTTCTTAATTTCAATGCATGTTTCAGGCATTTCCTGTGCATTCAAGTTGATTGTACTTGAAAGGTATATAAAAAGCAAAATAAATAGTCGATTCATAAATCTTCTTTCAATAATTAAGCATTACTTACAACGTAGGGCTAAAGATACATCTTTATTTTTCCATTGTGAAGCCCTTTAAATACTCGGATTCAGGAACGCACACTCTCTATAGACAGAGACATTTGCTCCACTATGGATTTCGAATTCAACGCAAATGCTTTATCAGCTAATAACAAAACAGGTCGCTTCAAAAAGGTATAATCGCTCAGAATTATTCTTGTTTAATTTATTATATAAAACAGAGATATAAATATTATGGAAGCAAATAAAAACAACTAGTTTCCCTTTTTATTAATAATATATTATTTTAGAATTTGTGATGAGCTATAGATAATATAGTATTTAACTAATTTGTTTTTTATATTTGTGCCTGATTTAGTAGTGAACATCCTATAGTCAGACCATCAGCGTCTTTCAAAACCACACTAGCTTTATTGCACTTTTTGTTAAATTTGAAAATCATTATTTTCATCTAGTATAAATTATTTGAAAAAATAATAGAATTAAAATAATATTATGGAAACATTATTAAAGCAACCGACGGTAAAGAATTATATTAACGGAGAATTTATTGATAGAGATGATCAAAGATCTATGGATGTAGAAAGTCCGTTAGATGGTTCTACTATTTCAACATTACCATTGTCAACTTATAATGATCTTGACCTGGCCGTAAAGGCTGCACAAGTTGCCTTTAAAAGCTGGTCAGCTATGACACTTAAAGAAAGAGCTCAAATATTTTTCAAATACAGAACATTACTGGAAAAAAATATCGATGAATTATCGAGATTATGTCAGCTGGAAAACGGGAAAACTATTGAAGAATCCAGAGCCGAAGTTGAAAAAAGCATGGAGCTATGTGAGTTTGCTGTATCTCTACCACAAATTGTCGCCAATGAAGTTCAGGAAGTGAGTAAGGGCGTTGAATGCAGAATTGAAAGAAAACCATTGGGAGTTGTAGCTTCTATTGCACCTTTTAATTTTCCTAATATGGTTCCTCATTGGACCATGCCTAATGCACTAATGTTGGGTAACACCATGATCATGAAGCCTTCTGAAGTTGTTCCTTTGAGTGTAGTTAGAATAGCTGAATTATTAAAAGAAGCTGGTTTGCCAGATGGTGTTTTTAATGTTGTGAATGGCGGTAAAGAAATTGTAGAAGCAATTTGTGATCATCCTGGTATAGAAGCTGTTTCATTTGTTGGCTCAACTGCAGTTGCCAAAATAGTTTATAAAAGAGCAACGTCCTCTTTAAAAAGATGTGTTGCATTAGGAGGAGCTAAAAATCATTTGATAGTATTACCAGATGCTGATGTTGAAATGACAGCTACTAATGTGGTTGCTTCCATGTCAGGTTGTGCTGGTCAACGATGTATGGCGGCTTCTGTTATGGTAGGGGTAGACCAAGTACAGCATATTATTGATCGTATGGTTGAATTTTCTAAAACAGTTATTCCAGGTGAAAATTTAGGATCTGTAATAAGTAAAGCAGCTAAAGAAAGAATAGAAGGTTATATAGATCAGGCAGAAAAAGATGGAGCCACGATTTTAGTTGATGGAAGGGGATCCGAAGTTAAGGGTAAAGAAGGGGGGTATTATGTTGGGCCCACCATTATTGATCATGTAACACCAGACATGAGCGTGGCAAAAGAAGAGATTTTTGGTCCTGTAATTTCAATTATAAGAGCAAAGGATATTGATGAAGCCATTACTATTGAAAACAGCTCTAATTACGGTAATGCTGCAGCAGTTTTTACTCAAAGCGGAAAATTAGCCAAAGAGATTATGGAAAAAGCCAGTGCAGGAATGATAGGAGTTAATATTGGCGTACCTGTTCCCAGAGAACCATTTTCTTTTGGTGGCTGGAATGAATCAAAATTTGGAGTTGGAGATATTACTGGAAGAAGCTCTGTTGAATTCTGGACTCAGAATAAAAAAACCACAATAAAGTGGAACCCAGGGGCCAAAACCAATTGGATGAGTTAATTTAAAATAACAATGAAAGGTCAAAGCGTTCAAAATAGTTTAGATTATACTTTATTTTCTTGGGCTAAGCAAGGAGGTTTAGATCCTATCGATGCAGTTCGGGCTCAAGGTGTTTATGTTTATGACCGAGATGGAAAAAAGTACATTGATTTTTCTTCTCAATTAATGAATGTAAATATTGGTCATGGTAATCAGCGAATTACAGATGCTGTAGTTAAACAGATGAAGGAGCTATCTTTTGTATATCCTGGAATGTCTACAGATGTAAGAGGTGAATTGGGAAAAAAATTAGCTGAGATCACACCTGGTAATCTAACAAAATCCTTTTTTACATTAGGTGGAGCGGAGTCTATTGAAAATGCCATTAAGACTGCAAGAATGTATACGGGTCGTCATAAGATCATTACTCAATACCGTTCTTATCATGGCGCTACTTATGGTGCCATTACTGCAGGTGGAGATCCCAGACGTTTTCCCGTGGATTCTCAGGCTGTTCCCAATATGGTTCATGTAGAAAACCCTTATGCATACAGATGCCCTTGGGGAACAGAAAGTATTGAAGAATGCGGAGAGATGGCCATTGCAAATTTAGAGCGTATCATTAAGTATGAGAATCCCAATAGTATTGCCGCCATTTTAATTGAGGGAGAATCGGGTTCCTCGGGTTGTATTAAATATCCACCATTTTATTTGAAAAAAGTAAAAGCCATTTGTGATAAATACGCTATTCTATTGATTGATGATGAGGTGATGAGTGGTTTTGGAAGAACAGGAAAAATGTTTGCTATCGAACATCATGATGTTACACCGGACATAATGTGTTGTGCAAAAGGATTAACATCCGGTTATTTACCATTAGGTGCAATGATTGTTTCTGATAAAATAGCCAAACATTTTGATAAGAACCCCTTAGTTATTGGGCTGACCTATTCTGCACATGCAGTTTCCTGTGCAGCAGCATTAGAGAATATAAAAATCATGGAGGAAAGTCAAATGGTAAAAAATGCATTTGAAATGGGCAGGTATATTGAGCAAAAAATAGAAGATCTTAAACTTATTCATCCTTCGATTGGAGATTTTAGGAATACTGGGTTATTGGGTTGTATAGAGTTAGTAAAAAACCGTGAAACAAAAGAACCCATAACACCTTGGAATGCCGCTCCAGAAGAAATGGAAGCTACCAATAGAATGGCATCGAAAATAAGGGAGCTGGGAATGTTCACTTTTGTAAGATGGAACTGGATTTTTATTGCCCCCCCCCTTTGTGTAACCAAAGAAGAAATTGATGAGGGAATGGATATTATATCACAAGTGATTTCTATAGCTGATGAATATTGTATTTGATTATGGAAGAGGAAATTGTCGAATTAAATGAAAATCTAACAAACTCCCCATTATACAGCGAGGACCTGGCTCCTGTACCGAAAGAAAAAAGAACCTGGTCAAAATGGAGCTTAGCTGCCTTATGGGTAGGAATGGCTGTATGTATCCCTACTTATTTACTTGCGTCTTATATGATCAAGACGGGATTAGCATGGTGGGAAGCACTTATTATTATAGGATTGGCTAATTTAATTATTACAGTTCCTATGGTTCTAAACGGACATGCAGGCGTAAAATATGGGGTCCCTTTTCCGGTTATTGGCCGTTCTTCTTTTGGAATAAAAGGTATACATATACCATCAGTTATTAGAGGTATAGTTGCCTGTGGATGGTTTGGTATAAATACATGGTTGGGAGGCTTGGCTATTTATTCAATTTTTATTGTAATTAGTGGTTTAGACCCACAAACAGGACTTTCAGTTGGTCAATTTATTTGCTTTGGAATTTTTTGGTTTTTGAATATGTTTTTTATTTGGAAAGGAACGAATAGTATCAAATGGCTAGAAGAGTATTCTGCACCTATTCTCATTGTAATGGGTTTACTGTTGATTGGTTGGGGAATGAATAAAGCCGGTGGTTTTGGTATTGTATTAGAACAAAGTTCACAACTGGAAAAACCTGCTGCTTTATTATATCAGGATCATGATTCAACATATATTTCAATCAATCCTATTACTGATAAAAAAGGTGTACCTAAAGCAGATAGCTATCGATTCATATATAATGGCGATACATTGGGTTGGAAGACCTTAAATGCTTCACCTATTTTTATTGAAGAATTTTCAGATGATGATAAATATGAAGTACAGCTTAAAAAAGATAAAATAGTATCTTCTGTTGCTGAAGTTATAGTTGAGGATGAGGATAATAAATATAGCAGTAAGATTTGGTCCTATCTTATATGGTTGACAGCTATGGTGGGATTTTGGGCTACCATGTCATTAAGTATTGCTGATATTACCAGGTATTCTTCTTCTCAATCTGATCAGGTTAAAGGTCAGTTTATAGGATTACCGGGCACGATGATGCTTTTTTCTTTTGTAGGAATATTTGTAACATGTGCAGCAGTTATCAATTTTGATGATGTGCTTATTGCTAATGATGCTCCCTGGGATCCAATTTCATTATTGGCTAAATTTGATAATCCTTGGGTTGTAATTATTTCACAACTTTTTATGATTGTAGCAACATTAAGTACCAATATTGCAGCCAATGTAATTGCACCTGCAAATGCATTTTCAAACCTATTACCTAAAAAGATCAGTTTTAGAATGGGTGGAACAATAACAGGGATTATAGGAATTATTATCTGCCCGTGGTTATTGCTTAATGAAATTCAGGGATTATTAATTGATGTCAGTGCTATACTTGGACCAGTGTTAGCCATCCTTGTTTGCGATTATTTTATTATCAGAAAAAAAGAAATTCAATTAGCAGAACTCTATAAAGAAAATGGAATTTATTCTTTTGGAGGTTCTGGAATTAATAACTCAGCATTTATAACTTTATTTATTGGTGCTTTTATTGCTATTGGTGGTAAATGGATAACAGTAATGGCTCCTTTGTATTCTATTTCCTGGTTTAGTGGTTTTATTGTATCTTTTGCATTGTATTACTTTTTAATGAAAAACAAAAAAGAATATGTCGGTATTGATAAAAAACGGTAGAATCGTTACTGCAGAGTCTCATTTTGTTGCAGATTTATTCATCGAAGGAGAGAAGATCAGTGCTATTGGAAAAGATCTGAAGTTTAATTCAGATAAAGTTATTGATGCTACGGGCAAATTAGTTTTCCCGGGTGGTATTGATCCGCATGTTCATTTGGAGATGCCTTTTATGGGTACTTATTCAAGTGATGATTATGAAACCGGAACAAGAGCTGGATTATTTGGCGGGACGACATCAGTTATTGAGTTTATTCTTCAGACTCAGGGTGATACTTTGCACAATGCATTGAAAACTTGGCAGGAGAAATCCATAACAAAAGCAGTTGGAGATTTTGGTTATCACATGGCAGTTACCGATTTTAATGATGGCGTTGCCAAAGAAGTGGTTCAGATGATCGAGGAAGAGGGTATTACTTCCTTTAAAACTTTCATGGCCTATAAAGGAGCATTGATGATTGATGATGGTCAGATGGTACAACTGATGAAGGTGGTTAAAAAACATGGGGGTATTGTTACTGTACATGCTACCAACGGAGATATGATCGATTCGTTGATTTCTAAGAATTTGGCAGCTGGTAATACTGAGCCTTTATATCATTATTTATCTCAGCCAGAAATTACCGAAGCTGAAGCATCAGGTCGATTTTGTGATATGCTTAATTATACAGGATGTCCTGGATATATAGTTCATATGACATGCGAAGGAGCATTAAATGCAGTAAGAAAAAGAACTCAACGAAATCAAAAAGTTTTCATAGAGACTTGCTCTCAATATCTGATGATTGATGCATCATTATATGAACAGGAAGATGGTGCTAAATGGGTAATGAGTCCTCCACTTAGAGAAAAGAAGGATCAGGAAGCATTATGGAGTGGAATTAATCAGGGCTTGATTCAGGTGGTAGGAACAGATCATTGTCCATTTAATTTGGCTCAAAAGGATATGGGAAGAGACAATTTTGCTAAGATACCTAATGGTCATCCTGCAATTGAGCACAGAATGGAGTTTATGTACTCTGAGGGCGTTAGAAAAGGAAAAATAACGCTGAATAAATTTGTTGAGGTATGTTCAACCAATGCTGCAAAGATTTTTGGAATGTACCCACAAAAAGGAACCATTTCCATTGGTGCAGATGCAGATATTGTCGTTTTTGACCCTAATAAGGAACATACAATTTCTGTGAATACACATCATATGAATTGTGATTATTCAGGATATGAAGGTTGGGAAGTAACTGGTAAAACAGAAACCGTTTTATTAAGAGGTAAAATAGCAATTGAAAATAACCAGTGTCATTTAAAGCCGGGTGATGGAAAGTTTATTTCCAGAGGGAAGTCATCCATGGCGATTTAAAAATTTAAAAATTAAGATATGCCTAGAAAAGTAAAATCAGGATTAATACAATTGAGCCTTCCTATGACTGAAGGAGAGGGGACCATACAGGAGATATGTGAAGCCATGTATCAAAAGCATATTCCTTATATTGAGGATGCTGGTAAACAAGGTGTTCAGATATTATGTTTACAGGAAATTTTTAATACTCCCTATTTTTGTCCTGGACAGGACAGAGCATGGTATGCATCAGCAGAAGCAGTCCCTGGTCCAACTACTGAAAGACTACAGGATATTGCCAAGAAGTATGACATGGTAATAGTAGCTCCATTATATGAAAGAGAACAAGCAGGTGTATTGTATAATACAGCAGCAGTAATTGATGCTGATGGAGAGTATTTAGGGAAATATAGAAAAAACCATATCCCACATACCACTGGATTCTGGGAAAAGTTTTTCTTTAAACCAGGGAACATGGGTTATCCGGTTTTTCAGACAAAATATGCTAAAGTCGGGGTGTATATATGTTATGACAGACACTTCCCAGATGGCGCCAGGGCTTTAGGCTTGAACGGAGCAGAGATCGTTTATAATCCATCAGCTACTGTTGCAGGATTAAGTGAGTACTTATGGAAATTAGAACAGCCCGCACATGCTGCTGCAAATGGATATTTTATGGGATGTATCAATAGAGTAGGAGAAGAAAAGCCATGGAATTTAGGTAAATTTTATGGCCAATCTTATTTTGTGGATCCAAGAGGTCAAATCTTTGCTGAGGCATCAAGAGATAATGATGAATTACTAGTAGCAGAATTTGATCTGGATCTAATCGAAGAGGTTAGATCCACTTGGCAGTTTTTTCGAGATAGAAGACCAGAGACTTATGGTGATCTGACAAAACTTTAATTTTCACCTAAATCCAGAAACATTTAATTATGGCAGAATATAAAAGACCTCAAAACGAGGAGGAATTTAATGAGAACTTCAAGCAGAAAACCCCCTTGATGAATGATACTCAGGCCTATTATGAAAGTTCCAGATGTTTATTTTGCTATGATGCTCCTTGTATGAATGCTTGTCCAACGGAGATTGATATACCATTGTTTATTAAGCAGATCCACAGTGGAAATGTTGAAGGTGCTGCTAAAACGATCTATGATTCAAACTGGCTGGGTAATGCATGTGGCTCGGTCTGCCCTACAGGTGTGCTATGTGAAGGGGCTTGCGTGTATAATCATCAGGATGTTCCACCTTTGCAAATAGGCAGGTTACAAAACTACGCTACTAAATCAGTAATAGATTCAGGTAAACATTTATATACGCCAGGTGATGATAATGGAAAGAAAGTGGTAGTAATCGGTGCTGGTCCTGCTGGAATAGCATGTGCCTGTGAGTTAAGAACTCTGGGTTATACAGTTGATGTTTTTGAGGCGAAGGATAAACCTACTGGATTATTAGTATATGGTAATGCTCCTTATAAGATCACTAATGAAGAAGTTTTTGAAGAAACTTCTTTTCTGCAGGATCAGTTAGGATATAATGTAAAATATAATTCTCCTATTAACTCAAAAGAACAAATATTAGAATTAGAAAATAATTACGATGCTATTTTTCTGGGCATAGGCATAGGCGCTACAGCATATAGGAATATTCCGGGAGAGGATAAGGATGGAGTATATGGAGCAGTGGAATTTATTGCAGATCTAAAGATGAACCATTCTAATACTAAAGTGGGAAATAAAGTTATAGTTCTTGGTGGGGGTAATACTGCCATGGATGCAGCATCAGAATCTGCACGAATGGGCGCTTCAAATGTGACGCTAGCATATAGAGGTAATAAAGAAAAAATGGGGGCTTATTCTTTTGAATATGATCTAATAATTAGTGCTGGAGTAAAAAGTGTGTTTGATGCTTCACCTGTGCAAATTATTGGAAGTGATTCTGTTGAGGGGGTTAAATTCTCCGATTCAAAAGGGAAACACTTTGTAATTGAAGCGGACATGGTCATTAAAGCAACTGGTCAGGAAAAACAAGCTTCATTTTATGAAATGATTAAAGGATTAGAAGCTGATTCTAATACAAGGATTAAAGTAAACCCGAAGAACAATCAAACAACAAATAAGCAGTATTTTGCCGGTGGTGATGCTATAAATGGTGGTGCAGAAGTAGTTAATGGTGCTTATGATGGAAAGTTAGCAGCACAAGGAATTCATCAATGGTTAAATCAATAAATTAATAGTTATGGCAGATTTATCAATAGACTTTGCAGGTATAAAATCCCCAAATCCATTTTGGGTAGCATCAGCTCCTCCAACTAATACTGGATATCAGATTATGAAAGCCTATGACGCAGGTTGGGGTGGAGCAGTTTGGAAAACATTAGGAATGCCAACCATCAATGTGTCAAGCAGATATGGATCAACTAATTACAGGGATACCCGTATGGCTGGGTTTACTAATATTGAGCTTATCAGCGATAGACCACTGGAAGATAATCTTCGAGAGATGAGGGAGGTTACAAAAAGGTTTCCGGATCATGCTACTATTGCTTCTTTAATGGTGGACACCCGTGGGCAATGGATCGATATTATTAAACAAGTTGAAGATGCTGGGGCTAAAGGCATTGAGCTGAACTTTGGATGTCCACATGGCATGTGTGAAAGAGGTATGGGCTCTGCGGTAGGTCAGGATCCAGTTGCTTTAAAAACAATTGTGGAATGGGTCATGGATGCAGCTAACATTCCTGTAATCACTAAATTATCTCCTAATATTTCACATATTACAGATCCAGGATTGGCAGCTGTTCAGGCAAAAACAAATGCTATTTCCTTGATCAATACCGTTAAAAGTATTGTAGGAATAGATTTAGAGACCTATGCCCCATATCCTGTTGTTGATGGGAAGGGATCTAATGGTGGGTATTGCGGTCCTGCAGTAAAACCAATCGCTTTGCATATGCTTAAAGAATTAAAGCAGCATCCTCAAATAAAGGATACTCCAATTAGCGGGATAGGAGGGATTGAGAACTGGAGAGACGTGGTTGAATATATTCTTTTAGGTGCAACTTCTGTACAGGTATGTACTGCGATAATGCATTATGGATTTGGAATTGTAAGAGAAATGGAAGCAGGGTTAGTCAATTTCATGAATGAAAAAGGATATCAAACAATTTATGATTTTGCTGGTAAGGCATTACCTAATATTATGGAGTGGAAAGATCTGAATCTTAAATATGATGTCAAGGCAAAGATCAATAGAGATAAATGCATAGGCTGTGATCTTTGTTATATAGCATGTGATGATGGAGCGCATCAGGCAATTGCTCTACCTACTGATGGTACTAGAATTCCTGTGGTCATTGAAGAGAATTGTGTGGGATGTAATCTGTGTTCATTAGTTTGTCCGGTAGAAGAATGTATAACTATGGAGCGTAAGGATGATGGAACTCACCATCAAACCTGGGATGAGTTAACCAATGCAGATCAGATCCCAAATACCTGGAATGATAACAGGGCCGGTGGTAAAGGACATTATGTTCCTGAACCATTAGAAGCCTTGAACTCTGTTAGAAAGGATAAATCAGGAACTAGAGCTAAGTAATTTTTTAGTATGGATGAATTCATGAAAATAGCCATTAAAGAAGCCAAAATTGGATTATCAGAAGGGGGCATTCCCATAGGGTCAGTATTGGTTAAGGATGGAGTTTGTATTGCCAGGGGGCACAATAAAAGAGTTCAGGAACAAAACCCAATACTTCATGGTGAAATGGATTGTTTGAATAATGCAGGTCGTATAGGAAGTTATAAGGATACTGTAATTTATTCAACTTTAATGCCTTGTTACATGTGTGCTGGTACTATTGTTCAGTTTAAAATACCTAAAGTAATAGTGGGTGAATCCAGAACATTTTCTGGAGCCAGAGAATTTATGGAAAGTCATGGTGTTAAAGTTATTGATCTTGATGAAGTAGTGTGTTTTCAAATGATGGAAGATTTTATAGAAAAGAATCCTGAATTATGGAATGAAGATATCGGTGAATAATTTTAAGACCATGGAAACAATAGGACTAAAGATACATCTTTATTTTTCCCTTGTGAAGCCCTTTAAATACTCGGATTCAGGAACGCATACCCTCTATAGACAGAGACATTAGCTCCACTATGGATTTCGAATTCCCTGCAAATGCTTTATCAGCTAATAACAAAACAGGTCGTTTCAAAAAAGTATAATCGCTCAGAATCAGTTTTTGGTAATCCGAATCCTCAAACGCAGATGCATCCATGGACCTGAATTTGATCGCTCTTTTATTGAAAAGCTCCTCGTACGAAGAAAAGTGTTTTTTGATCTGTTTCAGCTCTTCAGAGGTAATTGGGGAAGATTTAATCTCTCTTAATTCGATAGAATCGGGCAAATCCAGCTCTTTGAGAATCCTTCTACAGGTATCACAGGATTTCAGGTAAAAAAAGCTCCCATTAACAGAACTCAGCGTATGCAGCTTGAAGGTTATTGGAAATCATTTCCGCAGTGCCTCCCTCAATATGGTGGCGCTCCAAAAAGTGAACCAGCTTCCCATCTTTGAAAAGCGCTACAGATGGAGATGATGGAGGATAAGGCAGAAAGTACTTTCTGGCCTGAGCAACTGCATCTGTATCTACTCCTGCAAAAACGGTGGTTAATGCATCAGGGCTTTTATCACCCTGAACCGAAAGCTTAACACCTGGGCGCAAATTTCCTGCAGCACAGCCGCATACAGAATTTACGACAACAAGGAGTGTTCCTGATGTATTTTGAATCGTAGTATCTACTTCTTCAGTTGAAGTAAGCTCTTTAAATCCAGCCGACGTCAGATCATCTTTCATGGGCTGTACTATTTCTGGTGGGTACATATCAATTTATTATTAAGGACACAAAGTTAGGAAATAGCTCGAGAAAATGCTTTCTAATTGAAATACTTTTTCCAACCGAAAATCAAGAAACACGAACAGAAACAATCATTTCAAAAGTTGCCACGACCTCCCCCGTATCGTTTTTGGCCTCAACTATAATGCTGTCATTTATTCGGGTCCCTTCATTTAGGCTTTTTTCCATGGCAGCTTTAATCTTTTGCCCTTCATTGCTTTCAAATACAATATGACTTTCCGCCCTTTTTAGAAACTGTGCATTCATTCCCTTAAATGCGAATGAGACCTGCCTGTCCATCTTTTTTGAAAAATAAAAAACCTGAATACCTCCTGCAATATCTGCCCCTACCGAGAGGGCGCCGAAATACATCGAATTTAAATGGTTTTTTGTGCGTCTGCGAAGCTTAATTCGAACACGTACGCAATCATCATCAATAGCTAAAAGTCGAGGCCGGGTAAATCCGATCATTGGAATTTTAATGCATCCTAAAAGGAACAGCAACCAACGCATTTTTTTTAATGAAACTTCCATATTAATTGCCTAATAATTTTTTGATTTCATTTAGCTTGAGTAATGCGTCTACAGGCGTCAAAGCATTAATATCCACGTTTTTTAGCTCTTCATGGATCTGTTCCAGTAGGGGGTCATTGAGCTGAAAAAAGCTCAATTGCATAGAATCGTTTAGGCTCGTTTTAATGTCTTCTTTGTTTTTCTTTCCGCCAACATTGGCATGCATCGCTTCAAGATCACTTAAGATTTGCTCAGATCGTTTGATGACCTGCGCTGGCATTCCCGCCATTTTTGCGACGTGGATTCCAAAGGAATGTTCACTTCCCCCTTCTACCAGCTTTCTTATAAAAAGGATCTTTTTTCCAACCTCCTTTACGGCGACATTAAAGTTTTTAATCCGCTCGAATTTATGGGTCATCTCATTGAGCTCGTGGTAGTGGGTAGCAAATAAGGTTTTGCATTTTGCCTTTTTGTTTTCGTGCAGGTATTCCGCAATGGCCCAGGCGATAGAGATTCCATCATAAGTACTTGTTCCTCTGCCAATTTCATCTAAAAGAATTAAACTACGAGGAGAAATGTTGTTTAAAATACTTGCCGTTTCATTCATTTCTACCATAAAAGTGGACTCTCCAGATGAAATATTATCGGATGCTCCAACACGCGTGAATACTTTATCCACAAGACCTATCTCCGCACTTTCTGCAGGGACAAAACATCCCATCTGAGCCATGATAACAATCAGAGCGGTTTGTCTAATCAAGGCACTTTTACCACTCATGTTCGGCCCCGTAATCATCATGACCTGCTGCATGTGCTGATTCAAATCCAAATCATTTGGAATATACCTTTCGCCAATAGGCATAGACTGTTCAATTACAGGATGTCTTCCTTTCACGATTTTAAGGTCATACCCTTCGTTAATTTGTGGACGATGGTAGTCGTACTTTTCAGAAATTCTTGAGAACGAAAACAAACAATCGAGTCTTCCTAAAATTTGCGCATTGAGCTGTATTGGGCTAATGAAATTTGCCATTTCTAATACCAGCTCCTGAAACAATCTGGTTTCAAGCGAAAATATTTTTTCTTCTGCACCCAGTATTTTTTGCTCATATACCTTGAGCTCTTCGGTAATGTATCGTTCAGCATTGACAAGGGTTTGCTTTCTAATCCATTCTTCAGGGACCTTGTCTTTATGTGTATTTCTTACTTCAATATAGTAACCGAAGACATTGTTAAAAGCGATTTTCAGGCTGGGGATTTGCGTTCGCTCTGATTCCTTCTTTTGTAACTCAGCAAGAAAATCCTTGCCGTGATAGGCAATTTCACGAAGCTCATCAAGCTCCTTGTTCCATCCTGATTTTATCACCTCTCCTTTCCCGATTTGGGCAGCAGGTTCTTCAGTTAAGGAATTATTTATGAGCTCAATCAACGAAGGACAGGGATCAAGTTTTTCAAGCATGTGCTTCAGACTTATTGGCTTGTCTTTGGTATTTAAAAGGGCTTTTAAAGGATCGATTTCCATTAATGTCTTTTTCAGGTGAGCGACCTCCTTTGGGTTCACGCGACCCACAGCGACTTTTGAAATTAGCCGTTCTAAATCTCCGATGTTTTTTAAGCGTTGTGAGAGCTCATAACTCAGCTTTTCATTGGACTTCAAAAAATCAACCACCATTAATCGGTCTTCTATAGGCTTTTTGTTTTTTAACGGAAGCATAATCCATCGCCGAAGCATGCGACTTCCCATTGCCGTTTGTGTTTCGTCTAAAACATCGGATAGTGTTTTGGCATTTTCGTTGACAGAAGACACAAGCTCCAGGTTTTTAATGGTGAAACGATCCAGCCATACATATTTATCTTCTTCAATGCGAGAAATACTCGTAATGTGATCGAGCTTTTTATGCTCACTTTCACCCAGGTAATGGAATATAGCACCCGCTGCAACAATCGCCTCAGTCATTCCATCAACACCAAAGCCCTTTAAAGATTTTGTACCGAAGTGCTTATTTAAAATATCTTCTGCAAAATCCTGTGTGAATACCCAGTCATCCAGTCTAAAAGTATAATGCCCAGATCCAAATAGAGCGTCAAACTCTTTTCTTTTGTTTTTTTGAAATAAAATTTCACTTGGGCTAAAATTAGAGATGAGTTTGTTTATGTATTCCCCGTCGCCTTGCGCCACAAGGAGCTCTCCAGTAGAGACATCCAACAGAGCAATACCGTGGGAATGATGTCCCAGCTGAATAGCACCAAGAAAATTATTTTCTTTTTGATTTAGCACCTCGTCGTTGAATGAAACCCCAGGCGTTACCAATTCAGTTACACCTCGTTTTACTATTTTCTTGGTCAATTTTGGGTCTTCGAGCTGATCGCAGATTGCTACACGCTCACCTGCACGCACCAATTTGGGCAAGTATGTATTAATAGAATGATGTGGAAATCCTGCAAGCTCAATATGAGCGGCGGCACCATTTTTTCTTTTAGTCAAAATGATACCCAGAATTTTTGAAGCCTTAATGGCGTCCAGCCCGAATGTTTCGTAAAAATCTCCTACGCGAAAAAGCAACAAGGCCTTTGGGTGCTTCGCCTTGATTTGATTATATTGCTTCATTAAAGGAGTTTCTGAAGGTCCTTTAACCTTCGTGGATTTCGCCAAGTGAAATGATTTTATAATTTTTGTAGGTAAAGTTAATCGCATCACCGTGGAAATCAAAGCGTAGGAAAAAGATATTTTGAAAGAATGAACAAAAAACTAAAGCTTTGGGAGCTAAATAGAAAAACGGAAGAAGAATTCCGAAGCCAAGATAAGTTTCCAATCATTGTGGTTTTAGACGATATCCGTTCCCTGAATAACATTGGTTCTTTTTTTAGAACAGCAGACGCGTTTAACATTCAAAAAATTGTGTTGTGTGGCATTACTGCAAAGCCCCCACACAGAGACATCCATAAAACAGCATTAGGAGCTACCGATACTGTGCTTTGGGAATATCAAGAGGATGTAAATAAAACCGTGGTTCAGCTCAAAAATGAGGGCTATGATATTTACGCAATTGAACAGACAGAAAAAACCACCTCTTTACAAAGCGTACCTGAACTAGACACAAAATCTGTGGCATTGGTTTTTGGTAATGAAGTAAATGGGGTACATCAGGAAGTAGTGGATCGCGCGGATCTAATTATAGAGGTCCCTCAATTTGGAACCAAGCACAGCCTTAATGTCAGTGTGTGTGCAGGTATAGTATTATGGGAGTTTGCTAAAAAACACCTTGAATGAAAAAAGTAGTCATTCTATTTCTTCTTATCCCATTTGCTTTTTTCGGTCAAATAAAAAATGTCACATTATTGGACCAGTGGTCAGACACCTCATTGATTACCAATTCCAGCTCTGTGAGATATAGCGGCTGCTTCTCCTTTGTGTATGAAGGAAGCGAATACGGTGTTATAGGGTCTACCGAGGGAGCTCATATTTTTAAAATCACTTCTGAAAATCAGCTTCAATTTATAGATAAAATTGAAGGCAGCTTTGTATCTTCTCAGGCTATTACTCGAGAGTATGCGATTTACAATAACTACCTGTATGCGATAGGAGATGAAGGGCCTGCTAGTCTTCAGATCATAGACCTTACATACCTTCCCGATTCCGCAGTCCTTTCGGCAGAGATACAGGACGACAGAGTGGGAAAAGCGCATAACATATGTATTGATTCGCTAAATGAGCTCATGTACCTATGCTCTGTGACACCCATAATTAATGGACAGGAAGCATCACTAATTCCGCTGCGGGTATTCTCTTTGAATAATCCTCTTTCTCCGGCAATTCTATTTGACGGATTTAATGATTTAGATGAGGTGCATGACATTGAAGTTAGAGATCAATTTGCCATTATGAATTGTGGGTATCAGGGTATTAGAATATATGATTTCACGAATCCGGCCACACCTGTGTATATAAATAATTTAGAGTTTTATCAGGAGCAGGGCTATAACCATCAGGGAAGCTTAAGCTCAAATGGCGAGGTGTATGTCTTTGCTGATGAGACTCCAGGCACTCGTATAAAAAAATGCAGTGTGGGCACTGATTACACGATTCAGGTTGAGCAATTTTTTGGAGTAGAGAACTCCCCTTACGATAAGACGGCTCATAATATTGAAATCCTGGGGAATTTGGCTTACGTAGCTTATTACAATGAAGGGCTGCGGGTGTATGACCTCAGAACCAATCCGCCAGCCGAGGTCGCGGCTTATGATACGCATACAGATCTTGAAGGAAATGAGTTTTCCATGTGGGGAGCCTGGGGCATTGAGGCAAACATTTCAAAAAACCGTGTTCTTGTTTCGGATCGAATTTCTGGTTTTTATTTATTTGAATTTAATCGAGAATTTTTTGAACAGGCCATATCTCCTTCAACTGTAAACTGCAGTCCAAACCCCGTTTATTCAGGAGAATACATATCGGTACGAAGTGCAAATGACCAGATTACCACATTCAGTATAACACTTGTTGATGATAAAGGGAAAGAAGTTTTAAAGGAAGAAATCACCGATAAAAGCTATACAAAGCTTCATATAGACCTTGCTCAAGGCACGTATTTTCTTAGAATTGAATTTACAGATGAGTTGTATCTAACTCGTGAAATGATTAAAATAATTGTGCTTTAAAGAAGCTCTACAAAAAGAACTTCGCTTTCTTTAGAGACTTTTAGCACCCCTTTTTTAGACAAGCCTTTCATGGCTTTATCCCAGGCCTTATTGCTCATTTCAGCCCCATCTCGAAGCTCCTTTAATTCGCACTTATTGACTTTCTTGAGATTCTCATGAATTACTTTCTCCTGCTCAGTAAGCTCAAGTTGAACTGTTTTTACTTCCGGTCTCATCTGAGGGAAAAACAAGACCTCCTGAATAGAAGAATTATTGGTTAAAAACATACATAGACGGTCAATTCCAATGCCCATTCCAGAGGTTGGAGGCATTCCGTATTCCAACGCGCGCACATAATCAAGATCAATACTCATGGCTTCATCATCTCCTTTTTCTGAAAGCCTTACCTGCTCTTCGAATCGCTCTTTTTGATCTATAGGATCATTTAATTCAGAATAGGCATTTGCCAATTCTTTTCCATTTACCATCAGCTCAAATCGCTCCGTTAATTCTGGATTTTCTCTATGTTTTTTACACAGTGGTGACATCTCGATGGGATAATCCGTGATAAAAGTGGGCTGCACATAACTACTTTCGCATTTCTCCCCGAAAATTTCATCGATGAGCTTTCCTTTACCCATGCTTTCATCGATTTCTACTCCAAGCTTTATACAAGTTTCTCGGAGCTCATTTTCGTTCATTGGGGCAATGTCAATTCCTGTATGTTCCTTTATGGAATCAATCATAGAGATTCTCTTAAATGGACGCTTAAAGCTCACCTTGTTTTCTCCAATCTGAACATCTGTTGTTCCGAGCACATCCATACAAATGGTTTCAAGCATTTCTTCTACAAATTCCATCATCCAGACGTAGTCTTTGTAGGCAACATATATTTCCATCTGTGTAAATTCAGGATTATGGGTTCTATCCATTCCTTCATTACGAAAGTCTTTAGCGAATTCATACACCCCGTCAAATCCACCAACAATAAGCCGTTTTAGATAAAGCTCATTTGCAATTCTTAGATATAAAGGAATGTCGAGGGCGTTATGATGGGTTACAAAGGGACGCGCAGCGGCTCCTCCAGGGATTGATTGTAAGATGGGAGTTTCCACCTCGAGGTATTCTTTTGAATTAAGAAAAGACCTCATCGACGAAATAATCTTGGATCTTTTAATGAACGTATCTTTTACATGGGGGTTCACTACAAGGTCCACATAGCGCTGTCGATATCTGGATTCAGGATCAGTAAATGCATCGTGAACCGTTCCTTCAGAATCTGTTTTGGGTAAGGGGAGAGGTTTAATTGCTTTACTGAGAACAGTTAGTTTAGACACATGTACAGAAATTTCTCCTACCTGAGTTTTAAATATGGTTCCGTTAACACCAATTAAATCACCGAGGTCAATTAGTTTTTTAAACACATCATTATAAAGGGTCTTGTCTTCTCCAGGACAAATTTCATCACGATTAAAATAGAGCTGTATTCGCCCCGAAGAATCTTGCAGCTCCGCAAATGAAGCCTTACCCATTATGCGTTTACTCATAATACGACCCGCCATGCAAACTTCCTGCCCCTCTACATAATTGTCTTTTACATTTTGAGATAGGGCATTCACTGGAAACAGTTGCGCAGGATATGGTTCTATCCCTAAAGCCCGAAGTTTATTTAAAGACTCTCTACGAAAAAGCTCTTGTTCTGATAATTCCTGAAGACTCATTACAAATGATTTAGACGCAAAGATAATGCACATCACTTAAAAATGTCAGAATTCGTAAAAAAGAGCAACTTAAATCTTCTTTTTTTCGTACAAATTGGATATGAACCCTATTGCTTTTGTTACAAACCCACAAATTCGAGTTGATAATTTGAGAGAATCTTTTTTACAGGCCCTATTTAACTGCGTAATTTAGAAAAGCAATGAAAGCAAAACTTATAAAAATAGCAAAATGGACAGGTGGAATCCTAACAGGGATAGTCCTTTTTGTTGTTATATTAATTTTTGCTTTTCAAGACAAAATCATTGAGAAATCTATTGCCGAGATCAACAAAAATCTCGAAGTTCCAATGACTGTAACGGATGTGGAATTTGCATTTTGGTCTAGTTTTCCAAATATATCTATTGATTTGCTGGATGTTGAAATTGCCAGTAAAAACATGGATAAAAGCCTATTGAAAAGTAAAAAGTTCAATTTGAGGTTTAATCCGCTAGACCTACTGGTTGGCGATTATAACCTCAAACAGATTAATGTTTCTAACGGAGAGCTGAATCTGTATGTTGACTCGCTGGGAAATGACAATTACAACATCATAAAAGAATCTGAAGGAGATGAAGAATCTGATTTTAAATTGGAGTTAAAGTCCGTGAAATTAAAGTCAATGAAGGTAAATTACCAGAATGACGTAACCGGACAGCAATATAAATCGATGTGTGATCTTGTAGAACTTTCCGGTGAGCTTTCAGAGGAACAATTTGATATGTTGACGTCGGGTAAAATCCAATTGATTAGTGCGAAAAGTTCGGATATTACATTGATTAAAAATCAGGAGATTAACTTTAATTTAAACTTAAATGTGGATCAAAAAAAATCGATAACTCGACTTGCAAAAGCAGAGATACAGATAGGTGGATTGCCTTTTAGCATTGATGGAAGAGTTGATGAAGATAGTTTGCAGATGCATATTTCCTCCAAAGCAATTCAGCTTACTGATGCAGTAGAAAAGATATCAATTGATCCGGAAAATGAGCTGCAAAAGCTAAACGGAAAAGGAACACTGGATTTTGATCTGAACATCACAGGAGGAATGGGGGCAACGGATCCGATTGATGTGGCGTGTGAGTTTTCAATAAAAGATGGGCAGATTATTGAAACAAGTGAAAATTTGAAATTTGATGACATTCAGCTGCAGGGGCATTATGCAAAAAAAGATTCTACTATTGAAGAACTGGTCTTGAAAACGATAAGTTTTGATTCTGAAACAGGACCTTTTTCAGGAAACCTTTCGATTACCGACTTTGAGCACCCTAAAATCAAAGGCACGGCTAAAGGCACCATAAACTTGCGTTCTGCACATCGTGTTTTTCATTTTTCTGAGTTTGATCAAATTAATGGAAAGCTAAAGTTGTTCTGTGATTTTGAAGCTGTACAGCCCGAAAAGAATTCAGATATACAGCTAAAAAAATGCAGTGGAGATATTTCCATAGTCAACAGTAATTTCAAACTTGAAAACGATAAGCGGAATTTTAAAGACGTAAATGGCAAACTGCAATTTACAACCCGTCAGGTAAGAGTGCGAGATTTTGCCCTAAAGATAAACGAGTCTGACATGAAACTAAAAGGAACCTTCTCAAATGTGTTTAATTACCTCTATAACAATGGGACTTTAGCCCTTGACCTCAGCCTGAGTGGCGAAAACATCAAGCTTAATGATCTTGGATCCACAACCAAAGAAGAAAAAATTGCAGATGGGGAAATTTATTCGCTTCCATCAGACCTGAAGGGGAGAATAGGGATATCAGTAGGCTCTCTCTCTTATGAGGGGCATACCTTTGAACGACTTAGAGGTCAAATGAAAATTAAAGGCCGGGAAGTTGATTTGACAGGCTTTAGCCTTGAGAATGCAGGAGCAAGAATCAAAGGAAATTTAACTGTTGAGGAAAAATCACCCGAAAAATTTGAGATTAAAACCAATCTTTCGAGTACACGCATAGATGTAAAAAGAGCATTTAAGGAATGGAACAATTTCTATCAGGATGTGATTTTAGCCGACAACATATCTGGAACCGCCGATTTATCCATGAAATTTCAGGCTATGTTTAGTTTTGGAAAGGGGATTGATTATCCCTCTCTTGATAGTAAATTGAATCTACGGATTTCAAACGGAGAGTTGAAAAATGCGGGGATTATGACAGATATAGCAGAGAGCATTAAGGATAGTCCTGCAAAGCTGGTATTGGGTAAAAAAAACCTGAAGCTTCTAGAAGACAGGTTAAAGGATATTTCTTTCAATACACTTAAGAATGAAATTTCTATTAAAAATGAAGTAGTGACTATTCCAAAAATGACTATTCAGTCCTCAGCCTTAAATATGAATGTTTCTGGAACGCATGCGTTTTCCAATCAGGTGGATTATCGTTTTGATTTTAAGTTTAGGGATTTGCTTACATCCGAAAGGGATAGTGAATTTGGTGAAATTATTGATGATGGAACCGGATTCAGAATGTTCTTAAAAATGACAGGAGATATTTATGACCCCGCCTTGGAATGGGATAGAGAGCGGCAAAAACAGAGCGCCAAAGAATATCGTCAGGAAGAGAAAAAGCAAATCAAGGAAATGCTTAAAACGGAATTTGGAGTGTTCAAAAATGACACTACTGTGGAAGAATTCAAAGTAGAGGAGCAGCCAAAAGAAGAGATCAAGATAAATTGGAACCCTACAACTGGGGCAGATACTATTCCAACAAAAGAGGAGCTTGATCCAGAGAAAAAAGAGGAGCCCAAAAAGAAAGAATCAAAGTTTAAAAAAGCACTGGAAAAGCTAAAGGAGCAACAACAAAAGGACCAGGAAGAAGAAGAGGAAAAGGTGATTATTGGAATTAAAGGAGAAGAAGAGGATTAAAAGAAATCCTTAACTTTAAGCTTAACCAAATCCATTGCCATGCGTATTCTGATTGTTTCTGTTTTGTGCCTTTCAGCCATAATTCCATCTTCGCTCGAACCCCAAAAAATATCCAAAAAGGACCTGGCCATATTGTATGGACCGACTTTTGAAAACTTCAAATCAGAGGGAGGGGACTATGACTATGGCACGGTGCGGTATGGAGATTCTCAATATTATGAAGGGTTTAACGGTATATTTTTCTATGGTGACTATGCGACAGATGGAGTGATCCAGTATCTGGATACGGAACCAATAAGGAGTTTTGGCTCTGTAGAGCATTACGAAAAACTCGCCGGAATGAAAATGCATCTTGCGCTGTCTGATGATGAAGAATGGAGCAGCAGCTCTTTTCATCGTTACAATCCGGAATTTATTAATTGGCTAACGGAAAACATGATTCCTCCAGAAGGATTTAGCATAAAGGGTGTTACAGCAAAATATGTGTACAGACATTACAGCCGTTTTTTCCGGCTCCTAACAGAGAGCTATTTATATCTGAATAAGGGAGGAACGTATGATGCACAGGCCAGATACTATATTGAACAGACTGAAAATGATGATGGTATAGATGTCTTGTGGGGAACATACCATTATGCGCTCGGTGGATATGAGGTACAAAGCGATATTGAAATATATTCTCCTTTTGAGCCACATATGGCTTTTGGTTTCTGGCTGAGAAGAAACCTGGATGGAACGCACGATGAAGCTTATCGGTGCTTGTCAAAAATCATGAATCGTTTTGACAAAAGGTGGTTTAAAATGATCAAAAAGAGATATACCTCTTAAGAATTTAGTTTTTTCAGAATTTCTGTTGTCGAATAGCCCTCTACCAGGTTTATGGTTTGTACTTTTCCGCCATTATTTAATATATAATCTCGGCCAACAATATATTTGGGGCTAGTATTGTCACTTTCCTCGGGATCGTAATCTCCTCCTTTAACAAGGATGTCTGGCATCAAATCCTTGATGATGGATTCCGGAGTTTCTTCATCAAAAACAACAACGAGGTCAACAAATTCCAAAGCGGCGATAAGAAAAGCTCTTGAGCTTTCATCATTTACAGGGCGATTTGGTGATTTCCCGAGGCTCTTCACCGAGCGGTCACTGTTGACGCCAACAATTAAATAACTCCCAAGCGAAGCGGCTTCGGCCAAATACATCACATGTCCCAAATGCAATACATCAAAGCACCCGTTTGTAAAACAAAGTTTTGTGCTGTCATTACGGAGCTCATGACATTTTTCAATGAGATTTTTGCTTGTGCAGATTTTATTTTGAATATGGGCTATATTATTATTCATCAACGCTATGTTTTCTTGGCATTAAAATCAAAGAGATTAAACCCAAAAGTATTAAAAAGATGGTTTGTGTTGTCCAAATTACCATACCTAATGCATTTCCTATGGCATCAGCATCAGCAATTCCTTGTTCTTTGAGATAGTACGCGGTTATAACTCCAATCAACAGGGGATAAGCCCCCATCCCTCCATTAGTAAAAGAAATACCTATACCGCCAATCGAAAAGGCCAAAAGCATACCACTTAAAGGCACGTGTGAAGTCTCTTCCATTGCATAATAGGGCAATATAAACATCAATAGATATGAAACCCAGATAAATAAGGTGTGAAGAATATAACCCCAGTACTGTTTGACCTTAAAAATAGAGGATAAACCATCTTTTAAAGAAAGAAGAAAACCATATATGTGCTTTCTGATTTTTTTAATGAGAAGCATAATGATTAGAACAATACCCAATAGCACAAATAGATACATCCAGAAGTCATTTCCTGACTCGTTTTGAGATGAACCAAAAAAACTAGTTTTGAGTCTTGACATTATTATAGAGGTCTCCCTTGGACTTATCAGTACGGCCAGCAAGGTAAAAAGTCCAAGAATCAGCATGTCGATAATTCTTTCCGTTACTATAGTTCCAAATGCTGGACCCACAGGAATATTATCGGATCGTTTAAGCATAACTGCACGAGAGAATTCTCCAGCTCTGGGAATAGTCATATTCACCAGATACCCAATCATTAAAGAATGGTATTGGTTTTTAAAAGAGCTTTTATATCCCATAGGCCACAAAGTATATCCCCATCTATAGGCTCTGGAAAAATAAGATACAAGAGCTAAAAATAATGATAACCCGATTAACCAATAGTTAGAGCTTAAAATGGCTTCTTTAAAAATCAATACGTCATTTGGGGTCATCACATCAAACAAATACCAGGTAAGATAAATACCGAGCCCCAAAGAGAGTATCACCTTTAAAACCGTATTTAGATTACTTCTTTTCATTCAAATTATACCACTTTGTTTAAGAAAAATTTTTAAAGCAATGCATTGTCAATTAACCGAATCTTATCGCAATACGCCGATATACAGCACACTGCTTTTTCGTTCGTTTTGTCTCCCACGGGGCTAAAAGACTCAGCATTAACTATGTCCAAATATTCTAAATCTAAATCCCCTTCATTAAAATAAGCAATCGCATTTGATTTGAGCTCACTATATGACCATGTGTTTTTATTTTCAAGCACAAAGCGGAGTGTTTTATATATGATTAAAGCCTGGTTCTTTTGTGCATAGCTTAGCTTTTCATTCCTACTGCTTAAAGCAAGACCTTCATCATTCCTAATGGTAGGGCTTCCAACTAATTCAATATGCAGCCCAGTGTTTTTAACCATTTGCTTAATCACGGCAAATTGCTGAAAATCTTTTAGCCCAAAATAGGCTTTATTCGCCTGGATTAAACAGAATAAATTGTACACAACATGTGCTACTCCCTGAAAATGTCCAGGACGATACTTACCCTCCAACACCTGATCGAGAATCCCTAGGTCGGGTTCTTTATAGTTGTCATTATCGGGATACACATCCTCTTCTTTTGGAATACAGGCGTATAAGCCGTGATAAGCCGCGAGTATTTCAAGATCGGCATCGAGGGTGCGCGGATATGTCTTTAGGTCCGATGTGTTGTTAAACTGCTTGGGATTCACAAAAATGGTAACAACGGCAAAATCGTTCTCTTTTAAACCCCTTTCTATTAGAGACAGGTGTCCGGAATGCAATGCTCCCATAGTTGGAATTAATCCAACAGAAATATCGCTGCCCTTACCCTTCAGATGGGCATTTAAGGAATTGAAATCATAAAAAACTCTAAAACTGTCCATTTTCAAGCCTGATATAAGAGGTAAAGCTAAGTCTTTTTGGGAAAGTTAGATAAAAATACGTACTTTTGCACTCCGAATTAAACTTATGGAAAAGAAAAAAATCCTATATATTTCTCAAGAAATAGCCCCGTTTTTACCAAAATCGGAAATAGCCAACACCTCAAGAAAACTTCCTCAAGTAATTCAAGAGGCGGGTAAAGAAATACGCGTTTTTATGCCGCGATTTGGAGTAATTAATGAACGAAGACATCAATTGCATGAAGTAATTAGGTTATCAGGCCTAAATATATGTATAGATGATCAGGATCATCCTCTTATAATCAAGGTGGCATCGGTTTCAGCGGCTAGAATGCAGGTTTACTTTATTGATAACGATGAGTACTTTAGAAGAAAACACACCTTAACTGATGAGGATGACAAAGATTTTAAAGACAATGATGAGCGTTCCATGTTCTTTTGTCGCGGAGTACTTGAAACAGTTAAAAAATTAGGATGGCAGCCTGATGTAATTCATTGCCATGGGTATTTGACGGGTATTATGGGCTTATATATTAAACAGATGTACAACCTTGATCCTCACTTCAAAGAAACCAAAGTCGTATACAGCCTGTACAATGAGAGCTTCAGTTCCAACTGGGATAAGAGGTTTAATGAAAAACTTAAGTTTGATGGTTTTGATGATGCGGTTTGTGATCGCTTTAAGGACACGTCTTTTTTAAATTACTTTGAGAATATTTTGCAGTATTTTGATGGAGTTAATGCTGCTTCAGAAGATCTTTCCCCAGAAATCCAGAGTCTTTATGCTGGAGTTGCAGCTCATAAACTGGATTTTGTTGCTGAGGAGCAGCTTTCAAAAGAGCTTTCAGATTTTTATGATAAAGTGATACAGGAACCCACCCTGGCATAAACGTCGATAATGCTTCGTATACTCTCTTTTTTGATTCTGTTTGTCATAGCATTCGTTTCTTGCAAGAAGAAAGAGTACCAATTAGGTTCAGACTTAATAGATCAAGAAAGTTTACTTTCAGGAACTTCTACAGATACTTTTGATATTATTACGTATACAATTGCCGAAGATTCAATTATTTCTGACAATGCCTCAAATGTTCTTTTAGGTTCATACGTGGACCCTTTGTTTGGTGATTTTAATGCTTCTTTTTATACTCAGTTCAGGCTAGCAGGTGTTGATCCTAATTTCGGAGAAACGTCTACTATTGTAATTGATTCTTTTGTTCTGGGATTGGAATATTTAGGATATTATGGAGAACTTGATGATCAGGTCTTTGAAGCATATGAGCTTCAGGAGTCCTTATCAATAGATTCCACCTATTATTCATTTAGCACTCTTTCAACTACTGCTACCAATTTAGTCCCGGCTGCAAACTCAGTGATATCACCAAGGCCTCTGGAGCCAACCATTGTGGGAGAAGACTCGCTTTCCGCTCAACTCAGAATTTATCTGGATACTAATCTGGCGTGGTCACTAATAAACGAAGCAACAAGTGGAAGCACTACGTTTTCAAGCAACGAAGAATTTTTAAATTTCTTTAAAGGGCTGTATATAAAAACAAACAATAGCGGACAGGCCCAAGGAGAAGGTGCCGCATTTTATTTTGACATCAATGATCCCTCTTCAAAGGCGACTATTTATTTTCATCAAGACACGGTAGCTACAACCTATGATTTGTTGATTAATTCTGAATGCGCGGATTTCACACATGTGGACATCACGAATTCTGGGATGCCTGTGGATAATGTACTTCAAGATTCGACACTCGGAAACAACACCTATTATGCTCAGGCATTTGAAAATCGTGCGGCAATATCCATTCCTGGATTATTAAACCTACCAGAAAACATTATAGTACACAGAGCAGATTTGGAGCTTCCGATTCAGTATCAAACCGGACACAAATACCAGCCTGGAGTAACTGTTTCAGTGGCCACACATGCCGATTCATCTTCTACAGACTTAGTTAGCGTTGGTGTTTTAGGAGTTTATGATGATCTAAATAAGAGATTTCAGATTGATATTAGAGCATATACTCAAGCGATAGTCAACAAAACACTTGATTTAACTGAGTTGGTGGTTTCTCCGTTGTATTTTATAAATTCGGCAGAGAGAATTGTTTTCAATGGGAAGAACACAATCAATAAAGTGAAGCCCAGGCTAGTATTAACATATACAAGGTATTAATTATGTGTGGTATTGTTGCTTACATTGGAAAAAAAGAAGCATATCCAATTGTTCTTAATGGCCTAAAAAGGCTGGAATACAGAGGATATGACAGCGCTGGTGTGGCAATCTTGCAGCAGGGAGAAATCAAAATTTATAAAAAAGAGGGGAAGGTATCTAATCTTGAAAATTTTGTGTCCGAATTTAATGCCAGTGGCCAGACGGCAATTGGTCATACAAGATGGGCAACACATGGGCCTCCTAATGACATTAATGCACATCCTCATATTTCCGAGAGCGGAGATATAACTTTGGTACACAATGGAATCATTGAAAATTATGCCTCTTTAAAGAAAGAGCTTGAGAGTAAAGGATATACATTCAGAAGCGATACGGATACAGAGGTGCTTACTTATCTGATTTCTGATATTAAAAAGAATACCGGGTTTAAGCTTGCAAAGTCGGTAAGAATAGCTCTTCAGCAGGTGGTTGGAGCATATGCCATTGTGGTAATGTGTAAAGAGGAACCAAACAAATTAATCGCAGCCCGTAAGAGCAGTCCTTTAGTATTGGGTATTGGCAAAGAAAATGACTTTTACGTAGCTTCTGACGCTACTCCAATTGTAGAGTACACCAAGCAGGTGGTATACCTGAATGACGGGGATATAGCCATTCTTAATGAGCAAAAAGGGCTTAAACTCTACGACAGCGAAGAGGATAAAAAAGACCCCTATATTGAAGAGCTTGAAATGCATCTTGAGGCGCTAGAAAAAGGAGGGTACGATCACTTTATGCTGAAGGAAATTCACGAACAGCCAAGATCAATTGAAGACTGTTTCAGGGGACGCTTAAATGCTCGAAAGGGATGGGTTTCTCTAGGAGGAATTAAGTATTATGAAAATAAAATCCTTAATGCAAATCGAATCATCATGGTGGCTTGTGGAACAAGCTGGCATGCCTGCATGGTAGGAGAATATTTGTTTGAAGATCTGGCAAGAATAAATGTAGAAGTGGAATATGCAAGTGAATTTCGATACCGAAATCCCATCATCAATGAAAACGATATTGTTTTAGCTATATCTCAATCTGGAGAAACGGCAGATACGATGGCAGCACTTGAGCTGGCTAAAAGTCGTGGAGCAACTATTCTTGGAATTTGTAACGTGGTGGGTTCTTCCATCTCACGGCTCACAGACGCTGGGTCCTATACCCATGCCGGTCCGGAAATAGGAGTGGCATCAACAAAAGCATTTACAGCTCAGGTTACAGTGCTGACATTAATGGCAATTTCTCTGGCACGCAAAAAAGGGAAACTTAATGAATCTAAATTCAGAAGTCTATTGTCGTCGCTTGAGGCGATTCCCCAAAAAGTTCAGCTGGTTTTGGATAAGAGCAAAAAAATAGAAAAAATTGCCGCGAAATATCAAAATGCAACCAATGCACTATACCTTGGAAGAGGCAGCTCTTTCCCCGTAGCTCTTGAGGGAGCGCTCAAGCTTAAGGAGATCTCATATATCCATGCCGAAGGCTATCCCGCCGCCGAAATGAAGCATGGACCAATTGCACTAATCGATGAGGAAATGCCCGTATTCGTTATTGCCACGAAAGGGACATCTTACGAAAAAGTAGTGAGTAATATAGAAGAGGTTAAGGCCAGAAAAGGTAAAATTATTGCGATTGTTACCGAGGGAGATACCCAGGTTAAAGCCATTGCAGATGATATAATAGAGGTTCCTGAAACCAATGAATATCTAGTTCCTTTAATTGCAACTATACCTTTACAGATTTTGTCTTATCACATTGCCGTAATGCGCGGCTGTAATGTGGATCAACCCAGGAATTTAGCGAAGTCAGTTACTGTGGAGTAACCCCAAAGAATATTAGCTTGGCCTGATTGGTCGGTTGATTTATGAAGAATTTGTTAATTTCAGTATCATGAACAATCGAACAGATTTACCCGTTGTGCAGAAAGGAGGTTTTGCCATATATGAAATTGACCAAC
>Ga0206686_1000047_pt1 | contig 36679 bp, 37 predicted proteins | sample M250012015metaG_FD_155447 | JGI IMG/M metagenome (GOLD analysis project Ga0206686, IMG submission 155447) | Ammonia-oxidizing marine archaeal communities from Monterey Bay, California, United States - M2 500m 12015 | ecosystem: Environmental > Aquatic > Marine > Intertidal zone | place: USA... | reverse complement strand
GATGGACCCGAACATGATCGTGATGTTGGAGCGCAGTCCGACCCCATGTGCCGTGCGGTGGGCCTCGAGCCATTCCTCGGTGTTGATCTTGTCGGGGCAGAGTTCGGCCCGGATCCCGTCGTCGAGGATCTCGGCGGCGGTCCCGGGCAGGGAGCTCAGCCCGGCATCCATGAGGCGCCGCAGGTAGTCCTCCAACGGCTCGCCGAGGCGTCTCGCCCCTTCGGTGACTTCGAGCGCGGTGAAGCCGTGGACGTGGATGTTCGGCACGGCATCGCGGACCGCCCGGGTGACGTCGATGTAGAAGTCGCCGTCGAAGTTGGGATGGATGCCGCCCTGGAGGCAGACCTCGGTGGCCCCCATGCGTGCGGCGTCGGCGGCACGGCCGGCGATCTCGTCGATGTCGAGGAGATAGGGGGTGCCTCGGAGGTTCAGCGAAAGGGGCCCCTTGGAGAAGCCGCAGAACCGGCACTTGTAGGTGCAGACGTTCGTGTAGTTGATGTTGCGGTTGGCGACCCAGGTAACGACATCGCCGACGACCCGTCGCCGGAGCTCGTCGGCGACCTCGGCCACGGCACGCACCTCCGGGCCGCGTGCAGCGAAGAGGGTGAGGAGTTCGTCGGCTCCGGCCTCCTGGCCTTCGAGTACGCCGTCGAGGACCTCTCGGAGGCGGCCCCCTGCGGCCGCCGGGCCCCCGAGCAGGTCGGCAGGCGACACAGGCGCACCCGAGTACCAGGCCGTCGAGTCGTGCCCGATCTGGCGGACCTCTGCACCGTCCTCTGCGGTGATGGCCTCGATGCGCTCGGGGAAGACCGCACCCGGATCGTCCCGTCCGAGGCCCTCGGCATCCGCCCGGTCCATGACGGGGAAGCGCAGCGCCTCGTCGAGCCAGGCCTCCGGGTGCCGCACGAACTCCGGATGGAGGGTGAGCCGGGGGGCGAGAGCGAAGCCATGCTTCTCGGTCTCGGCCCGGAGGCGGTCGAGGGCGGGCCAGGGACGCTCCGGGTTGACGTGGTCGGCCGTCACCGGGGAGACGCCGCCCCAGTCGTCGATGCCCGCCTCCAGAAGCGGGCCGAAGTCGTCGGAGAGGTTCGGCGGCGCCTGAACGTGGACCGCATCCGGGAGGACCAGGCGGGCCAGTGCGATGGCCTCGAGGTAGTCGTGCTCGGGACACGGCGGCACCGCGTGCATGGCGGTGCCGGCCTTCGGGAGGAAGTTCTGGACGATGACTTCCTGCACGTGGCCATGGCGGCGGTGCGATTCGGCGATCGCCTCCAGGGCGACGATCCGGTCGATGCGGCCCTCGCCGATGCCGACGAGGATGCCCGTGGTGAACGGGATGTGCAGTCGCCCGGCGGCCTCGAGTGTGGCAAGGCGACGTTCGGGCAACTTGTCGGGGGCGCCCCGGTGGCAGTCGAGGTCCGGGCGCAGCGTCTCGATCATCATTCCCTGTGAGGCGGAGACCTCGCGGAGTTGTGCCAGTTCGTCCTCGAAGAGGGCGCCGGCATTGGAGTGGGGGAGGAGGCCGGTCTCTTCGAGTACGAGCCGGGAGACGTCGGCCAGGTAGTCGATCGTCGAGTTGTAGCCGTGCCGGTTGAGCCACTCCTTCGCAACCGGATAGCGCTCCTCCGGCCGCTCACCCAGAGTGAACAGGGCCTCGTGGCAGCCCACCGAAGCTCCCCGCCGGGCGATGTCGAGGACCTCCTCGGGCAGGAGGTACGGGGCGGCCAGTCGGGCCGGCGGCTGCGCGAAGGTGCAGTAGCCGCAGCGGTCACGGCAGAGCATGGTGAGGGGGATGAAGACCTTTGGGCTGTAGGTGACGCGACTGCCGTGCGCCCGGTCCCGGCGTTCACGGGCAGCGGCGAGTAGTTCAGGTAGCGGGAGTTCAAGCAACTCGCGGTCTCGGTCGGATACCTGGTCGACGGTCATCGGGCGACGCCAGTGGAGAGGGAGTGGCGTCCGGGGCCGGGTCGGCTCCGGATGTGGTGGGCAGCCACCGGCTCGTCGCATGACGGGCATCGGACGGTGTGTTCGATCGGGGTTTCGCAGGCGTCGTGGATGAGCAGGGTGGGTGGTCCGTCCTCTGCCTGCCAACGGTCACCCCAGGACATGAGGGCGATCAACGCCGGGGACAGGTCGCGTCCCCTGGCGGTGAGTCGGTACTCATGGCGGAGCGGGCGTTGCTGGTAGGGCACCCGCTGGACGATTTCGGCGTCCTCCAATCGTCGGAGCCGGTCGGTGAGGAGGTTCCGGGCGATGCCGAGGTCCTCGTGGAGGCGCTCGAAGCGACGGACGCCCCGGAACAGGTCTCGCAGGATCAACAGGGTCCATCTGTCGCCGACGGCCTCGAGGGTGCGGGCGATCGAACAGCGGTCCTCGAGCGGGGGGAGCAACTCGCCGGGCATGACCGGACCATAACAGTCCGTTGCAATCTGCAACGGACTCGGGCGGCAATCAGGTGAGAGTTTCGGCCTTCTGCCCGAGGGTGTCGAGGAGTTCGTCGAAGGACTTGACGAAGGCGCCGACCCCCTCCTCCTCGAGGACCCGGGAGACGTCGTCGAGGTCGATACCGGCTGCTTCGACGGCAGCCAACGTGGCTCGAGCCCCCTCGGGGTCGGCGTCCACCGTGCGGGCCAGGGTGCCGTGTTCGTCAAATGCCTCGAGGGTCGCCTCGGGGAGCGTGTTGACGGTGTCGGGGCCGATCAGGGCGTCGACGTAGAGCGTGTCGGGGTAGGCGGGGTTCTTCGTGGAGGTGGATGCCCAGAGGGGGCGTTGGACCCTCGCCCCCCGTGCGACGAGCGCCTCCCAACGAGGTCCGGAAAAGGCCCGCCGGAAGAGGTCGTAGGCGACCTGTCCCTGGGCGACGGCTGCACGACCGCGGAGGGCGAGGGCCTCGGGTGTGCCGACAGCATCGAGGCGCCGGTCGATTTCGGTGTCGGTGCGGCTGATGAAGAACGAGGCGACCGACGAGGTTCCCGACAGGTCGCCCTCGTGGGCCTCGAGTCCTGCGATGTACGCCTCCATGACGTCCTCGTAGCGGTTGAGGGAGAAGATGAGCGTGACGTTGACGCTGCACCCCTCGCCGATCATCGTGCGGATGGCGGGGATCCCCTCGGCGGTGGCCGGGATCTTCACGAAGAGGTTGGGCCGGTCGATGATCCGGCTGAGGTGGCGGGCCGCCGCCTCGGTGCCCCCGGTGTCGGCCGCCAGGCTGGGATCCACCTCAACCGAGACGAAGCCGTCGAGGCCGTCGGTCGCCTTGTGGACCGGTCGCAGCAGGTCCAGCGCATCGACGATGTCGCGGGTCACCAGTTCCCAGTAGGAGTCTTCGATCGATCGTCCCGCTCCGGCGAGGGCGCTGAGTTGCTCGTCGTAGTCGTCGGTCCCGGTCATCGCCTTCTGGAAGATCGACGGGTTCGACGTGATACCGCGCACGCCCCGGTCGATGAGTACCTGTAGTTCACCGGAGGAGATCCAGCCCCGCCGCAGGTTGTCCAGCCAGGGGCTCTGCCGTGCTGGTCGAAGAGTTCGCGCAGTCGGCTCATGCCGCACCTTCCCTTTGTTCGAGGAGTCCGCGGGCCGCCGCGGCCACCGCCGCCGGCGTGATCCCGAGGTGTTCCATGACCTCGGCGCCGGGAGCTGATGCTCCGAAGCGGTCGATGCCGACCGACGCATCCGCCCAGGCGCCCCAGCCGAACGTGACGCCGGCCTCGACCGACACGACAGGCACACCCGGGGGAAGCACGGATGCACGATAGGCGGTGTCCTGTGCGCCGAAGAGGTCCATCGAGGGCATGGACACCACACGGACGGAAGTGCCGCCGGCGGTGAGGGAGGCTGCGGCGTCGAGGGCGACCGCGACCTCGCTCCCGGTGCCGATGAGCACGACGTCCGGTGGTCCGTCGGCGTCCACGAGGACATAGGCGCCCCGGGCCACCGCCGCATGGTCGTCCGTGCCGACCAGGACCGGGACGTCCTGGCGGGTCAACAGGAAGGCGGTGGGTCCGTCACCCGAGATCGCCGCCCTCCAGGCCCCGGCGGTCTCGTTGGCGTCGGCGGGTCGGAAGACCCGCAGCCCGGGGATCGCCCGCAGGGCGGCGGCGTGCTCGACGGGCTGGTGGGTCGGCCCGTCCTCACCGACCCCGACCGAATCGTGCGTCCAGACGAAGAGCGTCTTGGCGCCGCTGAGCGCCGCCATGCGCACAGCGCCCCGCATGTAGTCGCTGAAGACGAGGAAGGTCCCACCCACGGGGAGGATTCCGCCGTGGAGGGCCATGCCGTTGCAGATGGCACCCATTGCGTGCTCGCGGACACCGAAGAAGATCTGCCGGCCCTCGGGGCAGTCGGCGCCCTGGACCCCGTGGCCGCTGATGGTGGTGCCGGTGTTGCCGGTCAGGTCGGCACCCCCACCGACCAGGCCGGGGACCTTGTCGAGGAGCGCAGAGAGGCAGGCGTTGCCGGCCTTGCGGGTGGCGACCCTCTCGCCGGGCTCCCAACTCGGGAGGGAGTCTGCCCAGCCGTCACGACCTGACTGGCCCAAGCAGGCCTTCCACCCGTCACGGTCGCCGTCCCATGCGTCGAAGCGCTGCTGCCAGGCCCCACGTGCGGCGGCACCCCGGGCGCCAGCAGAGCGGTACATCGAGAGAACCTCGTCGGGGACGTGGAAGGACTCGTCGTCCGGGAGGCCCATGCGGCGCTTCGTTTCGGCGATGCCGTCGTCGGTGAGGGAGTAGCCGTGGGCGGCCGGCGAGTCGACGTCGGGGGAGGGGGCGGCGATGTGGCTGCGGAGCACGATCAGCGAGGGTCGGTCGTCCTCGGCCATGGCGGCACGCAGGGCCACTTCCATGCCATCGAGGTCCTCGGCGGCCTCGCCGAGGTCGATCACGTGCCAGCCGTAGGCGCTGAACCGGACCGGGGCGTCGTCGGAGAGCGCCAATTCGGTCGGGCCATCGATCGTGACGTGGTTGTCGTCATAGACGGCGACGAGGCGCCCCAGGCCGAGGTGCCCGGCGAGCGATGCCGCCTCGTGGCTGATGCCCTCGGCGAGGTCGCCGTCTCCGCAGACGACGAAGGTGTGGTGGTCGCAGACCTCGGCACCGAAGCGTGCGCGCAGGTTCCGTTCGGCGATGGCCATGCCGACTGCATTGGCGAGGCCCTGGCCGAGGGGGCCGGTCGTGACCTCGACGCCCGCCGTACCCCCGACCTCTGGATGGCCGGGTGTGGCGGAACCCCACTGCCGGAACTGGCGCAGGTCCTCGAGGGTCAGGCCGTGGCCTGTGAGGTGCAGCATCGAGTAGAGGAGGATCGACGCGTGTCCGGCCGAGAGGATGAAGCGGTCGCGGTCGGGCCACTCGGGATCGGCGGCGTCATAGGTGAGTACCCGGGTCCACAGGACGTGGGCCAGTGGAGCCAGCGCCATGGCGGTCCCCTGGTGGCCGGACCGGGCGGCATGGGGGCCGTCCATCGAGAGGCCGCGGATGACGTTGACGGCCCGGGCTTCGAGGGCGGCGTCCAGGGGGGCGCTCATTGGCGATGTGGCTCCGGTCGGGGACGTGATCGGTCACCCTATCCGCGCGGTCCGGAGCGGCCGGGCACCGTTCGGTCGCCGAACGGTGATTCAGGTGGCGGGCTCGGCGCCCAGCAGGAGGGCGGAGGCCGTGAAGCCGTGCAGGAAGTGCCTGCCGCCGATGGGGCCGATCTCGCCGGCGCAGAACATACCGCCCACGGCGGTCGTGTCGAGGCCGTCGACCAGTGCCTCCGCGTCGAGCCCCGGCCTGCCGAACAGGTTCGAGCCCCGGCCGTTGCACGTGAAGACGAGGGCCGAGTCGGCATGCCAGGCGGCCGCCATCTGCCGGAGTTCGGCGAGGGCGGCGTCGGCGTCTCGGACCTGGAACTGCACCGTGGAGCCGATCGGGGCGTGGTCGCCGATGGCCACGGCGCCCGTCGTGCGGTCTGCGCCCAGCACGCCCCGTACCAGGAAGTCGCCAGGCCTGAACACCTCGCGGTGCTCGTCGACCACGAGCCCCACCTGGAGGCCCCGCGAGAGCAGGGAGCGCTCGGAGGGCCCGGCGGCCTCGGAGATGGCCTTCAGGCGCTCGAGTGCGGGACGGCCACCGAGCGTTCGCAGCAGGTTGCCCTCACTGGACGTGACGGTCATCGGCTCGCCGACCGGGCGACAGCCCTGGGAGACGAGGGGACGGGCGCTGAGGCCCGGAGGGAGCGCCAGGGCGACGGCCCCGCCCGTCTGGACCTCATCGTCGAGGAAGAGCCTGTTGCCACCGGGCCGGCCCGCTGCAGATGCCAGCCCGCCGACCAGCGTGACCTGCGGCGGGACGTTGCCGGCGAGTTTGACGGCGTCGTACGAGAACGGATCGGCCAGGACGACGACGGTCGTGTCGTCGACGAGGTCATCGGGGAGCCCGCCCTCCGGCGACGGTCGGAAGACCTCGACAGGACCGGTGTGCCCGGCCCACAGGACGATCGCCGGAGACTCCTCGACCTCCTGACGATGGGCGAGGACGGACACTGCGGTCCCTCCGATCAGGTGTCGGGCGCCAAGCGTCTGCCGCACCGTCCTGCCGAGTTCGTCGCACCGGTCGACGTGGTGCCCGGTCAGGAACAGGACAGCGACGTCGGGAGCGGGCCCAAGCCGGTCGAGGACCTGGCCGACGACCTCGCCGAGGGCGATGCCGGTGTCGTGATGCTCGGACAGGGCGACCGCGTAGCGCACCGGGTCAGGAGGCCTCCGGGCCCGGGTCGGAAGGAGGATCGGCAGGGACTGGGGGCAGGATGGTGAAGGGTACGACGGTCACCGGTCCCTGGTCGATCCGACAGTGGGCCTCGATGGTGCCGTAGTCCTCGATCTCGACCTCAGCGCGGACGAGGCGGTAGCCGAAGCGTCCCGGTTCGACCTGGAGCGACTGTGCGTTGCGTGCAACCCGTTCCCCGTCCTTCGTGAAGGTGACCTCGAGCGCCGCTGTCGGTGAGGCGCCTTCGGGACAGTGCACGAGGACCATCAGGTGGGGAGCGACCGTGATGGGCACGGGCGTGGGGGCGGCCATGCTGAAGTGGATGCCGGTCAGGTCGATCTTGGTGACGCCACCCGAAGCGGGACGGAGCTCGAGCCCCTCGAAGAAGAGTGCGGCGAGGATCTCCATGCAGGACAAACCTAGACGGCATCCCGGCTGACCGGTGCCGACGATGGGCCAGCGGAAGGCTGGCCGAAGGCGCACCACCTGTGGGACCGCGCACCTCTACGATGCGCCCCGTGATCAGGCGCATCGCACTCCCGCTGCTGCTCGTGGCACTCGCCGTGGGCTCAGCGTGGCAGGCGCGGGCATCCGACGAGGAGCACGACCGCCCGCCGCGCGAGCCCTCGGCGATCCCTCCGCCCGAGGTTCGTACGCCTCTCTTCTCCGTTCGTCGGGTGCCGGTCTTCCTCCAGGAGCCCGAGGCGGACCGCCGTCTGATCGTCTCCCTCGAGGAGTCGGCCACCGCCCTTCCCGATGACAGTTGCGTGGCGGTCTCGGAATCCGGACGTGCCCGCTACGGCCACCTCGCCGATCGTGCGCTCGTTCCCGCCAGCACGCAGAAGCTCCTCACCGGCGCAGCGGCGCTCGCCCTCCTCGGACCCGACCACCGCTTCACCACGCGGGTGGTGGCCCGGGCAGAGCCCGTCGAAGGGGTGATCGACGGCGACATCTGGCTGGTGGGATCGGGAGATCCGCTGCTCTCGACCGCGGGCTACTCGGACCGCTTCGACGATTCCATGCCCTACACCGACATCGACCTCCTGGCCGGGCAGGTCGCCGACGCCGGGATCACGACCATCACCGGCGCCGTCATCGGCGACGAGAGCCGGTTCGACGGACTTCGCTGGGTCGAGACCTGGCCGGAGCGCTTCCGACCCGGGAACCAGTCGCAGGCCGGCCCCCTGAGCGCCCTCACCGTCAACGACGGGTTCACCCGCTGGGAGCCGGAGCGGACCGCATACGGCTACAACACCCCTGCGGCCGAACCGGCGGCATTCGCCGCGGCGTTCTTCGACGACCTCCTCGAGGCCCGGAACCTGGTGATCCGCCGGGTCGCCCAGGCGGGGGTAGTCCCGCTCGATGCGACGGTCGAACTGGCGATGATCGAGTCGCCGCCCCTCGCCGACATCGTCCGCCAGATGCTCCTCACGAGCGACAACATGACCGCCGAACTCCTCGTCAAGGCGCTGGGAGCGCAGGTCGAAGCCCCCGGCAGCACGGCAGGCGGGCTGACGGCGATGCGCGGCGCCCTCGAGGACCTCGGCCTCGACCTCGCTGGATCGACCAGCGCCGATGGCTCCGGGCTGGACGCCGGCAACCAGGTGTCCTGTGCTCTCCTCGTGGCGATCCTCGAAACGTCGACCGATGAATCGGGAAGCCTCCTAGGCACCGGCCTCGCTGTCGCCGGCGAATCTGGGACGATGAGCAAGCGCCTCGTCGGGACGTCTGCCGAGGGTCGCGTCGCTGCCAAGACGGGCACCCTTAACGACGCCGTGAGCCTGGCGGGTCGAGTCGAGACCCTCGGAGGCAGGTCGCTCACGTTCGCAGTCCTCAGCAACGCCCAGTCGATGCCCGAGGAGATCCGGTCGATCCACGACCAGGTGGTCCTCACCCTGGTGGGCTACCCGGACGGACCGGACCTCTCCCTGCTCGAACCACACCCCGTCGTCACCCGCTGATCCCATGGGCGCAGGATCGCCCTTGATCCGGGAGGGTCAGCGCACCGAGGCGATGTTCCCGCTGGGGACGGTGCTCCTTCCCACGGCGTTCCTCCCGTTGAACGTCTTCGAGTCGAGGTATCGGACGATGCTGGTCGACCTGCTCGAGGGCTCCCGGCGCTTCGGGGTCGTCCTGATCGAGCGGGGGAGCGAGGTGGGTGGAGGAGAGGTCCGCACGGAGGTCGGCACGATGGCGCGGATCGTCGACGCACGGCCGGCGGCCGACAGCGGATGGTCTGTCGCAGTCGTCGGGATGCAACGGATCCAGGTGCTTCGCTGGCTTCCTGACGACCCGTATCCGACGGCGGTTGTCGAGGACCTGCCGGATGTCGAGGAGGCGGTAGAAGACGCCAGTGTCGAGACCACCCGGTTCCGGGACCTCGTCGCACGCCAACGGCGGCTCCTGGCCCATCTCAGCGAGTTGGGCCAGTCGGTGATGGCCAGCACCTTCGAATGTTCCGAGGACCCAGCGCTCGGCACGTTCCAGTTGGCGGCACTCGGCCCCTTCGGGCCGTTCGACCGCCAACGGCTGCTCACAGCCACCCGGGTGTCCGACCGCCTGGGCCTCCTCGACGGGTACCTCGGGGACCTCGAAGCCGTCGTCGCCCACCGGATGGATGGCAACGGCGGTGGTGCCGGGACGCAAGGATAACGTGGACGACCCATGGCCAACGAAGACGACCTCGTCGCGCTCCTGAAGCGCTATGTCCGCCAGGAGACGGTCGACCCCCTGCGCTCGGTCGGTCGGACGCTCCTGTTCGGCGTGTTGGGCTCACTCCTGCTCGGCACCGGCGCCGTGCTGCTGGCGGTCGGGGCGCTCCGCCTCCTGCAGGCGTGGGAGCCCCTCGACGACGGCTGGTCCTTCGTGCCGTACCTGATCGTCGCGGTCGCACTCGTCGCCATCTGCGGCGTGGCCCTGCGCAGGATCCGGAGGGCCCCGGATGGGTGATGACCGTGTGACCCGCGAGGACCTCGAGACGGAACTGCGCGACACCTTCGGGGATGCCGGTGGCCGTGCGGGTGAGGCGCGGACCCCACTGCTCGCGGCAGCCGTCGTCGTCGGCGCCGTGCTGCTGGGAGTGGCCTATCTGGTGGGCCGCCGGATCGGTCGACGTTCCTCCACCACCGTCGAGATCAGGCGGATCTGATGGTCCTGGCCACCGGGAGCCTGCTGCGTAGCGGCCTTCGCCGTGGCCTGCTGGGGGGCCATCGAGGTTGGCAGGCGGTTCTGGTTCTGGTCGCACTGGCCCAACTGGCTCGACGAGTGGTCCGACCGGGACCAGGGCCGGTCGTCCACCGCCAGCGCCTCCAGGAGGGCGAGGGGATCGAAGTCCGCCACCTGCCATCGGCCACCGCCAACGGCAGGGAACCGACTGGCCGATGAGGGTCGAACTCCGCAACCCGAGCCGCATGCTCGAGATCGCAGGCCCGCTGTCCGTAGTGGCGTTGCTGAGACGGCTCGACATCGACCGCGAGACGGTCCTCGTCATCAGCGACGGCACCCTCGTTCCGGGCGATGCACGCCTGGAGGCCGATGCCGAGGTGGAGATCCGGCCGGTTATCTCGGGTGGTGCCTCGTGAAGTGCAGGGTGTGTCGCCAGCCAGCGGTGATCGACGTCCGACGGCACAACGCCAACTTCTGCGAGGAGCACTTCGTGAGGCTCTGTCGCGACCAGGTGGTGAAGGCCATCGAGGCCTTCGAGATGCTGTCGCCGGGTGACCGTGTCCTCGTGGCCGTCTCCGGAGGCAAGGACTCCCTTGCCCTCTGGGACATCCTCCTCGCTCTCGGCTACGAGGTGGACGGGCTCTACCTGGGGCTCGGAATCGGTGACTACAGCGAGGGGTCGGGCCACCATGCGCGGGAGTTCGCCGCGGCCCGCGGGCTCCGCCTCCTCGAGGTTGACCTCCGGTCGGAGCACGGTTTCGGCATCCCCGATGGCTCACGGGCGGCGAACCGCCCACCGTGCAGCGCATGTGGGCTTTCGAAGCGGCACCTGTTCGACCGGTCCGCCCGAGACGGCGACTACGACGCACTCGCCACCGGGCACAACCTCGACGACGAGGCCGCCGTGCTCTTCGGCAACGTCCTGCGTTGGGAGGGCGAGTACCTGGCGCGACAGATGCCCGTCCTGCCCGCCGGGAACGGATTCCCACGCAAGGTCAAGCCGTTGGTTCGGCTGGGAGAGCGCGAGACCGCCGCCTACTGCGTGCTGCGGGGGATCGACTACCAGGTCGAGGAGTGCCCCATGGCCGCGGGGAACCGCCACCTGGGCTACAAGGCGGCCCTGAACGCCGTCGAAGCGCAGTCACCGGGCACCAGGCACGCCTTCTACTTCGGATTCCTCGACCGGGCGGCGGACCTCTTCCGCTCACAGATGGCGGAGGTCGATCAGGGTCTCGGCACCTGTGCCACGTGCGGGAGCCCTGCGAACGGCGAGGTCTGCGCATTCTGCCGACTCGTCGACCGCGCCACCGGGGATCGGGGTCCCACGCACGACGCCGCGGTGCGCCGTGTGCCCGTGAGGCTGGAAAGCCGCCAGGCTGACGGGGTTCCCGGATGAGCAACATGTTCGAGGCTGGAGACCGTGTGCTCCTCGTGGATCGGAAGGATCGGCGCTACCTCGTGACGCTCGAGGCCGGCGGCGAATTCCATTCGCACACGGGCGTGGTCGACCACGATGACCTGATCGGGTCACCCGACGGCGGTCGATTGCGGTCGAGTCGGGGGGGCTCCTTCGTGGCGTTCCGGCCCACCCTCAGCGACTTTGTCCTCAAGATGCCCCGGGGCGCCCAGGTGATCTATCCGAAGGACCTCGGCCCGATCCTGATGCTGGCCGACATCCGGCCGGGAGTGCGCGTATTGGAGTCGGGCGTGGGGTCGGGTGCGCTCTCGATGACCCTCCTCCGGGCTGGGGCGCAGGTCATCGGCTACGAGATCCGGGACGACTTCGCAGAGAGGGCGCTCCGGAACGTGGAGGCGATGCTCGGTGCCGAGGAACTCCACCGCTACGACGTGGAGATCCGCGACGCCTACGGGGGAATCGACGAGACGGACCTCGACCGGGTGCTGCTCGACCTTCCCGAACCCTGGCAGGTGGTTCCCCATGCGGCGAAGGCCTTGCGCCAGGGCGGGATCATCCTCGCCTATACGCCGAGCATCGTGCAGGCCGCCAGTTTCAGGGAGGCCCTCGATGAACACGGATTCGCGTTCTCGGAGACGCTCGAGGTGACGCACCGAAGTTGGCACATCGAGGGTGCAGCGGTCCGCCCGGCGCACCGGATGGTTGGCCACACCGGATTTCTCAGCCACGCACGCCTCCTGGCTCCATGAATCGGCTCGGCACCGCCGCCGGAGCCGTTCTGGCCCTGGTGGCCCTGTCGGCCACGGGCGCCTGCACGAACAGCGAAGAGCCCCCCTCGACGACGCCCACGAGCACCTCCGTGACGACCTCGACGACGCCCACGAGCACCTCCGTGACGACCTCGACGGCGCCCACGAGCACCGTGCCACCGAGCAAGACCTCCGATGAGGTCCCGGAAACGGTGCTTGCAGCGACCCGTGCCGCCGTCCACTCCGTTCGCGGCCTGGATTGCCGGAAGGCACAGGTCGGCACCACCTTCCTGATCGCTCCCGACCTGCTGGTCACCAGCGCGCACGTGGTGGCCGGAATCGAGGTGCCGATCCTGAGTGTCGGCGCCGGGGAGGTGAGCAGTCGGGTCGTGGCCTTCGATCCAGTGTCGGACCTGGCGATCCTCCGGACCGCTGAGGAACTGGGCGAACCCCTCGTGATGGGCGAGGCGACCGTTGGTACGGCCGTCGCTCTGGTGGCCTACGACGGTGACGGAATGCCTGTCGAGCGGCACCTGACCGTCAGGCAGGCCATTCGGGCCACCGGTGAAGACATCTACGGAGAGCCCGGAAGTGGTCGGGACGCCCTTCTCCTCGACGGTTCGGTGGCGTACGGCAACTCCGGTGGTCCGATCGTCGACGGATCCGGCACCGTGGTGGGCGTGGTGTTTGCAAACACGCGTGGGGGCGAAGGGACCTCATTCGCCGTCCAGGTCGGAGAGGTGCATGTCCTCCTCGCAGAGGTCGGGAGCAGTCCGGTACCACCCACCGAGTGCCGTTGACCGATTCGGTCCCGGAACGCGAAAGAAGGGCCCGCAGGCCCTCCGGTTCGGTCGATCGGTTGTCGGGGCGTGGACTCAGTCCACCTCGATGAAGATGCACTCGCCGGGACATTCCTCGGCGGACTCGATGGTGGCCTCCAGCAGTGCTTCGGGGATCGGGGCGACCGCTTCGGCGCCACCGGGTTCACTGAGGATCTTGTCGCCGTCCTTCACATAGGCGAGTCCATCGTCGAGCATGGCGAAGACATCGGGAGCGATCTCCTCGCACAGTCCGTCACCCGTACAGAGATCTTGGTCGATCCAGACCTTCATGTGATGCGGATTCCCTTCTTGTGCTGGTCGGTCGCTGGCTCGGACAGACATTGCTCCAGGACCGGATAGAGCCCGGTCCGATATCTTCGGCCATTCGGTGGACACAGGCTCGGATGCTGATCGTATCCGGTGACATCTTCTACCAGACCGATATGTCGGGTCTCCACGATGGCCGTCGCTCCTTCCACCCGTGGGGCTAGGGTCCGCGCAGAGGGGAGGCTCGTGGACACACGCGATGATCCGGAACGCAACGAGGACCGCAGCGGGGGCCCCGACGAGGGGACACTCCTCCGCGACCAGATCGACGACCTTGAGGACGAGGTCGAAGAACTCCGCAAACGCCTCGTCGACGCACCCCGACGGCTGTCCGAGTTCGAGGTGGAACTCCGGGACGCCAAGCGGGAACTGGCACGTGCGATGGCCAGCAACAAGAAGCTCGAGAACGTCCTGACCTCGTCGCGCGAGCGGATCGAGGCCCTCCGGGAGGAAGTCGACAAACTCTCCCAGCCGCCGGCCTCCTACGGCACCGTGGTCGGCCGCAACGAGGACGGCTCCGCCGACGTCCAGGCCTCGGGTCGCAAGATGAAGGTCAGCATCCACCCGGACCTCTCCGATGGCTTGGAGGTGGGGCAGGAGGTGGTTCTCAACGACTCGTTTAGCATCATCGAGGCTCGTGCTCCCGAGCAGGTCGGCGAGGTGGTGACCGTCAAGGAAGTGCTCCCGGGAGGCCAACGTGCAGTCGTCGTGGGGCGTGCCGACGAGGAGCGCGTCGCCGACCTGGGCGACGACCTGCTCCGGGATGGGATCCGAAGTGGCGACACAGCGCTCCTCGATCCCCGGTCCGGCCTCCTGCTCGAGCGGCTGCCGCGGCCCGAGGTCGAGGCCCTGGTGCTCGAAGAGGTTCCCGATGTCACCTATGCGGACGTCGGTGGCCTCGACCAGCAGATCGAGATGATCATCGATGCCGTCGAGTTGCCATTCGTCCACCAGCAGTTGTTTGCCGAGTACCAGTTGCCGGCGCCCAAGGGAATCCTCCTCTACGGGCCCCCGGGCTGCGGCAAGACCCTGATCGCCAAGGCCGTTGCCAACTCCCTGGCCTCGAAGGTGTCCGAAATCGCCGATGACCGCGAGGCACGCAGTTTCTTCCTCAACATCAAGGGCCCGGAACTGCTCAACAAGTACGTGGGGGAAACCGAGCGCCAGATCCGGCTCGTCTTCGAGCGCGCACGGGAGAAGTCCGAGCAGGGCTGGCCCGTCATCGTCTTCTTCGACGAGATGGAGTCGTTGTTCCGGACCCGGGGGTCGGGCATCAGCTCCGACATCGAGTCAACGATCGTTCCGCAGTTGCTTGCCGAGATCGACGGTGTGGAGGCGCTGCGCAACGTGATCGTGATCGGCGCCTCGAACCGGGAGGACCTCATCGACCCGGCGATCCTACGCCCCGGACGACTCGACGTGAAGATCAAGATCGAACGGCCCGATGAGGTCGCGGCATCGCACATCTTCAGCCGATACCTGACCGAGGAACTCCCGATCGACGCGGAACTGGTCGAGACGCTGGGCGGCGGGGATCGCAACAAGGCGGTCCTCGGGATGATCGACGCAGCGGTCGCGAGCATGTACGGCGACGATGAGCGCAACCGGTTTCTCGAGGTGACCTACCAGAATGGCGACAAGGAGGTCCTCTACTTCCGGGACTTCGCCTCGGGCGCCATGGTCGAGAACATTGTCCGTAGGGCCAAGAAGTTGGCGATCAAGCGCCAACTCGCCGGCGGGAGTCGAGGAATCCAGACCGATGATCTGGAGGACGCCGTCCGACAGGAGTTCCGGGAACACGAGGACCTTCCGAATACCACCAACCCCGATGACTGGGCCAAGATCTCGGGCAAGAAGGGCGAGCGGATCATCTACGTCCGAACGCTCATCGCGTCGGCAGATGAAGAAGGCGGCGGACGGTCCATCGAGGCCGTGGGCACGGGCCAGTACCTGTAGCCCCGGCCCGGATCGGTGCCCCGCTAGGGTCCGCGCATGGCCGTTCCGAAGATTCTCGGGATCGAGACAGAGTTCGGCATCCTCCACCGCGGGACTTCCGAGCCCAATCCGGTCACGGCCTCATCGCTGCTGATCAACGCCTACCTGAGCCGATGCTCTGTGCCCGGCAACGGCCCCGGCGCGCCGCGGGTCGGCTGGGACTTCATCGACGAGAGTCCCTCCCTCGACCTTCGGGGATTCTCCGCGTTCGACGCCCTGGCTCCCGAAATCGAGACGCACCTCGTCAACGCCGTGCTCACGAACGGAGCTCGCTACTACGTGGACCACGCCCACCCCGAGCTCAGCACGCCCGAATGCCTCGACGCCCTCGAACTGGTGCGCTTCGACCGGGCAGCCGAGTTGATCCTCGTCGAGTCCATGGTGGCCGCCAACGAAGTCCTCCCCGAGGGACAGGAGATCGTCGTCTACAAGAACAACTCGGACGGCAAGGGCAACAGCTACGGCTGCCACGAGAACTACCTCATCGACCGGGCCACGCCGTTCGGGAGGGTCGTGGCCCACGCCACGACCCACTTCGTGACCCGTCAGGTCTTCACGGGGGCGGGCAAGGTCGGTTGCGAGCTCCCCGGACGGTGTCGCAGCGACATCGACTTCCAGTTGACGCAGCGGGCAGACTTCTTCGAGGAGGAGGTCGGGCTCGAGACAACCCTCAAGCGGCCGATCATCAACACCCGGGACGAGCCCCATGCCGACCCACTGCGGTACCGGCGCCTCCATGTCATCGTCGGTGACGCCAACCTCTGCGAGGTCGCCACGTTCCTCAAGGTCGGTACGACGGCGATCGTGCTGGCGATGGTGGAGGACGACTTCCTCCATCGGGAGGTCCGATTCGCCGATCCCGTCCGGGCCCTCCAGGAGGTGTCGCGCGACCCGAGCCTCCGCACGGCCCTCGAACTCGCCGACGGCACGACCGCGACGGCACTCGACCTCCAGTGGGACCTCCTCGAACAGGGTCGGAAGTACGTCGAGGAACGGGGCGACGAGAGCGCCGGTGGGCCCGTCGCCCACGATGTCCTTGACCGCTGGGACGACGTCCTGGCGACCCTCGAGGCGGACCCCGAGTCCCTGGTCGGCGTCGTCGACTGGGTGACCAAGCGTCACATCGTCGACGGCTACCGCGAGCGACACGATCTGGCTCCCGACGACCTGCGCCTGGTGGCTATCGACCTCCAGTACCACGACCTGCGACCGGGTCGCTCCCTGTTCGCCCGGGTGGGTGCCGAGACACTCGTGGACTCGATCGATGCCCAGGAGGCGATGACCACCCCACCGGACGGCACCAGGGCGTACTTCCGGGGCCGCTGCCTCGAACGCTGGCCGGATCGGATCGTGGCCGCCAACTGGGACTCCATGGTCTTCGACGCCGGCGGGGACTCACTGCGGCGGGTGCCGATGATGGAACCGACTCGCGGCAGCCGCGCCCACGTGGCTACGCTCATCGAGGATTGCGACGACATCGCCGAACTGCTGGATCGACTCTCGGGCCGCCCCGGCTGAGTCGTCCGCCGAGCGACCGGAGAGGACACCATGGCCGAGAGGGAACAGGTTCGTCGGGAGCGGGTCGAGCGCGACCCCGAGTCCGCCGAGGAGACGGTGGCGCAGGCGGTCACCGAACGCGGCGAGCGGCTCAAGGAGGAGCTCGATGACCTCCTCGACGAGATCGACGGCGTCCTCGAGAGCAACGCAGAGGAATTCGTGAAGAGCTACGTCCAGAAGGGCGGGGAGTAGGCCGCAGGCCTGCGGTGCCTCCGACGATCGTGACGCTTCCCCTCTTCACCCCGGACCAGGATCCGGGCCCCAGTTTTCTCGGTCTGCTGGAACGCATGGGCATGGGCCCGTCGGACATCACCGGACCCCTCGAGGCCGGCTCCGTTACCCACGGCACCACGGTCATCGCCATCCGCACGACCGACGGCGTGGTGATGGCGGGAGACCGGAGGGCGACCTCCGGCCACCTCATCAGCCATCGTTCGATTGAGAAGGTGTTCGCGGCCGACCGTCATTCCGGGATCGCCATCGCCGGAGCCGCCGGCCCGGCAATGGAGATGGTCCGCCTGTTCCAACTCCAACTCGAACACTACGAGAAGGTCGAGGGTTCCCCGCTGAGCCTGGAGGGCAAGGCCAACCAACTCAGCCAGATGGTGCGCGGCAACCTCGTTGCTGCGATGCAGGGCCTCGTGGTGATCCCGCTGTTTGCAGGCTGGGACGAGCGCCTGAGGAGCGGTCGCCTCTTCCAGTTCGACATCACCGGCGGGCGCTTCGAGGAGCGGGACTACGCCGCCGCCGGTTCAGGGAGCCTCCACGCCTCGACGGTCATCAAGCTCCGACACACACCCGACCTCGATGCATCGACAGCGGTGGACGTGGTCGTCGAGGCCCTCTTCGAGGCCGCGGACGAGGACAGCGCGACCGGTGGACCCGATCCCATTCGGGGCATCTTTCCGGTGATCGCCACGATCGGTCCGGACGGCTTCGAGCGCATGGCGGACGAGGACGTGGCCGCCCGCACGATGGTGCTTCTCGAACGACTCGGTGACCGGAGCGACCGATGAACATGCCGTTGTACGTCTCGCCCGAACAGGTCATGAAGGATCGGGCGGACTACGCCCGTAAGGGCATCGCCCGAGGCCGCGCGGCGACGGCCGCCACCTATGCCGACGGTGTGCTGCTCTGCGCCGAGAACCCGTCCAACACCCTTCGCAAGGTGTCGGAGATCTACGACAGCATCGGCTTCGTAGGCGTCGGCAAGTACAACGAGTTCGACCAACTGCGCATCGCCGGCGTCCGGCACGCCGACCTCAAGGGCTACTCCTACAGCCGCGAGGACGTCGATGCCCGCTGGCTGGCCAACCAGTACGCCCAGATCCTCGGCCAGTACTTCACCCACGAGATGAAGCCCCTCGAGGTCGAACTGCTCGTCGCCGAGATGAGCCCGGAGGGCGGCGACGACCGGCTCTTCCACCTGCTCTACGACGGCACGGTGATGGACACCACCTCATACGTCGTCATCGGGGGAGAGGCCGAGGCGATCGGTGTCCGCCTGGACGAGAACTGGTCGGTGGGGCTGCAACTCCGCGAGGCGGTCCAGGTTTCCGTCGGAGCCCTCGCCGGGCCCGATCGCGAACTGGCGCCCGACGACCTGGAGGTGGCGGTCCTGGCAAGGGACGGCGAAAGACGGGCTTTCCGGCGCATCGAGGGAGATGACCTGGGCGGGCTACTCGGGTGACCGTGCCCGCCCCGCCCACCACCCGGACCTGAGGGACGCCCGTGCAGCGACGGATCTACGGCATCGAGAACGAGTACGGGATCACCTGCACGCTCGACGGCCAGCGAAGGCTCAGCCCCGACGAGGTCGCCCGGTACCTGTTCCGGAGGGTCGTCCACTGGGGGCGCAGCTCGAACGTCTTCCTGGTCAACGGCGCACGGCTCTACCTCGACGTCGGCTCACACCCCGAGTATGCGACCCCCGAGTGCGACTCAATCGGCGATGTAGTCGCCCACGACAAGGCCGGTGAGCGGATCCTCGAGGAACTCCTCCACAGCGCCGAGGAACGCCTCCGGGAAGAGGGAATCCGCGGCGACATCTACCTCTTCAAGAACAACACCGATACGGCCGGCAACTCCTACGGGTGTCACGAGAACTACCTGACGACCCGACGCGACGACCTGTCCGACTACCCCGAGGTCCTGATCCCGTTCTTCGTCAGCCGGCAGATCTACGCCGGCGCCGGCAAGGTTCTCCAGAACGCGCGTGGGGCCATGTACTGCGTCAGCCAACGGGCGGAACACATCTGGGAGGGGGTCTCGAGTGCCACCACCCGCTCGAGACCCATCATCAACTCGCGGGACGAGCCACATGCGGATGCCGAGCGCTACCGCCGACTGCATGTGATCGTCGGCGACTCGAACATGAGCGAGTACGCAACCTTCCTCAAGGTCGGTGCGTGCGGCCTGCTGCTCCGGATGCTCGAGGAGCCCTCGGTCCAACTGCGGGACATGACCCTCGAGAACCCGATCCGTGCGATCCGCGAGATCAGCCACGACATGACCTGTCGCCGCACGGTCCGACTCGCCGACGGTCGTGAGGTGCGCGCCCTCGACATCCAGCGCGAGTACCTCGACCGGGCGATTCGGTTCTCCGAGCACCACGACCTCAACGACGAGGAGAAGAAGGCGCTCGCCATGTGGGAGCACTGCCTCGACGGGATCGAGCGCGACCCGCTGACTCTCGACCGCGAGTGCGACTGGGTGGCCAAGTACCACCTGATCGAGTCCTACCGGGACCGCTATGGACTCGCGCTGGGCGACGCACGGGTGGCGCTGCTCGACCTCCAGTACCACGATGTCAACCGGGACCGTGGCCTCTACTACGTCCTCGAACGTCGCGGTCTGGTTGAGCGAATGGTTGACGACGAGGCGATCACGGACGCCAGAGAGAATGCTCCACAGACCACCCGCGCCCGCCTGCGTGGGGAGTTCATCCGGCGGGCGAAGGAGCGCCGCCGTGACTACACGGTCGACTGGGTGCACCTCAAGCTCAACGACCAGGCCCAACGGACTGTCCTCTGCAAGGATCCATTCCGTTCCACCGACGAGCGCGTCGAGAAACTCATCGAGTCGCTATGACCCGGAGGGTTGGGACCACCTGACGCCGGCGGCTCGCTGCAGGGATGTGCCAGGACCTACGATGGTGGGGTAACGACATCGGGCTCGTGAGGAGGTAGCGGAGCAGCGGTGGAGAGCAAACTCAAGCGACTGATGAACCTGGTCACGGCGCTCCTCCACGCCGACTGGCCGAAGACGCGTGACGAGTTGCGCGCCGACCTCCGGGAGTACTACGCGGAGGACGATGCATCGTTTCGGAGGCAGTTCGAGCGGGACAAGGACGAACTCCGCGCCATGGGAATCCCCCTCATCACGGGGTCTGCTCCCGACACGGATCCGCCCGTCACCGGCTACCGCATCGACAGGAGCCGCTACCAAGGCGACCTTCCGGACCTCACTCCCGACGAGTTGGCTGCACTCCACCTCGCCAACAACCTCGTGCGCCTCGGCGACACTCCGAGCGATGACCCCTTCTGGAGGTTGGGTGGCCAGTCCGACAAGCCGGACGTGGCGGCGGTAGCCCAACTCCCCGGCGAACCGGCGCTCAGCGACCTCATGGACGCCATTGCCGAGCGACGCACCGCCACCTTCGACTACCACGGGGTCGAACGCGTGCTTGAGCCCCACCGCCTGGCCTTCCGGAACGGCCACTGGCACGTGAAGGGCCACGATCGGACCCGGGACGGCCAGCGACAGTTTCGGGTCGACCGCTTCCAATCCGAAGTCAGTCGGGGCGAACCCGGGGGATTCGATCGACCGCAGAAGGCGTCCGTGGTCGAGGACCGGCCGGCATGGCGCTATGGCGACGACGAACCCGTCACGGCCCGCCTCGCCGTCGACGCCCCCCACGTGCCGTGGGTGCTCGGCCATCTCGGCGAAACGGCGATTGCCAACCACAGGGAGGACGGCTCCGTCGTCGTCGAGGAGGTGGTCTGCAACCGGGAGGCCTTCCGGTCATTCGTCCTCACGTTTCTCGAGGGAGCGGAGATCCTCGGACCACCGGAACTGCGCGATGACCTCATCGGCTGGCTGGAGGGCATGGCATGAGCAACCTGACCGCCCTCGACCGCCTTCGCCGCCTGCTGGCGATCATTCCCTGGGTCGTCGCTGAGGACGGCATGGCACTGGACGAGGTCACGCGTCGCTTCGACTATCCGCGTGACGACCTGCTCGAGGACATCTGGTTCGTCGTCCAGATGATCGGCGTTGCCCCCTTCGGCCCCGGGGACATGCTCGAGGCCCGGGTCGAGGACGACTGGGTGCACATCGAGTACAGCCCCTGGTTCGTACGGCCGATGACGCTTCGGCCCGAGGAGGTCCTCGGCCTCCTCGCTGCCGGACAGTCGGTAGCCGAGTTCTCCATCGGTGACGACCTGGGACCCCTGGGTCGCGCGCTCACCAAGCTCTCGGCGATGGTCGAGCCTGAGGTCCGCGACGCCATCGACGTACGGCTCGGTGTCGCCGACGACGAGTTGCTCGAGGCGCTGCAGCAGGCGAGGGCCGATCGCCGGATCGTGGAGATCGACTACTACTCGTATGGCCGGGACGAGTTGACGACCCGGGTCGTCGAGCCCCACGCCCTCACCGCCGACATCGGACACTGGTACCTGTCCGCCCACTGTCAAATGGCCGGCGCCACCCGGGTCTTTCGACTCGACCGCATCAGTCGCTATGCGGTCGGCGACGAGGTGTACCCCGAGCCGACGTCGCCGGGTGCAGGCCCCGAGGGCTTTCTTGCGGACGGTGACTACCCGGAGGTGGAGCTGCTGCTGGATCCGAGTGTCCGCTGGGTGATCACGCAGTATCCCCACCGTTGGACCGAGGACGTCGACGGGGAGCGCCTCCGGGTCCGACTGGCCGTCGCCTCGACGGCCTGGCTCGAGCGGCTGCTCCTCCGGGTCGGGACGGCAGCGACCGTCCTCGAGGCCCCCGAGGGACTGGGTCTCGACCTGCGATCCTCTGCTGCCGCCCGCGTCCTCGCTCGCTACAGCGGTTGAGCGAGCACCGACAACGCAACGCGGCGGCCCGGGGCTAGGTTCGCTGCCGTGCAGGACGACGGGACCACCGCCAGCGGAGGCGACGACTGGGCCGACCAGATCCTTGAGCGTGCGAGGGCGCGCAGCAGTGGGGATTCGCTTCCCGAACCGTCGCCGGAGCCAGAGAAACCGGCCTCCGATGACGGGCCCGACCTGCCCGACGAGCTTCCACCGCTCTCCGACGTACCTGTGGATTCCGATCGGCGACCGGTGCTCGCAACCGTCGAGAACCCCACACCGGCCGAAGTCGACGATCGGGGAGACGAGTTCGTCCCCTTCGCCGATGCCTATGAGCAGGCCGGCCCGTTGGTATCGCCGGCCCCGTTCGGAGATGACCCGCAACTGCCGCCACACCTCACCATCGAGACTCCTCCGGCGGCCGAAATCGACCTCGGGATCCCCGGCACGGCCGCCGGCACGGCGAGGAGTGTCCTCGAGTGGGTGGGCGTCGTCCTCGGGGCGCTGGTCGTCGCCCTCCTGGTCAAGCACTTCCTGTTCGCCGCCTACTACATCCCGTCGCCCTCGATGGAGCCGACGCTCACCGACGGGGATCGGATCGTCGTCAACAAGTTGAGTTATCGACTACACGAGGTCAACCGCGGTGACGTCGTGGTGTTCCGGAGGGCCATGTCCCAGCCCGACGGCATCAACGAACTGATCAAGCGGGTCATCGCCCTACCCGGAGAGACCGTCGAGGTCGTCGACGGACGGGTCTACGTCGATGGAGGGCTCCTGCTCGAGCCCTACCTGACTGCCCGGGACAGTACCGGTGGCTTCGCCCTGCCACCCGGGTGCATCGGTACTCCCGATTCCATCAACCGCTGCACCGTTCCGGACGACCACGTCTTCGTGATGGGGGACAACCGCCGCAACTCCAAGGACAGTCGCGTCTTCGGGCCCGTTGCCGAATCGGGCATCGTGGGGCGGGCTTTCCTCCGGGTGTGGCCCCTCGGCGACCTCGGGCGCCTCTAGACCGCGTCTGGCCGGGGAACCCTCAGGCCTGCGCAGCGACCGCAACGAGGCGGTCCACGTGGTCCCCGAAGATGCCGTCGAGCCCCTGGCCGAGGAGCGTCGTGATCTGGTGTGCGTGCTGGGCATCCCAGCCGAAACACTCCAGGCCGAATCGGTGAAACAGAGTGCAGAGGCCTCCGGACCACTCCGAGGCGTGGAGGTTGACGGCGCTCACGCCGGCCGCGGCGAGGTCGGCGGCCCGACGCTCGGGGCCCTCGGTGATCCGGTTCAGGCGGGTGGAGTCGACGAGTCGGACGGCGTCGTCGAGGCCCCGCCATTCGAGGAGGACCCGCCAGTCGGAATGGGCCAACCAGAGTTGGGCGTTGCGATCCGCCGCTGCGACCATGGACACGACCGGTGCCGCCGCCGCTACGTCCAGGACATCGAGGCATACCTGCACCGTTCCGTCGGCCACTGCGGGAATCGCCTCGTAGAGGTCGGCCAGGGACGGGATGTGCCCGGGGAGTTCGTCGCGGCGATGTGACGAGAGAGATGACCGGCGGAGGCCCCGGCCAACCCGTCCGTCGTGGTCGAGGACAGGTTGGCCGTCTGAGGTCAGCCACACGTCGCTCTCGAGTCCCGTGGCACCCAGGTCGACGGCCCTTCGGAATGCCTCCAGGGTGTTCTCTGGTGCGTGGGCGCGGCCGCCCCGGTGGGCGAAGAGGAGGGGCGGCGACCTGAGGGGCACGATCCGTGGTGGCATGCCCGTCATCCTGCGCCCGAGGAACGTCACTCGCAAACGGGCCCTTCCGGAGCCACCGGTAGGCTCGTCCCCATGGGCAACCTCGGCGGTGGCGAAATCCTCGTGATCCTGCTGCTCGGGCTGCTGGTTCTCGGTCCCGAGCGCCTGCCTGGGGCCGTCCGCCAGGCGGGTAAGGCGCTGCGTCAGGTCCGCAAGGTCACGGTCGGCTTCCAGGAGGAGTTGCGATCAGCCGTGGAGGATCCGATCATCGAGGCGAAGGCGCGCTTGAGCGGCGAGACCCTCCTGGGAGAGGCCGAGAGGTCGGGGGACGCTCCGAAGCCGGGAGGCGCCGCTGGGTCCGGAACCGATGGCGACTGAGGAGGGGGCTCCCTCGGGTCGTATGAGCTTGATGGAGCACCTGACGGAGCTCCGGCGCCGCCTCCTGGTCTCCCTGCTCACCGTCGGCGTCGGGACCGTCACCTGCTGGATCCTCTATCCATGGATCCTCGACTTCCTGCTCGAGCCCTACTGTCAGGTCCAGGGAGAATCCGTGGCTGGCGACGTGTTCGGCGAGGGCTGCGAACTCCTCGTCACCGACCCGCTCGAGCCCTTCAGCGTCCGCATGATGGTCGCCGGCTACGGCGGGCTGGCACTGTCCATACCCGTGCTGCTCTGGCAGGCCTGGCGGTTCGTCGTCCCCGGCCTGTACCGGCGCGAACGGCGCTGGGCGATCCCGTTCGTCGTGATCGGGGCACTCCTGTTCGCTGCAGGAGCCGCCCTGGCCTACTGGAGCATCCCCCGGGCTCTCGGCTTCCTCATCGGCATCGGCGGACCGGACCTGGTGAGCGTCTTCTCGCCGGCCAAGTACCTCGGATTCGTTGTCAAGATGACGATCGCCTTCGGGATCGGCTTCGAGTTCCCGCTCGTGCTGGTGTTCCTGCAGCTGGCCGGACTGGTCCACCACCGTCAACTCCGGGCGGTCCGGCGGTACGCGATCGTGGGAATCGTCGCACTCGTAGCGGTTCTGACACCGAGCGGGGACCCCTTTACCCTGGTTGTGCTCTCTGTGCCGATGCTGCTCTTCTACGAGTTGGCGATCCTCGTGGGCCGGGCGCACGAGCGCCGACGGCGCCGCAACCGGGACTGACCCACGACGTGGACGACTGGCCCTTCGAACTTGACGGCTTCCAGGTCGAGGCCATCGCAGCGCTCGACGCCGGACGTTCGGTCCTCGTGGCAGCGCCGACTGCCAGTGGAAAGACGGTCGTCGCCGAACATGCCATCGCCCGGGCGCTCAGGGACGGCTGGCGCACGTTCTACACCACACCCCTCAAGGCACTCTCCAACCAGAAGTTCCGGGACCTCGGCAGTCGGCTCGGAGCCTCGGAGGTCGGGCTGCTGACCGGTGACAACAGCGTCCGTGGGGATGCTCCGGTGGTCGTGATGACGACCGAGGTGTTGCGCAACATGCTCTATGCGGGTTCCGATGCGCTCGACTCGCTGGGGTGCGTCGTCCTGGACGAAGTCCACTTCCTGGAGGACCCGTACCGGGGCCCGGTCTGGGAGGAGGTCATCCTCGGACTCGCCGACGGGATCCAACTGGTTGCCCTGTCGGCAACGGTGTCGAACGCCACCGAACTGGGGGAGTGGCTGTGTCTGGAGCACGGACCGACTGATGTCGTGGTCGAGCGCCGCCGTCCGGTGCCTCTGCGCAGTCACTACCTCGTGGGGGAGCGCAGCAAGGGGGGCCGGGTAAACCGACTGCCCGTGATCGTGAAGGGCCGGCCGAACCGTGAGGGCGCCCGCTACGACGCCGAGCCGACCGGACCGAAGGGGCGACGCCGCGACCGTCCCCCGCGCCGGTGGCGGACGCCGCGTCGCGACGAGGTGCTGCGGGAACTGCGGCGCCGGGACCTCCTCCCGGCAATCAACTTCATCTTCAGCCGGGCGGGGTGTGAGGAGGCCCGGGACCAGATGGTCCGGGACGGGATCCGGCTCACCGACGAACGACAGTCGGCGGAGATCTCCTCAGTGATCGAGCGGCGACTCGCCGGGTTGCCCACCGAGGACCTTCGGGTCCTCGGGGTGGGCGCCTGGCGGGAAGGGCTCGAACGCGGCATCGCCGCACACCACGCCGGCATGCTCCCGCTGTTCAAGGAGGTCACCGAGGAACTCTTCGGAGCAGGTCTGGTCGGCATCGTCTTCGCCACCGAGACGTTGGCGGTGGGTGTCAACCTGCCGGCCCGGAGCGTGGTGGTCGAGCGTCTGACGAGGTTCACCGGCGAGGGCCACGAGGTCCTCACCCCGGGCCAGTTCACCCAACTCACCGGGCGGGCCGGCCGACGGGGAATGGACACCGAGGGACACGCCCTGATCCTGTGGTCCCCGTTCGTGCCGTTCGACACGGTCGCCCGGCTCGTCGGCAGCCGTGAGTACCCGCTGCGCTCGGCGTTTCGCCCCACCTACAACATGGTCGGAAACCTCATGGTCGACCGCAGTCGGGAACAGGCCGAGGACCTCCTTCGGCGCTCCTTCGGCCAGCACCAGTTGGATTGCCGCATCGAGGAGCGTCGAGAACGCCAGGGGGACCGGCGTAACCGACGTGGAGGGGAGTCGTCCGACGACCTGGTCGGGAGGCTCGGCGCCCTCCTCGAGGTCCTCGAGGCCCGGGAGATGGCCGACGGGTGGGCGCTCACAGACAAGGGGCTGCCTCTCGTCGGTATCTACAACGAGGCGGATCTCCTCATCGTCGAGGCGTTGTCAGCCGGACTGTTCGACGACCTCGACCCTCCGGGCCTCGCCGCCGTGCTCTCCGCCCTCACCTATCGGCGTCGTGGTTCGGGAAACTCTGAGGCGCGACCGTTCCACGGGCCGGCTGGCCGGCGGCTCGCCGAACTCGAAGGGCTCTGGGCGGACGTCGCAGTTGACGAGGAGGCAGCCGGACTCGTCGCCATGTCGGCGCCGGATCCCGGATTTGCCCGATCCGTACTGTCCTGGACGGCGGGGGGCGAACTGGCCGAAGTGCTGGACGGTGGAGGGGCCGACGCTTTCACTGGTGGAGAGTTCGTGCGCAACGTGCGCCTGGTTGCCGACCTGCTCCGACAGGTTGCCAAGGTCGGCCCACCCCGGGTCGCCCGAACGGCGCGCCGGGCCGTCGGGGAGCTCGAACGGGGTGTGGTCTCCCTGACCCGGGAGTTCGCCGGAGAACGGGACGATGACGAGGCTGCCGAGTCCGAGGACACCGCAGGGGGCGTCTGATGAGCATCGAACGACGGAGGGACTGGGGCAGCAGCGGACCTCTCCCCAAGGATGGAATCGTGGTGGGTTCCGATGCAGAACTCCTCGACCTGGTCACGCTGCATCGAAGGGAGGGCAGCGACGTACCACCGCTGGCGCTCACCGGAGGCGACCTCTGGCGCACGCTCGGCGGGTCACCCGGACTCGAACGCTGGAAGGGAGCAGGGGGACAGCGGCTCCGGGTCGACCTCGGAGCCGCGCTCATCGACGGACGCCAGCACTGGTTCTGCTCCCACCTCGTGGCACGACGCAGCTGGCTCCGGGGACGGATCTGGATCGCCGCAAATGCCGCGCACCTCGGGTCCTGGAATATCGCACCTCGAGCGCATCCCGGGGACGGGCTTCTCGACGTCCTCGATTCCGAACTCGCTCCCGGACAGCGATTGGAAGCCCGCCGTCGCCTTCCCAGCGGCACGCACGTGCCCCACCCGGAGGTCCGCTACACGCGCACCCGAGCGGAGCAGGTCGAGTTCGCGCGGCCCACGCCGATCTGGCTGGACGGGCGGCGCACCGCCAGCGCTCGGCGCCTCTCGGTGCGTCTCGAGGAAGAGGCGCTCCTCGTGGTCGTCTGAGTGATGCCTCCACGGATGCCGCCAGTGGGCCCGGGCCTCGGTACCATCCGGCCATGGAGGACGACCAGAGTGCTGTGTCCGCCGCCGCAGCGGCGAAGTCGAGGGTCTGCGACCATGTCGATGAGCTCGCCGAAGTGCTGCTCGCCACCTCCCACGACATCCATGCGCACCCGGAGTTGTGCTACGAGGAGCACCACGCCCACCAGGTCCTGACCGACGTCCTCGACCAGCAGGGGCTTGCACCGGTCCGAGGGGCCTACGGCATGCCTACGGCCTTCGAGGCCCGGGCGGGGAGCGAGGGCCCCGAGGTCGCCGTGCTGTGCGAGTACGACGCCCTGCCGGACATTGGCCACGCCTGCGGTCACAACATCATCGCCGCGGCCGGTTTGGGCGCCGGCCTAGCCGGTGCAGCCGTCGCCGAGGAGTTGGGTGGACGGATCCGGATCATCGGGACGCCCGCAGAGGAAGGCGGAGGCGGCAAGATCCGCCTCATCGAGGAGGGGGCCTTCGAGGGGGTCGCAGCGGCCCTGATGGTCCACCCGTCCGGTTCCGAGGTCGAGCGCATCACGAGCCTCGCCGTCCAACAGGTCCGCGTCGTGTACCACGGGTTTGCGGCGCATGCAGCCGCTGCTCCGGAACAGGGCATCAACGCCCTCGACGGCGCCGTGCTCGGGTACGTCAACGTGGCGGCACTGCGCCAGCACATCGCCGCCGACGAGCGCATCCACGGCATCATCGTGGACGGTGGCCAGAAGGCGAACATCGTTCCGGTACGGGCCGAGGCCCTCTGGTACGCCCGCTCACCGACCCGGGCCCGGCTCGAGGTCCTCAAGCAGCGCCTCCAGGCGTGTCTCGAGGCGGGAGCGGCCGCCGCCGGATGCACGATGGAGCACGAGTGGGTCCAACCCTCCTACGACGATGTGATCGACAGCCGACCCGTCCTCGACCGCTACCTGGCCAATGCCCGCTCCCTCGGACGTGATCCCCGTCCGGACAGCGAGGTGGCGATCGTCGGCAGCACCGACCTCGGCAACGTCAGTTACCTGGTGCCCTCGATCCATCCGATGATCAAGGCCGCTCCCGACGAGGTCGGCATCCACACCGTTGAATTCGCAGCGTTCGCCGGTGGCCCTGAGGGTGATCAGGCCGTGCTGGATGGCGCCAAGGCGATGGCGATGACCCTGGTCGACTGCTGGACGGAGCCGGGCCTCCTCGACTCGGCAGCTGTGGAACTCGCTGCCACCCGCGGAAGAGTTTGACGATTCCGCTGGCCGCAGCGGACCTCCCGAGACTCCGCGCGCCACCCGGTCGCGCGGCCTAACCTCGGCGCTCGTGACGCCCTACTTCGCCGAGGAGTTCACACCGGACGAAGAGGATGTCCTCCGGCGCTACTTCACCAACCTCGACGAGCCCGTGTTCGCCCTCGTCAACCTGCCCGAGGTCGTGAAGGGAGCGTTGTTCGCCCGCTACTCCCGGACGCGGCTCAGCCTCCGTCGCCTCTTTCTCGAGGAGTTCGTGGGGGAACTCGACGTCAGCGGCGACGAGTCCATCGACGCGACCATCGGGCTCCGTCGGGCCGAGGAGCTCTACGACCGAATCTTCTTCGAGTACGGCGACGACAGCGTGGCCCAGTTGGGCGGCGTCCACCTGGCGTGCGAGCAGTCCTCGAACCTGTTGACCAAGATCCTCGAGCGGGGACGGCTGATGTCGTACCTGGAGCAGTCCACCCGCTACATCGCCTACGACGACCGCCCGGGAGGGCGATTCCGCTACTACCGGGACCCCGACGTCCTGTCGTCGCCCCTGGGGGCCCGATACATCGCCGACCTGGATCGCCTCTTTGAGGTTTATTCCGAACTGGTTCCGGTGATGGTCTCCCACTTCCGGGAACGGAACCCGAAGCAGCCCGGTGACTCCGACTTCGTCTACCGGCAGGCAACCAACGCCAAGGCCTTCGACTCCGTCCGGGGCGTCCTCCCGGCGGCGTCGCTCTCGAACCTCGGGATCTACGGCACCGGCCAGGCCTACGAGGCACTGCTGGTCCGCATGCGGGCTCATCCGCTTCCGGAGGCCCGCTCCTACGCCGAGTTGATGTTGCGCGAACTCAGGAAGGTGATCCCCTCCTTCCTGAGACGCGTCGACCTCCCGGACCGCGGTGAGGCGACCGGCCGCTTCGTCGCCGACAGCCGAGAGCGGATCGCGGAGTTGGCCGAGGAGTTCTTCCCGGAGGGCGAGGCGATCCATGCTGCACCGACCGTCGACCTGACCGACTTCGATCCCGATGCCGAGGTGAAGTTGGTGGCCGCCGCCCTCTACCCCTCCTCGCACCACTCGGACCGGGAGATTGAGGCCCGGGTGCGGCGCATGACGGTGGAGGAGCGCGTGAGGGTCCTTGTGGCACTGACGGGCGATCGGGACAACCGACGGCAGCGCCCGGGGCGTGCACTCGAGAGGCCGACCTACCGGTTCGACATCCTCTCCGACTACGGCGCCTTCCGGGACCTCCAGCGGCACCGGCTCATGACCATCGAGTGGCAGCGGCTCACGCCACTCCACGGCTTCAGCCGTCCACCCGACCTCGACGAGGCCGGCGTGGCTGGACGCTTCGACGAGGCGATGGACCGGTCGGCCGCACTCCACGACGTCCTGGCCGAACCATTCCCCGAGCAGGCCTCCTACGCCGTCTCCCTGGCCTACCGGATCCGGTACCTGATGGAGATGAACGCCCGAGAGGCGATGCACGTGATTGAATTACGCACCACCCCTCAGGGCCACCCCGCCTACCGGGACGTCTGCCAACAGATGCACCACCTCATCGCAGACGTGGCCGGGCACCGGGCCATCGCCGAGATGATCCGCTTCGCCGACCACTCGGATGAGCCGGAACTCGAGCGCATCGAGGCCGAGCGGCGGGTCGAAGAGCGCCGTCGGGCCCGGGGTGATGCCACCGTCGGATGAAGTGGCACCGGCTGACGGCGATACTGTTTTTGCTGATCTCGTGCGGCGAAGAGGTCGAGCGCATCCTCCCGCCGTCGATCCCGACCGCTGCACCCACGATCACCGCCGCATCGGATCTGGGGATCGGTCCGCTACCCGCTGAACTCGACGACTGGCGTTCCTACGCCGATCGCCACATCGACGTGTTCGGCGTGCATGTCGTTGCCCTGCCCGGGGTCTCGGAGCAGGCACTCGGCCATGCGGCAGCGGTACTTGCCCAGTACTTGGACAACGACGCAGATGGGCTCGCTGATGATCAGTCAGTGGTCCGGGCGATGGTTGCCGAACGGGCGACGCTGGTGATGGCCTACGACGAGGACGAGATGGAGTCTTCGGGGATCTTCGAGAGCGGGCTCGATTCGAAATACGGCCTCCAGGACCTCTATGACGTGGAGACGTCCCCGGCCGGGAGATTCGACGCCGCCCTCGAGGAGGTCCACCACCTCGTCTACTCTTACGGCTGGGCAGTGGTCCACCAAGATCGGCTCTGGTTCGATGGGGACACCGAGCTCACTGCGGCGATGGATGTCGCCCGCGGCGGCCACTTCGAGCGGATCCCGACCAGTTATCCGAGCGAGGCCTGGTACCACTACGACGACCGAACCTGTACCTACGACTGCATGGCCGTCGAATACGCCTATTGGGCACACACCACGCTTCTCGGCGCCCAGGGGAGTCCGAACCGCTGCGCCGAGATTGTCGTGGAGTGGGTTCCCTGTACGCCGGGACGGCTCGCCAAGATGGACCCCCTGGTCACGGCCCTGCTCCGCGATCCCGAACTGGGTCTACCCACCGTCCTGCCCGACGGGGACTATCGTCCCGACTCCTGACCGATGGAGTGGACAGTGGGTGGTGACGCTCGTCCATCTGTCTATGATCCCGCCGCGAACACCGTGGCCGACCCGAGGAAGCAATGAGCGACGAAGAAGCAGTCCAGGACCTGGAGTCCGACGCTGACGAGGAACTGAACGAAGGCCCCGGCGACGATGTCACCGATGACACCGATGTCACCGATGACACCGATGACACCGATGGATCCGGGGATGACGAGGACGACGAGGATGCGGACGAAAAGGGCCCCCGCCCGGTGGGCGGCAGCGAACACGAGGACGACGAAGAGCCCGACCCCGACGATGTCGAGGCCGATCTCGAGGCCATCCTGCGTGACCGGATTTCCGCCAGTGACGACGACGAAGAGGATGAAGACGAAGGACCAGCGACTGATCCAGGCGGCACCGACCAGCCCAGCGCCCGCCAGGAGACCGAGTTGGTCTGCCCCCACTGCTTCCTGCTTGTCCAGGCGGAAACCATTGCCGAGACAGGGGAGTGTGGGCACTGTGGTGGCCCGATCTCCTGACCGCCCTGAACGGGGCGAGCGGACCTGATATGGAGTCCTCCCGTCCTGCCACCATCGGGGACCGTCCTCTGCTCGGCGAACTCGCTGCACGGGCACGGATGGAGATGGGTGAGAAGCGAGGCGGTGACGTCCTCGACCGGCTCGATGTTGACCGGGACCTCCCGGTTGCGTCGGTCGAGCGCTTGCTGGCACATGAGGGTGGTGTCGTCGTCGTGGGGTGCATCGATGACACGCCCGTTGGCTTTGGCGTAATGCTGGTGGAGGTCGCGGCAGACGGATCGCCCCACGCGGTCGTGGAGCAGATCTACGTCGAGCCCGGGGCCCGTGCCGTCGGCGTCGGTGGGTCGATGATCGAGTTGCTGATCGCCGAGGCCACTGCCCGTGGGGCAGTCGGGATCGAGGCGCTGGCCCTTCCCGGCGACCGTGCGACCAAGAACTTCTTCGAGGCACAGGGAATGGTTGCCAGGGCGATCATCGTCCATCGCCAACTCGACCGTTGAGCGTCGGACGCCCGGAACTCTGCGTGGGGGCGGTTGCCGTCATGGACGGTTCGCTGCTCCTCGTCCGGCGGGCGACGGAGCCGTCCATCGGTCGATGGACCCTGCCCGGGGGACGGGTCGAGGCGGGGGAGTCGATCATCGCCGCCCTGGTCCGCGAGGTGAGAGAGGAGACCGGGCTCGACGTCGTCTGCGGACCGCTCCGGGGATGGGTCGAGCGTGTCGGGGTCGACCACCACTTCGTTGTCCTGGACTTCGACGTCACGCCCCTCACGGTCGACGATCCCGTTGCTGGTTCAGACGCCTCGGCGGCGGAATGGGTGCCCTTCGGGGCGCTCCACACCCGCGACCTGGTCGACGGGCTCTTCGAGTTCCTGGTCGACCATGCCGTTGTCGAGGGCGGCGGGCCCGGATCCCCCTGAAGGTCGAGCCTCAGCGGCCCTTCCATTCCGGTGGTCGCTTTTCGATGAACGCACGGGGCCCCTCGGCGAAGTCCTCGCTGGCGAAGACCTCCTGGCTGAGTTGACTGCTGAGGTGGAAGGCTTCGGCTTCCTCCATCAGGGTCGATGCGAGGATCGCCCGCCGTGAGGCCCGGACGGCGAGGGGGGCATTCGCGTTGACCTCCTCGGCAAGTTCGAGCGCAGCCTGGACCACATCGCCCGGCTCGACCAACCGATTGACCAGGCCGTAGCGGTGGGCGGTGGCCGCATCGATGTGGTCACCAGTCAGTGCCATCTCCATTGCCAGGTTGCGGGGAAGTGCCCGTGGCAGCCGGAACAGCCCTCCGGCTGCTGCGATCAGGGAGCGCTTGACCTCCGGGAGACCGAACCGCGCCGCGGTCGAGGCGACGACCAGGTCGCAGGACAGGACCAACTCCATGCCGCCGGCCACCGCTGGGCCGTCGACGGCGGCAATGAGAGGCTTGGTGCGCTCACGTTGCACCAGGCCTGCGAAGCCGCCCCGACTGGTGCCGAGGCGGGTGGCTCCGCCGGAGATGGCCTTGAGGTCGGCGCCAGCGCAGAAGGACGGTCCGTTGGCGGCGAGTACCGCTGTCCATGCCCCGGTGTCCTCCTCGAAGCGGTCGATGGCTTCTTCGAGGGCCTCGGCCAACTCCTGGTTGACGGCGTTGCGGGCCTCGGGCCGGTTGAGGCGGATGACCGCCGTGCGTCCGTGGTTCTCGTACTGGACAATCATTGGGGGTGACGCTAGCGGGATCACCACCCGGGGGCCGAAGCCGCCACCTCGTGTCAGTGTCCGGCCGGGGCGCGGCGTCGGCGCCGGTTCGTCGGAGCAGGCGCGGGTTCCACCCCGAAGGCGGCGGCGATGGCGGGCACCCGAAGGGAGAACCGGCGAACGAGTGCGAGGAGGTCCTTGTTTGGCTCGGCGGGTAGTCCGGCCGGCACCACGCGCTCGTGCACGGGAGAACTGGCAACGGCGTCGAGCATCGTGCCCCAGCGGTCCTGTCCGGTGTCGGCGGTCATGCCGGCGGCGGCCGCCTCGGCGAGGCGGTCGAGCAGATCTCTCGGCATGGGGGCTCCAGCCTTGGGCGGCCGGGAACTGAGGCGCAACGCACGTACCACGCGTCCTTCACCGAGCAATCGAACGACCTCGGCCAGCCATGCCTCGTGTTCTCGTTCCACGCGCTCGGCCAGCCCGGAGCGGAGCCGTTCGGCGAGGGAGCGGGCCTCGTCGCCACGAGCGCCGGATTCGGCAGCGACGACGACCGAGCGAAGGTCGCGCAGGTCGACCTCGGCAAGGCCGGCCTCGGCGGCTTCGGCCCGGTCCCTCCATTCGGCGGCGTGAAGCCCCGGCTGGAGGCGTTCACCGAGTGTGAGGAGGATCTCGGCCGGGATCTCGGGCTCGCCGGCACTTCCTGCGGCCTCGTTCTGCCTTGCGATTTCGGCGCGGAGGCCGGGGATGCCCCCGTGGAGAAGGATCCGGCCGACAAGCCGCTGTTCGTCGGGCAGGGCCTTCACGGCGGCATTCCGGTGGGTGCGGGACGGCCGCAACCGTGGAGCCTTTGGAGCCGTCGGGGCGTCGTCGTGTCCCTGTCGGCCACCACGCCCCTTCCGGTTTCGTTCGTCCCGACCCTCACCCTGCGGCTTGCGCTCCGAGCGGCCCCGGGCATCCCGGTTTCGTTCGTCCCGACCCTCACCCTGCGGCTTGCGCTCCGAGCGGCCCCGGGCATCCCGGGAACGGCCGCCCTTCCGGGGCTTGCGTTCGCCGCCACTGGCCTCGTGGTCGCGACGGCGCTTTCCGCCCACCAGGCGCGTCGTCACATCCGGCTCCTCGCCGGCATTGTCGAGGAGTTCGAGCAGAACCGGACTACTGCGCTTGTCGCGGGGCGGCAGTATGGCCGTGACCGTCATACCGTCGAGAAACTGGTCGGTTTCCACACGCAGGACGTCCCCCACAGCGGCGGGCTCGACGAGGAGTGCCCCGTCGAGCGAACCACGGGGTTCCCGTGCGCCGAGGGCACGCCAGGTCCAGGATCCGTCCTCCTTGGAGGAGGTGAGCTCGATCTCGATGCGTGGCATGGGTGACAACGCTAGCCGGGACGACCACGATCCCGTCCGTAAGCCTTATTCGTGGATTTTCTGAGAATTCGGCATTTTTGTGCTTAACTCTGGACAATTGATCCGAAGGACGGATCGAACCTGTGAGGGGAATGACACACATGCGACGATCTCGCACGCTTTTTGCCGTACTGCTTTCGTTCTCGTTGCTGGCCGCGGCCTGCGGTGGCGACGACGAGGACACATCGACGACCACGGTTCCGGCCAAGCAATCGGTTTTGACGACTACGACTGCGGCTCCGGCTCCGACTGCTGCTCCGAGTGGGCTTGATGAGTTGAATGTGGCGTATTTCCTGGAGTGGCCGACGGCCAACCAGGTGGCGCAGGTCGAGCAGACCTATGACTCCGTGTTGGGGTTGACGGTGAACTGGATTGCGTTCCCTTCGGGTAATGACATGGCGTTGGCGATGGAGTCGGGCGACATCGACATTTCGTATTCGCAGGGTTTGACGCCGTTCGCGAATTATGTGACGAGTGGTGCTGATCATGTGATCGTGGGTGTGGCGGTGTCGTATGCGGATGCCGACAACTGTGTGGCGCATCCCGACTACGCCGTGTCGCAGGACAATGCTGCGTCGTCGTTGGCGGGTCAGGTCATCTACACGCCGATCGGCAATGTGACGCATTTCAAGTTGCTCAAGATGCTCGAGCATCTCGGTGTGAGTCTCGATGACGTGTCGTTGATCCCGTCGGAGGGTGGTCCGGCTGCGGTTGCGGCGTTCGAGAACGGTGACGTCGCCATGGCGTGTGCGTTTGGTGGTGCCATCAACACGATGCTGGCTTCCGGCGGCAACCTGGTGATGACCGGTTCGGAGCAGGAGGCTCTGGGGATTCGGGTGTTCGACATCATCTCGGCACCGCGTTCGTTCGCTGAGGAGCATGGTGATGTGGTGACTGCGTTCCTGCAGGTCACCGAGGACGCCAATGCTGCGTATGCGGCGGATCGTGCGTCGTTGGAGACGACGATCGCTGATGCGGCGGGCATGGACGTTGCTGGTTCGAACTCGTTGCTGGATGCGTTCACGTTCCTCGACAGGGACTCGCAACTTTCGGAGGCGTGGCTGGGTGGAACCGTCCAGGCTGCGATGAAGGAGCAGATGGACTTCTTCGTCGCCCAGGGCGAGATCGACACCGCTCTCGACTCCTATGACGGTGTCGTGGACACTTCGTACATTGAAGCCGTCGTTGGTCGCGGGTTCGGTGCCGCCAACCCGCAGGCTACGAGTGACGTGGATGTGGTGGCGTGTGGCCTCGACGAGGTCGACGGCGACCTGAACTTCTACAACTGGTCCGAGTACATGGACCCCGACCTGATCACGGCCTTCCAGGACCAGTACGGAGTCACGGTGACCGAGGACTTCTACCCGTCGAACGAGGAGATGTTTGCACGGGTCGAGGCCGGCGGATCGGGCTATGACATGGTCATCCCGTCCGACTACATGGTCTCGATTCTCATCTCGGAATCGATGATCCTGGCAGTACCAGGGGCCGCGGTGCCGAACAAGGGGAACATTGCCGACACGTTCAACAACCCGCCGTATGACCCCGGTGCGCTCTACACCGCCGCCTACCAGTGGGGAACCACGGGCGTCGGCGTCGATATTGGAGTCACCGGCGAGGTACCGCACACCTGGGGCCTGCTGTTCGACGCAGACCTCGCCGAGCAGTACGGCCTGTCGGGCAAGATCACCATTCTCGACGACCCGCGAGAGACCATGGGTGCTGCGCTCAAGTACCTCGGCTATTCGCTCAACTCCACGAGTGAGTCCGAATTGGCCGAGGCCGAAGCGGTCATCGCCGACGCCGTC
>Ga0206686_1000042_pt1 | contig 37765 bp, 21 predicted proteins | sample M250012015metaG_FD_155447 | JGI IMG/M metagenome (GOLD analysis project Ga0206686, IMG submission 155447) | Ammonia-oxidizing marine archaeal communities from Monterey Bay, California, United States - M2 500m 12015 | ecosystem: Environmental > Aquatic > Marine > Intertidal zone | place: USA... | reverse complement strand
CTTACCCATTCCTAACCGGTATAGTAATAACCATATCAAATGATCAAGATGTAAACTGTGTAATTAATAGTAGTGCTATTCAATTGTTTGCTTGTCCGCCTGCAAATGATAATTGTAGTGGATCTATAGAGGCGGTAGTAAATACAGATCAGTCTTGTTCGCTAACCACTTCTGGAACATTATCTGGAGCTTCGCCTTCAGGAAATGCTAGTGCATGTTTGGCGAGTGCAGATGATGATGTGTGGTTTAATTTTGTAGCTTTAAGTGAAGTTCAGTTAATTTCTCTAGTAGATATCTCAGGATCAACAACCAGTTTAGGACATGCATTATATATTGGTACTGGAGATGTAGACTGTAATACATTAACCGAACTATATTGTAGTAATGATACTTCAAGTATAACTCCAGATCTTACCCCAGGGATTACATATTATGTGAGGGTTTTTTCAAATGGCACTAATAATGAAAATGTAGATTTTGAATTATGTGTTAAAGATGCCCCTGATAATACAGCTTGTGAAAATGCATCAAACTTTTGTGGTGAAGGAGGTGCTTTATATGGTTCTAATATTTTTGATTTCCCAAGTTTAGGTCAAATTGCTTGTTTATACACGACTCCAAATCCATCATGGAATATTCTTCAAATTGGTGAGTCTGGAGTAATAGATATTCAAATTGTTCAAAATACACAATTTGATGATAATGGAAATGCCATTGGCGCTGGATTGGACGTGGATTTTGTATTATGGGGGCCATTTGATTCTTCTGAAAATTTTTGTGAAGCAGGAGTATTAGATCAAGGATGTCCTAATCCTGCCAATTGTCCTAATAACACTTCCAATCCTAATTTTTATCCTTATGGAAATATTGTTGATTGTAGCTATTCAATATATAGTGTAGAAAATCTAACAATTGAGAATGCAGTAAGTGGCGAAATATACGTGCTGCTAGTAACAAACTATTCTAATAATTCAGGAATAATCCAAATTCAACAAACAAATGCTGGGCAGACTGGAGCAGGATCAACAATTGCGAGTATTGAAGTAGATTTAGGGGGTGATCAAGATTTATGTGGATATCCTAATTATGACCTAAATGCAAATTCTCCTTTTGCAGATTATTATGAATGGTATCAAGATGGAGTAATTATTTCTGATGCAAATGAGCCTACTTTACAAGTTACTGATTCTGCAAATTATAGTGTTATTGTATATGACCAACAGTGTAGTGCAACTGCAGAAGATTCTGTTACAATTAATTTTTATAATGAAGCTACTGCAAATCAAGTTGAAGACCTAATAACTTGTGATGACTCAAGTGCAGATGGAGTTGAAGATTTTGATCTTAATATAGTTACAAATGATATCCTAGGAGATCAAAATAACTCTGAATTTGTTGTTACATATTTCCTAAGCATAAGTGATGCTCAAAATAATATAAGCCCTATTACATCTCCTTATACCAACGTTTCAAATCCACAAACTGTTTATGCTAGAGTAGAACATGTAAATGCAGTAGGCTCAAGTTCTGGTTGTTTTGCAACTACTAGTTTTGATCTAGTTATTTCTGGACCAACACCAGATGCATTATCACCAGGAGAAATTATAGTATGTACAGATCAAAGTGAAGATGGAATTGAAGTCTTTAATCTTGCTGCTCAAGATGATGTTATATTGAATGGGCAGGATTCTGAATTATTTGATATCTCCTATTATTTATCTGAAGAAGATGCATTAAATTCAAATAATCCTTTAGATCCAATTATTGAAAATTCAACTAATCCACAAACTATTTATGCTAGAGTAGAAAACAATCAAGCTTATGACTGTTATAGTATAACTAGTTTCGATTTAACAGTCTGTCAAATCCCAGAAGGTATATCACCAAATGGCGATGGATATAATGATACATTTATTCTCAATGGCTATAATGTTACTTCTTTATATATATATAACAGATATGGTAAATCAGTTTACAGTACAAATAATTATAATAATGATTGGGCAGGACAATCAAACGAAGGAAAAAAATTGCCTGTTGGAACATATTTTTATCATATGATTTATGATGATAATTTACAAAAAACTGGATGGGTATATTTAAACTATTAGATTACTCAGATATGTATTTGGCTTTTACTAAAATATATACTAGTTTTATTAAAACTAACTGATTCAATGCTAATGGCTTAATCTATCCGATTTATATTTTGTTAGCTCCTGAAATATTTTGTTATTGATTATGAAAAAAATTACATCATTTATTTTATTATTAGTTTTCACTCAATTTTCTATTGCTCAAATAATTAATGAGCCTGCAAATTGGCCAAATTCAAATTGGACCACATCAGGAAATTACAATGCTGCAGGGTTATTAGCTGATCCTGTTGTTGATGGCTCGTTTAGCTTTGATGATGATGAAGCTGGTAGTCCATCCGACGATGATATAGCCTCTGAATCTCCTGTTATTGATTTAACCCCAGCATATAATGGTGGTGAAAATCAAATAGTAATTAGTGGTAATTATAATCATAATGACATTAATGCAGATCTTTTAGTAGATTATTGGGATGCAGATGCATCTAGTTGGGTTACTCTATTAGATTTGGTTGAAACATCAAATGATACTTCAAATTGGTGTGGTGGAACGCTAGTAGTTTTTGAAACTGGATTTGATATTGGGAGTTTTAGTGCTAATCAATTATCAAATTTTAAATATCGTTTTTCTTATGATGATAGTGATGGATGGGATTGGGGGTTTTGCATTAACAATGTTACTTTAATTTCAAGTGGGGGGTCAGCACCAAATTGTGATGCAGTAGTAACATCTCCTGTTGATGGGGAAACAGGTGTCGAAATTGATCCTTCAGTAAATTGGAGTTCAGCTAGCGGATTCCCTGATGGATATTATTTTTCATTAGGCACCTCTAGTGGTGGCAATGATATTATGGATGCTGTAGATCTAGGAAATGTTAATACCTATGCTTTAAGTGGTCTTAGCTATAGTACGACTTACTATATTACTTTATTACCTTATAATAGTTCTGGCTCAGCTACAGATAACTGTACCTCCTATAGCTTTACAACCCAAGCAGATACAAACACAACAGTTGATTGTAGTGGTGGCCCTATTACTACTACATTTTGCTACGACACAGGATTAGATAACTCATATTCCTTTGTTAGTAATGATGGCAGTCCATTAAATCTAATTATTGACTCTGGCTCAGTAGAAAATAATTGGGACGAGCTAGTAATATTAGATTCTGATGGAAGTGAACTCTATAATGGCTATGGAAATAATGGAGATATTACAGGATTAAGTTTCCAGTCAACTGGTGATAATATAACGCTTATTGTAGAAGAAGATTTTAGTATAAGTTGTGTGAGTAGTGCTACTATAAGTCCTATAACAATTACGGTCTCTTGTGCTACATGTGTAAATCCAAGTGTTGATTTTGAAATGGCTAGCGATTGTCTAAATGCCCCTCAATTTTATGTGGATGTTACTATTACCGATTTAGGTTCTGCAGGAAGTCTTACTATTTCTGACAATCAAGGAAGTGCTAGTGTAAGCGCATCAGCTACAGGGACCTATCAGTTTGGACCTTATGCAAACAATACCTCTGTACAAATGAATGTGACAAATGATGATGACCCTAACTGTTTTGCAAATAGTGCTTCAATCACTCAAGAATATTGCGCAATAACTCTAGTAGATTGTGGAGTCGGTCCTATTTCAAATTTCTATTGCTATGAGAATAATGATACTTCACAATTTGAATACGTAAGCTCCGATGGATCTCCACTAAATCTAACAATAGATTCTGGCTTCATAGAGGCTGGATGGGATGCATTATTAATCCTAGATTCAGATGGAGTTACCCCTCTTTTCTTTGGCGATAATGGTGGAGAAAATATGGCTGGATTAACATTCCAGTCAACTGGAAATACAATTTATTTTGCTGTACAAACCGATAGTTCTATTAGTTGCGGCTCAGGAAGTGCGCCATATAATGGAGGAATTGACTATACTGTGGCTTGTGCTACATGTACTAATCCAACAGCTGAATATACAGTTATTGATGATTGTGCCAATGGAGATCAATTCTTAATTGATGTAAATATAACAAGTATGGGAGATGCTCAGTCCCTAACAGTCTCTGACAATTATGGAACAGCTACAGGCCAAGCTACACAAACTGGAGTTGTACAAATGGGACCTTACCCATTCCTAACCGGTATAGTAATAACCATATCAAATGATCAAGATGTAAACTGTGTAATTAATAGTAGTGCTATTCAAGTTAATGCTTGCCCGCCGCCAAATGATAATTGCGGCCAAGCAACGGTAATCACTCCTAATTCCGATTCGTCATGTACAGAATCAGCTTCAGGTACTTTAGTTGGTGCAACTCCATCTCCAGAGCCAAATACATGTGGAGGATCTGCTGATGATGATGTGTGGTTTGAATTTACCGCTACTTCAGAAAATCATGCAATAAGCCTATACAATATTGTGGGTAATACACAAGATTTATATCATGTATTATATGAAGGAAGTCAGTGTGATAATTTAACTCAAATTTATTGTAGTGATGCTGATGATAGTGTCGCCAACGGATTAACAGTAGGTAATACATACACGATAAGAGTCTATTCATATACTGCTAATCAGCTAGATTATTTAACATTTGATATATGTGTTTTCACTGTGCCGCCACCAATAACAACTAGTACAACTGAATATACAGTAGATGAACTAATTACAGAGGTCTTAATAAACTCTCAGTGTAATCAAGCATTTAATGTTACCTATACTACAGGGACTACTTTTGGAAGCACTAATGGTATTGGTTATTTTGAGGCAAATGGATCTTCATGGCCTTTTGAAAGTGGACTAATAATGACTTCAGGTGATGTTGCAAATGCACCAGGACCTGAGGCTGGTGTAATTAGTGACGGGACCTATGCTTGGGTAGGAGATGGTGATTTAGAAGCTGCCATCCCGGGATTAAATGCTGGTGATACCAACAATGCTTCAATAATAGAATTTGACTTTGTTCCAGTAACTGATCATATGAGTTTTGACTTTATTTTTGCTGCAGAAGAATACGGAACATTCCAATGTACATTTACTGATGCATTTGCATTCCTATTAACAGATACCGCTGGAGTTACTACAAATCTTGCTATTGTCCCTGGGACAACTGATCCAATTTCTGTCCTTTCTGTTAGAGATGGTGAGTGGAATGCCAATTGTCCTTCAGTAAATGAAGAGTTCTTTGCTAATTATTATGGCCCAGGAGGTCTTCCTGCACTTACAAGTCCTACAAATTTTATTGGTCATACTGTTGCGATGACTGCTGAAGCTGATGTTATACCAAATGAACTATACCATATAAAGCTAATTGTCGCAGATGATGGTGACACACTATATGATTCTGCAGTATTTATTGATGCAGGAAGTTTTGATATTGGCAGCCTAGATCTTGGTGAAGACATTTTACTATCATCCGGAAGTGCATTATGTCAAGGTCAAGAGATGATTTTAGATGCAGGGACGCTGCCAAATAACTCATCCATTGTGTGGTATATGGATGGCAATTTAATCGAAGGTGGAAATGGGGTTAATCTGACAGTAAGTGAAACAGCATTCTATAGTGCAACAATAACTATAGATAATACTGATTGCGCCTACTCAGATGAAATTTTAATAGAATTCTTCCCAACTCCAGATGTCTCTGCTGTTGAAGACACTATATTAAAATGTGCAAATGAATCTTATACGCTTGAAGTGGATGTTGCAAATAGTGGTCAAATGAATTCCTTAACATATATATGGTCTTTAGATGGAGTTGATCTACAATGGGGGCCTGATAATACATACAATTTAAATGAAATTGCTGAAGAATCTGGTGAAATTATTGTAACAGTATTTGATGATATAACATATTGTTGGGGTCAGACAACAATTCAAGTTGATTTCTACGAAAACAGTTATTGTATTGACCTTCCGCAAGGACTATCTCCAAATGGTGATGGATATAATGATTGCTTAATTCTTGATCATCTTGAAGAAAGAGAAGACATCAATAAAATAGAAGTTTTCAATAGATATGGCACTAAAATATACGAGCTAAATGAATATATAGATCAATGGTGTGGAACAGATCAGGACAATAAAGAATTACCAGTTGGTACATATTTTTATATTATATATTTCAACTCAGATAAAGAGCCTATAACAAGTTGGATATATTTAAATTATTAACAAGTCAAGAAGTAAAAAAATGAAAAAAAATATTATTATCCTGTTAATTTTTTTGTTTGCATTATCAAGTAATGCCCAGCAAGATCCTCAATACACTCAATATATGTATAATATGAATGTGATTAATCCAGCTTATGCTGGATCTGTAGAGGGAATTGGTATTGGTATACTTTACAGAAATCAATGGGAAGGGTTAGAAGGAGCTCCTACAACTGGGACAATCAATATTCATTCCTCTATTGGCAATAACGTTGGGTTAGGGATGTCTATTATATCTGATCAAATTGGCCCTGTGAAGGAAACCAATGCATATATTGACTTTTCATATACATTAAATCTTGCAAAAGAAAATAGATTAGCTTTTGGATTAAAAGCTGGAATTACAACACATGATATTGGGTTAATAGGCCTAGACATCATTCATGAAAATGATCCCTTCTTTGATGAGAATATTAATGAAACAACCCCTAATATTGGCGCTGGTATTTATTTCTATAATCCAAATCAATATTATGTTTCAGTTTCAATGCCAAATATTTTAAATTCTGTTCATCTAGATACTGATGAATACAATATTGGATCTGAAACTCAACATCTTTTTGCAGCAGCAGGCTATGTTTATGATATTTCAGAGGACTTTAAGCTTAAACCTCATGTATTTTTAAAATACGCGTTTGATAGCCCAGCCAGTATTGATATAAATGCCAATTTATTTATGTATGATATAGTTGAGGTTGGCATTGGATATAGGTTAGACGATGCAATAACTGCAATGATCAATTTTCAAGTAAGCCCTTCTGTTAGAATTGGATATGCTTACGACAACACTCAATCAGAATTAAATTATTATACAAAATCATCTCATGAGATCTTTATAAATTTTGACATTAGTTTTATAACTAAAGTTTCAAGATCTCCTAGATATTTTTAATCATATAAGCTAGAATTAACATGAAAAATATTTTAACACTTTTTACTTTAACTTTTTTGAGTCTTACAACTATTTATGGTCAAAATAATAGTACTAAAAAAGCAGACAAACACTTTTCAAGATTAGAATTTGTAAAAGCTGCTGAGGAATACTTAGAATTAATTAACAAGGGCAATTCAGGAGATTATGTGATTAGCCAATTGGCAGAATCATATTATAATATATTTAACACAGTTGGAGCTGAAAAATGGTATAGTAAAATTGCTGATTCATCATCAGATCCTGAAGTAATTTATAAGTATGCACAAATGTTAAAAGCTAATGGAAAATATAAATTATCCAATGAATGGATGAGAAAATTTACTGATCTAAGGCCATATGATAATAGATCAACTTCCTTTTTAAAGGATCCAAATTATCTATCCAAAATAATTAATAAAGGGAAAAGATTTAACGTTCAAAATTTGGACATTAATAGCGAATATTCTGATTTTGGGGGTGTCCTTTTTGAAAATCAAATATATATAACATCAGCAAGAAATGATAAAAGGAAAATATATGGCTGGAATGATGAACCTTTCTTAGATATCTATAAATTTAATGTTGATGAAGGGTCTTATATAAATGAGGAAATTCTTGATGATGGAATAAACACAAAATACCATGAGGGTCTTGTGGCCTTTAGCCCTGATGGAAGTACAATGTATTTTACTAGAGAGAGCTTTTTTGATAAATCATTTTATAAAGATTCTCTTACCAATAATCAAATTGGAGTAATTCATCTCTATAAAGCTACACGTTGTGTTAAAAAACATATTACATGGAAGAATAATGGAAAATGTCAATTTTCACACTCATGGAGTAATGTTACACGTCTAGAAATTAATAGTCCTAATTACTCTATTAAAAATCCAACTGTTAGCTGCGATGGTGAATTGATTTACTTTTCATCTGATATGCCTAGTGGCTATGGAAATTTTGATATATACAGAGGAGAGCTTGACACCCTTGGGAATATAAATAACATAAAAAACCTAGGACAAAAAATTAATACTGAAGGTCAAGAGATGTTCCCTTATGTTTGCTGTGACAAAATTTTATATTTTTCATCTGATGCACATTTAGGCCTAGGAGGTCTAGATGTGTTTTATACAAAACAAATAGATGGAAAGTGGACTAATCCAAGAAATGTAGGAATACCTGTTAATAGTAATGCAGATGATTTTGCGTTTATACTTACTGAAGAATGTGAGGATGGATTTGTTTCATCAAATAGATCTGGCGGAAAAGGGAGTGATGATGTTTATGCAGTAAAAAAATTATTGCCTCTGTGCGACATTCTATTTACTACTAATATTCTCGATTCCAAAACAAAAGAATCGATATCATTTGCAACTACATCAATTTCTGACAATACAGGAATAATTGATAATACTAAAATGACATCTGAAAAAGGATTAGCTGAATTTATGCTTGAATGCGAAGATCAGATTCAATTGATGGTTAGTAAAACAGGGTATGAAAGCAAAATGTTAGATCTAAAATTCTCTGATATTGATCCACCTGTTTTAGACATATATCTAGATCCTATAGAAGAGATTATAGTAGAAGAAAAGATTATGCTTAATCCAATATATTTTGATTTTGATAAATCAAATATTACAAATCAAGCAGCATTTGAATTAGATAAGCTCGTTGCATTAATGGAAAAATATCCTGATATGATTATTAGAGCAGAATCACACACAGATGCTCGTGGACCAGCTACATATAATAAAGGCCTCTCTGATAGAAGGGCTAAATCTACAGCTCAATATGTTATCTCTAAGGGAATCAGTGAAGAGAGAATAAGTGGAGTTGGAAAAGGTGAAGAAGAACCTAAAGTTGATTGTAGCCAAGGATGTTCTAAAGAAGAGCATGCTCAAAATAGAAGATCAGAATTTATAATAGTATCAAGATAAATTATTGAAAACTTTTATTTTTCTTAAATTTTAGATATGAAAAAGAAAAAAAAGTCAATTATTGCTGTTTTTCTTTCTGGCATTGCCAATATCCTTTCTTTTAAAGAATACTCAAGAAGAAGAAAAGAAAATTACTTTACAAAACGAAGAAGCCTATAGGGGTATTATTCTCCCATGACAAGAACGTTATCTATCTCATAAGTCGCAGATCCTGAAGTTGTTGAAATATACTTAAAAGCAATATAAACATTACCTCCTGTAACAGATGATAAATCTATATTTCCGGAATCTGTCCAAGAAGACCAACTACTTGCATCTGTATCTAAGGTAACTGATAATTCTGTCCAATTTCCATCTGATGTTGGATCTCCTTCATTATAGTCTGTAGACATGTGTACAGAAAGAGCAGGGCCATTATATCTTACAACACTTTGAAAAGTTAAGTTTGCAGTAGTTACACTGCTAAGATCAATAACTTTAGTAATTAGCCAATCCTCATTAGCATTACTTCCACCACTAAATCCTGACATTTTTGCACTTGGCGCCGGGTTTCCAAAAGGAGTAGTTTCCCAGAACTGCTCACCTTGAACATTTTTAACATGCCAATTGTTTAAGTTATTTCCTGCAAAATTATCATAAAATAAGGGGTCACATCTTGAAGAATTGAACATTACATCATCTATAGAATTTAACATCATAACTCTATCATCTCCATCATAGCTTCTGGTTACTACTGCTGATAATGTTCCGCTTCCTTGAGTAGGTAATAAATTATCTTGAAAGCTAGCATATGCACTAGTCTCAACTTTAATAGCTCCTGAATCTACACAACTTTCTAAATCTCTTTGAGTATCGTAATCATCGTATGGAGCTACATATGTTAGTCCAGAAAGTGTATTAGGAAATTGAACACTCTGCGCACTTACAAAGATTCCTATATGCGAATCATTTATTTGGCTTAAATTTAAACTAAGAGGTACAATATCAGAAGTATTTGAAGATCTTAAGATAGAAGATACAGCCATGTTTTCAGTAATTTCCTCAACCTCATCTCCATATTGATTAATACTACCTCCTATGGTTATTACACCATCTCCAGAATTTGTTTCTCCAATATAAAGATTTTGAAGTTTAATATAAACTTCTCTCCCTATATTAAATTGATTATATGAATCTACCTGGTTCAAAACTACCTTAATACCTGCAGTTGGATTCTCAGGTTCATCCTGCATATAAAATTCCTTATAAAAATTTCCAGTCATATCAGATGATACTACATATCCCTTAACTGCAATATTTGATTCAATTAATGTTACTTCTCCATCAACAAAAAATGATTTTACTTGAGAAATAGTCATTAAATCAAGTGCCCCATTATTAATTTGAGTTAACAGTTGAGTTAAATCCTGATTCTCCTCTAATCCAATACTTTCTGGAATTGAAAAATCATCATCCTGAACACAGGAAAAATTAGCTGCCGTTAAAAAGGTTATTAAGATAATTGCTTTAATTAGTTTCATAATGTATCGTTTAAAATCTAAAATATAAGTTTAAAAAATAGTTGGTTCCTCTACCATACCAGTATTTAGGACCAAAAACACGTTTAGGATTATTTACATCCTCTAATAATTCATGATAATTTGCATTTCTGCCTTGCTCAAACCCTCCTGTTTTATATTCCTGGTTTAAAATATTATTAATGCTTGCAAAAAATCCAACATAGTAATCGTCAATCTTCCATGATTTTCCACCAATAAGATTAACAACCATATAGTCATCAAATTTTTCTTGCTTTAATAAATCTCTAGCAATATTTGAATTATAATCTGAAAAAGGGAGTCCATCTTGTGCTAAATAAAAATTTTGACTTCTTGTAAGTGGACTTATGTCAACATATGTATTGGTAAAGAAATTTGTAGTTAATCCCATCCACCAATAATTAGGATCTCTATATTCAAATCCTACCGAATAAGCTCTTTGAGGTCCTCCAGCCAATTTATAGTTCTTCAAATTTGAGCTACCAATAGGAACAGTATTATTATCAGCCCCTAAATATAAATATGGATTATTCTCATATGTATATTGGCCTATTGAAGCGGCTCCTTTTAGTTTAACGCTGGAAATAATTTGAGCTTCAATTCCTAATTCAAGTCCAAAATATTTTTTATCAATTCCTTGGAGTATTTCTTGAATAAATTCTCTTGTATCCTCAAATCCAACTACTCCATCAGCATAATAAAATGATATTTCATTTGCATCTTTTATAGTTGTATAAAATCCCGTTAGTCTACCATTAATCACAGAAGATCTAAATATATAATTTGCGTCAAATGCCATTATCTTCTCCTCACTTATAGGATTATTATTTATTAATCCATTAGCATCACTTCCAACAACATTATGATTAGCTCTAGAGTTAGTAAAAGTATTCCTAATTGATGGTGCTTTTTGAAGGTATGCAGAGTTAAACTCAAAAATATGCTTTCCAGACATCTTGTATGTTAGCCCAGTTTTTAATCCATACCCTGTAAAGCTTATTTTATCTCCCATACCAAGTGAATTCCCAGTATTTGCTTCATTATCATATAGTCCTTCTCTTTGATATTGGGTGTTAGTATAGCTCCCTGCTAGAAAAATATCTAATTTATCATATTTAAATAATGCTTTACTATAAGCAGTCAATTCATCGGCATGTATAGTATAGTTGTATTTAAATATATCTCCATTTGCCACTACTAAATTTGGATGTTGTAGATCATATTGGAGATTATCAAATGAGTCTACATTTAAATAGCCTGTATGGCTTCCAAGCATATCAGTGATCTCTGCAAAATTATCTGAAATTAATTTCCTATAATTCAATGACGAGCTAAAAGAAATATTTTCATTAAAGTCATTTGTATATATTGAGTTTATAGTAATTTGTGTATCATCACTTCTATCTTCATATAGAACATAAGCTGCATTTACATTAGCAATGTTGTTTGTAAGATTTGCATCATATATTCTATTCCAATCCATTTGACCATCATTCACAAAATTTTCCTGTGCTAAATAAGCTCCTTCATAATCTGGACCATCATCATCTGCTAAAAAATAGCTTGGTAGTCCTTGATAATATGCAGGACTTGGGTTAGCACCTCCGCCATAATCTAAGCGACTATTTCCCAATTCTCCAAATTGCAAACCAAGATTAGTTTGCAATGATGATTTGCTATCAATTGTCCAATAATGATTAAAAATTAAAATAGGTTCTACAACTCTTTTAACACGAGAGTTTCTTTTTTCGCCGTCATGCCATCCCCAATATTCATTATATCTTGTATCCCGCAGATCATAAATCTCCTGTGTATTAGGAGATGATTTTCCTCTTCTATTTGGAGCATATATCCCTGCAAAATTAAAACTATGCTTATTATTTAATTTTTTTTCTACAGAAACAAACAATGAATTTGCATCATAAAATGATGCATCTTTATATCCCTCATTTCCCCATCTTCTACCCATTGAAATTGAATATGCCCATCCTTTCTTGTTTAATCCAGATGAATATGTAGCCATTAATCTATTAGTATAACTTCTATTTGAAGAAGAATAAGTAATTCTACCTCCTTGAGCATATTCTGATGCTCTAATATTAATATTACTAGATCCCAAAATGCCTCCAATATTATATACAGAAGGATTTATTCCATTAGATAATTCTTGATTTCTTAAAACATCATTCAAACCTCCCCAGTTACTCCATTGAGGTCTTCCATTATACATTTTATTCATATGTATTCCATTAATTAAAACATTTGCATTTTCTGAATCTAATCCTCTAACCTTAAAAAAGGAAGGGCTAAACTCATAAGCTGCAGTTCTATAAAATACATCCATGGAAGAATATAATAATCCTGAAATATTATCAGATGCCGAAGTATCATCATTTAATTCATCATCGCTTAATGAAATACTAAATAGGTCCTCTATAAGTTTATCGGATTGATCAATGGTAGTGGAATCAACTGGCACTTCTAAAATAAGATCTGATTGAGTGTATGAATTAATTGTATAAAGAAAAAATGAAAGGCAAACAATCAAGTATTTATTCATTATATAAATTTTTATTTATCAGCTATTAAATTTATCCCTAAATTTAGGGTTTTATTCATAATTATTTTTACTAATACAATAATTTTTTAGAGCTATGATTAGATGTTACATATTAGGAATGCTATTAGCAATTATTTCACTAAATACAATTGCTCAAGAAAAAAGAAATTTTAAGATTCATACTATTGCATTTTATAATGTTGAAAATCTTTTTGATACAATAAATGATGTCAATAAGAACGATGAGGCAAGTCCAATAATGGAAATAAAATTTAATAGGTCAGAAATATATAGGAAAAAAGTTGAAAATATGGCTCAGGTTATTGCAGATATTGGTACTGATCTAATAAACAAATCTCCGGCAATAGTTGGCTTATCGGAAGTAGAAAATAGAAATGTAATTGAAGATCTTATAAATCATAAATATTTGTCAAATGAAGATTATAAAATAGTTCATTATGACTCACCAGATGAAAGAGGTGTTGATGTAGGGCTTATTTATAATAATAATGTTTTTAAGGTTAATTCTACAAAATCACATGAACTAATAATATATGATAACAAATCATCAAAAAGAAATTATACAAGAGATCAACTGGTTGTTAGCGGCTTATTAGATGGAGAGCTAATTCATATTATTGTTAATCATTGGCCATCTAGATCAGGAGGTGAAGAAAGAAGTAGAGCGGGAAGGATGGCGGCAGCAGAGCTAAATAAAAAGATTATTGATTCCTTGCAAAACAAATATAAAAATGCTAAAATTATTACTATGGGAGACTTCAATGATGACCCGCATGATGATAGTATGAAAAAGATATTGAATGCAAAAAAATATATTGAAGATGTTAAAACAAATGGCCTATATAATCCAATGGAAGTAATTCTATCCGATGAAGGAATTGGGTCTAATTCATATAGGGATGCATGGTTTTTATTTGACCAAATACTAGTTACTGAGCCTTTTCTAAATAAAAAATATGATAGCTATCAATTCTATAAAGCTGGGATTTTTAATAAATCTTATCTAACTCAAAAAAAAGGAAGGTATAAAGGGCAGCCATTTAGAAGTTTTTCTTGGGGAAGATTTACTAATGGATATAGTGATCACTATCCCTCTTTTATTTATTTAATAAAACAAAATTTAGATTAGCACAAATAAAAAAGCCCACTTTAAAGTGGGCTTTTTTATTTATATAATTAAGATATTAAAACTTATATCTTAAACCAACATTCCACGTTCTACCCATACCAAAGTATCCTTGGTTTGCTGTATCAATTCCATCATAAAGAACTCCTGTTCCATCTCCAGCAGCGATATTAGTTCTTAATTCATTTATATATACATTATCAAAAACATTATTGATATTTAGTCTAACATTTAATGAATTGCCATCATTGCCTACATACATCTTGTATGACAATCCCATATCAACTACATGGTAGCTAGGAACTTTTAAGTTTTCTTTCACAGCTCCTACATCAGCATACAGATTATTATAAAATCTTATATCTGAATCCATGGAGAATCTTTCAGCTAATTGAAGATCAATCCCCAATCCAGCAGTAAACTGAGCAGCATCACCTACTTCACCTCCATCTACATCACTACTAGAAGTACTAATTACGTTTTGATCCTCATCAGTAACTCTACTAAGAGCTTCACCTACATACTTCCAATCACCCATTGAAAGAAATCCAGTAAGTGTGTAAGGCACATCAGGCTGAGGCTTAGCTCTAAAGTCAAATTCAATCCCTTGATGTAATTGCTCTACACCTTCATTGGTTGTAAATGTAACAACATCATTTTGAACATTAAATGAAGTTACTACTCTGTCTGCCCATGATGTTCTATACGCATTAACATTAGCAGAGAAATTTGGACTTGAATATGAATATCCAGCTTCAAGACCAACTATTGTCTCATTTGAAGTTAATGGATTAACCTGATTAGTATAATTCAAGTAGATATTATCATGGTAAGGTTGACGCGAATAATATCCGGCATTTAAAAATACTGTTCCATTAGCTCCAAGATCCCATGCAACACCTGTTTTAACATTATACCCAACGTTAGATACTTTTTCTGAATCAACACCATCTTCAATTCCACCTGGAAGTGCTCCAGTTGCTTGAGATGAAGTACCATCAATTAATGTTTGATCAGCATATTGATAATGATCAAATCTTTGATGTGATTGATTAGAAACTGCTCCTTGAAAGAATGTTGAAAAATTATCAGAAGTATATTCTACCTGAGTAAAAATTCCTGCATATGAAATTCTCTCATCATTACTATAGGCAATTTTTTCATCTTCATTAAAGTTGGCAAAAGTAGCATACCATGGATTTGCAGCCATGTCTCTAGCTGTAATAACATTCTTATATGTTCCATAAGAACCATAAGTTTGATGATTATCATTTTGATTTCTTAACCTAATGTTTTCTTGCCAAGATGTTAACCCATGGAAATTCTCTACAATTCTAAAGTGTTCTCCATAGTACGTTCTCAGGTCAGCTCCAACATTAAATGTAAGATTATCACTAAATACTTTTTCATACTTCATAACCATTCCTACCCAGTTGTGCATATTCATAGAAGCTCTAGTAACATATCCTCCTTCTGCTGCATAGTTACCTCCAGCGCCAGAAGTAGATAAATTATAACCATAAATTGCATCATAATCTAAATTACCACGATCATTTCTAATTCTTTGACCTCTACCTCCAGTTCCTCCACCATTACCTGTAGAAGCATATAGTACTGTATTCAGGCTTGAAGAATCATCAATATCCCAATCCCAGTTTAAGTTAAATACTGGCTTGTGATAGAAATTTCTTCTTTCTGTCATGTATGTGTCTCCATACATTCCCCAGTTATTATTATATTTTCTTCCATACTCTAAATAGCTAGAAAGACTTTTTCCAAAGTTTTGATCATGCCATTGTGGAGCACCTGTCATAAGAAAATTTAAACTGTGTTTGTCGCTTACATCATATCCAACAGAAAGGAAATACGTTTGTCCTTGGCCGTAAGTTCCTTCATTATAACCATCACCTTGCCAGTGACTCATTAAGAAACTAGTTGCCCATTTGCCTTTTTTCCCAGTATCATAAGAATATGTGGCTTTTAAATAGTTGTCATTAGCAAACCCTGCATAAGCAAATCCTCCTTCTTTTTTGTCAGTTGATTTCATAACAAAGTTAACTGTACCACCAACAGAAGAGATAGCTAATTTAGAAGCTCCTAATCCTCTTTGAATTTGAACTACACTAGCAACATCATTCATTCCAGACCAGTTTGACCAATACATTTTACCATCTTCCATACCATTGATCGGTTGACCATTAAGCATGTAAGCTGTATTGTCTTGCTCAAATCCACGAACTGCAATTCTTGTATCACCAAAACCACCACCTTGACCTGAAACATATACAGAAGGGGTGTTAACAAGAGTCATTGTAATATCTTGCGTACCTATCTTTTTCTGAATTTCGCTACCTTTAATCGTAGAAGTAGCGACAGGAGTGTTTCTGTCTTCAGCAAGGTCAATAACCCCGCCTCCAGTTACAACAACCTCCTCTAATTCTTGAAGGCTTAACGACTCATCTGAAGAGTCATCTCCTTCTTGCGATACAATTGCCAAAGAAAAAAGAAAAACTAAGGCAACTAATAAATTTTGGGTAATTTTTTTCATAATTTATTTAAGTTTAGTTATTTATTTAGTTATTTATTTAGTGCAAAAATAGTTATTATTAATGAAATACCCATATTTAACTGTTAATTACTTATAAAAAAAATTATTAACATATTTCATCAAAACATAGAAAATAACATCAATTATTTATTGAGTCTATAATAATTACAGGAAAGATTTGTTTTTTTTCTCTTTTTTGAAAATTAAAGAGGAGTTCTTGCTAAAATATATCAATATTTAGCTGTATCACTCTTCCTGTCATATTTTTCAAATACACAAACAAATTCCATTGACTCATCCTTGTCGTTGATTACTCTATGAAATTTACCTTGTGGGATCAGTATTACATCATCAGCTTTTACATCAAATTCTTTTTCACCTAGAACCATTCTACCATCTCCTTTAGTGAAAAAATAAACTTCTTCAAGGTCATCATGTGAGTGTCCTCTAGTAGATTGATTAGGTTTTAACGTAGTTTTAGATAAAGTCATATGTTCTAGCAAATTATTATCTTCTAAAACATAAGTTTCATTGTCTTTAGTTATCTCTCCTCCAATTTCGTTTGTATTTACCTTCATTTTTTATATTATTTAACTTGATCTAGTTCGTGTTTCAAAGGTATAATAAATTGCTCAAAATTTCCCCTTAATTTTTTAGAAATAGACTTAGCGGGTGGCAATTTTTCTTTATATGGATCAACTTGCTTTCCATTCCGCCAAAATCGATAACAAACATGTGGGCCCGAAGTATTACCAGTCATTCCCACTAAACCAATAACTTGTCCTTGTTTGACATATTGACCTTTTTTAACAAGACGTTTTTTCATATGAAGATACTGTGTAGAATACTTAGTATTGTGTCTTATTTTTACGTAATTTCCATTAGCTCCCTTTTTCCTAGATTCAACAATTTTTCCATCTGCTGTAGCCATTATTTTAGTACCAACTGGAGCTGCAAAATCAGTCCCTTTATGCGCTTTTACTCTATACCCATAATATGCAATTCTTCTTTTTAAATTATATCCAGAAGAGACATTACTAAAAGTGACTGGAGCTTTTAGAAAAGTACGTTGAAGACTATTAGTTTTTTCATCGTAATATTCTGGTATTTTTTTAAGAGAATCAGTCTTATAAGAAAATGCATAAAATGGTTCATTATTATGTTCAAAATATGCAGCATCAATACTCTTTATCCCCGCATATATAGAGTCTTCTATATACCTCTCATTATATATAATCTTAAATTTATCTCCCTCCTGCAATCTAAAAAAGTCTATGGTCCATGCATATATATCAGACAAATCATTTATTAGCTGATAGGGCAAGCCTTTTTGATCCATAGTCTCAGAAAGACTGCTATTGATAACTCCTGAAGCATATTTTCTTACAATAGTTATTGGTTTTTTCTTGTTATAAGCATTTATTGAATCAAAATTTGAAAAATCTATAACTACATAATTTACTTTATTAGGCTGGTATATAAAATACAATGGCTGCTCTAATGAATCCTTTGTAGATAATATGGTATATGGCTTGCCAACAGTAAGCCATCTAATATCAAATGAATCTTTTATGCCTTGGACAATTTTATATATCTGAGGATATGATATTTTTTTCTTTATTAATATTTCTCCAAAACTATCACCAGGACTTATTGTATCATGAAATACTTTATAATTATTTAAATCAAAACCAAATTTAATATTTGGCTTAATTTGTTGATCACTATTAAAATCGAAAATACATGATTGAAGTATTACAAATAATAATAGATATTTTAATATGTATGATTTATCCATTACAAAAATTGTATTTCAAATGAATTATTTAAATTACTAAATTCCTCTAAATCTACTCTAATTGATCCCACTGCTAAATCTGCTTTAACTCTAACTGGAACTCTGTTTTTATCAGCTGTTACCCATACTGTTAAACTTTCTTTTTTCTTAAATATTCTGCCAGACTTAACATAGGGTTTTATTTTTAAACATTTAATCTTACCAAAAGTAGTATTAATGACCTCGGTTAACAAATACTTCATCTTCATTTCATTATTCTGATAGTCAAAAAATGTATTAATTGTAATTTCATTATTACTGTCTATGTTCTTTAAATTAAAATTTTTTCTCAAAAAATATATAATAGAAATTAAATCATGAGAATTAGCACTTATATGCTTCTCTGTTTTACTGCTAGTTTTTATATTATTTATTATAACTTTCTCCAAATTATGATCAAAATAAATTGATAGATTTTTTGTATAACCACTCTCATAAATCCTTCTAATAAATTTATAAGGGCTAGTATCTCTTTTATCAAAATAACTCTCATATCTATCATTAATTTTAAAAAACCAATTTATTAGGCCTACTGTTTTTCCAATAGCAACTACATGATAGAATTCCTTATTATCTAATGTGTCATTTGTTAGGGTCATTGTAGCTTCTCCAGCCTTTAACCACCCACTATATGATATTTTGTATTTCAACCATTCGCCTGATTTAAATGGCTTAAATTCTTGAGAATTAATTGTATTAAAATTAATTATCAATAAGAAGAAGATTATCCTTTTAATGTTCATCAAAGACATTGAATAATGTTCAAAAATAATAAATTCATAGTATTAAAATTATCTAGACTTATAATAATTATAAATTAATAATGCTCTTGTTTCTCCAACTACTTTTTTAAGATCCTTGATTTTTGTGGTAGAGATGTTTTTGTTGGATTTAAAATATCTTAATAACTCTAAAATTGTTTTTTCCCCAATACCATTAATCTGCTCTAATTCATTTGTTAAAAGACTACTTCTCCTTTTATTTCTATGATGTTTTAAGCTAAATCTATGAGCTTCATTTCTTAGATTCTGAATTAACTTTAGGGTCTCTGATCTTTTATCTAAATATAAAGGAGTCGAGTCATTAGGAAAGTATATCTCCTCTAATCTTTTCGCAATTCCAATTAAAGCAATCTTCTTGTCTAATTTTAATTCAATTAATGCATTTAGTGCAGAAGATAATTGCCCCTTTCCTCCATCAATAATTACTAATTCAGGTAGTGATTGCTTCTCTTTCAATAATCTATAGTACCTTCTATAAACTATCTCTTGCATCATTGCAAAATCGTTAGATCCAATAACTTCTTTTATATTAAAATGTCTGTATTCTTTTTTATTTGGCTTAGCATTTTTAAAAACCACACATGCTGATGTAGAATTTGTCCCATGAAGATTTGAATTATCAAAACATTCTATATGATATGGCTCTTTATCTAATTTTAAATCTATTTTTGCCTGATTTAATATCCTTTGATAATGCGCCACAGGATCCAATTGCTTTCTTTGTTGAAGTTGATTTATCCTAAAATGTTTAGCATTTTTTAAAGATAAATCAACAATTTGTTTCTTATCACCAGTTTTAGGCAAACTTATTTTTATGTTTTGGCCTAAATTAATTTTACAATTAGTATAAATCTCCTTTGATTCAGAATTAAACTTTGATCTTATCTCAAGAATTGCGAATTCCAATATTTCTTTATCATCCATCTCAAATTTCTTCTTTATTTCTGTATTATATGATCTAACTATAGAACCGTAACAAATTTGTAAAAAATTAATATATGCAAAATCAGTCTCAGAGTAAATTGTAAAAACATCAACATTATTTATTTTGGGATTAACTATAGTAGATTTAGATTGATAATTCTCAAGGGCAATAAGTTTTTCTTTAATTTCTTGTGCCTTTTCATACTGTATTTTTTTCGAATACTTGTTCATTTTTTTCTTCATATCCAATTTAGATTGACCAAATTTTCCCTTAAGAATTTTCTTCGCAGAATTTATATTCCTGTTGTACTGATTCTCTGTTAATTGAGTTTCGTCTGATTTATCTACATCTTTTATATTAAAACCAAGAATTATTGAATGCCCATTCTTTCTAAATAATCTTAGGGATAATTTATTTCTCTTGTCATTAATTTTTTTTTCAGACAGGTTATAGTTAGTTGTCCTTATTGGAAATAAATTCTTAATTAAATCAAGCAAAGTATTAATTGTTTTGATAGATGTATATGGGCCATAATATTCAGATCCATCATGAATTAATTTTCTTGTAATAAATAATCTAGGGAATCTCTCATTTTTTATACAAATCCAAGGATATGATTTGCCATCCTTTAGTTGAATATTATACTTAGGCTTATATTTTTTTATTAGATTATTCTCTAATAAAAAAGCATCTGACTCAGTTTTAACAAGAATATGTTTTATAAAAGATATATTAGAAATTAATTTATTCGTCTTTCCTGTATGACTCTGCTTAGAAAAATATGAATTGACTCTTTTTTTTAAGTTTTTTGCTTTTCCTATGTAAATAATGTTATTTTTTGAATCAAAAAATTGGTAAACTCCAGGAGTATTTGGAAGATTGTTGGAAATAATTTTTAAACTCTTAATATCCATAAAATTATAAGGATTATTAGAGAATACCGGCTATTTATTTTTGCATATTTTTAGCCTCAATACTCAAAGTTGCGTGCGGTACTAATTTAAGTCGCTTCTTGCTAATTAATTTACCCGTAACTCTACAAACGCCATAAGTTTTATTTTCAATTCTGATCAATGCAGTTTTCAAATCTCTTATAAACTTCTCTTGCCTTAATGCAAGTTGTGAATTTGATTCTTTACTCATAACAGTACTCCCTTCATCAAAAGCCTTAAAGGTAGGGGCTGTATCTTCAGTGCCATTATTATGATCATTCATATATGCACTTTTTATTAACTCAAGGTCATGCTTTGCTTTCTCAATTTTACCTAAAATTAACTTCTTAAATCTCTCCAAATCCTTATCTGAATATCTTGTACTTAACACTGATCCCATATTTTCATTCTTTAGTTATAAATATTTTTGTTTTAATCTTATCAAAATCAACTTCTGTTCCATTTTCTAAATCCTTTTTCAAATCAATAGAATTTGCTAATGTTTCAGATTTCATATAATCAATATTTTTGTCTACTGCTCTAGCAATTCTTTCGTCATAAAGGATAACAATTTTAATTCTATCAGTAACTTCAAAACCAGATGCCTTTCTAATATTTTGTATTCTACTGATTAATTCCCTAGAAATTCCTTCATCAATTAAATCCTTATCTATAGTTATGTCTAAGGCTACTGTAATGTTCCCTTCGTGCGCCACCAGCCATCCTTCAATGTCATTCGAAAAGATTTCAAAATCCGTGACAGCGAATGTAACATTTTTTTTGTTAATTATTAAATCAATTTTAGATGTAGTTTCTAAGTTTTGGATTTGTTCTGGTGTTAATTTTCCAACTATAGATGTAATTTCTTTCATTTGAGCTCCAAATCGTGGACCTAAATTTTTAAAATTTGGTTTAACTTTTTTTATTAATAAATCGGATTGTCCCTCAATAAATTCAATTTTTTTAACATTAACCTCTCTTTTTATCAATTCTGAAACTGCAGAGATTTGCTTTTTTTGTTCATTGCTATTAACAGGAACCATTATTTTATTTAACGGCTGCCTTACTTTTATCTTTTCCTTAGCTCTTAAAGACAATGTAAGAGATGATATTCTTTGAGCATATTTTATCTTCTCTTCTAATTTTTTGTCTACTAGGGATGGATTTACCTTAGGGAATAAATCCAAATGAACACTCTCTGCATTATTATTTAAAACATTTTTTGTCAAATCTTGATAAAGTTTGTCCATAAAAAATGGGGCAATTGGGGCAGAAAGTTTAGAAATATTCAATAAAACTGTATATAGAGTTTGATATGCAGATATTTTATCTAACTCATATTCACCTTTCCAAAATCTTCTTCTGCTCAATCTCACATACCAATTACTTAAATATTCAATAACAAATTCTGAAATTGCTCTTGCTGCTTTTGTTGGCTCATAATCACTATATAAATCGTCAACTTTTTTTATTAATGAGTTTAATTCAGATAAAATCCATCTATCTATTTCAGGTCTATTCTTGTGTGCAATTTTGCTTTCCTTAAAAACAAATCCGTCTATATTCGCATACAATGCAAAAAATGAATATGTATTATATAAGGTTCCCAAAAATTTTCTTTTAACCTCATCAACCCCGTCTATGTTAAATTTTAGATTATCCCAAGGGTTTGAATTTGATATCATATACCATCTAGTTGCATCTGGACCATAATCATTTAGTGTTTTAAATGGATCAATTGCATTGCCCAGTCTCTTGGACATTTTTTGTCCATTCTTATCTAAAACAAGGCCGTTTGAAATAACATTCTTATATGCATTTGATTCAAAAACTAATGAACTAATTGCATGAAGTGTATAGAACCATCCCCTAGTCTGATCCACGCCTTCAGCAATAAAATCAGCAGGATAAAATTTATTTTTATCGATTAAATCCTTGTTTTCAAAAGGATAATGCCATTGAGCATAGGGCATACTCCCTGAATCAAACCAGACATCAATTAAATCAGTTTCTCTCAACATTTTTTCTCCACTATTTGAGACTAAAACAATTTTATCTACTACATTTTTATGTAAATCTATCTTATTATAATTTTCTTCAGAATAATTTTCTGGTTCAAAATCTGAAAAAATATCTTCAGACATAACGCCATGTTGAATGGATTTTTTTATTTCTTTTTTTAACTCTTTTAGTGAACCAATACATATTTCTTCAGCACCATTTTCAGTTCTCCAGATTGGTAATGGTATTCCCCAAAATCTGGATCTAGATAAATTCCAATCATTTACATTTTCTAACCATTTACCAAATCTACCATCACCTGTTGATTTTGGTTTCCAATTTATTGAGGTATTTAACTCAACCATAGAATCACTAATTTTTGAGGTTTTAATAAACCAAGAATCAATTGGATAGTATAAGATTGGTTTGTCAGTTCTCCAACAATTAGGATAACTATGTTTATATTTTTCAACCCTAAAAGCTCTGTTTGTCTTTTTTAAGTTTATAGCAATTTCAACATCTACAGATTTTTCAGGAATTTTTGCAGAATCATAATATTCATTTTTTACATATTTCCCTGCAAGCTCTTTCATTTCAGACCTAAATCTTCCCTGTAAGTCAACTAATGGCACCAAATCTCCATTTTTATCTTTTACTAGCATAGGTGGAACCTGTGGCTTTGCTTGTTTAGCTACTAATGCATCATCTGCACCAAATGTTGGAGCTGTATGAACAATGCCTGTACCATCACTTGTAGTTACATAATCTCCATGGATGATTCTAAATGCATTTTCAGGATTTTCAGCAGGTAAAGCATATTTTAATAATTGTTCATATTTAATATCTAAAAGATCTTTCCCAAGAAATTTATTTGAAATGTAAAAAGGTATTTTCTTTGAATTAGATTCAAATTCTAATAACTCTGATTCATGGTTAATCTCAAAATAATTTCCTGAAAATAGCTTATGAATTAAATCTGTTGCTAATATTACTTGTATAGGCTTATATGTATATTGATTAAATGTTTTAATTAAAGCATATTCTATTTTAGAGCCAACTGTAAGCGCTGTATTACTTGGCAATGTCCAAGGAGTAGTTGTCCAGGCTAATAAATAAATATCTTCTCCATTATCTAAAAAGTCTGGAAGATTATCGTTAATAATTTTAAACTGAGCAGTAACAGAAGTGTCTGTCACATCTTGATATGTCCCTGGCTGATTTAATTCATGAGAACTAATTGCTGTTCCAGCCTTAGGAGAATAAGGCTGAACGGTATAACCTTTATACATTAAGTCTTTATTATAAATTTGTTTTATTAACCACCATACCGTTTCCATGTATTTGGGAGTATAAGTAATATATGGATCTTCCATGTCTACCCAATAACCCATTTTTTTAGTAAGATCATTCCATATATCCGTATATTTCATTACGGCTTCTTTACAAGACTTGTTGTAGTCCTCAACGCTAATTTTATTTCCAATATCTTCCTTCGAAATACCAAGACTTTTTTCTACACCTAATTCAACTGGGAGCCCATGTGTATCCCATCCTGCTTTTCTTTTTACCTGATATCCCTTCATTGTTTTATACCTTAAAAAGATATCTTTAATTGTTCTTGCTAAAACATGATGGATGCCTGGAAGTCCATTTGCTGATGGTGGACCTTCATAAAAAATATAAGGAGTTTTTCCTTTTGCATTAGAAACAGATTTTTTAAAAATATCATACTTATCCCAGTAAGACAGAGTGTCCTGAGCTATATTGGATAAATCTAATTTTTTATATTCTGGAAAAATCATATTTTTTCTCTTGATTTTTTAACTGGGTCTGAAAATAGTAAATTTAGTTAAACTTATTTAGTTTTATTCACTAAAGATCGTAAGAATTTATCGTGTAATATGATCAATTAATTCATCTATTTTTGAAAGTGCTACTACTTTAATTTTCTTTGAAGTTAATTTATCATTAAATTTTGAAATAAATATTTTTGAAAATCCTAATTTTTCAGCTTCCTTAATTCTTTGCTCAATCCTCTGAACTGGGCGTATTTCCCCTGACAATCCTATCTCTGCTGCAAAACAATAATCTTCAGGAATTTTAATTTCATTATTGGATGATAATATAGCAGATACAATTGCCAAATCAATTGCAGTGTCCTCAACTTTGATGCCTCCTGTTATATTTAAAAAAATATCTTTCATCCCTAATTTAAATCCAACTCTTTTTTCTAAAACTGCTAAAAGCATGTTTAATCTTTTTGCATTAAATCCAGTACTACTTCTTTGCGGAGTTCCATATACTGCTGAACTAACTAGCGCCTGCACTTCAATCATAAAAGGTCTCGATCCCTCAATGATAGCAGAAATTGCACTACCACTAAGTTTTTGACTAGAATTACTTATTAATATTTCTGAAGGATTTTTTATCTCCTTTAATCCTTCATTTAACATTTCATAAATTCCCAATTCATTTGTTGATCCAAATCTGTTTTTTTTAACCCTAAGAATTCTATAAAAATGATTTCTATCACCTTCAAATTGTAAAACTGTATCAACCATATGTTCTAAAATTTTAGGTCCAGCTATATGGCCTTCTTTGTTTATATGTCCTATAAGTAAAACTGGAATAGAAGTTATTTTTGCAAAATTTATTAGTTCTGATGTACAAGTTCTTAATTGGCTAATACTTCCAGATGCCGCATCCACTAATTGAGAATTTAAAGTCTGTATTGAATCTATTATTAAAACGTGAGGTTTGATTTTTTTAACTTGGTGAAAGATATTCTCAATTTTATTTTCTGTCAATATGTAACAATTATCATTATTATATTTAATTCGATCCGCTCGCATTTTTATCTGAGCTTCACTTTCTTCGCCAGAAACATATAAAACTTTATTAGATAACATTAGTGATATTTGAAGGAATAATGTGCTCTTCCCTATACCGGGCTCTCCTCCAAGTAGTATAAGTGAGCCGGGCACAATTCCTCCACCTATAGCCCTATCAAATTCATTGTCATTGGTAATAATTCTATAATGGTCATTAATTTCAATATTATTAACCTTTTGGGGATTAGAATTTGTGTTATTTATTGATGAAAATGAATTTGAAGTCTTTTTCCTAGATATATTAACGATCTCTTCCTGAATACTATTCCAAGATTGACATTTATTACATTGGCCCTGCCACTTTGAATATTGTGCGCCACATTCTTGACAAGTATAGCTTGTTTTAATCTTATTCATAATTAATAACCATATTTTTCAGCAATTTCATCTGCTTTTTGAAGTAGATATTCTTTTGTAATCCCTGCAATATCATCCATATTATAAGCAGATCTATATATATGCATTGCTTTTTCAGCATCACCAGTTTCTTCGTAAAATCGACCCATATAATAGCTAGGGAGTATTGTCTCTCTATATTTCCTTGTAGCTAATTTTGCTAAATCCTTAAAAAAATGGAATTTCTCTTTCTCATCTATATATTGTTCAACTGCAATGAAATCATTAATTGACATTTCTTTAATAACTCCAAAGTGATTCTTTATTTTTTCATATTTTTCTTCAAGATATTTAACTGGTGAAGTTTTCAATTTTAAAATAATTGAATCATATTCTATTCTATTTATATCCTTGTATATAGAAAACATATCCTCAATTGAATATGGTATAGTATATGCTGGTAGAGTATAATGTGAGGGTATTACTAAATTTTGAAATTTATAATGAATATTTTCATTATTTAATGAATCAAGTCTTTGATTGAAATCTAATACATTTTCTGATATTGATTGAAAATCTTCATTTGATGTGCTAAGATAATAGTATATATTTTGTGAAGAAGATATTAAATATTGTGCTAAATATTCTTTCATTTTCTTGGTATATTTTGGGCTGACAGCTATATATCCATTCATTATTGGAACTTTTTTTATCAAAAAGAAATTGATAAAGTTTGCCGTTCTTTCATGTCCTACGGCTACTCTAAAATTAGTTGTTCTATAATTCTTGTTTATGTAAGGAATTAATTCCTGCGATACGAATTCAAAAAAATTTGCGGTAGATGATATAGGTGTGAAATTTATATTATCTACAACACTTGTATCATTGTATCTTGAATCAATTTGATTTATTCCTACTACAATTGCTTCAGGGATATCTCCCCAAAAAGACATATAATCTACATTCCCTGAGACTATCTCAAATAAATAATCTCCATCAAAAACAATAAATACTGGATAACGCTTTTCTTCATCCAAATTATAGTTTCTTGGCAACTGTATTGTAATTTCCCTTTCTGTACTTAGTTTATCAGAATAAATCTTATCATAAATATTATTATTTCTTATACTGTCTGTCTCTTGCGAATAGAGTGTAACAGATGAAATAAAAAACAGAATTAATAATAATTTATGATTCATTGTATATTTTTTTATTGTTTATAAAAGGTAATATAATTAATGATAATCCTCCAAAAATAATTATCATTAAGGTCTGAGAAGTCCACATAATCCAGCCAAAAGACAAGCTCGATACTGAACTTATGCCAAACCAACCGAAAGAAATTTGGACAGCAAGTGGGTAAGCACCAATTCCTCCAGGGGTGAACATTATAGTTAAACTAGCCAATATAAATGAAATTAGAATCATTGAGAATGATAAATCTGGCAATTCAGTTACTGCTTTAGTAGTTACATAAAACATAAGGACATACATGAGCCAAATAAATATGCTATGTAAAATAAAAAGCCACTTATTTTTTAATTTAAATATTATCATAAACCCCTCATATAATCCCTTAAAAAATGTTCGAATTTTAGAGAAAACAGGAAAAGACTTGCTCTTTTCTCTTAATAGAAAAAATAAAATTCCCCCTAATATTATAAATGAAAACATTATTAATTTGAGATTAATAAAACTACTTGCCTCATAAAGCTTTTCAGCAATAAGTTGATAATTAATAAATAATCCAATTACTATTAGTATGCTAATACAGAGGACGTCTACTGCTCGTTCTGCAACAATAGTACCAATGCCTTTTTCTAAAGGAATATCCTCATACTTATAAGCAATAGTTCCTCTTGCAATATCTCCAGCTCTTGGAAAAGTATAATTTATTAGATAAGCTGAAAAAATAGCCATCACACTATTTAAGAAACTGATTTTATAGCCTAGAGGTTCTAATAAATATTTCCAACGATATGATCTAGATAAATGGCTTAATGCCCCTAGTACAACTCCAAATATTACCCAACTATATTTGGCATTAGCAAATGATTCAATTATTGAATTAATATCATTTTCATTAAGAGCTCTAGTAGAATAAAATATACAGCCAATTCCTATGGATATAGGAATAATTAATTTTAGATATTTTATAAAATTTATTTTCAATTTATTAGTTTAATTCCATGTTATCTATTAGTCTAACCCCATCTAATTTAACTGCTATAAATGCCCTGTATTGTTTATTCTTCATTTTTTCTTTAACAGGTTGCAAAAATTTAGATTCTGCAATAGTAAAATATTCCAATTTTATTTCAGATATATTATCAAAAAATTTATCTACATAAGTATAAATTTCTACAAGACTCATTGAAGCAAAATTGATTCTAGCATAATTAATAACCTCATATACTTTGCTTGCAATTTTTCTATAATGTTTGCTTAATTTTATATTCCTAGAGCTTAAAGCTAACCCATCTTTTTCCCTTATGGTTTCACATCCAATAACATTAACTGGGATATTATTATCAATTACTAATTGCTGAATAATTCTTAACTGCTGAAAGTCTTTTTCTCCAAAATAAGCATTGTTAGGTTTAACAAGCCTAAACAAATAACTAACTATAGTAGCAACTCCATTAAAATGACCTTTTCTATATTTTCCTTCCATAAATTTATCTAAGCCGTAAAAATTAAATTTTTTAACAGATAAATTATTATCATAAATGTCATTAATCTCGGGAGCAAAAATAATAATATCACTTGAAATACTATCTAAATAATTACAATCTTTTGTTAAATTTTTAGGATATGATTTCAGATCCTTTTTATTATTAAATTGAGCAGGATTTATAAAAATACTTACAATTGAATAATCATTCTCTTTTATTGATCTTTCAACTAATGAGATATGGCCTTTATGTAATGCCCCCATTGTAGGCACTAAACCAATTTTAAAATTATTTTTTTTAAGATTGGTTAATTTGATTATTAAATTCGATTTTTTCCTAAACAGGACCATTTTAATAAAAATTTAACACTTTGTAAACTTAATACATTGCAATTAATCTGCATAATTTTTGTAATTTTGCTTCCTTTTGCGAAACAGTTCAAATTTAAGGGATTATGAAAGATAGGAAGATTTTATATGTATCATCTGAAGTAGTTCCTTATTTACCAGAAACAGAAATTTCTTCTATGTCATTTGAAGTCCCTCGAATGATAAATAAACAAGGTGGGCAAATTAGAATTTTCATGCCAAAATATGGCAGTATCAATGAAAGAAGGCATCAACTCCATGAAGTTATAAGATTGTCTGGTCTGAACCTAGTAATTAATGATCTTGATATGCCGTTAGTTATTAAAGTTGCTTCAATACCTAAAGAAAGAATTCAAGTATATTTTATTGATAATGAAGATTACTTTAAAAGAAAAGCAACATTTAATGATGAAAACGGCAAACTATTTAAAGATAACGATGAGCGTGCAATATTTTTTGCCAAAGGGGTAATTGAAACAATAAAAAGACTTAATTGGCCTCCAGATATTATACATGTTCATGGTTGGTTATCATCTTTTTTCCCTTTATATCTAAAAGAAATGTACAAAGATGAACCAATCTTTCAGAGTAGTAAGATCATTACATCTATATATGGCACAGGATTTGTTGGATCATTAAATAAAAAATTACAGGATAAAATTCTATTTGATGAAGTAGAAAAAAATAAAATTATGCACATAAAGACTCCCAACTATGTGAATCTCATGAAAATTGCAATAGACTTTTCAGATGCTTTAATAGTAGGTTCAGAAAATATTTCTAAAGAACTTCAAGATTACCTAGATAAATGTAAAAAACCTGTTTTAGAGTTTCAGTCTAAAGATTCATTTATAGAAAAATATACAGAATTTTATAACAAATTGTTGAATTAAACCTATACTAATGTTCAAATCATCAAATAGAGTTTCTTTATATCTAGTAATTTGTTTAGTCTTAATATGTACTCAATCATGTGGAGAAGATTTCACTAGTATTGATTCAGATGTGATAAATTCTGAAAATGCAATTCATTTTGAAACAAACTCAATTGAATATCCAATTGTCACGCATTCAAAAATTGTTGATCCTGTCCAATCAAATAATTTGCCATCATTTCTTCTAGGATATAATAATCATGCTATTTATGGTGAGTCAACATCTAGTTTCTTAGGCCAAATGGTTCCAGACCAATATTCACCAGATTTTGGAGATAATGTTGTTCTAGATTCAGTTGTTTTGACAATCCCTTACTTTAGTAGAGGAGTAGAGACTAGTGATGAAGATGATATAACATATGAACTCGATTCATTATATGGAGGTTCTCCTATTAATCTCTCTATATATAGAAATAATTTTTTCTTGCGCTCATTTGATCCATATGGGGAATTTGATGATATTCAAAAATATTATTCTAATGGTTCATTGTCAGATTTAGAATCAATCAGTCAAGGGCAATTGGAAGGAGAATTACTATTTGAGATTAACGATTTCACCCCAAGTGCAAGTCAAATTAATTTGACTGAAGTAGATACGCTTGGTGATACTTTTGTTTCACAAAAAATTGCTCCAGCCTTAAGATTTAGACTAGACACCCCAGATGATGATTATTGGCAAAATTTAATATTTGAAAACGAAAACGATCCAGTATTATACAATGAAAATAATTTTAAAGAATTTTTTAGAGGGTTATATATAAAGGTAGAAGGGATAAATTCTGAAGGCTCTATGATGTTACTAAATTTAGCATCCACTAATACAAATCTAACAATTCACTATACTTCTGATACGCCTATAACCTCTGAAACAGATACAGGGAATATTGATGACATAATATCATATCAAAATGAGTATGTCATTAATTTTTCTGGAGTTCTTTTAAATATTTTTGATAATAATTTTTCAATTGACGTGTCGAGTTCCGATGAAGTTAATGGTGATGAAAACATATATCTAAAAGGAGGTGAGGGTTATATTGGAATGGTTGATTTATTTAATGGAACAGTTGAAGATGAAATGGGAGATCAGGTAGATGCATTTGACCATTTTAAAAGTTTCTTTTACGATGATATTTCAGAGTCTCCGCTAAAACTAATCAATGAAGCATATATTGAATTTTATGTAAATCAGGATCTCAATTTAGAGAATGAGCCTGATAGAATATACCTGTATAATTACGAGCAAAATACAAGTTTAATAGATTATTTTATTGACCAATCCGTGAGCTCAACTACAATTAATGCAAAAATTAATCATCTAGAACCTTTACAAAGGGTTGATGATGATCCTGAAGGTCAGGGGATAAAATATAAAATTAGAATAACTGAGCATTTAAATAATATCATCTTAAGAGATTCAACAAATGCTAGATTAGGATTAGGAGTAATTAATGACATAGCAGCTACATCATTCTTTAGTATCTTAAATGATAGTGAAGAAGATGTTGAATTAGCTTCAGGAACTATTTTAAGTCATAAAGGAACTATTTTGCATGGCAATCAAAGTCAACAAGAAGCTAAGAGACCTAAAATTAAAATCTATTATACTGAGCCAGAAGATTAATAGTTATGGACATTATAATAGTCAATAATTTTTACTTTATCTTATTTACAAAAATTTAAATTTATAAAAACATCCCCATGTGTGGAATTGTAGGATATTTAGGATTAAAAGATGCATCCCCAATAATTTTAAATGGATTAAAAAGACTTGAATACAGGGGTTATGATAGTGCAGGTATTTCCATATATAATGGTAATAAAATACTTACTCGTAAATTAAAAGGCAAAATCAATAACTTAGAAAAGAGTATTACTAAGATTAAATCTTTTAAAGGTAATCTTGGGATAGGTCATACGAGATGGGCAACTCATGGTGAGCCTAGCAATGAAAATTCTCATCCACATGCTTCAAATTCAAATGAATTACATATTGTTCACAATGGAATAATAGAAAATTATTCTTCCTTAAAAGAGGAATTAATAGCTAAGGGATTTCATTTTAATTCTGATACCGATACAGAAGTATTAGTTAATCTTATTGAATATATTCAGACTAAAGAAAAGATTAAACTTGGAGAAGCAGTTCAATTGGCATTAAATCAAGTAGTAGGAGCCTATTCTATTGCAGTTATTGATATTAAAAAACCTGATGAAATAGTTGTTGCCAAGCTTGGAAGTCCATTATGTATAGGAGTTGGCAAAGATGAATATTTTGTTGGTAGTGATGTTACTCCATTTTTAGATCACACTAAAAAAGTTATCTATCTAAAAGATGGGGAAATGGCGATAATTAGAAATCATAAACCTACTCAATATAGAAAAATAAGGGATGATTCTTTTATCAATCCAACAATTGAAAAATTAGAAATTAATCTAGCTAAGATTCAAAAAAAGGGATTTGACCATTTTATGTTAAAAGAAATTTTTGAACAACCTTCAGCAGTTATTGATACACTTCGTGGTAGACTTAGAGTAAAAAGTGGAATGATAAAGATGGCTGGAATTGATGATTATATAGATAAATTCACTTCAACTAATAAAATTACCATCATTGCTTGTGGAACTTCATGGCATGCAGGGCTAATCGGAGAATACATGTTTGAAAAAATTGCTAGAATTCCTGTAGAAGTTGAATATGCATCTGAATTTAGATATCGAGATCCTGTTATAAATAATTCAGATGTTGTTATTGCTATATCGCAGTCTGGCGAAACAGCTGATACACTGTCTGCAATAAAACTAGCTAAGAAAGAAGGGGCCTTTATCTATGGAATCTGTAATGTAGTTGGATCTTCAATAAGCAGAGAGGCAGATGCAGGGTCGTATACTCACGCAGGTCCTGAAATTGGAGTTGCATCAACTAAGGCATTTATAACACAAATTACTGTTCTCTTCCTAATAGCAGTTAAATTAGGTAAAAGCAAAGGGATTCTCTCGTCAAAAAAATATCAAGAATATATTTATGAATTAAATTCTATAGAGAAAAAAATTAAAAAAGTACTTAAAACTAATAATGAAATTAAGAAAATTGCTAATAAGATAAAAAACTCTACTAATTGCTTATATCTTGGAAGGGGATTTAATTTTCCCGTTGCTCTTGAAGGTGCTTTAAAACTTAAAGAAATTTCTTATATACATGCCGAAGGATATCCTGCAGCTGAAATGAAGCATGGACCAATTGCGCTAATTGATAAAAATATGCCTTCAATAATTATTGCAACAAATACACTTTATTATGACAAAATTTTAAGTAATATTCAAGAAATTAAATCAAGAAAGGGCAAAATAATAGCAATAGTTTTTGAAGGAGATAAAGAGATTGTAAAGATTGCTGATCACGTAATTGAAGTCCCTCATACAATTGCAGCGTTAACTCCATTTGTTACTACTATTCCTTTACAATTATTAGCATACCATATAGCAGTTAAGCTGGGCAGAAATGTTGATCAACCAAGAAATCTTGCCAAATCCGTTACCGTAGAGTAGTTTAATATGGAGGGGTCCCCTTATTTTCATTAAATTTTTAACAAAAATATAGTTGCTAACATATATTCATAGAATATGTTAAATTATAGCATATTTTTGTTAATAACTCTTAATATTTTATTAATTATTTAAATAATTCTAACTTTTGATAATAACTTTTTATTAAAAATGAAATGAAAAAAGTCATTTTTTTACAAAATCCCGTGCAGATAAAATATTATATGATTATATTGTGATATCAAAAATTAAACTAATAACTAAATTATGAGAACAATTCTTAAAATTTTTATGATGTTATTTTGTGTATTTTCTTATGCACAAACAACAGTAAATGGTAGTGTTACTGACTCAAATAGCCAGCCTCTTTCAGGGGCAACGGTTGTAATAGTTGGTTCTGCTACAGGGGTAGTTGCAGATTTCGATGGAAATTATTCTATCACCTCAGACATGGACACGCCTTTCACTCTAGAAGCTAGTAGTGTTGGCTTTCAAGCAATGTCAGCAGAAGTAAGTTCTTCTTCAACGGTGAACTTCACTCTTGAAGATGATACTGCACTTGATGCAGTTGTAGTTTCTGCATCAAGAACACCTCAAAGAATTTTTGAATCTCCCGTAACTATAGAGAGATTTGGAGTTAAAGACATAAAAAATACTGCATCAGCAGATTTTTATGATGGATTAGAAAATTTAAAAGGTGTAGATATAAATGTTAACAGTTTAACATTTAAAGCAATTAACACTAGAGGGTTCGCAACTTTTGCTAATACAAGATTTGTGCAATTAGTTGATGGAATGGATAATTCTGCTCCTGCACTTAATTTCCCGCTTGGTAACTTACTGGGTATGACGGAAATGGATGTATTGAGTGTTGAACTTATTCCTGGATCATCATCAGCTCTTTATGGTGCAAACGCATTTAACGGGATACTGCTTATGGAAAGTAAGAATCCTTTTGATCATCAAGGAGTTAGTGGTCAATACAAACATGGTATTACATCTCAAGATGCTGCTGGAGATAATGAATTTAGAGACATTCAGATAAGATGGGGTCATAAATTCAGTGATAAAGTAGCAATGAAAGTTAATTTTGCTTATTTACGCGGAACCGATTGGGTAGCTAATAGTACTCTTGATAAATTAGGAAGAGTTGATGAGAATGGAGCATTACTTACAAGAGCTGCTTATGATCATGATGGAATTAACATTTATGGAGATGAAGTTTCTACTAATATTAAAACTGTTGCTGGAATAATGGAAACAATGGGATTACTTCCAGCAGGAGGTTCTGCTTTAGTACCTTCAGTAAATGTAAGTAGAACTGGATATAAAGAAGTAGATTTAACAGATCACGTAGCAAGAAGCAAAAAAGCTGATTGGGGTCTATATTGGAGACCAAATGCTGATGATCTTCAAATTTCATATATAGGAAAAGTTGGAACTGGTGAAACAGTTTATCAAGGAACAAACAGATATGGAATAGAAAACTTCATAATGACTCAGCATAAATTAAATGTTAAAGATGACAACTTCTCTTTTACAGGATATATGACTCAAGATTTAGCAGGAGATTCATATGATATGAACTTTACTGCAATTAATATAAACAGAATGTGGAAGCCTGATTTAAATTGGTTTGCAGAATATGTTGGTGGAATTGTTAATGGTACACTTGGTGGATTAACAATGGATGCTGCACATGCACTGGCAAGAAGTGTTGCTGATACAGGGCGTTTCTTACCAGGATCTCAAGCCTATTTAGACGCTTTTGAGACTGTAACTAATGACCCTGATATTACAACTGGATCAAAATTCCAGGATGAATCTAAGGTCTATAACGCTGACTTTAACTATAATTTTGGTCATATGTGGGATTGGGCAGAAGTTCAAGTAGGAGGTTCATATAGAGAGTATGCATTAAATTCTTCTGGAACAATATATACTGATTACGATGGCCCAATACATTATGGCGATATGGGTATCTATACTCAGATAGTAAAAAAGATGGCAGATGACAGATTCGTGGTAACAGCAGCCGCTAGATACGACAAGGCAGAGTTTTCTGATGGAGCGATAACTCCAAGGGTAGCTATTGGATATACTGCTGGTAAAGATAGAAATCACAACGTTAGACTATCAGTTCAAACAGGATATAGGAATCCAACTACTCAAGACTTATTTATTGGTTTTGATGTTGGACGTGCAAGACTGATTGGTTCTGCACCTGATAATCCTGCAAGATACCATAGAGATTATTCAGTAAGTGCTGCAGGTCAAGCGCTTGGTGTTCCAGCAACAGTTACTTTATCAGGTGAAAATGCATTTAATAACTCGTTTTCTCTTAATTCGGTTTTAGCAATGGCAGCAACAGGGAATCCTGGACTATTAGAGGCCTCTGGAGTTGAGTATGTTAAGCCTGAGCAAATGCAATCAGTTGAATTTGGATGGAGAGCAAAATTATCTCCAACATTTACAATTGATGCTAATATTTATAAAAATGCATATCAAGATTTCATAAGTACTCAAGTAGTAATTTCACCATATTATGGACAAGTTGGAGATAACGGATTGTCAATTTTAGCAATTGCAAATGGTGACTTTGAAACCTATAGTGCTTATACAAATGCTGCTGCTGAAGTAGAATCTTGGGGAGCAACTGTTGGTATAAGGACTAAGATTTTTAAAAATTATGATCTATCTGCAAACTACACTAAAGCAGTGTTAGAATTTGACGAAGAACTTTATCCTGACTTTAATACTTACTGGAATACTCCAGAGGATAAATGGAAAGTTCAATTTGGAAATACAAATGTTTTTGAAAATGTTGGATTTAATGTTGCTTGGAGATGGTTTACTGATTTTTATTGGGAATCAACATTTGGAAACGGAGATGTTCCTTCTACTCATGTAATTGATGCGCAGATAAATTTCACAATTCCAAAGTGGAAATCAACAATAAAAATAGGTGGTGCTAATCTTGGTGGTAAAGAATACTTTACTGCATTTGGTTCAGGATTTATTGGATCACAATATTATATTTCATGGACTGCTAATAACTTATAATTAAATAATAATTAAACTAGAAAATTATGAAACTTAAATATTTATTTCTTTCATTTATTTTAATTGCCTTCACTAATTGTGATGCAGATAAAGATTCACTGGAAGGTATTGCTGTATATGTTGACATAGACTCTGGAGATGCAGATTTTGAAAGATTTGTTGCTCTAGGAGCATCTGTAACAGCTGGATATACCGATAATGCTTTATTCCAGGTTGGTCAAATGAACTCATATCCTAACATTATGGCTGGTGTTATGGCACATGCAGACGGTGGTGCATTTACTCAGCCTTACGCTAATGATAATGTTGGAGGATTATTATTGTTTGGAAATCAAATTGCAGGACCAAGATTATTTTTTAATGGTGCTGGTCCAGCTCCAGTTAGTGGGTCTCCTACAACTGAAGTTTCAGACATCATGCCTGGCCCTTTTAGTAATTTAGGTGTTCCAGGTGCTCAGGCAATTCATTTACTTGCTCCTGGATACGGAAGTATGGCAGGGCTGATGATTGGTCAGG
>Ga0206686_1000034_pt1 | contig 42084 bp, 35 predicted proteins | sample M250012015metaG_FD_155447 | JGI IMG/M metagenome (GOLD analysis project Ga0206686, IMG submission 155447) | Ammonia-oxidizing marine archaeal communities from Monterey Bay, California, United States - M2 500m 12015 | ecosystem: Environmental > Aquatic > Marine > Intertidal zone | place: USA... | reverse complement strand
ATCCGATGCACGGCAACACTTTCACCGCCGACAACGGTCACAAGACCCGCCACTTCGACGACGTGCTCGCCGAGGTCTCAGGCTTCTTCGCGGCGCACCGCTTCGTAGGGACCAACCCCGGTGGAGTGCACCTCGAACTCACCGGCGACGACGTCACCGAGTGCCTGGGTGGTGGCGCCGATGTGCGCACCGCCGACCTCGAGAACCGCTACGAGACCATGTGCGACCCCCGCCTCAACGGCATGCAGAGCGTCGACCTGGCGTTCCGGGTCGCCGAATTCCTACGCAACGACCGGGAGTAGACGGGACCGGTTTCCCGGCTCAGACCAGGTTCTCGACGAACCTCTCGAGTTGGCGCAGGTTGCGCACCTCGAATACGCCGTCGCAGTGGTTGCCGTACTCCCCCACGATCGAGTCTCCTGTGTCCCAGTAGGCCCTCGGCTCCGGGTTCAGCCAGTAGACCTTGCGGGCCTTGTGTTGAACCTCCTTGAGGATCCAGGACTGGGAGGCGTGGTAGTTGTTGCGGGCGTCCCCGAGAATCAGGACGGTCGTCTTGGGTCCGACGTCGCGGTTGAAGCGCTCCCAGAACACACCGAAGGCGTGGCCGTAGTCGGAGTGCCCGTCCACCCAGACCACGTCGGCCTCGGTGTTGACGCGGTGGACCGCCTCGCCGATGTCCTCGACCCCGTCGAAGAAGCGTGTGACCTCGTCGAGGCCGTCGATGAAGACATAGGAGCGCACCTTCGAGAACTGGTTGCTGATGGCGTAGACCAGGTGGAGCGTGAACCGGGCGAACGCCGCCACCGAACCGGAGATGTCGGCGACGACCATGACCTCGGGCTTCGACGGGCTGGGGTACCGGAACTTGAGTTCGGCCGGGACTCCCCCGTAGCTGAGGGAGTGGCGCATCGTGCTGCGGAAATCAAGCGCCCCCTTGCGGCCGTGGCGGCGCTTGCGGGCGAGCCTGGCGGCCAACTTGCGGGTGAGCGGATAGATGGCCTTGCGGAGGTTGGCCAGCTCCTCGCGTGAGGCGTGCATGAAGTCGATGTCCTCGGGCAGCGGCTTGCGCAATGTCTTGGCCATGGCGTCGATGCCGCGGTCGGCGACCAGGCGTCGGCGGATCTCTGCCTCGATCTCGCGCTTGAGCTGCTCGATACGGTCCGAGAACTCGTCGCGTTCTAGGCGTTCCTCCAGGGAGGTCAGGTCCTCGGGCGCCTCCTCCCGGGAGGCCTCCATGAGCTGCTCGAGCAGGTCATCGAGTTCGAGGTTCCGGAGCGTGCGATACAGGTAGTAGGTGCCGCCGACGGGACGGCCGGGCTCCATGCCGGCGAAGCGTGTGACCGCCTGGCGGGCCAGGGCTGCGAGCATGGAAGCGTCGCCGTTCATGAGCGCCTTGAAGAGCATCTCGGCCAACTGCTCGGGCGTGAGGGACTGCATGCCACCACCGCCGCCCTGGGATTGCTGTCCCTCGCCGGGGGCCAACTCGCCGTCCTCGCCGGAGACGGCGTCGTCGCCCTCCCTGATCACGTCGTACTCGGGGCCCCGCAGCGAGAAGTAGACCTCGAAGACGACCTCAAAGGCCTTCCAGTGGGCGTGGTTCTTGACCAGCGTCGCCCCGAGGGCGTACTTGAAGGCCTCCCGGTCCTCGATCGGAATGTGGGTGACCGCCTCCATGGCGTCAAGGTTCTCCGTCAGGCTGACCGGAAGGCCGGCCTTGCGGAGTTCGACGATGAAGTCGCTCAACAGGTCGAGGAGCGGCTTCTCGCCCTCGTGGGTCGTAGGTTCGGCGAGGCTCACGGTATGGCTCCGACGTCGAGCCGGGCGCTCAAACCCCTTCGGGGACCAGCTCGTCCGGGTTGTCGGCGAACTCCTTGACGGCCTTGTCGATGTCGGTGCGGTACTTGAGCAGGATGTTGACCGTCTCTGTGGCCGTCTGGGCATCGACCTTGTCGATGCCGAGCAGGACGAGCGTGCGGGCCCAGTCGAGCGTCTCGGAGACCGAGGGGTGCTTCTTGAGGTCGAGTTGCCGGACCGACCGGACGATGCGGGCGACCTGGTCGGCCAGGTTCTCATTGATGCCCTCGACCTTGGATTCGACGATCTGGCGCTCGCGCTCGAGGTCCGGGTAGTCGATGTAGAGGTAGAGGCAGCGCCGCTTGAGGGCCTCGGAGAGTTCGCGGGTGGCGTTCGAGGTGAGGAACACCAGCGGCACCTGGGTGGCGACGACCGTCCCCAGTTCGGGGATCGACACCTGGTACTCGGAGAGGATCTCGAGCAACAGGGCCTCAGTCTCGATCTCGAGCCGGTCGACCTCGTCCACCAGCAGCACGACGGGATCCTCGGCCCGAATGGCCTCGAGCAGGGGGCGGGCGAGGAGGAACTCCTCGGAGAAAAGGTCGTCCTCGATCTCGGACCAGTCGCTGTCATCCTCGGTCTGGATGCGCAGGAGTTGCTTCTTGTAGTTCCATTCGTAGAGGGCCTTGGACTCGTCGAGGCCCTCGTAGCACTGGAGGCGGATCAGGCGGGCACCGGTGACTTCAGCGACGCACTTGGCAAGTTCGGTCTTGCCGGTGCCGGCCGGGCCCTCGACGATGATCGGCTTACCAAGGCGGTCGGCCAGGTAGACGATGCCGGCGATCCCCTCGTCGGCCAAATACTTGGCCTCGGCCAACATGGTGCGAACGGACGCGACGTCTTCGAAACGGTGGGACATGGGGGTAATCGTACCGACCGGTAACCGGCGGGCCGCAGTCGGGATCCGGAGTCTCGTCCGGTTGCGCCGGCTCAGGCCCGGATCTGGCCGTCGCCGCGGACCACGTACTTCTCGGTGGTCAACTGCGGGAGACCCATGGGACCGCGGGCGTGGAGTTTCTGGGTGCTGATGCCGATCTCGGCCCCGAAGCCGAACTCCTCACCGTCGACGAATCGGGTGGAGGCGTTGACGAGGACCGCTGCGGCGTCAACCTCGTTGCAGAACCGCTGGGCGGCTGCCTCGTCGCTCGTGACGATTGCCTCGGAGTGCCCGCTGCCGGCCTGGTTGATGTGCTCGATGGCCTCGTCGAGGTTGTTGACCACCCGCACCGAGATCTTGAGGTCAAGAAACTCGGTGGCAAAGTCGTCGTCCTCGGCCACGCCGATCGACGGGGCGATGAGGCGCGAGCGGCCGTCGCCCACGAACTCGACGCCATCGAGAGCAGCCATGGCCAGCGGCAGGAACTCGTCGGCCACGTCGGCGTGGACCACGAGGCTCTCGGCGGCGTTGCACACCGACGGACGGTGAGTCTTGGCGTTGTGGAGGATCGACACCGCCATGTCGAGGTCGGCGGAGGCATCCACGTAGACGTGGCAGTTGCCATCACCGTCGATCACGTAGGGCACCGTGGCGTTGTCGAGGATGGAGCGGATCAGCGAGGGTCCGCCGCGCGGGATCAGGCAGTCGATGCTCTCGCGCAATTGCATGAACTCGACGGCGGCCTCGCGGCTGACATCCTCAACGAGGACGAGGGCGTCGGCGGGGAGGCCAGTCCCCGCGACGGCGGCACGAATCGAGGCTGCGATGGCCCGGTTCGACTCGAGGGCGGCCGAGGAGCCCCTCAGGAACGCCACGTTGCCGGACTTGAGGCACAGGCCGAAGGCGTCGGTGGTGACGTTGGGGCGCATCTCGTAGATGATCGCCACGACGCCCAGCGGGACCCGGACCTTTGAGATGTGGAGGCCGTTGGGGCGGTCCCAGGCGGCGGTGACCTCCCCCACCGGGTCCGGCAGTTCGGCCACCTGGCGTAGCCCAGAGGCCATGCCCTCGAGGCGGGACCCGTCGAGGCGCAGGCGGTCGAGCAGGTTGACCGAGATGCCCTCGATCTCGCCGCGCACCAGGTCCACCTCGTTGCCTTCGAGGATCCGGTCGCCGTCGACGAGGATCCGGTCGGCGGCGGCGCAAAGCGCTGCGTTCTTCTGGTCAGTCGAGGTGACCGCCAGCGTCGGTGCGGCTGCCCTGGCACGGCGCCCGAGCTCGGCGATGGTCGAGGTGGTAACGCTCACGGGAGACAAGGCTACCGGGAGGGTGGTGAGCGGGTCCCTGGCGACCCTGCCGGGATCGCCCCGACAACTAGGGTCGCCCGGATGAAGGACGCTCCCGCGCTGGACGGCGACACACCTGCGCAGGGCGCCCGGTCCGTCGCCTCGGGCATCCTCTGGTCGCGCCTTGCCGGGCTGCTGCGTGAGTCCCTGCTGCGCTCGGTCCTGGCTCTCGGGCCGGCCGCCGACGCCTTTTCCGCCGCACTGCGAATTCCCAATGTGCTTCAGAACCTGCTGGGCGAGGGCTCGCTGTCGGCGTCGTTCATCCCCGTCTACTCCCGGCTGTTGGGCGAGGGACGGGACGAGGAGGCCGGGAAGGTCGCAGGCGCCGTGGCGGGGCTCATGGCGGTGCTGTCCGGCGGTCTGGCGCTGTTCGGGATCATCTTCGCCCGGCCACTTACCTCCCTGCTGGCCCCCGGCTTCGACGGGGCCCGCCACGAGTTGACCGTCGACCTGATCCGGGTCACCACGGCGGGTGTCGGCTTCCTGGTGCTGTCGGCCTGGTGCCTCGGGGTACTCAACAGCCACCGGCGGTTCTTCCTGCCGTACGTGGCGCCGGTGCTCTGGAACGCCGTCCAGATCGTGGTGTTGGCGGCAGCGCTCGTCGGCGACTGGGATCCGACGGGAGCTGCCCGGGCGCTGGCCTGGGGACTGGTCGTCGGCGGCTTCCTGCAGTTCGCGGTTCAGGCCGTGGCAGTGCGCCGCCTGGCCCCCGACCTGCGGCCCAGCCTCGCCTACTCGGATCCGGGCGTCGTCGAGGTGCGGCGCCGCTTCGTGCCGGCGGTAATGGGGCGGGGCGTGGTGCAGGTCTCGGGCTACGTCGACCTGATCCTGGCCTCGCTGCTCGCCACCGGTGCGGTCGCAGCCCTGATGTCGGCCCAGGCGCTCTACCTGCTGCCGTTGAGCCTCTTTGCCATGAGCGTTGCGGCCGCCGAGCTTCCGGAGATGTCGCGGGCTGTCGACCCGTCCGTGCTGGCCTCACGGGCTACCGACGCCTTACGGCGGACGGCCTTCTTCACCCTCTTCAGTGGCGTGGCCTACGTGGCAGTCGGCGAACTGGTCGTCGAGGCGCTGTTCGGGTGGGGGGCGTTCGACGCCGACGATGCCCGGGTGGTCTGGCTGGTGCTGGCCGCCTACTCCCTGGGACTGCCCGCCACCTCGGTCTCTCGGGTACTCCAGGGCACCTGCCACTCGGTCGGCGACACAGCCGGTCCAGCGCGCGTCGCCGGGATCCGTGTCGCCGTTGCCGCCGTGGTGGGCCTGGTCCTCATGTTCCAGTTCGACGAGGTCCACGTGCTCGACGGCTCGTTCGGCACAGGAGGCATAACCGACGGACTGGCCCCGCACCTCGGAGCCGTCGGCCTGGCCCTCGGCTCGGCGGTCGCAGCCTGGGTCGAGTTGGGCCTGCTCACCGGTCGGGCGCGGTCTGCGGCCCCCGGCCTGCACTCCCCCGCCGGCGTCCTCGGGTCACTGGCTGTGCCGGCGGCCCTGGCCTTCGTCGTGGGAGCCGCCGCCAAGATCGTGGTCGGAGGGCTCCCGGGCGTGTTCGGCGCCCCATTGGCCCTCGGCGTGTCGGGCCTCGTCTACGTGGCGGCCTCGTTCCGCTTGGACGTCCCCGAGGCCCACCTGATCCTCGGCCCCATCCGCCGTCGGCTCTGGCGTTAGCGCGGGAGGACGACGAGGTCGTCGGCGTGGATGACCTCGTGGGGGACGCCCTCGGGGAGTTCGCCGGTCCTGCAGCCCAGGATGGCCCGCAACTGCTCGGCGTCGTGCCGGACGAGTCCCTTGGCGAAGACGGCACCGTCCGAGTCGACGACCTCGACGGCGACACCGGCCTCGAACTTGCCGTCCACGCCGGTCACACCGGCCGGGAGGAGTGAGACGCGTCGTTCCTCGAGGGCACGACGGGCTCCGGCATCCACGGCGATCTGGCCGGACGAGCCGACGGCGAAGGCGATCCAGAGGCGACGGGCGCCCAGGCGTCCCTGACGGGCCCGGACGACCGTTCCGACACCGGGCTTCCCGGCCACGGCGTCGATGACCACACCCTGGCGGCCCGCGTCGGCGATCACCGATGGCACCCCGGACCATGCCGCGATCTTGGCGGCGGCCAGCTTCGAGGCCATGCCGCCACTCCCCCGTTTCGATCCCGTCCCGCCGGCCAGCCCTTCGAGTTCGTGGTCGATCTCGACGATCTCCTCGATGAGCGAGGCGCCGGCATCGAGCCGTGGATCGGCAGTGAACAGGCCGGGCGTGTCGGTCAGGAGCACCAGCAGGTCGGCTTCGACGAGGTGGGCAACGAGAGCGGCGATGCGGTCGTTGTCGCCGAAGCGGATCTCGTCGTCGGCGATGGCGTCGTTCTCGTTGACGACCGGCACCACGCCGAGCTCGAGGAGGCGGGTGAGGGTTCCCCTGGCGTGCAGGTACTGGGCCCGTACGAAGAAGTCCAGCGGTGCCAGGAGCACCTGTCCGGCGACCAGGCCGTGGTGGCCCAGCGCCTCCTGGTACGTGCCGATGAGGTTGCCCTGACCCACGGCGGACACCGCCTGAAGGGTGACGGAGTCACGAGGGCGCTGGTTGCCCCCCATGCCCAGGGCCGGGAGGCCGGCGGCGATGGCGCCCGACGTGACCACGACGACCCGATGACCGTCGCCGTGCAGGACGGCGACCTCGTCGCAGAGTTTGGCCACGAGGGCGCGGTCGATGACTCCCTCGTCGTCGGTGATCGACGAGGTCCCGACCTTGACGACGATTGTCCGGGCCATCAGCGGACGCCCCCGGGCACCGGGCAGCGTCGTTGGGTGAACAGGTTCATGTGTCCTCTTCGTAGTCGAACTCGAGCCGGCCGATGCGCACGGTTTCGCCCTCCTTCGCTCCGGCCCGCACCAACGCCCGGTCGACGCCCATCGAGCGGAGCTTCTCGTGGATGTACACGAGCGCCTCCGGATTGGTGAGGTCGTTGAGGTTGACCGTGCGGGCGATGCGCCGGTCCGGGATCTCCCAGGCACCGTCCACACCACGCACGACCACGACGCCCTCCGGCTCCGGGCGATGCACGACCACCGGTGTTCGTTCGACGTGCGACTCCCTGGCAAGGTCGACGGCATCGCCCATGCGGTGGACAAGGGCGTCGAGCCCCTCGCCGGTCAGTGCCGAAAGCCGGTCGCCATCGAAGTCGACATCCACGTCGGCCACGTCGGCCCGAGAACCCAACACCACCCGTGGGCGTTCGAGGAGTTCGGGCCGGTAGGCACCGAGTTCCTGCTCGAGGACCGCCAACTGATCAGCGGGCGGGCGCTCGGCGGTCGGCGCCAGGTCCAACATCACGACCAGCACGCTCGCCCGTTCGATGTGGCGCAGGAAGCGGTGGCCGAGTCCCTTGCCGTCGGAGGCCCCCTCAATAAGGCCCGGGATGTCAGCCACGACGAACTCGCCCCGGCCGTCGGGGCGGACGACGCCGAGGTTCGGTTCGAGCGTGGTGAACGGGTAGTCGGCGATACGCGGCTTGGCGGCCGAGATCCGGGAGATGAGGGTGCTCTTGCCGACGTTCGGGAAGCCCACCAGCGCCACGTCGGCCATGAGCCGAAGCTCGAGGCGCAGCCACCGATCCTCACCGTCCTCGCCCTGCTCGGCGAAGGTCGGGACCCGCCGCCTGTTGCTGAGGAACTTGGCATTGCCCTTGCCGCCGATGCCCGCCCGGGCGACGAGGCAGCGGTCGCCGTGCGTGACGAGGTCCGCGATGCGCTCTTCGGTGTACATGTCGTGGACGCTGCTTCCCTCAGGAACCTTGAGGACGAGGTCCCCGGCCGACCGGCCGTGTTTCTTGCCTCCGGAGCCGTGGGTTCCGTTGCTCGCCCTCCGGTGTGGGTGGTCCCGGAAGGACAGCAGGGAGGCCACGTTGTGGTCGGCCTCCAGCCAGACGCTGCCGCCGTCGCCACCATCGCCGCCGTCGGGGCCGCCCTTGGGCACGTGGGCCTCGCGACGGAAGGACACCACTCCGGCGCCGCCGTCTCCACCCCGGACGTTCAGCCCGCACTCGTCCACGAACTGCGTCATGGGACGAGCCTACCGACGGGCCGTAGGGTGGCCCGGATGGCAGCCGAACAACCCGCCCGCGACCAGGTCTGGGCCTCGACGATGGCCGGACACGTGGCTGGCACGGAATCCAGCGCCCAGGGTCACCGATCAGCCTCGGTTCGCACCGCACACGCCGACAGTTCGGCGACCATCGAGCCCTGTGAGGTAGTCGGACGGGAGGAGCGCGAGTCGGGTGGAGTTCCGGTCTCCAACCCAGCGGCCACGCCGGAGACCGGTGCAGGAGACCGGCTCCTCGTCGAACCGCCCGACCCTCTCCGCACCTGCTTCGAGCGGGACCGGGACCGCATCCTGCACAGCACGGCGTTCCGGCGATTGGCCGGCAAGACCCAGGTGTTCGTCTTCCCTGAAGACCACCAACGCACCCGGCTCACCCACGCCCTCGAGGTGGCCCAGGTGGCCAGGGCCATCGCCACCGGGCTCGGCCTGAACGTGGCGCTCACCGAGGCCATCGCGCTCGGGCACGACTGTGGACACGGGCCCGGCGGACACGCCAGCGAGGACGCCCTCAGCCCGTATGTGGACGGTGGCTATAACCACGCCCAGTGGGGCGCCGACGTCACCCTCACTCCACTGAACCTGTGCACGGAGACCGCCGACGGCATCCGCAACCACTCCTGGGCACGGCCGGCACCGTCGACCCCCGAAGGCGAGGTCGTGAGCTGGGCCGACCGCATCGCATACGTCTGCCACGACTTCGAGGACGCCGTCCATGCCGGCGTGGTCCCAGCGGACCTGTTGCCGAAGGTAGTGAGGTCCCGCTGTGGGGCCACTCGTCGCGAGCAGCTCGGGGCCTTCATCGATGCCGTAGTCCAAACGACGGCGGCCACAGGCATCGTTGGCATGGACCACGAGACGGCCGATTCACTGGCGGCGTTCCGCAAGTTCGACTACGAGCGGATCTACCTCCGGCCAGACTCGGTCCGCCAGGGAACATTGGTCATCGACATGCTCCAGGCGCTTGTCGAGCACCTGCTGGAAACCCCGGGTGACCTGCCGGACGACGTGAGCGAGGCCGATGACCGCAACAAGGCCAGCGTGAACTACGTGGGTGGCATGACCGACCGATTCGCCTGCCGAAGCGCGCAGCGGCTGCTCGGTTGGGAGACAGGGCGACTACCGACCGGGGTCGGGCTGTCGGGTTGACGGGCCGAACGGAGATCGGCCCGAAGAAGCAGGCGCTATTCCGCGACGACGTCCACGAGCTTGCGGCCGGCGCGGCGGCCGAACTTGACCACGCCGTCGGCGGTGGCGAAAAGGGTGTCGTCGCCGCCACGGCCCACGTTGTTGCCGGGGTGGAACTTGGTTCCCCGCTGGCGGACGATGATCGAGCCGGCGGTCACCTGGGTGCCGTCGTAGACCTTCACGCCGAGGCGCTGGGAATTCGAGTCACGGCCGTTCCGGGTGGAACCGCCGCCTTTGGTCTTTGACATGCTCGCTGCCTCTCTGAAACGTCGTTCGTCGAACCGAACGGGTCAACCGCGGGCGATCCCGAGGATCTCGATTTCGGCGTAGTGCTGACGATGGCCCCAGCGGCGACGCTGGTTGCTCTTGTTCTTGTAGGTGAACCCCCGGATCTTGGGACCCTTGGCGTCACCCACGATGCGGGCGGTCACCTTGGCACCGGAGAGTGCCTCCGGCGTGGCGAGGACGTCGTCACCGTCGACCAGGAGGACGGGGCTGAGTTCGATGTCGGTCTCCGGGTCGCCGAGTCGCTCGACGAGGAGCCGCTGCCCCTCCTCGACCCGATACTGCTTCCCGCCGGTGGCGATCACTGCGTACATAGTGTGCAAAGGCTAGCCCTGACCGGCCGCTCCGCCACCGGCGCGAGGCACTTACGGAGCTGTATCCAACTACTTCCCCGGCCTTGCCAGCAGCAGGTCCTCGTCGAGGGCGACGCCTCGCCCGTCGCAGTCGGCGCAGCGTTCCGAGAAGCTCTCGAGCAGGCCCTCGCCGATGCGCTTCCGGGTCATCTCGACGAGTCCGAGATCGGAGATGTCGAACACCTGGGTCCGGGTCTTGTCACGGGCCAGGGCGTCGCGAAGCGTCGTGGCGACCGCCTCACGGTTCTTCCTCACCTCCATGTCGACGAAGTCGATCACGATGATGCCGCCGATGTCGCGGAGGCGGAGTTGGCGGGCGGTCTCCTCGGCGGCTTCGAGGTTGTTCCGGAACACCGTCTCCTCGAGGCTCTTCTTCCCCACGTTCTTGCCGGTGTTGACGTCGATGACCGTCAGCGCCTCGGTGTGCTCGATGATGAGCGAACCACCCGATGGGAGCCAGACCTTGCGGTCGACCGCCTTGCGAAGTTGCTCGTGGATGTGGTGGCGCTCAAACAACGGCAACGACTCGGTGCCGGAATCGTAGAACTGGATCCGGTCGGCCAGTGCCGGGTTCACTCCCTGGACGTAGACGAGCACCTTCTCGAAGAGTTCGCGGTCGTCGATCATGACGCCCCGGTAGTCCTTCGTGAACTCCTCGCGGATAAATCGGAAGACCGCCTCGGGCTCCCGGTAGAGGAGGCTGGGAGCCGACGACTTCTTCACCAGTGCCTCGATGTCGGTCCACTGCTGCACCAGCCGGTTGACGTCGCGTTCGAGCTCTTCGGCGGTTATGTCCTCGGCCGCCGTACGCACGATCAGGCCGTGCTCGGCCGGCTTGACCTTGTCGAGGACGCTGCGCAGCCTCTTGCGCTCGCCCTCGGGCAGGCGCTTCGAGATGCCGTAGGTCGAGCTGTTGGGAACCAGCACGACGAAGCGACCGGGAAGGGACACCTCCTGGGTGAGCCGGGCTCCCTTGTGGGCGATCGGGTTCTTGGTCACCTGGCTGAGGATCGTCTGCCGGGCCTTGAGGACCTGCTCGATCCGAGCCTTGCCACCACCCTCGACCTCCTCGGGGTCGAACTGCAGGTCGCCCCGGTACAGCACGGCGTTCTTCGGCGTGCCGATGTCGACGAAGGCCGCCTCCATGCCGGGAAGCACGTTCTGGACCGTCGCCAGGTAGATGTTTCCGTGGATCTCGCTGACGTCGTCAGCGGGACGCGAGAGGTAGTGCTCGATCAGGTTGCGTCCCTCGAGCACGGCAATCTGCGTGGCACCCCCGGCCACGCTCACGCACATCAGATAGCGACCGAGGGGCTTGCCGCGCCGCTCGCGGCCGCGCCGCGTCTTGAGGGTCTCCTCGTCGAGTTCCAGCGGGCCGTCGTCGGTGATCGCCTCGACAGGCTGGTTCCGTCTGCTCTGCCTGCCGCCCTGCTTGCCCTTCTGGCCACCACCCTGCTTGCCGCCGCCCTGCTTGCCGGAACCCTGGTCCTGCTTGTCCTGCTGGCCCTGGCCGCCGCCACGGCCTCGACCACCACGGCGCCTTCGGCGACGCTTGCCGGAACCTGCGCCCGGTTCGCCATCACCTTGACCGCTCTCGTCGCCCGTCGCTGGGCGCGTCTCGCCGATTCTGGGCTTCGCTACGGGTGGCGGCGGGATCGGCCCCGCGGAGCCGATGGCCGGCGGTGCGGGATTGCCAGACTCAGAGCTCCTGTTCTGCTGCTCCGGTGAGTCCTGGTTGTTCGGGCCGGCATCGGCCGGTGTGTTGGCTTCGGTACTTGTTTCGGGACTTTTCTCGTCCATGGGTTCTTTCCCTTCTATTCACGCCCGTGTCTCCACGAGCGCGGCAGGGCCGGCGTCCACCGACAGCGGTTCGACGCGCGCGTCGCCCTGCGTGATCTTGGTTTGATTTCGCGATTCCTGAGATTCCTGCGATTCCTGCGATTCCTGCGATTCCCGCAACATCCATTGCTTCATCCTGCACACGGACCGGGCCGAGAGGGGCGGATGCGTACTCCCCGATGTACCTTCCAAACGTGCCTCCAGCAACTCCGTCGGTCGCAACGCACGGGGCTGGGTCCCGAGGACGGCGGTCAGTTGAACACCGTCTCCCGGACTTCCACTCACGTCGAGCGAGTGCACGAGGGGCCGCACATCGTCGGTGACCTTCTTCCCCTTGCGTTCGCGCTCCACGAGGATCTCTTCGGCGTCGAGGATCCCCGACGCCCAGACCTCAACTTCGGCAGAGTCGGCACCATCCACCTCGATCGCCCAGGTACAGGCGATCACCGCCTGTTGGAGCGACTCGCCGCCGCGTTCCAGAGGAGCGATCGCCTGAACGCGAATGCCCTCCGGCAACACCTGGTTCAGTCGCTCTCTGAGGTCGCCCTCCGGACCATCCCTGAGTTGTAGCGACTCCGCCTTCTCACGGTCCAACTCCACGTCGAGATACTCCCCCGCCGACTCGTAGCCGGTGGGCAGGGCCAGCCCGTACGAGATCTTCGGGCGCGGGGAGAAGCCCTCGCTGTAGGCGACGGGCAGTGCAACCCGGCGCAGCGCACGCTCCCAGATCCTGGCCACGTCGCGGTGGCTCGTGAACCGAACCTTGCCCGCCTTGCTGAACCGGACGAGGATTTTCGGGTTCCCCACGACGCTCACGAGCCGACCTCCGCTGGCTCTCGAGGTGGCCGCGCCGAGAGGGCAACGGGTACCCCGCCGCCATGCTCCAGGCCCTGGCCGGTGCCCTGGCTGCCACCGGCCGGCGGCACCGCAGAGGCGACGACGTGCTCGATGCCGTAGCCGGTGCAGGCGCCGCAGTCGTAGCACGGGATCCAGCGGCAGTCCTCGAGGCCGACCTCGTCGAGGGCGTCCCGCCAGTCCTGCCAGAGGAAGTCCTTGTGCAGCCCGGCGGAGAGGTGGTCCCAGGGCAGTGCCTCGTCCTCATGGCGATGGCGGTACACGTGGTCCTCGAAGGACATGCCGTGGCGTGCCATGGCGTCGGTCCAAAGCTCCAGGTCGAAGTGCTCGCCCCACTCCTGGAAGACCCCGCCGTTTCGCCAGACGTCCTCGATGACGGGCCCCAGGCGCCGGTCGCCCCGGCTGAGTAGTCCCTCGACCACCGAGGCCCGCGTGTCGTGCCACTTGATCTGCACGCCCCTGGCCTTCCGGGCGGCGTCGCGCAGCAGCCCCACCTTGCGATGGAGTTCCTGCTCGGTGTTCTGGCCGAACCACTGGAACGGTGTGAACGGCTTGGGGACGAACCCTCCGATCGAGACCGTGACGGAGGCGCCCTTCTGGTGGCGGCGTCCGATCTCGACGCAGTTCTTGGCCATCTCGATGATGCCAAGCGTGTCCTCGTCGGTCTCGGTGGGCAGACCGGTCAGGAAGTAGAGCTTGACCCGGCGCCACCCCTGCGAAAACGCGGACTCGACGGCCCCGTAGAGGTCCTCCTCGCTGATGAGCTTGTTGATGACCTGTCGCATCCGCCATGTCCCCGCCTCGGGGGCGAAGGTCAGGCCGGTGCGGCGCGCCCGCTGGATCTGGGCGGCGATTCCGACGGTGAAGGCGTCGACCCGCAGGCTCGGCAGCGAGACCGACACCTGTCCGCAGGCATCGTCGGAGACCGTGTCCTCCACGACCTCCTGAATGCCGCTGAAGTCGGCGGTGCTGAGGGAGGTCAGCGCAACCTCGTCATAGCCGGTTCGACGCAGGCCGTCGGCCACCATCGTGCGCACCTGATCCGCCGGCCGCTCGCGTACCGGTCGGGTGATCATGCCTGCCTGGCAGAAGCGACATCCCCGGGTGCAACCCCGGAACACCTCGACGTTGAGCCGGTCGTGGACAACCTCGGTCAGCGGAACCAACTGGTTCTTCGGATACGGCCACTCGGCGAGGTCGGCGATCGTGCGCTTCTCCACCTTCTCTGGAGCGGCAGGGTGGACCGGACGAACGCCGGCAAGCGCCCCGTCTTCGCTGTGGTCCGCGGTGTACAGGCTCGGCACGTAGACGCCTGTGATCCCGGCGAGGGCCACGTGGACATCCTCGCGGGCGGTCCGCCCCTCCGCCTTCCATGCGGCCACCACCACACTGATCTCCGACACCACCTCCTCGCCGTCCCCCAGGACGGCGGCGTCGATGAAGTCGACCAACGGCTCCGGGTTGTAGGAGCAGTGGCCGCCCACCAGCACAAGCGGGTGCTCCGGGCCACGGTCGGCGGCCAGGATCGGGATCCCGGCGAGGTCGAGGCACTCGAGCAGGTTCGTGTAGACGAGTTCGGCCGACAGGTTGAAGGCCAGCACGTCGAAGTCGCCCGCCGCACGGTGCGTGTCGAGCGAGAACAGGGGCAGGCCCTCACGGCGCAGCACAGCGGCTAGGTCGGTCCACGGCGCGTAGGACCGCTCGGCCACCGCATCGGGCCGTTCGTTTAGGATTTCGTACAGGATCTGAAGACCCTGGTTGGGAAGCCCGACCTCGTAGGTATCCGGATAGATCAGGAGCCAGGCCGCCTTGTCTGGATGGTGCGCCGGGATGATCATCCCGTCTTCGCAACCGATGTAGCGGGCCGGCTTCTGGACCTCGCCGAGGACTCTCTCAAGCTCGGGCCAGAGCGAACTCATGGTGATGAGACTCTATCGACGCTTCGGCTCGCTTCCCCGGCATGGTGGACGTCCGTGTCCTCCGCCTCAGAACATCCCGCGGTCCCGGGCCTGGTGGCGCCGCATGTGGATGCTCTGGACGAGGCCGAGGGCGAGGAAGGTTGCGACCACAGACGAGCCGCCGTAGCTGATCAGGGGCAGGGGAATCCCGGTGATCGGCATCATTCCCGTCGACATGCCCACGCTCTGGAAGACCTGGAACAGCAGCATCGAGAACACCCCAGCGGTGACGAGGAGCCCGAACCGGTCGTCGGCCAGGCGTCCGATCCGCCAGATTCGGGCCAGCAGGAGACCGAACAACCCGAGGACGACGACGCTGCCGACGAAGCCCGTCTCCTCGGCGATTACCGTGAAGATGAAGTCGGTCTGCTGCTCGGGGACGAGGTCCGAAACGTTCTGGGTGCCTTGGAACAGGCCCTTGCCCGTGATCCCGCCGTTGCCGATCGCCACTTCCGCCTGCTCGAGGTTGTAGCGCGCCCGGGTGTCCGCCTCCTCGTCGATGAAGACGAGGAGGCGTTCGACCTGGTACGCCTCGAGCCTTTCCGACTGCAGGACTGCGACCGTTCCGGTCAGCAGCAGCAGGCACAGCACCGCCAGGTGTCGACCAGGCACGCCGGCCACGAACACCATCCCGGCGAAGATGGCCCCGTAGACGAGGATGGTCCCGAGGTCGGGCTGGGCCATGATCAGGAGCACCGGCACGGCCACGGAGACACCGGCGACCAGCAGTCGCCAGACACCGACTCGGTCGCCCGAACCGAGGATCACCGCCAGGGCCACGATGATCGCCACCTTGCCGAACTCGCTGGGCTGCATCTGGAAGCCGCCGAGGGAGAACCGGGCGCGGGAGCCCTTCACCTCGATGCCGGCCGAGAGCACCGCGAACAGCAGTCCCACCGTCGACAGGTAGGCGAGGGCCATCAGCCGACGGGCCCAGCGGTGGCCGATCAGGGCCGTCAGGGCCATGACGACGACTCCGATCCCGGCGAAGACGAGGTGCCGTTTCAGGAAGGTGTCGTCCGCCGGGCGCAGCTCGGTCGCCGGGCCGCGTGTTGCCGAGTACACCATGATCACGCCGACCCCGGCGAGGAGCAGCGAGAAGACGGGCACGCCAATGTCGATGTGCCGGGCGAGCGAGGGGCGGGCCTCCCGGAACTGGTGTCGGACGGAGGTCATCAGGCACCCTCCCGGAGGGCGTCCAACCCCTCGAGCACCTCGGCCACGTCCTCCAACAGCCTCGTGCAGTCGATGACCTCGCCGCGGACCCTTACCCTGCCGTCGGCGTCGAGGACCGGGCCCGAGGTCGGGTCGGCGGTCGGGTCGGATCCCTCGAGGTGACCGAGTGAGTCCTCGCCGGTGATCCACTGGTACCAGTCGACGCAAAGTGGAAGGGCGACCGAGCGGGCGTAGCTCACGGCAGCCGTCGGCGCCTCCTCGATGCCGTCGACGAGGACCGCCTTCAGGAGGCGGGCCACGAGCGGTGCGGCGACCTGGCTGCCGAACCCGGCCTCCTCGATCACCGCCGCGATGGCGTGCGTGGGCTGCTCGACCGGTCCGAAGGCGGCGAACAGCGACGTGTCGGCCTTGCCCCGGACCTCCGCCGTGCCGGTCTTGCCGGCGATCGGCACCCGGTCGACGGGGAAGTACACACCGCCGGTCGCCTCCGAGTTGAATGCCCAGTAGGCGGTGCCATGCTCGTCGCTCGTCACGCCCGAGAGTCCGGCCAAGGCGATGTCGCGGAACTCCGGGTCGATGTCCACCGTGGCCATCTGCCGGGGGCCGAAGTCCCGTACGTCGTCCCCATCCCTGGTGCGCACGGAGGAGACGACGTTGGGGGAACGCAGGGTTCCCCCGTTGGCGAAGGTGGCGAAGGCATTCGCCAACTGGACGGGCGTGACGAGGACGTCCCCCTGGCCGATGGCGACGTTCACGTTGTCCCCCGGGTACCAGTCGCCATAGGGGAAGGCCGTCGGATTGTCGGAGTGGCGCTGCTCACGGTTCTGCGGCGTCGGGAGGAAGCCGTCCTGCTCGAAGGGCAGGGTGATGCCGCTGCGAAGGCCCATCCCGTAGTCCCCGGCGGCGTCCTGGATTCCGGTCTCGTTGTGGATCGGGTTGATGTAGATCGACTCCCCGATCGTGTAGTAGTAGACATCGCTCGAGACGGTGAGGCTGCGCTCCAGGTTCACCTGGGGGTTGGGTGCGCTCTTGGCGTTCCGGAACACGCAACCGCCCGCCTCGACGTCCTCGACCTCGGTCCCGCTGCAACTCTGGAGTACGTAGTAGCCGGGGTCGTCCCAGGCCTCGTCCGCCGGCTTCACCCGTCCTGTCCCGAACACGCCTTCGTGCCAGGCGGCGTGCGCCGTGAAGAGTTTGAAGGTCGAGCCGGGTGCGTATTCGCCCTGGATCGCCCGGTTGAACATCGGGAGGTCGTTGGCAGGGTCGTTCAACTCGTTCCAGCGGTCCACGCGGAAGCCGCCGATGGACTCGTTGGGGTCGTAGCTCGGATAGGAGCCCATGGCCAGGACGTCACCAGAGGCGGGGGCCAGGACCACCACCGCCCCGCCCGGTGCGTCGAAGTCCGGCGGGTCCTCGTCCGAGTCGGGGTCGCGCTCGGGCTCCCGGGACCGGGCGGCGAAGACGGCCCGTTCCAGTTCGGTCTCGACGAGGTACTGCAGGTCGATGTCGATGGTCAGCACGACGTCGTCGCCGGGGATGGGGGCGAGGAACAGGTCGTCGCGGTCCCTCACGATCCGACCCAGGCGGTCGACCTCGACGACGCGCCCGCCGGCCACGCCGCGCAGGTCGTCCTCGAAGAGCAGTTCGATGCCCGCCTTGCCGACCTCGTCGCGCAGTGCGTAGTCCTTGCCCCCCGGGGGCCGGCGGTTCCGGTACTCGGTGTCGTTGAGGGGCCCGACCCAGCCGAGGAGGTGGCTTGCGAGGTTCCCGTAGAGGTAACTCCGCACCGTCGAGTCCACGACCCGGATGCCCGGGTACTGGTCGGAGCGTTCCCCGAAAAAGATCAACAGGTCCTCACCGACGTCGACCGCCACCGGCACGTCGTCGTAGAGGCCGTAGGCGGGATCCTCGAGCGCCGCCTCGATGTCGATGGTCTTGAGGAGTTCGTTGCCGGACCGGTTCACCTCGATGGCAATGCGAGTCAGGACCTGTAGACGCTGTTCCTCGTCGAAGCCGGCCTGATCGAACTCCCTTCGATTGATCGTGACCATCGTCGTGATCCGATTGCCGACCAGTACCCGACCCTGCACGTCGAGAATCCGCCCCCGGGGAGCCGTCACCCGGATCTCCCGGATCACGTTCTGCTCGGCGACGGCGACCGCCTGCTCGGTCGTGATGACCTGCAGATACCAGAGGCGGGCGACGAGCGCTGCGAAAAGCGAGATCGCCACGACGGCGACGACCCGCATCCGGTAGCGGGTGAGGTCATCCATGCCGGTCGACCCGGATCGGGAATCGTCGCTGCGCAACGTCGTTGTCCCGCTGCGAACATCCGTGGCCGGCCATCTCAGCCCGCACCGCGTCGGATCTCGATGGTGCCGGGCAGGCCGCCGGTCGCCGCCCAGCGCACGACCCGGTTCACCGGTGCCGCGACGACGGCGGTGAGGATGCCGGCCAGGACAGCCTGGCGTACGAACGCCTGCGGCGTCTGGCCAAGGATGCCGAACAGCATCCCCACGACCGAGGCAAGTCCCTGTCCGGCCGCCACGGCGGCAAGGACGGCGAGGCCTCCCGTGACGGGTGTGGAGCGGAGCATGCGGAGTTCGAGGCTGCTGACCGCCACTGCGAGGGGCGGGTAGACGAGGGCGTGGAGGCCGAGCGGTGCGCCGACGATCGAGTCGTGGAGCAGCCCGGCGAAGAAGGCGGTGATGGCCCCGCGCTCCGGCCCGCCGTGGAAGCCCGTCAGTATGGCCACGAGGAGGAGGAGTTCGACGGACACCCCGTCGACCCGTAGTTCGTCGAGGAGTGTCCCCTCGAGGGCCACGGCGGTCACGAGGACGAGCAGTACCCGCAGGCGCGGCGTCATGGGCGCGGGCTCCCGGTCGGGCCCGACTCCACGCCGAGCGGATCGCCCTCGGGATGCGCCAGAACGACGTTGAGGAAGCTGAGGCTCTCGAGGTCGGCGTTGAGGTCGATGACCACGTTCCGTTCGTACTCGGCGTGTTCGTCAGTGTCGATCACGCGTCCCACGGGGATGTCGGGTGGCAGGAGGCTCCGCCCTCCGCTGGTGACCACGGCCTCGTTCCAGTCGATGTCGGCGTCCATGCGGATTCCGGCTTCGATCTTGAGGGTTCCCCGCCCGGTGCCCCGGGCCAGTCCCTCGTCCTGCGAGGCGACGAGGCGCACACCCACGAGGAACTCCGGGTGCGTTGCGAGGATCACCGTGGACCGGGACCGGTCAACCTGCTCCAGACGGCCCACCAGGCCGGCTCCGGTGACGACCGCCAACCCTTCGCTCAACCCTTCGTCGGTCCCTGCGTCGACCTCGATGCGGTGGGTGCCGAAGTTGCCGGGCGGCGTGCCGAGGATCCGAACCACCACGGTGTCCGTCTGTGTGTAGTCGAGGCCCACCTCTCCGAGCAGGCGTTCGAGGAGTTCGCTGTCGGCGGCATCGGTCACCGACCGGCCACGGAGGCGGGCGAGTTCGACGGCAAGTCGCTCGTTCTCGGCGCGGAGGTCCTCATAGCCGAAGATCCCGTTCCAGACGGCCTGGATGGGATCGGTTGCGGTGTCCGTGACGGAGCGAAGGGGTTCGAAGATGTCGCGGAGGCCCTGTTGGAAGGCATCCAGGGGCGCCGCTCCGCGGATGTGCAGCGTCAGGAGCGTGAAGGCCGCTGCGGCGAGAAGCAGCAGTGTGGGGCGAGGCCGCTCGGTGGGCCGAGGCGCGGCCACCGGCTACTCCGGCGTGTCGTCGAAGATGACTTCGCCAAAGGTCCCGAACTCCTCGAGGGCCCGGCCGGCGCCCAGGACCACCGAGAGCCGCGGGTCCGGGGCCATCCAGACCGGCATCCCGGTCTCGGCCCGGATGCGCTGGGACAGGCCGTTGAGTAGCGAACCACCTCCGGTCAGGGTGATCCCCCGCTCCATGATGTCGGCGGCCAACTCCGGGGGCGTCCGGTCGAGGGTGACCTTGATCGCGTCGACAATGTCGGCGACACGGTCCTCGATCGCCTCGCGGATCTCGCGCGTGTTGATTTCGAGGGTCCGCGGCAGTCCGGTGAGGAGGTCGCGGCCACGGATCTCGGCGCGCATCTCGTCGACCAGGGGTGTGGCGGAGCCGAGTGCCATCTTGATCTCCTCGGCGGTCCGGGAGCCGGTAGCGATTCCATGTTCCTTCTTCAGGTACTGCAGGATGGCTTCGTCCAGCTCGTCGCCACCCACCCGTGAGGACTGGCTGGCGACAACGCCGCCGAGCGAAAGGACCGCCACCTCTGTTGTGCCGCCACCGATGTCGACGATCATGCTGCCGATCGGTGAGGCAACGGGGAGGCCTGCCCCGATTGCAGCCGCCATCGGCTCTTCGATGATGTAGGCGGGAACGCGTGCGCCGGCGTATTCGGCGGCTTCCTGTACCGCCCGACGTTCGACGCCGGTGACTCCGGACGGCACGCAGATCACCATGCGGGGCTTCGACCAACGCCGGCGGTGGACCTGTTGGATGAAGTAGCGGAGCATCTTCTCGCAGACGTCGAAGTCGGCGATGACCCCGTCCTTGAGGGGCCGCGTGGCCTGGATGTTGTTGGGCGTACGGCCGATCATCCGCTTGGCCTCGGAGCCCACGGCCAGTGGGGTTCCGCTCAGGACGTCGACGGCCACAACCGAGGGCTCGTCGAGCACGATGCCCTCGCCCCTGACGTAGACCAAGGTGCTCGCTGTGCCGAGGTCGACGGCGATGTCGCGACCTCCCAGGACCGGACCGCCTCCTCGCCTGTTTCCTACGGGCATCGTCCGTCCCTGGTCTTCCCGGTATCCGGGTCTTCGTGGTCGAGATCACGCGTCTGGACACGCGTAACGGACCGGGGGTTCACGCCTGGAGGCGATTCCCCATCAGTCGTTCCCGAGAACGTAACGCATTCGTCACGAGTTCGCCACTCTCAGCGCACGATTGACCACGCAAAGGCGTCGTCGAACGCGCGTCCTGCGGGGATTCGGAGAAGCCGGTTGCAGGGAAGCGGCACACTCGCCGGCTACGCCTCCGGGAAGAAGATCCCGATCTCGCGCTCGGCCGACTCAGTGGCATCGGAGCCGTGCACCAGGTTCTCGGTGACGAGCAGTCCGTAGTCGCCGCGGATCGTACCGGGCGCTGCCTGGGTCGGGTCGGTGGCCCCCATGAGGGTACGGACCACGGCGAACGTGTCGCTCGGGCCCTCCACGATCATGGCCACCACGGGGCCTCGGGACATGAAGGCCACGAGTTCCCCGTAGAAGTGCTTGTCCACGTGCTCCTCGTAGTGCCGACCGAGCGTCTCAGCATCGAGCGTGCGCAGTTCGACGCCTGCCAATCGGAGGCCCTTGCGCTCCAGGCGATCGATGATCTCCCCGACGAGGCCACGCTCGACGGCGTCGGGCTTGCAGATGACGAGGGTGCGGTCCATGGCCCCGAAGGCTACGGGCGCGACCAGGGATTCCTGCCGCCAGCGGGACGATCACCGGGGTTCCCCGGGTCTCAGCCGGCTTCTTCGCGCATCCCTGCGAGCACCTCCCGGGCAGCGGCGAGCACGTAGAACGAACCCGTGACGAGGATCAGGTCGTCGTCGTCGGCCAACGCGATCGCCCGGTGGACGGCTTCGCCGACATCGGCCACCGCCTCGGCGTCGACGCCCAGTTCCCGGACCAGTTCGGCGAGTCGACCGGCGGGCACCGCCCGCGGGGAGGGCGCCGTGCAGGTCACGACCAGTTCGGGCGCCAGCGCGATCAGTTCGGCGAGTACCTCCGAGGGTTCCCTCGGGCGGAGGGCACCCACCACGAGGATCCGCCGGCCGACGGCACCACCCTCGAAGAAGAGTTCCGGAACTGCTTCGGCGACCGCACGTGCCGCCTCCTGGTTGTGGGCACCGTCGAGGAGCACCAGGGGTCCGGTGGCGGCGACCTCCAGGCGCCCCGGGAGCCGAACCGTCCCGAACCCCTGCTCCACCACTTCGTCGCCCAACGGCCCACCGACGAACGCCTCGGCGGTAGCCAGCGCGACGGCGGCATTGTCCGCCTGGTGGGCGCCGTAGAGCGAAAGGAAGACCTCGTCGTAACGACCATGCGGGCCGAAGAGGTCGATTACCTGGCCACCGACGGCGATCTGCGTCGCCGTCACGCCGAAGTCCCGGTCCCGCTCGAGGAACGGGTCGGGCTCCTCGGCGAGGAAGAGGTCGCGGACGTCGATAGCGGTCTCTCCCAGCACCAGTGGACGCCCCGCCCTGAGAATCCCCGCCTTCTCGCCGGCGATGGCCCGCCGCCAGTCGCCCCGGCCGTCGGTGTGGTCCCGGCCGATGTTGGTCACTACAGCGACCTCGCCCTCGACCACGTTGGTGGCGTCGAAGCGGCCGAGCATTCCGACCTCGACCACGGCCACGTCCACCGCCTCATTGGCGAACCAGAGCAGCGCAGCCGCCGTCAGCAACTCGAAGTACGAGGAGGTCTCCGGGGCCGCAGCGGCATAGCGGGCGAGGTCGCCAACCAGGTCGCCGAACTCCGCCTCGTCGATCAACTCGCCGTTGATGGCGAGCCGCTCACGGATCGTGTCGACGTGTGGACTGCTGTAGCTGCCGACGCGAAGGCCGAGGGCACCGAGGAGCGACACGGTCATGGCGGCGACCGAACTCTTGCCGTTTGTTCCCGTGACGTGGATCGTCGGCACGTCCTGCTGTGGATCGCCCATGCAGGCGACCAGGCCGCGCATGGCGTCGAGGCTCAGGCCGTGGACCCGTCCGGCAGTCGCCTCGAGGTTGACGTGTCCGTCGAGGAATTGCAGTGCTTCCGAGTAGTCCATCGACTCAGAAGATCCCGGGATGGGGGATGACGGGAGGTCGACGCTCCGGGGAGTGGATCATCGGGGGCGTCGGAGGTACTGCCGCCGCGTCCGGATCAGGAAGCGGCGCGGTCGGGCTGCTCGTCGACGCTCGGCACGACGTCCGGCGTCCTGCGCTCGCTGACGCAGGCATCGTCGACGATGACCCGGCAGTTCCCGGACTCGCCCGGAAGTTCGAACATCACGTCGAGGAGAACCTCCTCGAGGATCGCCCGCAGTCCACGCGCACCGGTTCCGCGCTCGAGGGCCTCGACGGCGACGGTCGCTAGGGCCTCCGTCGTGAACTCGAGTTCGGCCTCCTCGAACTCGAAGATCTTCTGGTACTGCTTCACCAGTGCGTTCTTGGGCTCGACCAGGATCTGGATCAGCGCATCGACATCGAGGCTGTCGACGGTACCGACCACGGGCACACGGCCGACGAACTCCGGGATGAGGCCGAACTTCACGAGGTCCTCGGGTCGCACGCCGGCGAACAGGGCGCCCAGGTCCTTCTCGCCACGCGCCCGGATGTCGGCCCCGAAGCCGACGCTGGCACCACCCAGCCGGTTCTCGATCAACTGTTCCAGGCCGGCGAAAGCACCGCCGCAGATGAACAGGATGTTGGTGGTGTCGATCTGGAGGAACTCCTGGTGCGGATGCTTGCGCCCCCCCTGGGGCGGCACGGCCGCCGTGGTGCCCTCGAGGATCTTCAGGAGGGCCTGCTGGACGCCCTCGCCGGAGACGTCGCGGGTGATCGACGGGTTCTCGCTCTTGCGGGCGATCTTGTCGATCTCGTCGATGTAGATAATCCCGCTCTCGGCCTTCTTGATGTCGTAGTCGGCCGCCTGGATGAGCTTCAGAAGGATGTTCTCGACGTCCTCCCCCACATAGCCGGCCTCGGTGAGGGCCGTGGCGTCGGCGATGGCGAACGGAACGTCGAGCATGCGGGCAAGGGTCTGGGCCATCAGGGTCTTGCCACAGCCGGTCGGACCGATAAGCAGGATGTTGGACTTGGCCAACTCAACGTCGTCGCCGGGCGAACGGTCGACCTGCACCCGCTTGTAGTGGTTGTAAACCGCGACCGAGAGGATCTTCTTGGCCTGCTCCTGGCCGACGATGTAGTCGTCGAGGAAAGCGAAGATCTCCCGGGGACGGGGAAGTTCACCGAACGAGACGTCGCTGGGCTCCGAGAACTCCTCTTCGATGATCTCGTTGCAGAGGTCGATGCACTCGTCGCAGATGTAGACGCCGGGGCCCGCGATGAGCTTGCGCACCTGCTTCTGTGTCTTCCCGCAGAAGGAGCACTTGAGGAACTCTCCCCCTTCTCCGAACTTCGCCACGTGCTGCTCCTCGGTTCCCTCGGTTCCGGACCACGACCCTACTTGGTGGTGCTCCCCCGGCAGGGTCGATTCGCGGCCGGCTTCGTGCTCGGCCCTACTTCACCGCGGCGATGGGGGCGCCCTTGTCGGCCAGGGAGCGGGCCTCGATGACCTCGTCGATGATGCCGTACTCCTTGGCCTCTGCGGCGGTCATGACGAAGTCGCGGTCGGTGTCGGCGTTGATGCGCTCGACGCTCTGGCCGGTATGCCGGGCCAGGATCTCCTCGAGTTGGACCTTGAGGCGTTGGATCTCCCTCGCGGCCAACTCGATGTCGGACACCTGCCCCTGTGCACCGGCGTAGGGTTGGTGGATCAGGATCCGGGCGTGTGGCAGGGCGAGGCGCTTTCCCTTCGTGCCTGCCGCCAGCAGCACGGCGGCGGCAGAGGCCGCCTGGCCGAAGCAGATGGTGGTGATGTCGGGCTTGATGTACTGCATCGTGTCGTAGATGGCGAAGAGGGCGTTGATGTCGCCGCCCGGCGAGTTGACGTACAGGCTGATGTCGCGGTCGGGGTTCTCCGACTCGAGGTGGAGCATCTGGGCGCAGATCAGGTTGGCCGTGATGTCGTCGATCGGGGTGCCGATGAAGATGATGTTCTCCTTCAGCAGGCGCGAGTAGAGGTCGTACGCCCGCTCGCCCCGGTTGGTCTGCTCGACCACGGTCGGTACGAGGTAGTTCTGCACGCTGAGGTCGGCCAAGGTCATGGGCTGCTTTCCTGTTCGTGTTCGGGATCGTGTTCGGGATCGTGTTCGGGATCGTGTTCGGGATCGTGTTCGGGATCGTGTTCGGGATCAGGGTCGACGGCATCGGCGACATCAACGGGTTCTGGTTCCTCGCCCGGAATCACGACCTCGGGCTCGGGCGGTCGAAGGTCGTCGCGATCGATCTCGTTGCCCTCCTCGTCGACGAACCCGACCCGCTCGAACAGCCAGTCCATGGCCGCCTGCTTGCGCAGGTCGGCGAGGAGTTCGAGGAGGTGGCCGGCGCTGGCCATCCCTTCGCGGAGTTCGTCGAGGTCCGTGTCGGGCTGACCGGCCTGTGTCGCCATCAGGCTCAGGTGCGCATCGACGTCGGCTTCTTCGGCCTCGATCCCCTCGGCGAAGGCGACCCCACGCAGGCCGAGGTCGGCGCGGGCCGACAACTCGGCCTCGGTCCGGAAGCCCTCGCGCATCGCCTCCGTGTCCTGGCCGCTGGCCTCCATCCATCGAGCGAAGTCGATGCCCTGTTGCGCCATTCGCATCGCCATGTCGCGGATGCGGTCGTCGATGGCCGATTCGATGAGGACAGCGGGAAGTTCGTCGGCGACCAGTCCGGCCACTGCCCGGGCGACATGCTCGCGGGCCATGACCGCCGCCTGGGCCCGCTTCATCGAGTCGATGCGGGTCCGGAGGTCGTCGACCAGTTCGTCGATGGTGTCGAACTCGGATGCCTCGGAAGCGAAGGCGTCGTCGGCCTCGGGGAGAACCAGCATCTGCACCTCCTTCACGACGATGCGCAGGTGCAGGCTGCCCTCGTCCTGGGGGTGGTCGGCGTCGAACTCCAGGGTGTCGCCGACCGATGCGCCACGCAGGTTCTCGTCGATCTCGGCGACGACGGCACCGGTACCGACCTCGTAGAGGTAGTCGTTGGTGGTGAGTCCCTCGACGGGCTCGTCGTCGTGGCTGCCCTCGATGTCGATGGTGACCTGGTCGCCGTCCTCGACGGCCCGCTCGACCACCTCAAGGGTGCCGTGCTGACGTCGGAGGGCGTCGACCTGGGTGGCGATGTCGGCATCGCTGGCGGTAGGGGCGGGAACCTCGACACTCAGGGAGGCGTAGCCACTGACAGACACCTGCGGTCGGATGGGAACCACGGCATCGAAGACGAGGTCGCCGGCCTCCTCGCCCGAGGTGATCTTGAGCGACGGGGAGTCGATCGCATCGACGGCTTGCTCGATGAGCGCCTTGCGGTAGTACTCGGGGACGGCGTCCTGGATCGCCTCGTGGCGGCCTGCGGTGGTGCCCAGTCGGGACTCGAGCAGCCTGCGCGGCGCCTTACCGGGGCGAAAGCCCGGCAGCCGGACCTCGTGGGCGAGTTTGCGAAAGGCCCGGTCGACCGCCTGCTCGAACTCGGCCTCGTCGACGGAAACGGTCATCTTGACGCGGTCACCGTCGAGTGCCTCGAGGGAGGTGCGCACGGAATCGGGCCTGGGGGCCTCGGGTGCGGCTTCGGGCTCGGGATCAGCGACGTCGCTCGTCGCTGCCTTGGACTTGCGCATACGCATGCGCAGGGAGAGGGGGTTCACAGTGGGGCGAGTGTACTGGTGGCCCGTGACGGGCAGGTCGGCGATTTCCCAGTCGAAACGTCGAAACCGCTGTCCCGACGATCAGACAAGGGTGGCCAGGATCGTGCTGAGGTCGTCGACGGTGGTACGCGGGTTGATGATGCAGACGCGCATCGCGGGTCCACCGTCGACGGTCGTCGGGGTGAGCAGAGCCGTCCCTTCGGCGAGGAGGCGGTCGCACCACGACTGGTAGTCGGCGCGCTCCCAACCACTACGCCGGAATGCCACGACCGAGAGTTCCGGCTCGACAATGAGTTCCAGGTGGTCAGCGGCCGCGACCAACTCCCTCGTCGCCCGGGCGACCTCGAGGGTGCCCTCGATGGCCTCGCGGTAGGCGTCGGTGCCGTGGACAGCCAACGAGAACCAGAAGGGCATCCCCCTTGCCCGACGTGTCAGGACGTGGGCGTAATCGCAGGGGTTCCAGACGGTGTCGTCGATGATCGGCTCGAGGTAGCCCGCCTGCTGGGTATGGGCATCGCGGGCGATCGAGGGATTGCGGTAGACCAGCGCCGCACAGTCAAACGGCGAGAACAGCCACTTGTGTGGGTCGACGACGAGCGAATCGCAGCGCTCGATGCCGACGAAGCGGTGTCTGACAGACGGTGCCACCATCGCTGCACCGCCGTAGGCGCCGTCGACGTGCATCCAGACACCGGCGTCGGCGCAGGCACTGGCGATGCCATCGAGGGCGTCAACGATGCCGAGGTTCGTGGTGCCGGCCGTGGCGACGACGGCGAACACCTCGGTGCCATCGGGCCGGCCGGCGATGGCCTCGGCGACTGCATCGCCCCGGAGCCTACGATCGCCGTCCACCCTGGCGAGGAGGACGTCGACGTCCATCACACGAGCAGCGGAGTCGACCGACGAGTGGGCGCTCTCGGCGGCGACCATGGCCCAGCGGGCGGGCCGGTCGAGCCCTACTGCAGTCCGCTTCGCGTTGGCGTCGTGGCGGGCGGTAACCAGGGCCGACAGGTTGGCCATCGTCCCGCCGGTGGCGAAGCAGCCACCTGCCGAATCGGGCATCCCGGCCAGGTCGGCAATCCAGCGGAGTGCCTGATTCTCGGCGAACACCATGCCGGCACCGTCCAGCCAGGTCGAACCGCACAGCGACGAGGCACCGATCACGAGGTCGAACACGGCGGCCGCCTTGGTCGGCGCCCCGGCGATGAAGGCGAGGTAGCGGGGGTGGTCGGCCGAGATGCTGGCAGGGGCCAGGTGCTCGGTGTATCGGCGCAGCGCCTCGGTTCCGCCGAGTCCCTCTGGCGTGACGGTCTGACCCACCAGGGACTGGAGTTCGGTGGCACTCATCGGACCGTCGAGCGGCGGCTCGTTCCTGATCCGGTCGAGGGCGTAGCGGAACACCGACTGGATCAGTTCCTCGCTCTCCCGGTCGAACTCGTGCATCCCCGTCGGTCCCTTGGCTCCCATCTCCCGGAGGCTAGGCGGTCATCGCCGAACCCGGACCGGTACGATCGGCGACGCCGCGGGTGTAGTTCAACGGCTAGAACCTCAGCCTTCCAAGCTGATGATGAGGGTTCGATTCCCTTCACCCGCTCGAAGTCGCAGGGCCGACGGCAGAACCCGTCGTATCCAGCCACTGGGGGCCATCCACGGAACTGCGCCCTACTCTGGGTCCGTGCTCGTCGCCCAGATCACCGACTGCCACGTCCGTTGCGATGACGGGCCCTTCTCCTCGCTGGCCGACACGGCGACGACGTTGGCTGCGGTCGTCGAGCACCTCAACGGACTCGACCCGGGCCCTGACGTGGTGCTCGCCACCGGCGACCTGACCGACGACGGCACGCCCGAGCAGTACGCCTGCTTCCGTGAGATCGTCGAGCCGCTCACCGCTCCCCTGTTGCCGTTCCCGGGCAATCACGACCACGGCCCCGACTTCCGGGAGGCCTTCGCCGACATGCTGCCCGGCGACCCGGGCGACCTCCCCGAGCGACACTGCAGCTACGTGGTCGACGACCACCCCGTACGCCTCGTCGGCATCGACACCTCGAAGCCCGACCACCACGACGGCTGCTTCGACGACGAGCGCGCCGACTGGTTGGAAGGAACGCTCGCCTCAGCCCCGGACCGGCCCACTCTCATCTTCACCCACTTTCCCCCCCTCCAGGTGGGGCTCGACTACATGGACGTGGCCGGCCTCACGGGCTTGGACCGCTTCGAGGACGTCATCGCCGCACACCCACAGGTGGCACTCGTCGTAGCCGGGCACCTGCACCGTCCGATCCAGGCGGTGATCGCATCCACCCTGGTCTCCGTGTGCCCGTCGACCGGCTTCCAACTCGACCTCGACCTGAACCCCACCCGTGGTGGCGCAGTGGACGAACCACCCGGCTTCCAGCTCCACCGCTGGGACGGCGGACGCTTCGTCACGCACACAGGCATGGTCCGGGATGGTCGACGAATCGACATCACCGCCTTCGTCGAGTACGTACTCGGAAGGGCGGAGCGGGGTGAGGACTTCCCGAAGGGCTGATTGCCCGCTGCCGACTCAGCCTCCGCCTGACTGGCGCTCGAGGAACCGGTAGACGTCGACCAGGTCGATGCCAGGGAACGGCGAGAACTCCCGTCCGGCGGGTGGCAGGGCGGTCAGGACGAAGCTCCGCTCCGAGGCGGACGGCCAGGCGACCCTCTCCCAGCGGTCGATCATCTCGGGGTCGGCGGCGAGGTCCTCCGTTCGGGCGCTCGCCCGGCGCACAGTGTCGCCACCTCGAAAGGAACCCGCATCCGCTGCAGTGCAGCCGATCGTGATGGCGAACGGCGTGCCCTCGGCGACGTTCTCCACATACGTGGCGCACCAGAAGTCGCCGTCATCGGTGGCCGTGAACTGTTCGTGGACGATCTCCGACGACGCCCATGCCTGACGGGCCCCCCAGAGCCGGCTCACCCGGACGCCTTCGAGGCCGCCCTCTTCGTCGCTGGGGAAGGCCAGACCATCGTTCTCGTACGCTTTGGTGATGGTCCCGGCGGTGTCGGTGCGTAGGAAGTGCACCGGCAGGCCCAGGTGCCGGGTCGCCAGGTTGGTGAACCGGTGGGCGGCCATCTCGTACGAGACGTAGTACCGCTCCTTGAGGTCCTCGATCGAGAGGTCGCCCTCGCCATGGGCCACATCGAGGAACCCCACGGCCGCCTGCTCCGGGATCAGAACGGCCGCGGCGAAGTAGTTCGATTCGACCCTTTGTCGGAGGTAGCCCTCGAAGTCGGTGGTCTCGGCGTGCTCGAGTGCAAAGTGGCCGAGGGTCTGAAGGACGACCGATCGGGCAGCCCGGACGTTGAGGTCGTCGCGTTGCGGGATGTAGATGACGCGCCGGGTCGTGTCGGTGACCGAGCGTGCCGTGATGGGCATTCCACGGACCCGCTCGATGCGATACCCGTGGTGGGCGACGAGGTCGGTGAGGTGCTTCTCGGAGGGAGGACCCTCCCCGGTGTAGCCCGAGGCCGCAAGCGTCTCGGCGGCGACCGCCTCGATCTCGGCAAAGTAGTTGTCGCGGGCACGCATCTCGGTGCGCAGCGCCAAGTTCGCACTGCGGGCCTGGGAGTCGGCCCTCTGGCGGGCCAGGCCGACCCTGCTGATCTCAGTCCGGGGCAGCGCCTCGTAGAGGCCCACCAGCGTCTCGAGCAGATCGTCGTCCACCCTGGCCCCGGCGCGCACCAGCGGTAGGTCCAGGGTCTCACGCCAGCGGCCCGATTGGAGCCGGGTCAGGCGGATCTCGAGTTCAGCGCGACGATTCGGCGGCACCGGGTCGAGGAGGTCGCTCGTGGTGGTGCCAAGTGCCTCGGCGAGCGAGGCGAGGACCCCCAACTTGGGCTCGAGGCGGCCGTTCTCGAGTTGGCTCAGGTACGAGGGCGGTCGGGCGACCCGCTCGCCGAGCTCTGCCAGCGTGAGGTCGCAACGTCGGCGATGGTGGCGGACCCGGTGCCCGAGCACGACCGGGTCGTACTGCGAGCCGTCCTGTGGAGCGTCCATGGGCCACCTCTCTCCTTGCCCGATGCCGACATAAAGCCTGAAGACTTCATGTTCTTCGCGTATAAGGCTATCCCAGCCGAAGTTTCGCTCCCCTGCTCCCTGACCTGGGCCCGAACTCCGTCGATACTTGTCTCGGCGAGAAAGCGACCTGAGGGCCAGCATGGAGTACCCGGACGGCATCGAGAGCACCAGCATCGACCTCACCGGCGTCGAGGTCACCGACCACCCCCACCTGGCCGAGGTCTTCACCCCCGAGGCGACCGCCTTCGTCGCCGATCTGGTCCGCACCTTCCGCGACCAGCGCATCGACCTCCTCCGGGCCCGACGGGAACGCCAGGACCGCCTCGACGTCGGCGCCCGCCCCCACGTCCCCCCCGAGACCGCCGAGATCCGCTCCGGCACCTGGACCGTCGCCCCGATGTCCAAGGACCTGCTCGACCGTCGGGTCGAGATCACAGGCCCCACCTCCCGCAAGATGATGATCAACGCGCTCAACTCGGGTGCCAAGGTCTTCATGGCCGACTGTGAGGACGCCACCAGCCCGACCTGGGACAACGTCGTCGATGGGCATCGCAACCTCCGCGACGCCCACCGCCGCGAGCTCACACTCGAACAGGGCGGCAAGCACTACCGGCTCAACGAGGAGATCGCCACCCTGGTCGTGCGCCCGCGTGGCTGGCACCTGCCCGAGCGCCACGCCCAGGTCGACGGCCGCCCCGCCGCCGCCTCACTCATCGACTTCGGACTCGCCTTCTTCCACGGAGCGCGTGAGGCCCTCGACCGGGGAAGCGGCCCCTACTTCTACCTGGCGAAGCTCGAGGGGCACCTCGAGGCACGCCTCTGGAATGACGTGTTCTGCCATGCCCAGGACTCCCTCGGGGTCCCACGGGGCACCATCAAGGCCACGGTCCTCATCGAGACGATCCTCGCCGCCTTCGAGATGGACGAGATCCTCTACGAACTGCGCGAGCACTCGGCGGGCCTCAACGCCGGCCGCTGGGACTACATCTTCAGCGTCGCAAAGAAGTTTGCCGCCCACGACGAGTACGTCCTCCCCGACCGTTCAGACATCTCGATGACCGTCCCCTTCATGCGGGCCTACACCGAACTCATGGTCGCCACCTGCCACAAGCGGGGCGCCCACGCCATCGGCGGCATGTCGGCGTTCATTCCGAACCGCCACGAGCCCGAGATCACCATGAACGCCCTCACGAAGGTCGCCGAGGACAAGGCCCGCGAGGCCAACGACGGCTACGACGGCACCTGGGTCGCCCACCCCGACCTCATCCCGGTCGCCATGAAGGAGTTCACCTCCGTCCTCGGCCGGGGCACCAACCAGATCGACCGCCAGCGCCCCGATGTCGACGTCACCGCCGACGACCTCCTCTCCGTCGCCGAGACCGGGGGATCCATCACCGAGGACGGACTCCGCACCAACGTCCACGTCGGACTCAGGTACCTGGCCCACTGGATCGACGGCACCGGCGCCGCCAGCATCCGAAACCTGATGGAGGACGCCGCCACGGCGGAGATCAGCCGTGCCCAGGTGTGGCAGTGGGTCCGGCACGGCCGGGACCTCGAGGACGGTCGGACCGTCACCGCCGCGCTGGTACGCGCCATCATCGACGAGGAACTCCGGACCATCGAAGACGAGATCGGTACCAGTGCCTTCGTCGACCTGCCGTTCAACGAGGCACGGCGCGTGTTCGAGTCAGTCTCCCTAACCGACGAGTTCATCGAATTCTTGACACTGCCGGCGTACGACCTGCTCGACTGAGCGGCCCACACTCCGACAACGATCACCCCTACCCCCGAAAAGAGACCGCCGGCCCGACCGGCCGGTACGAAAGTGAGAAAGCAATGCGGAACAGCTTCGCCCAGCAGGTCGAGGAACTGGAACAGGACTGGGCGGAGAACCCGCGCTGGTCCGGCGTCCAACGTGACTACTCGGCAGCGGACGTCGTGCGCCTGCGCGGTTCGTACATCCCGGCGTGCTCCCTAGCGCGCCACGGCGCCGAGACCCTGTGGGAACGCCTCCACGAGATGGAGTACGTCCACGCCCTGGGCGCCATGACGGGCGGCCAGGCCATCCAGTACGTCAAGGCCGGGCTTCCCGCCCTGTACCTGTCGGGCTGGCAGGTCGCCGGGGACGCCAACTCGGCGGGGCACGTGTACCCGGACCAGAGCCTCTATCCGGTCAATTCGGTGCCGGCGCTCGTCGAGCGGCTCAACAACGCCCTGCGGCGCGCCGACCAGATCGAGTGGCACGAGAACGACGGCGAGGTGCTCCGGGACTGGCTGGTCCCGATCGTCGCCGACGGCGAGGCCGGCTTCGGCGGCGCCCTCAACGTGTACGAGCTCATGAAGCGCATGCTGCGTGCCGGCGCCGCGGGCGTGCACTTCGAGGACCAGTTGGCTTCGGAGAAGAAGTGCGGACACATGGGTGGCAAGGTGCTGATCCCCACCCAGCAGCACATCCGGACCCTCATCGCCGCCCGCCTCGCAGCCGACGTGATCGGCGTCCCGGCGCTCGTCCTCGCCCGCACCGACGCCCTCGGCGCCACGCTCATCACGAGCGACATCGACGAACGCGACCGGCAGTTCATCAGTGGCGAGCGCACGCCTGAAGGCTTTTACCACACCGAACCCGGCCTCCCGGCGCCCATCGCCCGTGGCCTGGCGTATGCCCCGTACTGCGACATGATCTGGTGTGAAACCGGCACTCCCGACCTCGATGAGGCACAGGCCTTCGCCGATGCCATCCACGAGCAGTACCCCGGCAAGATGCTGGCCTACAACTGTTCGCCGTCGTTCAACTGGAGGGCCGCGCTCGACGATGCCACCATCGCCACGTTCCAGAAGGAGTTGGGCGCCATGGGCTACAAGTTCCAGTTCATCACGCTGGCCGGCTGGCACGCCCTCAACGCCTCGGCCTTCGACCTGGCCCGCGGCTACAACGAGAGCGACATGACGGCCTACGTCGAGCTCCAGCAGCGCGAGTTCGGCATGGAGGACGACGGCTACACGGCCACCCGCCACCAACGGGAGGTCGGCGCCGGATACTTCGACCTGGTCGCCACGACCATCTCCGGTGGCGCCGCCTCGACGCTGGCCCTCACCGGCTCCACCGAGGAGGAGCAGTTCTGAGGAGCGAGTCTCCCCGCCCTGCCTGAACCATCACGGCCCCCGGCGTTTCGGCATCGGGGGTCGTGACGCGTCCGGGATCACCCGGCGAGGGTCTTCCCTGCGCCTACCGTCGAGTCATGCGACGACGGTTCCGTCTCCCTGCCGCAGTGGCGCTCCTACTCGCTGGCTGTGTCTCGGTCGCGGCAGCCGACGGCGGTTCCGGCGGAACAGGCGTCGTCGTCCACGACGGGGCCGTCTTCACGGTCGTCGGGGAACGCAGCGACGGCTGGGTGGTGGACACTCCCTGCCGCACCGAGATCTTCCTCGACGAGGGCGACCAGTTCCGCAGCGTAGATGTGGTGCTGGATCCCGGGCACGGCGGCCCGGAGACGGGGTCCGTGGGGGCGAACGGCCTCGTCGAACGCGATGTCAACCTCTGGGTGGCCCTCCTCGCCAGGGCGGAGTTGGAGGATCTCGGCTACACCGTGGTGCTGACCCGGGAGGTCGACCTCCACATGGGCATTGTGCAGCGCGCCAACGTCGCCAATGCCCTCTCTCCTTCCGCCTTCGTCTCGATCCACCACAACGGCGGCGCCGTTCGGCGCTCCCAGGAACCAGGAACCGAGACGTTCCACCAGTACGGAAGCGACGAGTCGACACGGCTGGCCGGTCTGCTCTTCGAGGAGGTCCAGACTGCCCTCGACGTCTGGGACGTGCGCTGGGTGGACACGGTGCACAAGGGCGCGTCGTCGCGGATCCGCTCCGACGGCACCGACGTCTACGGCGTGCTCCGACTCACGCCCGACCTCCCGTCGGCAATCATCGAGGCCGCCTACCTCTCGAACGCCCCCGAGGCCGAGCTCCTCGCCGATCCCGAGGTCCTGGTCGCCGAGGCGGGGGCGATCGCCAGGGCCCTCGACCGGTTCCTCACGAGCGCTGATCCCGGGTCGGGCTTCAATCAGGCCTTCGTCGACGCTGCGACGACCGGCACGGGAACCGGCTGGAACTGCGACGACAGTGCCTATGGGCGTTGGACGTCGGTCGCCACGGGGTACACGGAGCAGGAGTACGCCGACCTGGTCGCCATGGCGGCCTGGGTCGGCCGGTCTCCCGAGTCGTTGCAGCGCTTCGGGGTCTACGCCCTTGACTTCTTCCACGCACTCGGTGGTCGGGTGTCCCTCGATCCACTTCCCCCTGAGGTGATCCCGGTGGTCAGCGGCATTTCGGTTCCCGTCGAGGTGACGTTGCCATGGTCGCCTGCCGATCAGGTCCTGCTGACACGCGTGGCGGACGCCTACGGCCTCTCCCCCGCTGAGGCGCAGAAAGTGGGCGCCGTCCTGATGGTGTTCCTCATCGGAATCAGCGGCTAGGGAGCGCTACTCGATTCGCCAGTCCCGACGTCGTTCGGACTTGCGGGCCGCCCGCTGTTTCTTGGCGGTCAGGCGCCGTTCGACGGCTCGACGGCCCGGTCTGGTCGGCCTCCGCCTGCGTTGTTCGACTCGCGCCTCCTGAAGCCGCTCTTCCAGTTTCCCGAGGGCCAGTTCACGGTTCCGGTCCTGCGAGCGGGTGCGGTCGACCACGACCCTGATCGTCGTGCCCAACCGTCCGACGAGGACCTCGCGCACCTCGTCGTCGATGCCGCGTGCGGATGTGAGGTCGAGTTCGGCCTCGACCCGGGTGTGGGCCCGGTTGGCGTGCTGGCCGCCGGGGCCACCCGAGGGCCCGAACCGCCAGGAGACCTCGCTGGCCGGGATGCGGCACCCCGGTCCCCCGGAGAGGACCCTGTCGTCGAAGCCGGCCATGCCACGAGGGTAGGTGTGGGCGGTTGCTCCGATGGGTGACCCGGGCCCCGGTTGGCTCGGACCGCCCGAGGCTGGTGGACTCCCGGAATGCCGGGAGACGAGATGGGGGACGACCGCAGATCGCGCCGCGACCTGCGCGTCATCGTAATCGGGGCCGGCATGGCCGGGATCCTGTCGGTGATCCGCCTGCGGGAGATCGGCCTACCGGATGTCACCGTCTACGAGAAGGCCGAGCGCCTGGGCGGTACCTGGCGGGAGAACCGGTATCCGGGCGTGGCCTGCGACGTGCCCTCGCACCTCTACTCGTATTCGTTCGCGCCGAACCCCGAGTGGACGCACCGCTTCTCCCCCGGTCCGGAGATCCAGGAGTACCTCGAGGCGGTCGCCACCGAACACGACGTGAATCAGGACGTCCGATATGGCGAGGAGGTTGCGGAGATGCGATGGGACGGCGGGCGCTGGCACCTCCGTACCGCCTCGGGTCTCACTGACGTGGCCGACGTGGTGATCGCCGCCACCGGCGTGCTCCACCACCCGAACTACCCGAACATCGAGGGCCTCGACGACTTCGCCGGGACCACGATGCACACCGCCCGCTGGGACGAGGGGGTGGCGCTCGCCGGGCGGCGCGTCGGAATCATCGGCACCGGGTCGTCCGCCATCCAGACCGTGCCCACCATCGTCGACGACGTGGCCCACCTCTGCCTCTTCCAGCGGACCGCCCAGTGGGTGATGCCCGCCGAGAACCCTGCCTACACCGAGGAGGAGAAGGTGGCCTTCCGGGAGGACGTGAGCCTTCTCCAGGACATGCACGAGGAGATCTCGGAACTGTTCTCGAACGGGTTCTCGAATGCCGTGGTCGACGCCGACTCCGAGGGCATGAGGCTCATCGAGGCGGCCTGCCTGGCCAACCTCGAGGACAGCGTGGTCGACCCGGACCTTCGGGACCGGCTCCGACCCGACTACCGGGCCGGCTGCAAGCGCCTCGTGGTCTCGCCGACCTTCTACGAGGGCATCCAGCATCCGAACGCCGAACTCGTCACCGAGGACATCGAGCGGATCGAACCCGGCGGCGTGCGAACCGCCGACGGCCGCCTCCACGAACTCGACGTGCTGGTGCTCGCCACGGGATTCCGGGTGGACCGCTTCCTGCGCCCCATCGAGGTGACCGGCGCCGACGGAATGACGCTCGACGAGGCCTGGGCGCAACGACCGAGCGCCTACCTGTCGATCTCGACGCCCGGCTTCCCGAACCTGTTCATGCTCAACGGCCCGAACGGGCCCGTAGGCAACTTCTCGCTCATCGAGGTGGCCGAGGTGCAGTTCAACTACATCGCACAGTTGCTCGACCTACTCCGTGACGGCCGAGCCGGGTCGGTCTGCGTGACGGGTGATGCCACCCAGTTCTTCGAGGAGGAGCGCACGATCCAGGCGGGCAACACCGTCTGGGCCACAGGCTGCAACAGCTGGTACCTAGACGACCGGGGCGTGCCGATGGCGTGGCCCTGGAACTTCCAGGAGTACCGGGACCGCCTGGCCCGGCCGGACCTGGGGGCCTACGACCTGGCCTGAGACGGGCTCAGTGCACGGGGCAGGCGACGCTCCGGTCGAGCACCCGGGTGATGCGGCCCATGCCGAGCCAGCCGCCGATGCAGAACGTGAGGTCCCGGACGAGTCCCTCGTCGAAGTGTTCGGCGAGGCGTTCAAAGAAGGCGTCGTCACAGGCGGCGACGTCGCCCTCGAAGCGCTCGGCGAACTCGATGGCGATCCGCTCGGCGTCCGAGTAGCCGGTCCACGTCGCCCATTCGGCCACGTGTACGTAGTCCTCCTCGTCGAGTTCCGGTTCCGCTCCCGGCGGATTCCTCCAGCCCAGTCAGAGGCCGCAGCCGTTGAGTTGGGCGATGCGCATGCGGGCCAGTTCCCGGATCCGGAACGGCACCTCGCTCTGCGTGTTGATCGACAGACCGAATGTGCTTCCGGCGGCGATGACGTCCCGTGTACCCATGCCGCGACCCTACTTGCCAGCGACCCGCCGGTCGGTGGCCGCACGGCGCTCGTGGTACGACTGGCGCCCCCGGGAGGATTTGAACCTCCGACCTTCGGAATAGAAGTCCGCTGCTCTGATCCGGGCTGAGCTACGGGGGCCGTTGCCCCGGCGAGGCTACCGGAGGGCTTGGAGGCCCATCGTGACAAGGATCAGAGCCAGGTCAAGCCGATCAGGGCGGGCCCTTCAACCTCTGTCCCTGTTGTCCAAGGACACAATCGGGACACAAATCAGCAGGCTTGAACCTCATGCACTCCCCGGGATGATCCCCCAGCGGATTCGCGCCCAATAGCGCTCGTGGAAGAAATACAGCACCAGCTTCGTGATGACCTCGAATCCGCCGATCGAGATCGCGGTCGCCAGATTGCCGGTGAAGACGAACCCGAGCACCATGGTGTCCGCACTCGCCAGCACCCTCCAGGTCGCCGTCTTACTGGCCGAGCGCCGACGACCGTCCCGGTGGTGGCCTTCCTCGTCCAAGGTGCGGTCCCAGTGCAACCGCGACCAGAGCCGCTCATGCAGGTAGTAGAGCGTCATCTTGGTCGCCACCTCGGTCAAGGCGATCGAAGCGGCAGTCTTCGCCCTGTCGGCGGCGCTCAATGCCTCCAGGCCGAAGAGCGGGCCAAGAAAGCTCAGGACCACAAAGGACAGGAGCAGCGTGTCGAGCGTCCCCACCACCCGCCAGGAGATCGCCTTGGCTATCGAGCGCACCGGGCGAATCTCCGGCGGATTCGGGGGATCGAGACGCGCATCCTCAGGACCAAAGATCGGGCGTTCGGCTTGCTCTCTCATGACCCCCTCCGTGACCGGAACGATTTATTCACCACCGCGAGCGCCGAACATAGCCCGACGCCTGAGGTGATCGCGCCCGCGTCCACGTGCATCTCACACCGAAGGGTGTTGGACCCGGTTGGCTCACTTGAGCGCCAGCCAACGTGGTGTATCCGGCGGTCAATGGAGTCAACGTTCGGGACCGGCGGGTCTGGATCCAACCGCTGCCCTGATCCGGGCTGAGCTACAGCGGCCTTGGACGAGACTACCCGTGGGTTCTGAGGCGACCGGGGAGCAGTCCGGAGATGTCGGCGCCGCTGAAGGTCTCCGAGGGCTTGCCTCCCAGGGCCAGGTCGGCGAGGAGGCGGCCGGCGCCCGCCGAGGTCTGGATGCCGCAACCGCCCTGGCCGACGCACCACACAAACGCGGGTTGGTCGGGGTCGGGGCCGATCACGAGCGACCGGTCCGGTGCGAAGGTCCGTAGGCCCGCCCACGACGAGTTCACCGACCGGATGGCGAGCGTCGTGGCCTCGTTGATGCGTTCGATGGCGAGCGCCACGTCGGCCTCGTCGGGTTTCACGTCGCAGGGTTCGAAGGGGGTCTCCTCGACCAGCGAGCAGAGCATCTGGGGGCCGTCGTCCTTGGTGTACCAGCGGCTCTCAGCGTCGATGGTGAATGCCCAGCCGGTGGCGTCAACCCCGGGCCCGTTGACCATGAAGGCCGTCCGGCGGTTCGGCTGGAGGCCGACCGGCTCAACCCCGGCAGATGCCGCAACGAGGTCCCCCCAGGAACCGGCGGCGTTCACCAGGACGTCGGCGCCGACCTCCCCGTCGGTGGTGTCGAGCCGCCATCCGTCGCCGTCTGGACGGGCGGCGTCGACACGCCTTGAGGTGGCGATCGTTCCGCCGTTTCGACGCATCCCCCGTATGTAGGCCTGGTGGAGCCCACCCACATCTATGTCAGCACATTCGGGCTCAAGCACTGCGGCTGCCAGAAGTTCGGAGCGGATTGGCGGGAAGTGCACCGCCGCCTCCTCCGGGGTCAGCCACTCGGACGGCGTCGTGACGGCCTGGCCGGCGGCATAGGTTTCCTCGAGCGCCCCCACCTGTGCCTCAGTGGCCACGTGCATCACCGTGCGGTGCGTCAGAATCGGATGGTCGGCGAGCCCTTCCGGGGGATCCCACAGGAAGTCCCTGCCGGCCCGGAGCATGATCCGGTTCGGGGGTGTCGCCAGGTTCTCGACGAAGATCGCCGCCGACCGTCCTGTGGTGTGGTGCGCCAGCACCGGCTCGGCCTCGAGCAGGAAGACCTCGGCATCGGGGTGCACCTCCGTGAGGTGGTAGGCCGCCGTCGCTCCGGCGATGCCACCACCCACGACTGCGATACGCACGTTTCCCAAGGCGTCATGTTCACATGTGCCGGACGCTTCGCAAAACACGTGCCCCTCCCCCGCTGGTCACCCGTATCATGGCGCCCACTTGGTGGCCGTAGCTCAGTTCGGTTAGAGCACCTGGTTGTGGTCCAGGAAGTCGGGGGTTCAAATCCCCTCGGTCACCCCAGTCGACCGAAACCCCGGGCGCCCCACGTCGGGCACCGATAGGATCGGCGGCCGTTGGCGCCTCTAGCTCAATTTGGCAGAGCATCGGACTCTTAATCCGCAGGTTCTGGGTTCGAGTCCCAGGGGGCGCACCACCAAAACCAGAATGAACGGTCCGCGTTTAGTGCCGCTCTCTAGGGGGCGTACAACAGAACCCCTAACTTGCTCCAGCGCTTAGCCGCAGGACCACAATTCTTCCACGCCCTGAGCGGTGGGTGGGGCGACCACAGGAACCCCCAAGGTGCAGATGGGCACAGGCGTCTTGCTGGAACGCGGCCGGTGCCTAAGCGGGGTTCCAGGCGGCGTGGACGGCTTCGGGCGCACGCAGAGTTGTCGATACCGGTTCGATTCCGATGGGGTCGTCAAGGCGGAGACCAGGAAGTCTCTCGAGGAGCACGTCGAGACCCGTCAAGAGTTCTCGACGGGCCAGGTGCGAACCCGGACAGAAGTGCGGACCCGAGCCGAAGCTGATGAGGCCAACCGGGTCGCGATCCGGGTCGAACTCGTCCGGATGATCGTGGACTGTGGGATCCCGGTTGGCCGCGGCGATCCCGAACAGCAGCAACGAACCGGCAGGAATCCCGATTCCCTGCCACTCGGCGTCTCGAGTAGCGATCCTGGGTAGGGCACCCAACGGTGGCTCCCAGCGCAGTAACTCCTCGATGATCGCCGGACGCCGCTGCGGATCGTCGAACGCTGCAACCAGCACGGGCTCCCGGGTAAGAAGCACGTAGAGCAGGTTTCCGAGAGCGTGGTAGGTGGTGGCAGCGCCGGCGGCGAAGAACATCCGAATGTGGGCGACGACCTCCTCGTCGTCAAGTCGCCGACCGTCCACCTCATGGTGGAGCATGGCCGAGAGCACATCATCGGTCGGCTGCCTCCGCCGTTCCCCGATCACCGGGCCGAGATGTTCGTCGAATTCGTCGCGAGCCGTCCGAGCGGCCTCCGGATCACGCATGAATCCCAGCAGGTCGAACGACCAGCGTCGGAGGCTCTCGTCACTGGCCGGAGGGAGGCCCAACTTGCGTCGGAGCACCCGGAACGGGAAGACGGCGCAGAACTCGGCCATGAGGTCGGCCCGGCCCCGCCCGATGAAGGCGTCTACGACCTCGTTCGCAACGGCCGCCAGGCCCCCGGCGTCGAAGCGTTCGATAGCGCGGGACCGGAATGCCGGCTGCGCCAGTCGCCGGTAGAGGTTGTGCTCGTCGCCGTCCATGCTTTCGAAGGTGCGCCCCTGGACCGGTTCGACGACGATCTCGTAGTGGGCACCCGCGGGAAACCGCTCGTTGTCCCGGAAGGCCCCGACCACGTCCTCGTTGTGGGTCAGGAACAGGGCGGACCCGCCGTGGAAGGGAACCTCGACCACCCGGCCCATCTCGCGCACGGTGGCACACGCCCGGTGAAACGACTCGCCGGGTAGCCGGTCGCTCCCGAAGTCAGGCAACGGATCCGGGGGCATGGCCCACTCTCCCACAGCCCCGCCCACCCGGGACTCAGATGCTCGACTCGACGATGTACGCGCATTCGGGCCAAGGCGACGCCGGAGCCCTAGGTGTCTCTCAGTGCTGATCGTGGATTCGATCCACGGCTTCGCTCTGAAGGAGTAAGGGGAAATGTGGCTTGCCCTAGGGGGCGCACCACCAAAACCCGAAGATCGGCCCCCAGGCCGCAGAACTGAGGTCATCAAGAGCAAACGGACGGCCCGGCGCCGCTCGAAATGGGCCCTCAGTGCCGGCCTGATTGGGTCGCCAATCGGGTAATGGGCCACACTCGTTCTTGGATCGAAGGGCCCGGATCGAGAGGAAGCAGATGTCCGAGACGCGTGTTGCATGGGCCGGCTTGATCGAGGTGCTGGCCGAGGCCGGTGAGCGGTTCGCCGGTGAGGAGTGGATGGTGGTCGACGACCGCGACGTCGCCGAGGCACACCGCACAATCGCCCACATTCTCCAGTCGGGGCTGGTAAGCCACGCCGAGTTCGATCCGGAACGTCCAGTGTGGCGTCGTATCGTGACGCCGACCCGCAAGTTCAGCGGTGACAATGCCGACGCCATCTACTTTGAGGCCCCCATCCGGGGCGACCGCACCTACCGGATCACTGGCAACCTGGCCCAAGCGGTGTACACGGCGTTCACCGTGGAGGCCGGAGCGAACAACGGCTCCTACCCGGACCGCACCGACGGGATACTCAACGACACGCAGTTCGACGTTGCCGCCGACGGCTCCTATGAGATCATCCTCGGAGGTAAGCCCCGGGACCGGAACTGGTTGAAACTGTCAGCCGATGCCGGCCGCCTCACCAGCCGCCACTACTTCGAGTGGAAGTCCCCGGCCGCTGCCGCCGATGTCCATGTACCGCTGACCATCTCAAACCTCGACCCACCTGATGGCCCGCCGCCGCCGTGG